>Ga0207675_100006048_pt1 | contig 11514 bp, 13 predicted proteins | sample KBSSwiS42_FD_184305 | JGI IMG/M metagenome (GOLD analysis project Ga0207675, IMG submission 184305) | Switchgrass rhizosphere microbial communities from Kellogg Biological Station, Michigan, USA - KBS Switchgrass S4-2 (SPAdes) (version 2) | ecosystem: Host-associated > Plants > Roots >...
AGGTCCCGGCTGCGGCGACCACGGATTGAGACTGCGCAGCCACAGCACATCCGGATTCTTTTCGAACGACAGTACGCGCTGCGCTTTCGCTTCCAGGCAACAAGTCGCGAAATAGCCAAGACCGCCGCATGTGTCGAGAATTACCTTGTCACGCGGTTGCACTAAACCGACTTTGCGGATTGCATCCGCATAAGGCGACACTGTTGCGGTCGGCAGCATCTTGATGCCGTCGATCTCGAATGTGGGCGGTCCCCACTGCGTAGGCACCAGCTTGATGAGCGAAGTGGCGTAGCGAGCGACGGGCGCAAAGGCAGCGCCATCCCAATAATAGACGGTGCGGGCTTTGCACTTCTCCATGAAGGGGTAGGCGTTCCCCGCATGCGTCCAACTATCTGCCGCGAGCTCCACGACGACAGTCGAACGATCGAGATCGAGCGAACACCGCAGCGTCGCGGCGCCGGCACGAGTGGCAGTAAGCAACGCTTCGTTGACTTGTTCGGTCAGCAGCGGTCCCATGCTGTTGCTACTTCCCAACGGATAGCGTTGGCGCCGCAGCTGCTACCGGTTTCGCGCTCACGGGCCTGGTGGCAAATGCAGGTCGAGTGAGGTCGGCGATCCTGCGAGCGAAGTCCGGGTACTGCTGCTGCAATTCATCGCGATAGCCGCTGGTGAAATCCTGGTATTCGAATCCCGGAGCCAGCGTGTTACCGAAGAACGTATAAGTGTCGCGGCCTTTGCCGATCGGCTTGGCGCCCATCCACGCACCGTGCGGTACGGTGAATTGCGGTTGCTGGCCAGCGAACACATCGCTTCCCAGTACGATGGTTTCACCGCGACCCTCCGGATGCAGCACCAGCAGTTCGAGCGGATCGCCGCCGTAGTAGTGCCAGGTCTCATCGGTCTCCAGCCGATGCATGGCCGAAAAATCTTCGCGCGTCACCAATGCATAGATGGCGCTGCCTGCAGCGTGCGGCACATCCTTGTAGCGACCCGGCACTGCAGACGCTTCGAGCACATCGGTGCTTCGATAGGTAGCCGCGAACCAGGCGCCCTCGTCCGGAATCTTTTCCATGTGCAGTTGCTTGATGAGATCGGCGGCCTTGCCGGCAGGCGCCGCCTGTAACGGAGCGGCGAAGACGGCGAGCAGCAGGACAGGAAGCAGTCGATTGAGCGAGGTCATGAATTTTTTCTGCGCGAGGAGAGGGGCGGATCTTGCGGTCAACAGGCAAGTCCGGCAACTTAAGAGCAAGCTTGATCGTCGGCAGACCTGGGCCAGCGCTTCGACCCAGAATGCGCGGTGTCTACGTTGCCTTGCTCAGGCGTTGGAATCGTCGGCGTGGGCGCTCGCCGGTTCGATCGACAGCACTCGAACGTTGCCGTCGAAGGAGGTCATGCGGTACTTGAATTCGTCGAGTTGCAAGGCATGGTCGCCGCGCTGCTGCCAGCTCTTGATCGCCTTGTTCATGCGCTCGACCTGGGAAAACGAGTCATCGGCGCACGGCGTCAGCTCGATCACTTCCCCGAATGCATCCCGAATGACGAACCAGGCCATGTCCTTCCCCGCAGGTCTGCGTGTTCCGGTCCACCGATGACAGCGACACTTCAGGTTTCGCTCCCCTCGCTGCAAAAGCCATGGATGCGCTTTTTTAAGCGACAACCGAAGGCTGCCATGGCGCGCGCCGCTCTTCAACACTGCCCGTCCCCGGATCGCCGTCGGCCGCAAATTTTTCCACCCTTTTTGGGACCGGGTGTCGGAACGCTTCATTCCAGTGCGTCCTTGGGGCGAGCACGGACTCTTCGCCGCTCCCGTTACTGCAACCATCGAGGAAATTTCAATGAGTACTGCCACGAATGCGGCCCCCGCCTATGCCAAGCCCATCACCGGCCTGATCCCGTATCTCTCGTTGAGCAGCGCCACCGGCGCCTCCGAGTTCTATCAGAAGGCCTTCGGTGCGGAGGAAGCCGCCCGCCATCCGGTCGACGACAAGGGGCGCACTATGCACATTCATCTCTACATCAATGGCTCGTCCCTGATGTTGAGCGATGCGTATCCGGAGCACGGCCATTCGCTGGAAAAGCCGGCCGCGTTCAACCTGACCCTGCAGGTCAAGGACATCGATAGCTGGTGGAATCGCGCCGTCGCCGCCGGCGCCACGTCGGTGATGCCGGTACAGCAGATGTTCTGGGGCGATCGCTATGGGCAGCTGCGCGATCCGTTCGGAGTGATGTGGTCGCTGAACGAAACGGGCAGCAAGTAAAGAGCGGCAATGGGGCCACGGGCGACGGACCTGGGCAGGAACGAGAAGAAGAGGCCGATCTCAACTTCTCGCCCCAGGCCCGTAGCCCCAAGCCCCGTCTGTCTTACGCTCCGAGCTTGTTCGGATCCCTCCAGGCCCTCTCGAACGGCAACCGCCAGGCCCGCGGCGCGATCAATTGGTGGATCGCGTTGGGTCCCCAGGACCCCGGTGCGTAGAAGCGCACCGGCGGCGGCGCTTCCAGGAGCGAAGTGGACACTTCCCACAATCGCTCGATGCCTTCCGCCGTAGTGAACAGCGTGCGGTCGCCGCGCATGGCATCGAGAATCAGCCGTTCGTAGGCTTCGAGCACGTCGCCGATCAGGCCGGTGTCGCGCATCGCAAATTGCAGGCTCAATTTGTCCAGCCGCATGCCCGGGCCCGGACGCTTGCCGTAGAACGACAGCGACATTTTCGACGCGTCGGCGAGATCGAACGTCAGGTGATCGGGTCCCTGGGCGCCAACGCCGGAACCGGCCGGAAACATGCTCTTCGGCGGCTCGCGGAAGGCGAGGGAAATAATCCGTTGCCCTTCGGCGAGTCGCTTGCCGGTGCGCAGGAAAAACGGCACGCCCGCCCAGCGCCAGTTGTCGATGGAGCATTTGAGCGCGATGAACGTCTCGGTCTCCGATTCGACGGCGACCCCCTCCTCCGAGCGGTAGCCGATGTACTGTCCCCGCACCACGTCCGTCGGTTGGATCGGCAGCATGCTGCGAAAGACCTTGTTCTTCTCTTCGCTGATGGGCGCCGGCTCCAGTGCGGTCGGCGGCTCCATCGCCATGAACGCCAGGATCTGGAACAGGTGCGTCACCACCATGTCGCGAAAGGCGCCGGTCTGTTCATAGAAACCGGAGCGCTTGCCCAGGCCGAGCGTCTCGGGCACGTCGATCTGCACGTGGTCGATGAAGTTGCGATTCCAGATGGGCTCGAACAAACCGTTGGCGAAGCGGAAGGCCAAAATGTTCTGCGCCGGTTCCTTGCCCAGGAAATGATCGATGCGAAAGATCTGCTCTTCGGCGAACACCTCGTGCAGCTTGGCATTGAGCGACACCGCGCTCGCAAGATCGGTACCGAACGGCTTTTCCATGATGATCCGCGAGCGTTCGACCAGGCCCGCATCCCCGAGCATGCGCACCACGGTCAACGCACCGCTGGGAGGAACGCTCAGGTAGTGCAGCCGCCGGCTTTCGGTTCCGATCGACTGTTCCGCTTTCTCCACCGCGGCCTTGAGCGCCTGGGCGCCGGCTGCGAGCGGAACGTAGTCCAGGAGTGCAGCGAAGGCTTCCCAGTCGCTCGTCGAGTCCTTGCGGGTCGAAAACTCATTCAACGCTTCGCGGGCAATCTTCTTGAAGCCCTCCGCGTCCATGTCGTCCAGCGATACGCCGATGACGCGGCAGCCGGGAATGAACCCGGCGCTGATCAGGTGAAACAGGCCGGGAAGCAGCTTGCGTTTCGACAGGTCGCCGGTGGCTCCGAACAGGACCACGACTTGCGGAAAACGCGGACCGACGCCTGCGGGAACCTTGGCCACTGCGGATACCTCGGGAAGACTCGGGGATAAGTCGATCCGAGGATAACCCGCGATGCCACCAGGATGGCAACACGAGCGGGCCGGTCAAGCGCTGGTAATCAGTCGGCCGTGACGGGCTGCCGGGCCGCGGATAGCCAATGCAACGTGACGTAGCCGAGCAGCAAACCGGCACCGCACAGTCCGCTGAAGGCCCAGACATCCAGGTATAGATGGGGATTGATCACCTGGTCCAGGATGGTTTCGAACAGCGCGCCGGGATTGGTGACCACGTCCCAGCTGTTCCAGCGCAGGAACCGACCAAGATAGATAGCGAAGCCGGATAGCAGCAACGTCGTCACGGCCATGGCCCAGCCCACGCGCCGGCCGAAGCGCTCTTCGACGATCCGGTGAACGTCCAACGTAGACGCATAACCCAGCATCAGCCCGACGGCGCCACAGGACTGCAGCAGTGCCATGTCGTACCAGTACAGCCGCGTCGCCGGGCCGGCCTGCAGATGAATGAGATCGGTGATGACGTACGGAGCATTGGGAAGGAACACCAGCCAGACGGCCAGCAACAGCAGCTGCCACCCATCCGGAATTTTTCTCTGGTGTGCCGCTTGCAGCAGCCGCGAAGCAAACAAAGGAATACAGGCAAGGAACATGTTCCAGATCAGGAACAGGAATTTTTCCGAGCCGGTGCGTTCGACGCGAAAGAAAATCAGGCCGAGGCACCATGCAAGCATGGTGCAGAAGAGTACCAACCCTGGCTGCGACCTGAGCCGCGCCCGCATCCCAACTGACTTCATTGCCGACCGCCCCACTCGCGCTATCACTCGACTACCCCTGCGTTCACACAGCCCATTGTATGGATACGTCATGTCGTTCGACACGGCATATCGTTACCAGAACGATTATGTACCGGCGAACTATGGCAAAAGTGTGCTCGTTTTCGCATGGCACCGGGGATTCAGGGAACTGCACCTGCGGGCACGGGAAAGATTCCCTTGCCGCGCGTAATCGTGACACCCATCACGCCTGGCTTGAATTCCGACAGGAACAGCCCGACATCGGCACTGGAATGCCCGCACGCGACTGGCGCCCGCCTGGCCGATGTACGTGTCGTTTCTGCAATGTATGTCTGATTATCAACTATTGCCCTTGGCCGGACCAAACCAATGGCGGTCTCGCGCGTTCTTACCAGGGACGAAGTTGAGTGAGACCTAGACTGATGAATGTTAAATTACCGATAGCCGGCCTGCTCGCAGCGTTGTCGTTATCGTTGGCTGGATGCGTTACCTACGGCCAGACCGGAGTTCTGTTCACGCCGCTCGGCGTAGCGGGAATCCATAGCTTCGCGCCGCCGAAGAAATCGCCCGATGATATCGGCGAGGCGCAAAAGACCGCCGAACGGCTGGCCAAGATCGTGCCCGTAGAGACAACACCCGTCACTTCACAAGACTAGGTTTGTTGGTCAGCGCCAGCGTCAGCGGCTCGCTGATCTCACTGTGCGTCCCGCGCTCGAGTCGTTCGCGGATCCAGCCTCAGAGCCATCTACAGATATCGGAGTCAGCGCCTGCACTTTGAGGCGGGCCTGCTTGAATCGCGGCGGCGTCACTGCACAAGGTCCTTCGCTCGCGATCACTTTGACAGCCATGTGACTGAGCACCTGGTCGCCGAACTGACGCAGGAACTCGCAATCCCCTGCCTCGAATCGCAGCTGCCGGGCGATATCGACCTCACGCCATTGGGCGACGAATTCCTGGCCCAACTCCTGTCGCACTCCGAGCCTGTCAAACAATTCCTGCTGGCTGCTGCGAGCTGCGACTTCCGTGCGGGTTGCATCGTCCAATGGCGCAGCGCTGACGATGCTGATCTGCATGGAAGCAACCTGTGACGTAGTTCCGATCATGCTGCAACCGGTCGGCCGGATCGTGGTGCTGTCGTGGACCGACACGGCACCCAGCACCTGCTTCACCTTCAACTGCAGCGCATCGCAGCTGTAACGGGTGGTGTATCCCTGATAAACGAAAGGGACTTCCTGCTGCCGCCAGACCGCGTGAGAAATGTCGGTGTTGGCGAAATCGGTGGTGGAGAAAGTATTGGCCGCATGGGCCGCCCACGGCAGCGCCGTCGCCACACTGAGAGCAAGGCTCCAACGCCTCACCCGAGAATTGAACCGCTTCATTATTTGACCCGCCGTCCGCCGCTGTCCCATCCATCGCATCGCCAGGCGTCTGCACCCAACCGGTCGAACCACGATTCGACCAATCGCCCCCGGCATTGTACTCCACCGCGCTCACCGCTGACTCGTCAACAGACGCTAGCACCGCGCGACATGACAGATTGTGATCCGATCATCAGAACACAACAGCATCAGATGCGAGATGTCGCGACATGTACAGATGCAGGCTGGGATGCACTCCTGCGATGAATTCGCAGGATCGATAAGATAAGGCGCGGCGACGTGCGGAAAAAGTGAACCGAAGTCGCAAGCTGCGGCTCACTGAAGTGCGGCGACCCTCGAGCCAGGACGCTCAGGACAGGGTATGGCTGCGAAAGACGAACTCGTGCTCGTTGCCGAGCAGCACCGATTCCAGCTTACCGTTGCCCGACTCGCTGCCCATGTTCAGGCCGGCCTTGATCAGCACCAGCTGGCGGTAACCGATCGGCGTGTCGCCGGTGGGTTCGGCCGAGTAGTACTTGAGGCTGATCGAGGCGCTGCCGTCGGGGTTGAGTTCGTGCTCGAACACGGCGCCCTGGTAGATGGAAATGCGTTCCTTGCGGCTCTCGATGACGATGTCGCGAGTCGCGCCGAAGCAGGACACGCCGGGCTTGTCCATGACGGTGAAGTTGCCCTCCACCAGCTTGGTGTGCCCGCTGAAGATGGAGAAACTGACCTGGCGCGCCGTGGGGCTGCCCTTCTGGCTGGGACCCGGCTGGTTTGAACTGGACTGGCTGGAACTCATCGACTCGACCTCTCCGCTGGACTGCCCGCCACAATACGTGTCCACGAGAATCGGCGAACGTGCAGCTTCCACAAATACGCATGCGACGCAAGCAAATGGCAAGCAACGGTCGCAGCATGCACTTTCCCTTCGAGCGACAGCAGAACAGCGCCGGATCATAGCCTCCCCCGTCATTCCGGCCGCAGCTTTTTTGGGAGAAGGGGCTAGAATGAGCCGTGCAACGTTCACGCGGATCGCCCGGTTGATCTTCGGCCTCTGCCTGCTGGTCTTCGGTGCCAGTCATTTCGTCTACGCGGATTTTTCGGCAGCGATGATTCCACGTTGATTGCCGCCGGCACTGTTCTGGGTGTACCTCACCGGAGCCGGACACGTTGCAGCAGGATTGAGTTTCGTCTCCGGCATCGCCACGCGGCTGGCATCGTTCTGGCTGACGATCATGTTCGCGTGTTTCGTCGTGTTGCTACATTTGCCCTGCGTCGTGGCGGATCCCACCAACCGTATCGAGTGGACGATGCTGGGCATCGCCACATCGCTCACGGGCGCTGCGTGGATCCTCGCATCGCCGCGACGCGGAACTTGACACCCGCCGCCATTGCAAACCCGCTACGCTACCCAATCAAGTCCCCCGACATGTCCTCAGGTTGGCTGCGATGCTGGTGATTGTTGTCTTGTTGGCGCTGCTAGGCCTGGCCATTGGCGGATTTCGCGGCTTCATTGCCGGTGCGGCAATCGGCTATGCCATCGGGGTCAGCATGCGGGGCGGCGGCCCCGGGTTTGGTTCGGGCATGCGCGAACGCCTGGCACAGCTGCAGGCGCAATTCCTCGAATCGACATTCGCGGTCATGGGCGCCGTCTGCAAGGCGGACGGCGTGGTGACGCGAGACGAAATCGCGACCGCCGAGAGCATGTTCGTCCGGCTGAATCTCTCGACCGAGCAGCAGGAACTGGCCAAGGCCGCGTTCAACCGCGGTAAGGCGCCGGGCTTCGATCTGGACAGCGAGGTCGGAAAATTCGCTGCTGCGGCGCGTGGGCATCAGCCCATTCTCATCACGTTCCTGCAGATTCAGCTCGCCGCCATTGCGGCCGACGGCAGCGTTCATCCCGCCGAACACCAGATGCTGGTTCGAGTGGCGCGCTTGCTGGGATTGAGCGAAGCCGATGTGGCACAGCTCGAAGCCCAGCTGCGGGGCGGGAGCGGCGGTCGCGGCGGCCCCTCGCCACAGCAAAAGCTCGACGATGCCTATGCCGCGCTCGGAGTACCCGCTTCGGCCAGCGACTCGCAGGTCAAGCAGGCTTATCGCCGGCTGATGAGCCAGAACCATCCGGACAAGCTCGCCGGCAAGGGGCTGCCGGAAAGCATGCGCGAAATGGCGGAACAACGTACCCGCGAAATCAGCATTGCGTATGCGACGATCAAGGAGACACGAGGATTCTCCTAGCTAGTTTTTCATCGCGCTTGGCGCGACCCCGAAGGATGAAAGGGCTCGGGGCTTGGGGCTCGGGCCAGAGGGGATGGAGCTTCTTTCCTACTATGCCTGCATAGCTATAGATCACATTGCATGCGTGCGCCGCTGGGCCGGCGGCGCGCTCGCCCGCATCCGTCAAATGACGTAACTTTCATGAAATACCATGCGATGGAGCGCGTCTTGCAAACAGATTCCCCATCAGCCCAACGGATTGCTTTACGGGGCCTGCCGGTTGCGAACCGGCAGGCGCAAGCGCGAGTCCATCGAGCCACATGATCATTCATCTCATCGACGGCACCTACGAGCTGTTCCGGCATTTCTATGGCCTGCGACGCTTCAACAAGAACCAGGATCCCCCGTTCGGCGCCGTCATCGGCGTGCTCAACACCGTCTTGCAGATGATCGAGGAAGGCGCCACGCACGTCGGCGTCGCCACCGATCACGTCATAGAGTCGTTCCGCAACGGCCTGTGGCCCGGCTACAAGACCGGTGAAGGCATCGAGCCCGCCTTGCGGGCACAGTTCAAACCGCTGGAAGATGCGCTCGCCGCCATGGGCGTCGTCACCTGGCCCATGGTGGAACTCGAAGCGGACGATGCCCTGGCCTCCGCCGCACAGCTCGCCAATGACGACGAGCGCGTACAGAAAATTTGTATCTGGACGCCAGACAAGGACCTGGCCCAATGCGTGCGTGGCGACCGCGTAGTCCAGATCGATCGCAAGACCCGCACCATTCGCGACGCCGAGGGGGTACGCAAGCGCTTCGGTGTCGATCCGCTGCACATACCGGATTTCCTGGCCCTGGTCGGCGATTCTGCCGATGGCTATCCGGGTATCGAAGGCATCGGCAAGACCACGGCGGCACGCCTGATCGGCCGGTATGGCCGCGTCGAGGACTTTCCACTGACGGTGCTGGGCGACCATCGCAAGGAGGCGCTGCTGTTCAAGCAACTCGCCACGCTCAAGAGCGATGCGGACCTGTTCGACGATATCGAGCAGTTGCAGTGGCACGGCGCCACGGATGAGTTTGCCGCGATGACGACGAAGATGGGCGATTCCCGCCTGCTGGCTCGTTCACGCAAGGCCCTGGAAGGCGTAGCTCAATAGCGCCGTGGCGAGCAGCGTTGATGGGTTCAGGCGCCATCGCCATGCGTCATTTCGAGTACAGGTTCGCCCGACACTTCGGCGATGATCGCTCTTGCCTGGTCGCGCGTCCTGGCCGCTGAATCCGCGGCACTGACGTCGGTGAAGGGCATGATCGCAGGCTGCACCAGCACGTCGATCCGACCCGGCCGCAGCAGCACCTGACCGTTTCGTAACATCGCGCGTGTGCCTTTCAATGCGACCGGTACGACGGGCAACCCGGCACGAGCCGCGATGACGAACGCACCGGAATGGAATTTCATGATGCCGGGTTGCTCGATGAATGTGCCTTCCGGAAAGAACACCAGCGCCTGGCCCGAATCCGCCAGCTTCATCATCCGCCGGGCGTCGGCAGCGGCGCTATTGCGATTGGCGCGTTCGACGAACTGTGAGCCGATTCGCCGCAACAGCAGTCCCCCGAGCGGCACAGTGCTCATCTCTTTCTTGATGACGAAGCTGAATCGGGCAGGCAACATGGCTTTCATCACGACGCCATCCAGGTAGCTCGCGTGATTGGCGACGACCACGCAGGCACCGGCGGGCAGCCGCTCGGCGTTGTGAAGAGTGACGCGGACGCCGAGCGTCATGAACAGCACTCGGGCGAACCAATGGGTCACGGCGCGTCGCGCTTCGACCGAGAGCGGTAGTAGAATCACCGCGAGGCACAGGAGCGACAGCGCCATGAAGGCGATCGTGGCATAGATGCCATAGACGAACCGGAACAGACCGCGTGCGGACGATACGACGAAAGCAACCATCGATGAGAGACCAGGCTTGATGCTGACGACGCAGTGTACTCCGCGGCAGCCGACCGATCGGTGCCCCGCATCTCCCCAGGCCCAAGGCGAGCTTGCAGCAGGCCTCATCTCTAGCTTCTTCGCACCGCTGCATTCATGATCGTGCATATCGCGAGAATCGTTCTCGCCCCCATCATCTACGCCCAGGCGCGCTATCTTCGCGGCAGTATCCCATTGCTGCCCGAACCGCAAGGACAACGTTCCGGCATATCGGGCACAGGCCGGCCGTTGCGCCTTCTCATCGCCGGAGATTCGAGTGCGGTCGGCGTGGGTGCCGATACCCAGGAGAACGGCCTCGCCATTCCGCTGACGCGTGCATTGGCCACGCGCCTCGAAGCGGCGTTGCACTGGCAATTAATCGGCAGGACCGGGCTCACATCGGAAGGCCTGCTGCAGCACCTCGCGACCGGCGACATTCAACCGGCCGACATGGCGCTCATTGTCCTCGGCGCCAACGACATCACGAACGAAGTGTCATTGCGTCGCGCCTTGCGCTGTCGCGGCGACATCGTCACGTTACTCAGGGAACGTGCCGGCGTGTCGCACGTCGTCTTCACTGGCGTCCCCGAGATGCAGGTATTCCCCGCTCTTCCGCATCCGCTCGCGTGGTATGCAGGCCTGCATGCGAGCCGTAACAACCGCGCTCAGGCTCGGTGGGTCAAGCAGTATCGCAACGTCCATCACGCCGATATCAGCGGCCTCGCCCGCGCCGACATCATGGGATCGGACGGCTATCATCCCTCGCCCACTCTCTATGGCCTGGTCGCGAAACGGCTGGCGGAGTTCATGTTCCCGCTCTATCAACCGGACGCTGCGATAGCAGCTGCTCCGGCAATCGATACCGAGCTGGAGATGGACCAGGACGAAGACGACAAGCTGTTGTCGACGACCTGACCTCCTGCCCATTCTTCCTTCCCTGCTCTGCGATCTCCACGTGCGAGAGGTCTTAAGCCCCGCTCGCCGCGCATTTGATGCGTGACCGGGGGACTTCTCACGGAGATATTCTATCTACTCTTATTTCTGCCCCGTGTTCTCCGTGTTCTCCGTGCGATATATCTTGCGGAGCTGTCGTACGCGCAGGCGCTGCGGAAACGGCATGGCGTCATGAAGATATATCGCACGGAGAACACGGGCAGAAAAAAGGGATCGTCAGTAAAAACTGTGGGCGAGCTGCGGCTCCGGCAGTTTCCCAAGTGCATGATACAAAGCGAGTTCAGTGACTTTGAAGGTGCGGAAGCCGTAGGACTTTCTCATGGTGACTTTGGCCTTGTTGTTCAAGCCCTCGATAACGCCGCTGGAGAACTGCTTGCGGGCCCGGAAGTAGTTGAGCAGCAGC
>Ga0207675_100006050_pt1 | contig 11513 bp, 9 predicted proteins | sample KBSSwiS42_FD_184305 | JGI IMG/M metagenome (GOLD analysis project Ga0207675, IMG submission 184305) | Switchgrass rhizosphere microbial communities from Kellogg Biological Station, Michigan, USA - KBS Switchgrass S4-2 (SPAdes) (version 2) | ecosystem: Host-associated > Plants > Roots >...
GGCATAGCCCAGCCCGAGCAGCACCGTCAGCAGCCCATAGGCCAGGGTCCGGCTGATGATCCGGTCCAGGTCGTACAGCCGGTAACGCAGGATCGCCGCCCCGGTCGCCAGCGGCAGGAAGAGCACCCCGACCACGCTCGCCCAGGCGGCCAGGTTGACCTCGCCGACGGCGATCAGGATTGCCGCGACCAGCATCGACAGGCCGGTCAGGGCGGCGGCCAGGGCGACCCACCGGAGCTGCAGGCGCTCGACCCCGCGGGCGGACCGGAAGCGGACCACCAGCGAGGCGGCTCCGGCCAGGATGGTGAGGAGGCCGGCGAGCAGCGCGAGCTGGTTGGCGACCCGAAGGGCGCCGCCGTAGACCTGGGGGTCCAGCGGCCCGGAGACGAACTGGGCCAGCGGGTCCAGCGACCCGGGCGCGATCGTGGCCGCCACCAGGGCGACGGCCACCGCGACCGCCAACCCCCGGGCCCACCAGCGCCAGCGGGGCGACGGCGGCGACCCGGTCGGGGTCAGCAGCAGGACGAACCCGACCGTGGCCAGCACGACGGCGATCGTGACCGGATAGAGCCGGGCGACGAGGTTGGCGGCGGGCAGCGCCCCGGGTCGGACGACCAGCCCGTAGGGGATGTAGCCGACGGCCGCGCCGCTGACGCTCATGGTCACACCCATGGCCAGCAGCAGCCACCCCACCGGGTGCCGCGGGCGGCGGCTGGCCAGCACCGCCCCGACAACGCCGGCCGTCAGCGCCGCCACCGTCGGCGGGACCGCGAACGGCGCCAGAACAGCCAGGTCGGGCCGCCCAGCCCGCCGGTTCAGCAGGTCGAACCACGGAGGAGTGGCAAGCAGGACCAGCTCAACCGCAACCAGGGTCCAGGCCAGCACAGCCGGCCACCGGCGCAGCCGCGCCCGGGCCCCCTGGCCTTCGAGCAACACTCGGCCCTCCCCGCCACCCCGGCCCTCCGGGGCCGCCCGGCGATCCTGAGCGGGCCCGTTCGTCGTCGGCACCCGGCCTCCGATCTCGCCGCCGTCCTCGTCGCGTGGTCGGCGCCCAGTATCAGGGCTCTCCGTGACGGGGCCGTTACGGGATCAGCGGTGCACGGTGCCGGGGCGGTGGCCGAGGGCGGCCAGCTCGTCGCGGCTGGGGAGGCCCTCCCAGTCGCCGGGGACGGTGACGGCGAAGGCGCCGCAGGCGGCCGCGGTGGCCAGACGCTCGGGCACCGGGCGGCCGGCCAGGGTCTCGGCCAGGTAGCCGGCGACGAAGGCGTCCCCGGCGCCGACCGGGTCGACGGCCCGCGCCGGGACCGGCTCGACGGTGTGGACCTGGCCGTCCACGGCGGCCACGGCGCCGCGCTCCCCCAGCTTGACCACGGCGTGGCCGCCGGCGAGGGCGGCCAGGCCCCGGGCCAGCTCGGGCGGGTCGCCGTCCAGGCCGAGCAGCTCGGCCTCGTCGTCGCCGGCGAACACGATGTCGGCCCTGGCCGCCAGCTCGCGGCAGACGGCGGCGGCCTGGCCGGGCGGCCACAGGGCCGAGCGGTAGTTGAGGTCGAACGAGACCGGCACCCCGGCCGCCCTGGCCAGCTCGATCGCGTGGTCGACGGTCGCCCTGGCCGAGTCGCTGAGGGCGGGGGTGATCCCGGTCACGTGCAGCACCCCGGCCGCCGCGACCTGGGCCGGGTCGAGGTCGCCGGGCTCCAGCCGCGAGCCAGGGCCGTTGCGGCGGTAGTAGCGCACCCGGACCAGCTCGGCGGTGCGCCGCTCCTTGAGCATCAGGCTGGTCGGGGCGCCCGGGTCGCGCACCACCCCGGCCACGTCGACGCCCTCGGCCCGGATCCTCGACACCACCAGCTCGCCCAGCTCGTCGTCGCCGACCCGCCCCACCCACGCCGCCGGGCAGCCGAGCCGCCGCGCCCCGATGGCCACGTTCGACTCCGCCCCCGCCACCCCGAGCGTGAGCGAGCTGGCATGGCGCAACCGCCCCACCTCGGCCGTGGTCAGCAGGGCCATGGTCTCCCCCACCGCCAGCAGCGGCCCGGTCACCGGCCCACCCCGGCGGCGGCCACGGCCCGCCGCGCCCGCTCGGCCAGCCCGCGCAGGTCGCCACCGGGGTCCCCGGCGTCCCCGAGCAACGGCGACCCGATCCCGACGGCGACCGCCCCGGCGGCCAGGTAGGCCCCGATGTCGTCGATCCCGACCCCGCCGGTCGGCACCAACGGCACCTCGGGCAGCGGCGCCCTGACCGCCTTGACATAGGCCGGCCCACCCACCGCCGACACCGGGAACACCTTGACCGCCGTCGCCCCCGCCGCCCACGCGGCCGCCACCTCGGTCGGCGTCAGCGCCCCCGGAACCACCGGGACGCCGTTCCCCACCGCCCAGGCAACCACCTCCGGCCGGAAGTCCGGCGCCACCAGGTAGGTCGCCCCCGCCGCCACCGCCAGCTCGGCATCCCCGACCGACCGGACCGTCCCAACCCCGAGCATCGCGTCCCCCGGCAGCTCGCCGTTGAGCCGCCCGAACGCCTCCAGCGCCCCCCTCGAGGTGAGGGTCACCTCGATCGCCCGCACCCCACCCTCGTACAGCACCCGCCCCACCTCGGGGAACTGGGTGGCATCGGCTGCCCGCAGGATGGCCACGACCGGCACGGCACGCACCCGCGCAAGGAACAGCCGTTCGTCCCGGCTCATGGGAGCGAAGCTCGGGCGGTGGAGAGCAGGCGAGGCGGGGTCATGGGCGGGGCGCCGGGGTGTTGACCGGGGAGCGGGGCGTGCTGCCCTGCAGGACCCGGAGGGCTTCGCGGGCCACGTCGGTCTTGAGGGTGTGGAACGCCTCCTCGGAGTACCAGGCGGCGTGCGGGGTGGCCACGACCCGGGGGTGGCGGGCGACCCGCCAGCCGAGGTCGCCGGGAGGCTCGGCCTCGAGGACGTCGAGGGCGGCCCCGGCCAGCGTCCCGGTGTCAAGGGCGGTCAGCAGGGCGGCGGTGTCGACCAGCCCGCCCCGGGCGGTGTTGACCAGGAACGCGGTCGGCCGCATGCGGCCCAGGGCCGCCGCCCCGATCAGGTGGTGTGACTCTGGCGTGAGGGCGGCGTGCAGGGAGACCAGGTCGGCGGCCTCCAGCAGCCCCTCCAGCCCGACCCGCTCGATCGGCGGCCCCGACGGCACCTGGGGGAGGTCGTAGCCCAGCACCCGCATGCCCAGCCCGGCCGCGCGGCGGGCGACGGCGGTGCCGATGGCCCCGCAGCCGACCACTCCCCAGGTGAGGGTCGAGAGGCGCCGCAGCGGCCGGGCCGGTGCCAGGTCCCAGTCGCCCTCGCGGACCGACCGGTCGAGCACGACCACCCCCCGGAGCAGGGACAGCGCGAGGGCCAGGGTGTGGTCGGCGACCTCGTCGCGGCCGTAGTCGGGCACGTTGGCCACCCAGACCCCGCGCTCGGTGGCCGCGGCCACGTCGACGTTGTCGACCCCGACCCCGTACCGGACCACCAGGCGACAGCGGGGCAGCGCGTCCAGCACCTCGCCGGTGATCGGCACGTACTGGTTGATGAGGACGTCGGCGTCGCCGGCCTGGGCGGCCACCTCCTCGGGGGTGCGGCAGGCCAGCACCCGCAGCTCGACGTCGTGGCCCTCCAGGGCCGCCCGTTCCGGGTCGACGTTGCCGTGGTCGCAGTCGGTGATCGCCACGACACCGGCCACCGCCTACTCCCCGGTGGCCCCGTCGAGCTGCTCGCGGAGGATGTCGGCGTGGCCGACATGGCGGGCCGTCTCCTCGATCATGTGGATCAGGATCCAGCGCCGGCTCATCTTCCAGCCCTGGCGCCGGGGATGCTCGGCGATATCGTCCAGCGAGGACGCGGCGGCCACGATCGCCCGGCTGCGGTCGCACTCGCCGTTGTACAGGGCCAGGACGTCCTCGGTGGTCTCGTCGGGCTCGATCCGCCAGTCGGCGTCCGGGTCCTCCTTCGTCCAGGGGAAGCTGACCTCCTGGCCGTCCCACACCCCCTGGAACCACGAGCGCTCCACGTAGGCCAGGTGCTTGACCAGGCCGAGCAGGCTGGTCCCGGAGGGGACCATGGCCCGGCGCAGCTGCTCGTCGTCCAGGCCCTCCAGCTTCCACAGCAGCGTCGCCCGCTGGAAGTCGAGGAACCCGGCCAGCATCTCGCGCTCGCCACCGGTGCTGGGCGGCTCGGGGCGGTTGTCCTCGGTCATGGGCCTCCTGTCCGTTCGAAGTGGTCGCGGCAGCCGACCGAGCAGAAGTACCACGTGACCCCGTCACGGACCGCCGTGGGGGCGCCGGCCACGGCCACCGTCATGCCGCAGACCGGGTCGACCGCCTCGGCCGGCGCCGGGGCCGCCGCCCCGGCTGGGGCCAGGCCAGATGGGTCGCCGGGGGGGTCCCCCGGTCGGCCAGGGACCAACCCGTGGCGCCAGTCGACCAGCTCGGCCAGGATGGCCACGGCGATCTCCTCCTGGGTCGAGGGGCCGAGGTCGCGGCCGGCCGGGCTGCGCACCCGGGCCAGGTCGTCGTCGGTCACCCCCTGGGCACGGAGGGCGTCGAGCACCACCGCGGCCCGGCGGGCGCTGGCCACCAGCCCGACGTAGCCGACCTCGGCCTTGAGGGCCGAGGCGAGCGCGTCCTCGTCGCCGTGGCCCATGGTGGCCACCACCACCGCGTCGGGGCGCTGCGCGGGGTCGAGCTGGTCGGCGACCCGCCAGCCGACGATGCGGGCCAGCTGGGAGAGCGTCCGGCCCGCGACCCCCTCGCCGAGCACGGCCAGCAGCGGCCCCGGCAGCTCAGGCTCGATCAGGACCTCGACCACCCCCTCGGAGGCGCAGCGGCTCTCGGCCACGACGACGTCGTCGGGCGCGCCGGCGCCCGACCCGGCCGGGCCGATGTGGACCAGGCGGGGCTCGCCGTCGGCCAGGGCCCGCAGGGCCTCGCGGACCACGATCGGCTCCGAGCAGGCCCCGCCGACCCACCCGGCCAGGGTCCCGTCGGGGGTGACCAGCGCCCGGTCCCCCCGCCGGGTCGAGGCCGGCCGGACCACCCGGACCACTGTGGCCAGGGCGTACGGCTTGCCGTCGGCGGCCAGCCGCCCGGCCTCGACCAGCACCTCGGACCTTGTCATCTACCGCGTCATCTACTCCGCGAGACCGGCCTCGACCAGCGCCTGCCAGACCTTGTCGGGCCCGATCGGCATCTGGAGCTCGCGCACCCCGGCGTGGGCCAGGGCGTCGACGACCGCGTTGACGAACGCCGCCGGAGAGCCGACGGTGGCCGACTCGCCGACCCCCTTGGCCCCGATCGGGTGGTGGGGCGACGGGGTGGTCGTCTCACCCAGCTCGAACTTGGGCGTCTCCCACGAGGTCGGGATCAGGTAGTCGGAGAAGTTCGACCCGATGCAGTTGCCCAGCTCGTCGAAGGTGATCAGCTCCATGGCGGCCATGGCGAACCCCTCGGTGAGCCCGCCCATGATCTGGCCCTCGACGATCATCGGGTTGATCCGGACCCCGCAGTCGTCGACCGCCACCATCCGCTTGACCTTCCACTGCCCGGTCCCCCGGTCGACCTCGACGGCGACCGCGTAGGCCCCGAACGGGTAGGTCATGTTGGGCGGGTCGTAGTAGGTGACGCCCTCGAGGCCGGCCTCCATCCCCTGGGGATGGTTGGTGTAGGCGGCGAAGGCGGCCTCCTGGATGGTGGTCTGGCGGTCAGGGGCGCCCCGGACCTGGAACCGGTCGCCGGCCCACTCCAGATCCTCGGGGGCGACCTCCAGCAGGTGGGCGGCCAGCTCCCTGGCCTTGTCGCGCAGCTTGCGCGACACCATGGCCGTGGCCGCCCCGGCCGTCGGGGTGCTCCGGGAGGCGTAGGTGCCGAGGCCGTAGGGGGTGTTGTCGGTGTCGCCGTGCTGCACCAGGATGTCGGAGGGTGGGATGCCGAGCTCGTTGGCCACGATCTGGGCGAAGGTCGTCTCGTGGCCCTGGCCCTGGGTCTGGACGCCGATCTTGAGGATCGCCTTGCCGGTCGGGTGGACCCGCAGCTCGGCCGAGTCGAACATCTTCAGGCCGAGGATGTCGTAGTCCTTGCTCGGCCCGGCCCCGACGACCTCGGTGAAGGTGGCCACCCCGATGCCGAGCAGCTTGCCCTCGTCGCGGGCCTTGGCCTGCTCGGCCTTGAGGTCCTCGTAGCCAAGCATCTCCAGGGCCTTGTCCAGGGCCCGCTCGTAGTCGCCCGAGTCGTACACGAACCCGGTGGCCGAGGTGTAGGGGAACTGCTCGGGCTGGATGAAGTTCTTGCGGCGCAGCTCGACCGGGTCGACCCCGAGCTCGTAGGCGGCCGTCTGGACCAGGCGCTCGATGAAGAACGAGGCCTCGGTGACCCGGAACGAGCACCGGTAGGCGACCCCGCCGGGGGCCTTGTTGGTGTAGGCCCCGTCGGTGACCACGTGGGCCGCCGGGATGTCGTAGGAGCCGGTCACGATGTGGAACAGGCCGGCCCTGAGCTTGCTCGGCTGGGCGTCGGCGTACGCGTAGCCCTGGTCGGACAGCATCTTGACCCGCAGGCCGAGCATCTTGCCGTCGTTGTTCAGGGCCAGCTCGCCGTTCATGTAGAAGTCGCGGGCGAACCCGGTCGAGATCAGGTTGCCGGTGCGGTCCTCGATCCACTTGACCGGCCGGCCGATCAGCAGCGAGGCCGCGGTGGCGACCACGTAGCCCGGGTAGACGGGCACCTTGTTGCCGAAGCCGCCGCCGAGGTCGGGCGAGATGATCTGGATCTGGTGCTCGGGCAGCCCGGTGACCAGCGCGAACACCGTCCGGTGGGCGTGCGGGGCCTGGGAGGTCATGTAGATGGTGATCTTGCCGGTGACCGGGTTGACGTCGGCCACGCAGCCGCAGGTCTCCATCGGGGCCGGGTGGCAGCGGGGGTAGAAGGTGTCGAAGCTGACCACCCGGTCGGCCTGCTCGAAGGCCCGGTCGGTGGCCTCCTTGTCGCCGGCCTCCCAGTGGTAGACGCGGTTGTCCTGCTTGTCTTCCTTGTCGTCCCGGATGACCGGGGCGCCGGGCTCGAGGCTCTGCTGCGGGGTGATGACCACCGGCAGCGGGTCGTAGTCGACCTCGATCAGCTCGAGGGCGTCGTGGGCCACATAGGGGTCCTCGGCGACCACGCAGGCGACCTCCTGGCCCTGCATGCGCACCTTGTCGGTGGCCAGCACGGCCTGGGTGTCGCCGGAAAGGGTCGGCATCCAGGCCAGGTTGTGCTGGGCCAGCAGCTCGCCGGTGACGACCGCCACCACCCCGGGGAGGGCCTCGGCGGCCGAGGTGTCGATCGAGTTGATCCGGGCGTGGGCGACCGGGCTGCGCAGGACCGACATGTACAGCATGCCCGGCAGGTTGATGTCGTCGACGTAGTTGCCCCTGCCCTGGAGGAAGCGGTCGTCCTCCTTGCGCTTGACGCTCCTGCCCAGCCAGCGCTCGGCCGTGTGCTCTTCGGTCATCTCGGCCTCCCTAGCTGGCGCCGGTGGTGGCGCTGTCGGACTGGAGCTTCCTGGCCGTCCACTGCACCGCGTTGACGATGTTCTGGTAGCCGGTGCAGCGGCAGAGGTTGCCCGACAGGGCCCAGCGGATCTCCTCCTCGCTGGGGTCGGGGTTCTCCTCCAGCAGGGCCTTGGAGGCAAGCAGCATCCCCGGGGTGCAGAAGCCGCACTGGAGCCCGTGCTCCTCCTTGAACCCTTCCTGGATCGGGCTGAGTGTCCCCGCGGCGGCCAGGCCCTCGACCGTGGTCACCTCGCGGCCGTCGGCCTGGACGGCGAACATGGTGCACGACTTCACCGGTGTCCCGTCCAGCAGCACCGTGCAGGCCCCGCAGCTGGTGGTGTCGCAGCCGACGTGGGTGCCGGTGAGCCGCAGCTTCTCCCGCAGGAAATGCACCAGCAGCAGCCTGGCCTCGACCTCGGCCGAGCGCTCCTGCCCGTTGACGACCACGCTGACCTTCACCGCGCACCCCCGTCCGGTCCGCCCGGCTTCTCCTCGAGCTCCTCCAGCACCCCGGCCAGCGTGTCCTCGCCGCTGAAGTAGTCCTGGCGCCGGGTGGCCTCCAGGGACGCCTCGTTGGTGACCGGCCCCTGCGGACCGGCCTGGACCGGCGCCCCGAGCGACGTGGCGACCGACCGCAGGCCCCGTTCGGTGAAGACCTGGACCACCTTCCGCTTGTAGTCGGCGCTGCCCCGGGTGTCGCTGTAGGGGTGCGCGGCGTGGGCGGCCATCTCGGCCGCCTCGAGGATCACCTCGTCGGTCAGCTCCGAACCGGCCAGCGCCTCCTCGGCGGCGGTGGCCCGCAGGTTGGTGGGGCCGACGGCGGTCAGGGCGATCCCGGCCCTGCCGACCCTGCCGTCGGCCATGGCCAGGTGGACGGCGACGCCGACGGTGGCGAAGTCGCCGACCTTGCGCTCCAGCTTGAGGTAGGTCCCGCCGGCCGACGGGCCGGGGTCGGGCACGCGGACCTCGGTGATGATCTCGGTCGGGGCCAGCGAGGTCACGAACGGCCCCTCGAACAGCTCGCGCAGGGGGATGGTGCGGGTGCCGTCCGGGCCCCGGGCGACCACCTCGGCGTCCATGGCCAGCAGGGCCGAGCCCCAGTCGCCCTGGGGGTCGGCGTGGGCCAGCGACCCGCAGACGGTGCCGAGGTTGCGGATGATCGGGTCCGAGATCAGCGGGGCCGCGGCTCCCAGGGTGCCCCAGCGGCCGCCGAGCAGGTCCGACTTCTCGCACGCCTTGTGGCGCACCAGGGCGCCGATGCGCAGGCCGCCGTTCTCGGTGGCCAGCGTGTCCAGGCCGGGAAGGCGGTTGATGTCGACCACCACCCGGGGGGCGGCGAGCCGCAGCTTCATGAGCGGGATGAGGCTCTGCCCGCCGGCGAGCACCTTGGCGTCGTCCTCGTACCGACCGAGGGTCTCGAGCGCCTCCTCCAACGTCGCCGGCGCGACGTACTCGAAGCTGGCCGGATACATGGGCGACCGCCTTTCCCTTCCCCGACGTTGGGCTCAGCTTGGGGATGATATCGGACGCGGTGTCCGCGCTGAACAGGCCCGTCGCTCCGCTGCCCTCATATCGCGCATACTGGTCGGTCCGGCTCAGCCGACAACCGCGGTCCGGTCCCTCCACAGCGGAACCAAGGCGACCAGCACCAGCAGGGCGGTGACGGCGAACGCGGCCGAGTAGCCGGTCTGGGCCGCGAGCACGCCGAAGCCGAAGGCGCCGGCGCCGATGCCGGCGTCGAAGGCGAGGTTCCAGATGGCGCTCACCGTCCCGTACCCCGAGGGCGCCACCCGGTTCAGCATCAGGGTCATGCTGGCGTTCTGGGTCACCCCGAAGCCGGACCCGAACACCACCATGCCCACCACCACCGCCACCGGGCTGTCGGCCAGGACGAGGGCGAGCATGCCGGCCGCGGTGGCCACCACCCCGGGGACGAGCAGGATCGCCGGCCCGTGCCGGTCGCCGTACCGCCCGGCCCACCAGCGGCTCGTCGTGGACGCCACCGCCTGCACGAACAGCCCCAGCGCGGCCAGGTTCCGTGGCCCGCCGGTCACGGCCAGGGGCAGGAAGGTCACCACCACCCCGGACGCCATGGCCGCGGCCGAGAAGGTGACCGCCGGCCGGCGAAGGGCCGGGGTCCGCAGCCCGGTCAGGATCCCGACCGGCGCCTCCGGCCCGCGCTGGCGCCCGGGCAGCCCGCCGACCACGACCAGCCCGGCCAGCGCGGCCAGCGCCCCGGCGACGAACACCGGCGGGTAGCCGGCCCGCCCCACCAGCCAGACACCGAGCGGCAGGGCCGCCACCCCGGGCACCCCGACCACGATCCCGAACAGCCCCAGCCCCTCCCCGCGTCGCTCCCGCGGGACCAGCAACGCCACCAGCGCCCCGCCGACGACCACCACGACGGCGAAGCCCAGCCCGCGGACGACGCTGACGGCCACGATCGCGGCCAGGGTCGAGGCGGCGGGCAGGGCCAGGGCCGGCGCCCCGAGCAGCACCAGCCCGGCGGCCAGCATCATCCGGTACCCGAACCTGGCCGTCAGCCGGGGGACGGCCAGCTCCCCGGCCACCGTGGCCGCCATCAGCGCCCCGGTGACCAGCCCGGCCCCGACCCCGCCGGCCCCGACCGACCCGGCGTACAGCGGCACCACCGACAACAGCAGGTAGAACCCGGTCATGGCCCCGAACGAGGCCACGAACACCAGCACCAGGGCGCGACTGAGGATCGGCGTGATGGCTACGACGCCGCCGCGCGCTCGTCGGCGACCCAGGCGCCGAGCAGGCCGCGGTAGTGGGCGACGAACTGCTCGTGCTCCTGTGGGGGGAAGGCGCGCTGGATGCAGGCGACCAGGTGGGCGTCGAACTCGGGGCTCTCGATGTACTCGCGCATGCAGTCCTCGGCGTGGGCGAGATGCTGGTCGCAGAACGCTCTGAAGCGGTCGGCCTCGTAGTAGTCGTCGACCAGGGCCCGGTAGGCGGCCAGCTTGTCCTCCCAGGGCCGGCCCGGGTCGTCGGCGACGGCGTACCAGCGGGCCATCTCGGTGTCCAGGCGCATCGCCCGTCCCGTCACCGCGCAGTACAGCGACCACTTGGCCAGGGCCGTGATGGCCCACGGGAAGTAGTAGTGCAGCGAGATCAGGGCCATGTCGGGGGTGGCGTTGGCGAAGTCGATCGGGTAGCAGTGGCCGTCGCGGACGATCACCTCGAAGCTGTTGAACTCCCAGCGGAAGAACGCGCCGACGGTGAGGCCGAAGGTGACGATCTCGTGGCCCAGCTCCGGGGTCAGGAACCCGTGGTCGACCTGGTAGCGCAGGTGCAGGGGCCTGGTCGGGTCGTAGTGCATCACCATCGTCTGGGGGCCGATGGCCAGGCCGCGGGTGAAGATGTCGTAGCCCTCGACCCCGGCCTGGACGTGCATCAGCTCCCGGCCCGACCCGTCATAGGCCGCTTCCAGCTGGGCCGGGTCGGCGATCCGGTAGACGTTGACCCAGCCGCCGCCGTGGAACGGCTTCATGTACATCGGGTAGCCGACCTGCTCCCCCACCGCCTGGAGGTCGAAGGCCCGGTTGTAGCGCGAGGCCGTCGGGGCGAAGCGCTCGTTCTCGGGCGGGACCTTGTGGGGCAGCAGCCAGGTCGCGGGCACGTCGAACCCGAGCCGGATGGCGGCGCAGTAGCCGGCGTGCTTCTCCATCGCCTGGAAGGTGAACGGGTTGTTGAGCAGGTACGCCCGGTCCATCAGGGCGATCTTCTTGAGCCACTCCCGAGGGTGGTCGTACCAGTAGGCCAGGCGGTCGATGACCAGGGCGTGGCGGACGGGCTGGCGCAGGTCGAAGGGCTCGATGGTGACCCGCTCGGTGGCCACCTCGTGGGTCTCGCCGTCGAGCTCGATGCGCGGGGCGAGGCGGCCCAGGTACTGCTCGAACGCGGTCGGCCAGTCGTCCTCGGTCCCGAGCAGCAGGCCGATCAGGTGGGTGACCAAG
>Ga0207675_100006051_pt1 | contig 11511 bp, 8 predicted proteins | sample KBSSwiS42_FD_184305 | JGI IMG/M metagenome (GOLD analysis project Ga0207675, IMG submission 184305) | Switchgrass rhizosphere microbial communities from Kellogg Biological Station, Michigan, USA - KBS Switchgrass S4-2 (SPAdes) (version 2) | ecosystem: Host-associated > Plants > Roots >...
TGCAAGTGATGGTGCCCAGGTTTATGCAAGAATCTATAAACCTGCTAACTCACACCCCAATAAACCGGCAGTTCTATTTGTACATGGAGCAGGTTATTTACAGAATGCGCATAAATGGTGGAGCAGTTATTTCAGGGAATATATGTTTAATAACATGCTTGCTGACAATGGCTATTATGTGATGGACATTGACTATCGCGGCAGCGCCGGCTATGGAAGAGATTGGAGAACGGGTATCTATCGTTTTATGGGTGGAAAAGATATGTCCGATAATGTTGATGCAGTGAACTACCTGGTAAAAACTTATGGAGTAGATCCAAAACATGTTGGTTTGTATGGAGGTTCTTATGGTGGATTTATAACACTGATGGGAATGTTCAATTATCCTGATGTATTTGCCGCAGGTGCAGCATTAAGACCGGTTACAGATTGGGCAAACTATAATCACGGTTATACGGCAAACATTTTAAATGAACCATTCAATGATAGCATTGCTTACAAAAAAAGTTCACCATTTTATTATGCAAATGGCTTGAAAGGAAATTTATTGATATGCCATGGCATGGTTGATGTGAATGTACATTACCAGGATGCAGTAAAACTTGCACAGCGATTAATTGAGTTGGGAAAAAATAATTGGGAATTGGCATCGTACCCAATGGAAGATCATGGTTTCGTTGAACCTAGTAGCTGGACAGATGAGTACAAAAGAATATTTAAATTGTTTGAGATGGTTTTGAAGAAACCAGATTAAGAATCGTATAAAGAAATCAGATTGTTCTAAGCAAATTAATAAGGTAACATTCTGAACATAGTTGATCGGTGATTCTCTTTTAAAAACTGCTTTTACATATGACGGCTATTCGTCATTTGATACCTACCAGTAAGTAATATGTCTTGAACTTCTGAAAACATTCTTTTGCCACCATCTTATCTTATCTCCTCTATCATTTCTATTCCATAGTAAATTGGTTCTATCATTTACATGCCAAAGGCCGCAGGCATGTGCTAACTCATGAGCAAGCACTGATTCATCTTTTGCCCCATCATGACTCAATGTTATATAATCTGTCATTGGCCCCAATGAGCAGCCGGTAGCGCCTTCAATATCTTTAACAATAAAAACAGTTACAGGATATACTGGCTCAGCAAGTTTTGCAGCAAAAAAATTTCCAGCTGTTTTGAATTCCTCCTTCAATGCACCTGTTCCACCTTTTGTGTATAAGACTTCTGAAGGCACGTTTGACTGGACTATTTCAATAAAAGAGTTATTTCCTCGGGTTGGCAAAAGCTGAATATTAAATTCTTTTTTAAATATTTGTTTTGCAAATTCAATCGCTTTGCCAATATCCTCAGTGGAGGTCAGCTTATCTTCAGATGAATTAAGAATAAGTATTTTAATCCGCAACTTTTTCGATGGCCACTTTAAAAATCCAAACAATGTATCGGGCAAATGTAAAATGAACCGATGTATGATCTCGATAACGATACGAGTTATAGCTCTTATAAAACCTTTGGCTACATATCCGAATTTCTTCATTAATATAAATATAGTTTAGGCAAAAAAAACCGGAAACTACATATAGCAATTTCCGGGCTAAAGATTTTCTTTTACTGCTAACTGGCTTTGGGTGGTGATGGATTTGCATCAGCTATAGCTGCTGCAGTTGCTTCAGCGGTGAATGAACTTGTAGGGCTTACAAAGATCTCGTACTTGATAAAACCTGTATATGTATTATCTGCCTTGGGTTTAAAAATAACAAACTTGTTTGGAGAAGTAGCAGAATCGCCAAGAGCTGTTTTTATTGCGTTAAAATTGTTTGCATCAAGAACAACATTTGTAAAATAGACGCCAGGACCGTAGCTAGTGCTGCTAACCGAACTGTATTGCAACTGTATCACAGGAGTTTTAGGATTAAAATCATTGCCCTGTGATTTGAATCCATCGAGAAGTATTTTACTTCCGGGTGCAATGGTATGACTGAAAACAATTTTACTGCCATTACCTATGGAATCAAAAGCAATACGTTTAACATACAAATTATCAAGTGTACCTGAAAGTACTGCGCCCTTTGGCGCTGAAGTGGCTGTTGACGCAGGGCTATTGGTTGTTGCCGTATCATCGTCCTTTTTGGTTCCATTATTACAAGAAGCCAATAATACGCCTACCAGTAACAACAAAGCAAGATTGCTTCTATTAAAATAATTACTCATAAGTTTTGATTTTTAATGGTGACTAAATTATTAACTGATCAAGCTATAGAAAGGTAACCACATTTTTATTTAATCCTCAAATTTTTATTTATAAAATAAAAGGTATATTCATAAACAGAATAAACTGCATGGGTCAATTGTTACGTACAGCGTTGGATTGGTCAGAGGTTTGGGCATTATTGATCCCATTGTCTGTACTTCTTTTTAGTCAACGGCAATACCACCCTTCCTTAAAACCTGTTATCATATACATATGGTTGGGTTTCCTGATCAATGTTGGTATTGACGGGATAATGGCGATCAGAATATATTTTCATAATGATCTTTTAAGCAATAATCCGTTATATAATATTCATTCAATTGTGCGGTTTGCTTGCTTTAGTTTTTATTTTATCAGGTTGCAGCCAAACTCATTCTCAAAAATTAAAAAAGCGTTGACAGTTTTTTCATTGATCTTTATGATCGTCAATTTTTTGTTTTTTGAAAAGTTCTTTAATTATGATTCCTTCAGCGGAAATCTCCTTGCAACCGAAGCTTACCTGCTATTAGTTTATTGCATGCTGTATTATTTAACTGAGTTAAAAAGTGACAGAGACGATCTTTTTAATACACCACATTTTTGGGTGGTAACAGGCTTGTCTATCTATGTTGTTACTAATTTTTTTGTTTTCTTGTTTTATTTACCAATGATCAATATAGATGAAGACTTAGCTGTGAACATCTGGAATGTTCATAACATTGCATTTATAATATTTTGTCTTTTTATCACTAAAGCCATCTATGGTTCTTTTAGATATAACTTTACAAACTAGGGTTATCATTGGTATATCCGCTATGCTTGTGTTATTCACAAGCTTTCTCATCGTTTTTATTTCTAACCAGAGAAAAAAACTACAATACCATAAAAACCTGCAGGCTCTTCATGAAGAAAAACAAAAAACTTTAAAAGAACAAAATATAATACTGGAACAAAAGGTTCATGAAAGAACCAAAGAGCTTTCTGAAAAAACAGAATCTTTAGAGATCACACTTGATGAATTAAAAGCCAGCCAAACACAACTGATCCAAAAAGAAAAGATGGCTTCCTTAGGAGAATTAATTGCAGGTATAGCACATGAAATACAAAATCCACTAAATTTTGTTCTCAATTTCGGTGAATTAAATTCTGAATTGATAACAGAAATAAAATCCACTATAGCTGCCGAGACATTGCCAGAAAAATTCACGGGAGAAATAAACGAACTGATCAATGACTTTTCAGCAAACCAACATAAGATACTTCATCATGGGCGAAGAGCCGATGGCATTGTAAAAAATATGCTTCAACACTCCCGCAAGCATGCCGGTATCCTGGAACTAATTGACCTTAATGAGCTCACTGATGAATATCTTAAACTCTGCTATCATGGATTCAGAACAAAACATAAATCCTTCATTTGTGATTTTCAAACAATTTATGACGGGGCAGTAGAAAGGATCAGGATCATTCCGCAGGATATTGGGCATGTTCTTGTCAATATTTTTAATAATGCATTTTATTCAATGAACGAAAAATGCAAAATGCTTGGAGATAATTTTGAAGCTAAGCTTTTCGTGAGCACAGAAAAAAGATTAAATAAAGTAACAATTATTATAAAAGATAATGGTCTTGGTATCCCTTCTTCGATCATCAATAAGATCTTTCAACCATTCTTTACAACCAAACCAACCGGCGAAGCAACCGGCCTGGGATTATCGCTTAGCTACGATATCATTAAAGCTCATCGCGGTGAAATGAAAGTAGAATCAAAAGAAGGTGAATCTGCTACGTTTACACTGGAACTGAATTATTGATCCCCTCTCACGATTTAGAAAATTTTAACAGCAACTACCACGAAAGTGGTATCAGCCCGATCAGCATTTCAATTAATTTGCACCTGTAAACTAAATCCTATGCGTAGAAAGAAATTACCTTACATAATAAGAGCTATAAGGCTCGTGGTAAAATGTGTGTGGTATGCGTTAACAACTCCAAATGACCCTTACCAGCATCATGAAGTGAATTTTTGGAATATCCCTGTACGAAAAAGACAAAGACAATTCAGGTAATTCAATTTTATTGAACAATTTTTCATTAGCCGAAAATACTGTTCAATAACCCGGCAAGGCGAATACCACCCTTTAATAATTGATTGTTTAAAGTTTCTATGTGATCAAAATTATACCGGAAGCTAAGTCTTTGATTGGGCTGAGTAACGCTGCTATAAACTTTTCCAGCTAATTGGTACGATTCATAAAACCATTCATTCATTGGCTGTTGTTGCCATTGATTGCGTTGTTCTTTCGTACTGTGATTGATGGCTTTTACATACTCAGTATAGCTCAGATCCTGTGATGCGATCATCTTATCATCCCACACACTATGCAGGTTGGTTGAATCGCCAAACCAGATAACTCTTACACGATTACCTCCAAGATCTTCAGCTCGACCCACATGTAATGGTTGGTGAATATCACCAACGATGTGAATAAGCAACCGCAGGTACATTTTCTTTTTATCAAGGGGCAACTGTTTATTCTTTAATTCAGCGATCAAAAAATTAAGTTTTGTAAATGCATCTGCAATAGTATCTCTTGTCAACACATCATTAAACTCAGATTGTGTTAATCCCTGTTTCACGTTCATATAATGCCATGGACTTAAATAATTAAATGCAGTATCAGATTTAATAAAATCAGGCCAGTTGCTGGAAATAGCGATCGATTCATCACCAAGTATTTCCCGGATAGCTTTTCTTGCCTTATTGGTTAAATACATATCTGCGATCTCTCCAACTATTCTGTGACCTGTCTGTCCCCACCAGGCAAAAGATGATAAAGAAATTATTAAGCCACCAATAAATAGTAATAACAGTTTTTTCATTTCTCTTATTTATGGCTGCTAAGGTAATCAGTAGTAGTCAATAAAAAAGGTTGCCTGTATGCAAACAACCTTTCATTTTTTTAAATTGAACTTTTCTAAAACGGTTTCGCTTTTTTTATTTGTTCAAGCATCCGTCTTGAATTATCCCCTGTTACTCCTTTGGGATCCAGTAAAGAAATAAGCCTGTTCAGAAACAACATGTTCAACCGAATACTATGTACTCATTATAAATAGGTGTCTGCAGGTTATAGGCATTATTTTCATGTATATTTGGTAAGGCGACGGCTCATCAATCAAAACTGGCTCAATGGGAAGATGTCTTCTGATAGTAGCCCTTTTATTTTTTATTCTTCATGGATCTTGTCTTGCACAGTTTCAAAGAAAGATCGATAGTCTTATAAATATTTATTCGAAAGCAACCAGTGATACAGCAAAGGTGATAGCATCAGGCAAGCTTGCAGAGTATTATTATATCTACCAATTGGATCGGCAAGGTGATAGTCTCTTGCAGCAACAGTTGAAAATAGCTGAGCTTTCACAAAACAAAAACCTTGTTTTCGCTTCTTACTTTGGAAATGCAATAACCAATATCAACAATAAATGGGCAAGCAATGAAACCATTGACAGGGCATTACAATTTATAAGCAAAGGTTTGAATTATGCCAAAGAACAAAATCGTGATGACTATGTTGCATTATCCCATATCCGCATTGCCCAGATCAATAGCAAAAGAGGAGACCTGGTTAATGCATTTAATAATGCAGATATTGCCACCATTATTTCTCAGAATATCAAAAATGATTCAATAAAAATACTTGCTACCCTTACTAAAGGAGAAATTTACCAGTCAAGAGGAGAATCTCTTCTCGCATTTAAATCTTTCACCAATGCCTTTGAGAATGCAATAGACATAAGCAATGTTCCGCTTGAATCAGAAGCATACCATCATTTTTCGTCATTGTTTAGCTCCCTTAAAAATGAGCAGGTGGCCAAGGACTATCTTTTGCAAAGCCTTGAATTGAATACAAAAAATAAGTATGGTGAAGGAATGATCAGAGATTATATTGACCTGGCCAGGCTCTCCAATGAACGATCATACATTGAGAAAGCACTACAATTCGCAGATTCACTAAAACTGGAGAGCTATGTGATCCAGTCAAAGAATCTCATGTATGGTTATTACACATCAATAGTAGCAAATAGTGATAGCACTCTGCAATTTCTCCATAAGAATCCCGATCTCACACAGATGTGGATGAATATTGGGCTGCCTTATTATTATATGAACATGGGCGAAGTGTTTCATTATGCCAATATTCCTGATTCAGCCATTTATTACCTCAAACTTGCACAACCGGGATTTGAAAAAGATTTTAAGGAGAGGAATCGCAGAGATCTTTATGAGGCAATTGGTCAATGTTATTTGCTATCGAAAGATGCAAAACAAGCTATAGTATATTATGAAAAAGCATTGGAGTTAAATACTCAATTCAATAGCTTATCTAACCAGGCTTCCTATGCGCAAGTCCTGAGCAAACTTTATAGCGATGCCCAGGACTACAAAAAAGCCTTTTACTATTCCAGCATGGGAAATGATCTTAAGGATAGTTTACAAAAATTATCGAATCAACGTGACATTGCGTTGGGAGAAGTAAATAATGAAAAACGAAAACACGATAGAGAACTTGAAATAACAGCCCGTGAAAAGATCACTAAAAGAAACCTGCAGTACACAGCTATCACTGTTGTAATAACTGTTTTCTTCTTTATACTAATTATCATGGGCATGCTACCGGTATCAAGGGTCACCGTTAAGCTGCTTGGTTATTTTACATTCATTTCCCTTTTTGAATTTATTATTCTTCTTATCGAACCATTCCTTCATGACCTGACGCATGGCGAGCCTCTTAAAATGTGGATCTTTAAAATTATTATTATTGCCTTGCTTGTACCATTACAACATGGCCTGGAGCATAAGTTGGTAACCTATCTCGAAAAGAGAAAAAAGAAAAAGATACTGTCAATAAAAAAATGGTGGGTCAGCAAGAAAAAACTAACTGACGACACCATTGATAAAATTGAAGAAGATACCGCCTTGTTATAAATAAAAATCTATTCTGTACTACATCCCATAGGTGGCGGACAAAGTCTATTTGCGCCAAAGGTTTGAATGTCGTAGTAGGAATATGAGCTGTTGTAATCAAATTTTAACTGCACAAGAACTGTTTTATGATTTCTCCGGGCCACGATTGAATCAGTGTCCAGGTATGCTGCTGCTAACAGTCTTATTCTTGTAATGGGTTTTGATTTTGTACTCAGTTTAAATATTTCAAATAGATCAGAATTATACAAGCTTATTTGCTTGATAATGGAATCGAGACTGTGATCAACTGTTGAATCAAGATAATGTGTTACCATGCTCAAGGCGGTGGTTTGAGAGATGGTGTCGGTTGCATTAAAAGATGACGCGACAGCTTTACTAGCATCTGGTTTCAAAGGATTTTTACAAGCAATTAGTGCCGGGATTAAGATTACCAAAATAAAAAATGTCTTTTTCATAACCAGAGTTTTAGATACATAAGGTACAGAAACAATGTCAATAACCAATCATAACAGCTGCAACTCCTACTATTACTTGTCTTAAGATAAGAATGCACAAAAAATGAATTGGAGCAAAAGCGTCACAATTAAAGCAATAATAAGATAGTTTCTATTTTTTTGAAAAAACCAGTTTGCCTTTCTCGTCCTTGCGATCGGCCATTTCTAAATCGGTTTTCGTCGTGTCAATTACCTGTTTTGTATAACGTTTTTCCTATAGCCTTTCCTGGGTTTTAGGTTTGTTGAAGAAAATCATTTTTCCAACTTGCAAACTTTATAACCATGAAATCAATACTTGTACTGCTGCTGACTGCAACTACTTTATTTATCCAGGCACAACAAATAACTGGCTTTGCAAAGGATGAGAATGGCTCTCCGCTTAGCGGCACCACTGTCAGTCTTCACAAAGCTTCCGACACTTCTGTTGTCAAACTGGCCGTTTCAAAAGAAAATGGCGCCTATATTTTTACAGGCATAAAAGAAGGTAATTATAGAGTGAGTGCCAGTCATATTGGCTACAAAACTTCTTTCTCGGCTGCTTTTGCACTTTCTGCATCTCAAATAACACTACCGGAATTGAAATTGATGAAGATCGATGGCGGTTTAAGTAATGTCACCGTTACAGCAAAAAAACCTATGGTAGAAGTAAAAGCTGATAAAACAATTCTCAATGTTGAAGGAACTATCAATGCTGTTGGATCAAATGCGTTGGAATTGTTACGCAAATCGCCGGGAGTATTGCTTGATAAAGATGACAACATAAGTCTTGCCGGGAAAAATGGAGTACAGGTTTATATTGACGGAAGAGTAACTCCATTATCAGGTGTTGATCTTGCTACCTATTTAAAAACATTGCAATCTTCGCAGATCGAATCCATTGAGTTGATCACAAATCCTTCAGCTAAGTATGATGCTGCAGGCAATGCAGGTATCATCAACATCAAATTAAAAAAGAATAAATCGCTTGGAACAAATGGTTCTATAAATGCAGGATGGAATATTGGCACCTATGCTAAATACAATGCCGGGGCTTCACTTAATTACAGGAATAAAAAAGTAAACCTCTTCAGCACTTACAGTTTCAATTATGGCCCCAATCAACAATCATTGACCATTAACCGAAAAGTACTTGATAGTTTGTTTGATCAGCATGGTTCAATTCGCATGGTTGGTAATGCCCATAATTTCAAATTTGGAGTTGACTATTTCCTCAACAAGAAGAACACTTTGGGTGTAATTGTAAATGGTACATTGGCAGACCCATCGATCACTAATTACAGCTATACTATAATTTCAAACACGACTACCAATACAGTCAATCGTATTTTAATTGCTGACAATAAGAGCAGCATGAAAAGACATAATACAAATGTGAACCTCAATTATAATTATGTTGATCCCAAAGGAAAAAACCTTACCGTAAATGCAGATCATGGTCATTATAACCTGGGGAATGACCAGTTTCAACCCAATTATTATTACGATCAAACAGGTCAAATAAAATTAAGCAGTACGATCTATCATATGTTTTCACCTGCGGATATAGATATCAATTCTGTAAAAGCAGATTACGAACAGAATTTCATGAAAGGTAAACTTGGCATTGGTGCAAAATCCGCATGGGTAGAGACAGATAATAATTTTCAACGCTACAATGTACTTAGCTCATCAGAAGAACTTGACCGTGACCGCAGCAATCATTTTGTTTACAAAGAGAATATCAATGCAGGTTATGTGAATTATAACCGCCAGTATAAAAAATTTATGATACAGGGTGGATTAAGAATTGAAAACACAGTTTCAAAAGGTGTTTCTAACGGTTTGAAATATGATGGCAGCAGCTACGTTAGCAGTACTTCATCTTTTAAAAGAACGTATACTGATCTTTTCCCGAGTGCAGCCATCACTTTCAATAAGAACCCGATGAAGCAATGGAGCTTAACGTATAGCCGTCGGATTGATCGCCCTGCTTACCAGGATCTGAATCCATTTGAGTTCAAACTTGATGAATATACTTTCCAGAAGGGCAATATCAATCTTCGTCCTCAATACACAAACAGTTTTGGTATCACACATACTTATAAATACAAATTGAACATAACAGCAAATTACAGTCATGTAAAAGATATGTTCACACAACTTATAGATACGGCTGAAAAAACAAAAGCATTTATATCAAAGAAGAACCTCGCTGAACAGGATATTGTAAGCTTAACGATCAGCTATCCATTCCAATATAAAACGTATAGTTTGTTCACCAATATCAGCAGTAATTATTCAAAATATCATGCTGACTTTGGTACAGGACGTAAAGTAGATCTTGGTGCCTTTGGCTTTAATTTCTTTGCACAAAACAGTTTGAAGTTTGGTAAAACCAAAGCATGGACCGCTGAAGTAAGTGGTTTCTTTAATGCACCAACTATTTACCAGGGTAGCTTCAAAGGAAAATCATTATACAGTGTTGATGCCGGTTTGCAAAAACAAGTGATGAAAGGAAGAGCGACTATTAAAACTTCTGTTAGCGATGTATTTCATACAATGCGATTCAGGGCTACATCGGATTTTGCAGGACAATCAACTCATTTCAGTTCACGTTGGGAAAGCCGCCAGTTTAAACTTGCATTCAATTTACGTTTTGGAAATAATGGAGTAAAACCTGCGAGACAACGTTCAGGTGGCGCAGATGATGAGTTGAAAAGAACTCAGCAAAGTGGTGGTGTGGGAATAGGGAATAATTAAGCCGGGAAAAAGTATAGCCCTGGGAAATTAGAAAATACTAAAAGCTCAACGAGATTTTCTAATTTCCCTTTTAATATTAAATAGATCATGTATCAGCTGTCCATGATTTAATATATTCACAAAAGAAAAATGAGATTTAAAACACGATATCGTTTTTGGAATGTAGTGCTGTGGGTGTTCACAGTATTCCTTTTTATCGGCTGCATGATCTTTATCACTTATGCTCTTTTCCCAAATGAAGAAGCAAAGAATGAAGTAATGAAACATGTAGAGCCAACATGGATATACATGATAAGGTATGGCACCGGTTTTTTCTTCATTGTGGTCTTTGTTTACTTTGCCTGTAATTATTATTACAATCTGCTTGCAAATAAGAAGAAAATTATTTCTTATGTCAGGGTCTCACTGGCTATCTTATTAGTTTGTTATACGTATCATACTTTACTCTTTTATTTTTATCCAAAAGCCCTTCGAAACCAATATCCGTCTCTCCCGGTTATGTTTTTTACCATGACGATAAACCTGGGTTTTCTTTTAGGTATATGTTTTCTTATTGCCTATATCACTAGTCTTCGTGAAGGACAAAAACAAAGAAAGATACTTGAAGCACAAAAGTTGCAATTAGAGATAGAGAAGTCACAGGCGAATCTGAACTTTTTAAAAGCGCAGATCAACCCGCATTTCTTACACAATACATTGAATTTTTTATATGCCAAATCACTTCCCTACTCTCCTGAATTGTCTGAAGGCATTCTTACATTAAGTGATATCATGAGGTATGCGTTAAGTGAAGGCAATGCAAAAGATGGGATCGCCCCGTTAAAAGATGAGATCGAGCATGTGAGAAATGTCATCAAAATAAACCAGCTTCGATTTGGCAATAACCTGAATGTAAATTTTGAAGTGACCGGCGTCGTAGGTGATGTAAAGATCATCTCGTTTGTATTGATCACTCTTGTAGAAAATGCTTTTAAACACGGAGACCTGAAAAGACCGGAATATCCAATCGAAATAAAACTGAATGTGAACGGGAACAAGATCTATTTCTACTGTAAGAA
>Ga0207675_100006052_pt1 | contig 11511 bp, 10 predicted proteins | sample KBSSwiS42_FD_184305 | JGI IMG/M metagenome (GOLD analysis project Ga0207675, IMG submission 184305) | Switchgrass rhizosphere microbial communities from Kellogg Biological Station, Michigan, USA - KBS Switchgrass S4-2 (SPAdes) (version 2) | ecosystem: Host-associated > Plants > Roots >...
AAGAACGCGCAACTGACGCTGTCGGTCGCGATGTTCGTGCTCGGCGCCGGTGCCGTCGCCGCCGCCCCGGCAGAGTCCTATGTGGTCGACGGCGCTTGCCGCGAAGGCGTTGCGCAGGGGCGATACGAATTGCGGACGAGCTCCGGCGCGTTGCGTGTCGTGGGTGCGTTCAACCACGGCAGGCGTACAGGCTCGTTCATCTTCTGGGAACCGTCAGGCGCTCGCGTCGCGCACATCCCGTACGACGACGACGCGCGGAACGGCACGCTGGCCACCTGGTACGAAGGCGCGGCGAAGGGCGCCGAGCCCGCGCGCCGGTACGAATCGACATGGCGCCATGGCGCGCGCGACGGTCCGACGCGAACCTGGTTTCTCGATGGACGCCGCCGGACGGAAGCCGATTTCGCGCAGGGAGCGCTGGTAACGGCGACCGCGTGGTCGGATACCGGCGCCAAGCTGACCGACCGGACTTCGCGGGAAATCGTCGAGCGCGACGCGACCGCGGCCGACGCGTATTACGCGGACCTCGAGGCGCTGGTGCGAACGCATTTGCCGCATTGTGACTAGTGCAAGAGGGCGTGGCACTAATCGGCTGCACCTAGGGTCGAATGTGTTGGAGGTTCGCGATGACTGCCCGTCGGGAAGCACGCCGGCTCAATGCCGTCGGTTCGGGGACCGTCAATGCCATCGCCGAACGCGCCGCACGCGCGCGTGTCGTGCTGATCGGCGAAGCTTCGCACGGTACGCAGGATTTCTACGCGATGCGTGCCGATGTGACGCGTCGCCTCGTAACGGCCCACGGTTTTCGCGCGGTGGCGCTCGAAGCCGACTGGCCGGACACATCACGCGCGCATCGCTACGTGACGGGGCGCAGCGATGACGCGAGCGCCATGCAGGCGCTGGCGGACTTCCGGCGCTTTCCCGCATGGATGTGGCGCAACGAACCGGTTCGCGAGTTCGTCGATTGGCTTGCCGATTTCAACCGCAGCGTCGAGACAGCCGAGCGCGCCGGCTTGTTCGGACTCGACCTTTACAGCCTGCATGCGTCGATCGAGGCCGTGCTCGCGTACCTCGATCAGGTCGATCCGTCGGCGGCGGCTCGCGCCCGCTCGCGTTACAGCTGCTTCGAGTATTTTGGTGACTCCGCCCAGGGCTATGGCTATGCGGTGACGCATGGTGCGGAATCGTGCGAAGACGAGGTCGTCGCAGCGCTGATCGACCTGCGCCGGCAGGCGCTTGCACGGATGCGCTGCGGCCCCTCGACCTGTGGGCGGGCTGGGATGAAGGCGAGCCGCCCGAAACGTGGCCGTCGACGCTTTGACGCCGACGCGGCTTGCCGCACTGCCGGGTTCGCGCTAGATTGCGCGGTCGCCGCCGAGCGCTGATTTGCGCACGGTACTTCGACGCTCGCTTCGCCGTTGACGCCTCACTCGACGCGACGCGCACCGAGCGGCGCTTTTGTCCGGCTCACTTTCGAGGATCCAATGCACAGTTCGCTCATCCAGCGTTTCGCGGCCGCACTGACGGTTGCAGTGGCGGCGTTCCTCGCCGTGCCGGCAAGCGGCCAGGAGTTGAAGATCGCGGTGGCGGCCGACGTGACGTCGATCGATCCGCACTTCTACAACCTGTTCCCGAACAACAACATCGCCGAGCACATCTTCGACAAGCTCGTGCAGATGGATCCGGACTCGAAGATGATTCCGGGCATCGCGACATCGTGGAAGGCGATCGACGACAAGACGTGGGAGTTCAAGCTGCGCAAGGGGATCAAGTTCCACGACGGCAGCGAGCTGACTGCCGAGGACGTCGCCTTTTCGATCGACCGGGTGCCCCTCGTCCCGAACAGCCCGGGACCGTTCTCGGCGTACACGAAGGCGATCGTCGCCAAGGAGATCGTCGATCCCTACACGATCCGCTTCCGCTATGCGTCGCCGTATCCGCTCGCGCCCAATGACCTGTCGACGATCTACATCGTGTCGAAGAAGGTCGCGACCGGCGCGTCGACCGAGGACTTCAACTCGGGCAAGGCCACGATCGGCAGCGGCCGCTACAAGTTCGTTCGGTACGCCAACGGCGATCGCGTCGAGCTCGCCCGCAACGACGCGTACTGGGGCGAGAAGCCCTACTGGCAGAAGGTCACGTTCAGGATCATCAAGAACGAGCCGGCCCGCGTGGCAGCACTGCTGTCCGGCGACGTCGACGCGATCGAGCAGCCTCCAACCGCCGATCTCGCGCGGATCAAAGGCGACCCCCGCTTCACCGTCACGTCGAAGATCTCCCATCGCGTCATCTACTTCAATTTCGATTATCTCGATCGGTCGAGTCCGTTCATCACCGGCAAGGACGGCAAGCCGCTGGCGAAGAATCCGCTGCTCGATCCGCGGGTTCGCCACGCGATCTCGAAGGCGATCAACCGGCCGGCGATCGCCGAACGCGTGATGGAAGGCCAGGCGATTCCGTCGGGCCAGCTCGTCTCCGACAAGCTGTTCGGCAACGTGCCGGGCCTGAAAGCCGATGTGTACGACCCCGAAGGCGCCAAGAAGCTGCTCGCCGAAGCAGGCTATCCTGACGGTTTCAACCTGACGATCCACGGGCCGGCCGGCCGCTACGTCAACGACGAGAAGATCGTGCAGGCCGTCGCGCAGATGCTGACGCGGGTCGGTATCGTGTCCAAGGTGGAAACCGCGCCGATGGGCCCGTATTCGGGACGCGCGAGCAAGCAGGAATTCAGCTTCCACATGGTCGGCTGGGGTGCGTCCACCGGCGAGGCGTCGTCGCCGCTGCGGTCGCTGCTCGCGACGTTCAATCGCGACAAGGGCCTCGGCGCCGTCAACTGGGGCCGCTACAGCAACGTCAAGGTCGACTACCTGATCGAGCAGGCGCTGCAGCAGGTCGACGACGACAATCGCCGCACGATGCTGCAGAAGGCTACCGAGCTCGCGATGTCCGACCTCGGCCTCATGCCGATCCACTTTCAGTTCACGATCTGGGCGACGAAGAAGAACGTCAGTTACATCCCCCGCACCGACGAGTACACGCTCGCCTTCCAGTTCAAGCCGGCGTCGAAGCAGCCGTGAAAAAGACGGACGAAAGTGAAACCCTACTTTCGTCCGGTCCAGCTACCGGCGAATCGCGGGCGGAGCCCGACGATTCGCCGCGAAGACTGGGGAACATGGGGCAAGCGATGCGGTTTCGGACGTGCTGATTTTTATCATAAGGCGTAGCCTCCAGAGCGTCGTCGTCCTGTTGGTCATGTCGCTGTTGGTGTTCGTCGGCGTCTATGCCGTCGGCAACCCGATCGACATCCTGATCAACCCGCAGGCGGACCAGGAAGATCGCGAGCGCGCCATCGCGGCGCTTGGCCTCGACAAGACGCTGCCTGCGCAGTACCTGAGCTTCCTCGGCGGTGTCGTCCACGGTGATCTCGGCCGCTCGTTCGTGCACGCGACGTCCGCGCTGGGGCTGATCCTCGAGCGGATGCCGGCAACGCTCGAGCTTGCGTTCGCCGCAATGCTGATCGCCATCGTCATCGGCATCCCGCTTGGGCTGTGGGCGGGACTGCGGCCGAACGGCATCGCCGGCCGCACGATCATGGCCGGTTCGATCCTCGGGTTTTCGCTGCCGACGTTCTGGGTCGGCCTGATGCTGATCATGGTGTTCTCGGTGATTCTCGGCTGGCTGCCGTCGAACGGACGCGGACCGACAGTCGACGTGCTCGGCGTGCCGGTCTCGTTCCTGTCGGTCGAAGGCTGGCGGCACCTGCTGCTGCCCGCTACCAACCTCGCGCTGTTCAATGTCGCATTGCTGATACGCCTCACGCGCTCCGGTGCGCACGAAGCGTTGTTGCAGGACTACGTCAAGTTCGCGCGCGCGAAAGGCCTGACGAACTTTCGCGTCATCGGGGTGCACGTGCTGCGCAACATTCTGATTCCGATCGTCACCGTCATCGGCCTGCAGTTCGGCGCGCTGATCGCGTTCGCGATCGTCACCGAGAGCGTGTTCGCATGGCCCGGCATGGGCAAGCTCCTGATCGACTCGATCAACCTGCTCGACCGGCCGGTGATCGTCGCGTACCTCCTCGTGATCGTGACGTTCTTCATCGTCATCAACCTGCTGGTCGACATCCTGTATTCGCTGCTCGATCCACGCGTGCGGCTGTCGGAGAGCGGGACGTGAGCGCCATCGGGCCCGACGCGGCGGTCGACGCGGTTCCGCTCGCGCGACGTGCCGACAATGCGTCGCCGCTGCGCCGGATTGCGAGCGACTTTCTCGCCAATCCGATTGCAGTCGCCGGCCTCGCACTGCTGGCGCTGATCATTGCCGCTGCGATCGCGGCACCACTGATCTCGCCGCAGAATCCCTACGATCTGGCGCAGATCGACATCGTCGACAGCAAGCTGCCACCGGGATCGCCTGCGCCAAATGGCGGCACGTACTGGCTCGGCACCGACGACCAGGGGCGCGACATGCTGTCCGCGATCTTCTACGGGTTGCGGATCTCGCTGGCCGTCGGCGTCATCAGCACGGTCGTCGCGTTGATCATCGGCCTCGCCGCCGGGCTGGCCGCGGCTTATTTCGGCGGCCGGCTCGAAATGCTGATCATGCGCATCGTCGACATCCAGCTGTCGTTTCCGTCGATTCTGATCGCGCTGATTCTGATCGCCGTGCTGGGGCAGGGCACGGGGAAGGTCATCACGGCGCTTGTCACCGTCCAGTGGGCGTACTACGCGCGGACGGTGCGCTCCGCGGCAATCGTCGAGAAGCGCAAGGAATACATCGAGGCTGCGCACTGTCTCGCGCTGTCGCCGGCGCGCATCGTCTTCCGGCACCTGTTGCCCAATTGCCTTCCACCGATGATCGTCGTCGCGACCGTCCAGGTTGCAGCGGCGATCGCACTGGAAGCCACACTGTCGTTCCTCGGTCTCGGCCTGCCGATCACCGAGCCGTCGCTCGGGTTGCTGATCGCCAACGGCTACCAGTACCTGCTGTCGGGGAAGTACTGGATCAGCTTCTTCCCGGGGCTTGCGCTGCTCTTGACGATCGTCAGCATCAATCTCGTCGCTGACCAGTTGCGCGACGTGTTGAACCCGCGGCTGCAAAGATGACGACGAAGGCTTGCGGCGCGCGATGACCCCGGTCCTCGAAGTCGAGGGGTTGCGCACGCATTTCTTCACCAAGCAGGGCGTCGTCAAGGCCGTTGACGACGTCTCGTTCACCGTCGGCCGCGGCGAGGTCGTCGGCCTGGTCGGCGAATCCGGCTCGGGCAAATCGATGACCGGCTATTCGATCATGGGCCTGATCGATCCGCCGGGACGCATCGTCGAAGGACGGATACGGCTTAACGGCGTCGACCTGCGGGCGCTGCCCGAAGAAGGGATTCGTCGCGTTCGCGGCAATCGCGTCGCGATGATCTTCCAGGACCCGATGATGACGCTGAACCCGGTCCTGCGCATCGATGCGCAGATGATCGAGGCGATCCTCGCGCACGAGAAGACCAGCGTCGCGGCGGCGCGCGCACGCGCGCGCGACGCGCTGGCGCGGGTCGGCATTCCGTCGCCCGACGCGCGTCTTGCCGCCTATCCGCACCAGTTCTCCGGCGGCATGCGCCAGCGCGTGGCCATCGCGATCGCGCTGCTGAACCGGCCCGACCTCGTGATCGCCGACGAGCCGACGACGGCGCTCGACGTGACGATCCAGGGGCAGATCCTGTACGAGATGCAGACGCTGGCGCGCGACACGGGCACGGCACTGATGTGGATCACGCACGACCTGTCGGTCATCGCCGGTCTCGCCGATCGCGTCTGCGTGATGTACGCGGGGCGCATCGTCGAGCAGGGCAGCGCCGAGGCCGTATTGGGAGCGCCGCGGCATCCCTACACGCGCGGGCTCCTCGATTCGGTGCCGTCGAACAACGTGCGCGGGGGCCGGCTGGCGCAGATTCCGGGCATGACGCCGTCGCTGCTCGACCTGCCGCCCGGTTGCCCGTTTCGCGAGCGGTGCCCGAAGGCGATGCCGGATTGCATCGTCACGCCGGATGTCACGCTCGCCGACGGCGGCGACCGGACAATCCGGTGTCATCACCCGCTGGCGCCGCTGCACGGCGCCGCGGCGCCAATCGCGTCGTGAGCGATTCGGCGACGCCGCTGATCGAACTGCGCGGCGCGTCCAAGCGCTTCGTCAAGTCGCTCGACCTTGCGGCGAGGATCGGCAACCGCCTCGGCGCGAGCGTGCGCGAGGAAGTCGTGCGTGCCGTCGACAACGTCGACCTCGCGGTCTTGCCCGGGGAGGTCGTTGGCCTGGTCGGCGAGTCGGGTTGCGGCAAGTCGACGCTCGGCCGGCTCGCGGCAGGACTGTTGTCGCTGTCGGACGGCGAGCGCTATTGGCGCGGTGCGCCGCTTGGCCAGCTCGCATCGTCGGATGCGCGCAAGCAGCAACTGAAGCTGCAGATGATCTTCCAGGATCCGTATGCATCGCTGAATCCGCGGATGCGGGTCGTCGACATCGTCGGCGAGGCGCCCGTCGCGCATCGGCTGATCGCGCCGCGACAGCGCCGCGAGTACGTCGGCACGATGCTCAATCGCGTCGGGCTCGATCCGACGCTGATGCGCCGCTATCCGCATCAATTCTCGGGCGGTCAGCGCGCGCGCATCGGCATCGCGCGCGCGCTCGCCGTACGGCCGGAGTTTCTGGTGTGCGACGAATCGGTCGCGGCACTCGACGTGTCGATCCAGGCGCAGGTGCTGAACCTGTTCATGGATCTCAAGGGTGCGCTGAACCTGACCTATCTTTTCATCAGCCACGATCTGGGTGTCGTGCGCTTCCTGTCCGATCGCGTCCTCGTCATGTATCTCGGCCGCATCGTCGAGACCGCGCCGACTGCAGCATTGTTCGAAGCGCCGAGCCACCCGTACACGCAGGCGCTGCTCGCCGAGGTTGGTCGCGTCGAGCCGAAGAAGCGGACGTACGTGCCGATCAAGGGCGAGATACCGTCCCCGCTCGATCCGCCGTCCGGATGTCACTTCCATCCGCGCTGTCCGTTCGTCATGCCGCGCTGCCGTGACAGCGCGCCCCCGCTGTTCGACGTCGGGCCCGGGCGTACGAGTGCGTGCTGGCTGTCGGAGCCGGGTGCCGGCGGCGCCGGTCTGTGATAACGTCCGCCGCGATGGTCGTGCCGGCGCGTCGTGCGCCCCAAATGGCCCGTGAATCAAGGAGGAGTCATGAAATCGTTCGTTCGCCTGTTCGCTGCCGCATTGCTCGCGTCCTTCGCCGCGAGCGCACTTGCCGCATACCCCGACCGTCCGATCACGATGATCGTTCCGTGGGGTGCTGGGGGCGGCACTGATGCCGTTGCGCGCTTCTTTGCCGCGTATATGGAGAAGGATCTCGGCCAGCCCGTCAACGTCGTCAACCGGACCGGTGGCAATGGCGTCGTCGGACACAGCGCGATCGCACAGGCGGGGGCGGATGGCTACACGATCGGCCTCATCACCGTCGAGATTTCGATGATGCATTGGCAGGGCCTGACCGAGCTAACGCCGGCGTCATACCAGCCGCTCGCGCTCGTCAACGCGGATCCGGCCGGCTTCCAGGTGCGCGCCGATTCGCCGTACAAGTCGGTAAAGGACGTCATCGATGCGATCAAGGCCAATCCGGGCAAGCTGAAGGCGTCGGGGACCGGGCAGGGCGGCATCTGGCAACTGGCGATCGCCGGCCTGCTGAGCGATCTCAAGATCGATCCCAACTCGGTGCCGTGGGTGCCGTCGAACGGCGCCGCCCCCGGCCTGCAGGATCTCGTCGCTGGTGGCGTCGACATCGTGCCGTGTTCCATTCCCGAAGCGCGCGCGCTGATCGACGCGGGCAAGGTGAGGTCGCTGGCGATCTTCGCGGACAAGGCGCCCGCGCTGTATCCGAACCTGCCGACGATCAAGCAGGCAACGGGCAGCAACTGGCAGACGGCCGCTTGGCGCGGCTTCGCAATGCCGAAGGGAACGCCGAAGGACGTCGTCGACAAGTTGACCGCCTCCATCCAGAAGGCGTACGACAGCAAGGAGTACAAGGACTTCCTGACCCAGCGCGGTTTCGGCGGCGAGTGGGCGAAGCAGGACGACTTCGCGAAGTACATGGCGAAGGGCGACGCCGACATGGGTGTGGTGATGAAGGCCGTCGGCATCGCGAAGTGAAAATAAACGATGCCGTATTCGGCGTCGTGCTGCTGGCACTCGGCGTGGTCGTGCTCTGGCACGTGCAGTCATTTCCGAAGATCCCGGGCCAGAACGTCGGCCCGGCGCTCTTCCCGGGCAGTATCGCGGCCGGACTGATCGTTTGCGCGCTGCTGCTGATCGTCAGCGGCTTGCGCAGCCGGCCGCGCGTCGCGTGGCTCGAAGCGCCGGCGTGGATGCACTCGCCGCGGCACGTCGCCGCGTTCGTTGCGCTCGTGTTGTCGACGATCGCCTACATCCTGTTCTCGACGTCCGTCGGGTTCGTGATCGTCGCGTCGCTCGGGCTCTTCGCGATGCTCGTCGCGTTCGGCGTGCAGCGCGGCATGGCCGTCGTCGTTGCCGTCGTCGGCACGATCGTCATCTGGTATGCGTTCTACAAGCTGCTGCGCGTGCCGTTGCCGTGGGGCGTGCTGGAGCGATTCGCGTTTTGATCGCGCGACCGCATCGCTGCGGGCGCAGGGGCTAGCGCGATGCACGACGTCGGCCTTGCGTTCCAGCTCGTATTCGACCCGTACAACCTGTGGGTGATGCTCGCGGCGTCGCTGTTCGGTCTTTTCGTGGGTGCCGTCCCGGGCTTGACCGCGACGATGGCGACCGCGCTGCTCGTGCCGGTGACGTTCTTCATGGCTCCGATCCCGGCCATCGCTGCGATCGTATCCGCGACGGCGATGGCGATTTTTGCCGGCGACGTCCCCGGATGCCTGTTGCGAATGCCCGGCACGCCGGCATCCGCCGCATACACGGACGAAGCGTATGCGATGACGCGCAAGGGGCAGACGGAACTCGCGCTCGGCGCGGGTCTCGTCTTCAGCGCGATCGGTGGACTGTTCGGCACCGCGGTGCTCATCGTGTCGGCGCCAGCACTCGCCGATTTCGCGCTGCGGTTCAGTTCGTTCGAATATTTCTGGCTCGTGCTGCTCGGCCTGTCGTGCGCGATCGTCATCACGTCGGAGCGACCGCTGAAGGGCATGGTGTCGCTGATCCTCGGCTTGCTCGTTGCATGCGTGGGCCTCGGCAATCCGGCGGGCTTTCCGCGCTTCACGTTCGGCAGCATCGAGCTGATGGGAGGCATCGGTCTCATCCCGATGATGATCGGCATGTTCGCCGTGTCGGAAATCATCCGCTTTGCCGTCGACACGTCGCCGCAGATGCTCATCGTCGACCAGCCGATCGGCAACGTGTTCAAGGGCATGTGGACGCTGACCAAGCGCTACCCGCTGCAGATTTTCCGCGGCAACGTCGTCGGCACGCTGGTGGGAGCGCTGCCCGGCGCAGGTGCCGACATCGCTGCATGGATGAGCTACGCGATCAGCAAGAAGTTCTCGAAGGAGCCGGAAAAGTTCGGCACCGGCCACGTCGAGGGCATCGTCGAATCCGGTTCGGCCAACAACAGTGCGCTGGCGGGCGCGTGGATACCCGCCCTCGTGTTCGGCATTCCCGGCGATTCGATCACGGCGATCGTCATCGGCGTGCTGTACATGAAGAACATGAATCCGGGTCCGACGCTGTTCACGCAGAACCCGCAGAACATCTACGCCGTCTACCTGCTGTTCATCGTCGCGAACATCCTGATGATCCCGCTCGGCTGGCTCTGCATCAAGGCGGCGAAGCAGATCCTGCGCGTGCCCCGCAACGTGCTGATGCCGCTGATTCTGCTGTTCTGCATCGTCGGCACGTTCGCGATCAACAACACGGTGTTCGACGTCGGCGTCATGCTGATCGCCGGCCTGGTTGCTTACGTGCTGGAGGAGAACGGCTTTCCCAGCGCGCCGGCGATCCTCGGTGTGGTGCTGGGCGGAATGCTCGAGGAGAACTTCATCAGCTCGATGATCAAGTCCGACGGCAACCTGCTCGGTTTTTTCAGCCGTCCGATCGCCGCGAGTCTTGGCGTGCTGACGCTGTCCGCGTGGTTCCTGCCACCCGTCATCCGGCGGCTGAGGCGACTGGCGGGCGCGTAGCCGAACTTTGTCGCGTTGGGGACGCGAGCGACTCGGGGGACGCTCCCCAGAATTGACCCCCTATGCTGCGACGCGGTAAAATCGTCAGGTTTTGACAGGCACTCCTGGCGACGTCGCAGGACGCGCGCGGCGAAGCTCGAATCGGCTTCGTTCGACGCGCTTCGGCGCCGCTTCCAGCGCGCCGCGCGGAACGGTCGAACATGCGTCGCAAGCTCGTCGCCGGAAACTGGAAAATGAATGGCGGGCTCGCCTCCAATGCGCGCCTGCTCGATCGGCTCGCGGGCGAATGGACGGCCGCCGAACCGCGGACGCTTGCCGTATGCGTGCCGTTCCCATACCTGGCGCAGGCGCAAGCCGCATTGACGGGAACCTCCGTTCGATGGGGTGCGCAAGACGTGAGCGAGCACGCGGCGGGCGCCTTCACGGGTGAAGTGGCGGCAGGCATGCTGGTGGAGTTCGGTTGCCGGTATGCGATCGTCGGGCATTCGGAGCGGCGGCAGCTGCATGGCGAAAGCGACGCGATCGTTGGCGCGAAGGCACGCGCGGCGCATGCAGCGGGACTGACCCCGATCGCATGCGTCGGCGAAACGCTGGCGGAGCGCGAGCATGATGCGACGGCGGCCGTGGTAGCGCGGCAACTGGCCGCGGTGATCGACGCGTTGGGCGATAACGTCCGCGATGCGGTCGTCGCCTACGAGCCGGTCTGGGCGATCGGCACCGGTCGAACGGCCGCGCCAGCCGAGGCGCAAGTGGTGCATGCGGCGTTGCGGGCGCAGCTGGCGTCGGTGGGCGCTGTCGAAGTGAGCATTCTGTACGGCGGCAGCGTCAAGGCGGCGAATGCGGCGATGCTGTTTGCGATGCCGGACATCGATGGTGCGCTCGTGGGTGGCGCGTCGCTGGATGCCGGCGAATTTTTGGCGATCGGCCGGGCCTGAAGGCCACGGCCCTGGAAGGTAACGGATGAATCTGATTGAATCGGCAACATTGGTGCTTCACGTGCTGGCGGCAATCGCCGTGTGCGGATTCGTGCTCTTGCAGCACGGGAAGGGCGCCGACATGGGTGCGGCGTTCGGCAGTGGGTCGTCGGGCAGCCTGTTCGGCGCCGCCGGATCCGCCAACTTCCTGTCCCGGACAACGGCGCTCCTCGCGACCGTGTTCTTCGTGACGAGCGTAGCGCTGACGTATTTCGGATCGAAGCATGGCGTCCCGCAGGGCGTGATGGAAAAAGGCGTGATGGAGCAGGTAGTTCCGGCCAAGCCGGGCGACGTGCCGCTGCCGTCGCCCGCGACCGGCGGCGTGCCTGCGAGTGGCGGGGTGCCCGCGCCGGCGCCGGT
>Ga0207675_100006053_pt1 | contig 11511 bp, 12 predicted proteins | sample KBSSwiS42_FD_184305 | JGI IMG/M metagenome (GOLD analysis project Ga0207675, IMG submission 184305) | Switchgrass rhizosphere microbial communities from Kellogg Biological Station, Michigan, USA - KBS Switchgrass S4-2 (SPAdes) (version 2) | ecosystem: Host-associated > Plants > Roots >...
TACGACGAGCGGATGGCCGAGCTTCATCTCGAGCTCGTCCGACTGCAGTACTGGGTCAAGCAGCAGGGCCTGAAGGTCGTCCTGATCTTCGAGGGGCGGGACGCGGCCGGCAAGGGCGGGACGATCAAGCGTCTGACCGAGCCGCGCTGAGCGACTATCCGGCTCGCACTGTCCCAGACCGATCACTCGCGCCACGCCCGGAGTAGGAGATCAGTCGCTGAGGCCCAGGAGGGCGTTCTCGATCACTTCCGTCATCGCCGGGTGGATCCAGTACTGGCCTCTCGCCACATCGAGCGCAGGCTGCCCGAAGCTCATCGCCTGGATCAGCGGCTGGATCAGAGACGATGCATCCGGCCCGATGACGTGGGCACCGAGAAGGACTTTTGATTCTTTGTCGGCAATGACCTTGACGAAATGGTCGTTGTCCTCCATCGCCCAGCCGAACGCCGTATCTCCATAGTCCTGACGTGAGACGACATAGGCCCTTCCCTGTTCGGCGGCCTGCGCCTCGGTCAGGCCCACGGAAGCGACCTGCGGCATGGAGAACACCGCGCGCGGTACGAATCGCCGGTCACTGGTGATCATCGAGTTCGGGTGGAGCAGGTTGTGCTGCACCACGCGCGCATCCTTGTTGGCGACGTGCTTGAGCTGCTCACGAGAGCACACATCGCCGAGCGCGAAGACGCCATCCGCGGTGGTTCTCTGGTACGCGTCTACCACGATCAATCCATCGTCATCTGCCTCAATCTCGCCGCGCGGCAAGTCGAGGGTGTCGCTGTTCGAGGAGCGCCCGGTCGCCACCAGTAGGACCTGCGCATCCAAAGCCTCGAACCCTCCACCTGGACCGTCGAGATAGGCCCTTACACCTCCAGCCGCGGTTCTCTCGACCTTCGTGACCGTGGTGTTCACGCGGACATCGACTCGCCGTGCCATGAGCTCGGTGAATCTTTCAGCTACCTCAACGTCCTCCCGGCGCAGCAGCAGTGCAGAGCGGTTCACCACAGTGACCGAGGTTCCGAATGCGGAAAAGATGTGAGCAAACTCGGCTGAGACGTACCCGCCGCCAATGATGATCATGGAGTCAGGCAGCTCGGCCAGCCTCATCACCGTGTCGGAGGTGTGGAACTCCACTGAGCTCAGGCCGGGCAGATCTGGAACCATCGGACGGCTGCCAGCGGCGATGACGATCCGGTCGGCAGTAATCGGCTCGGCCCCACCAACGTCCAGCGTTCGTGGCTCAACGAATCGTGCTCGCCCATCGAAAACGGTCACGTTGTGGCTCCGCAGACGGTACGCCCGGCCGTTAGCAGCCGTCGGATCGATGCGGCCGAAGATCCGATCCCGGATCTCCCGCCATCGCACGCCCCGAAGGTCGAGATCAACCCCGAGCCTGGTCGCCTGGATCCTCGAAGCGGCAAGATCGGCCGAATGGACGAGCATCTTGCTTGGAATGCAGCCGACGTTGAGGCACGTCCCGCCGAACGTACCCATCTCAACCAACGCGACACTCAAGTCGTCAAACCTGTCGTCGAGGATCGAGTTTCCAGAGCCGGTGCCGATGATGCAGAGGTCGAAGTTAGGCACGCCGCCATCGTGCCAGTACAGCCATAGCGTTACTGCCCGGTAGCGCTTGCCGCGCGAACGCGAATCAGCCACGATAAGGCGTGGATGGCACAAGTCTTGGCGGCAGGCTGAGCCGTCATCGGCGGAACCGGATCTCCTATCTCGCGCTAGTCCGGCGCTCCAAGAACTACACCATGCATGCCTGGTACGTCCGAGTGGTCGCGCTGGTGATCATTGCCAGCTTGTCCATTGAGAGCCGCAGCAATGTATTGGCCATCGGTCTGTGCCTGGTTGCCTCTGTCGGTAGCTTTCTGCTCTGGGCCAACGAGCGGCATCTCCGACGCGGTACGATGCCGCGCTTCTGGCTGTCTCAGGTCTACCGGCGGAACCTGATCAAGACCGATGGTAAGCATCGCTTGAGCATTGGTTCCTACTTCGAGATTCCCGAGGCCTTCCTATTGATCGCGATTCCCTCCTGGATTGCTACGGACGATCCACTGTGGGCACGCCTCGTCATGCTTGCAGCTGCCACAGTGTTCTTGATCACAACGTCCCTGCTGATCTTCAACGACCACACGTGGTTCAACCCCGCAGAGATGGACCCGCCTGCTTGGCATGAGATCTTCCGGATCCTCGCCGGCCCGATTACAGCACTGCCCGTCTGCTTGATCGCGCTTCCAGCCGACTGGGGTCCGACGGGTTGGCTTGCAGCGCTTGCCATCTCGCTGATGCCTCTTGCGGTTGTGGGTTCCCGTATCACCGATACTGATCTGATCTTGAAGACCCTGCCGGAACTGGTGCAGCAGGAATCACACGCGGGCCGCGAACTGGTGCTCAGCGAGACGCATGGCGCACTCTCGACCAATCTCCGGCTGATGGAGCAGCAGGCCCGCCAAGTCCGTGATCTCGCCCCTGGCCTCTATGAGCTTGCCGTCTCGGCAAACAGCCGGCTGCGCGAGACGCTCACGCTCGCCCAGGTCGGTCGTGACAGCTCGAGGAGTGTGCAGAATCTCGAAGCTCCAGTGCTCACCTTGGCGCGGGCCGTCGGAGCCAAGGCCGACGTGGAGATCACCGTCGAGACACTTTCCTCAGGTGATCGTGATCTTGCGCGGTTGGTGCTGAACGACCTGGTCGGCAATGCGTTGAATGCGGGAGCCGGCGCCATCAAGGTAGCGCTGGCACCGGATGCTGGACGCGTCGCCATCTCAGTGACTGACGATGCCCCGCCGATGGCGCACGGTGTATGGAAGACTCCGGGGACAAGCTCGGCGCGGCTGGAGGCTCGTCTGGAAGATCTCTCCGGATCGTTAACCTCAGTAGAAAATGGCGCTACCAAAACCGTCACGGCCAGCTGGGTGCCAGAAAGCGAGTGATCAAATCCGCAGATGACCGAGGGTCGACATTTGATCAATGGCATGGTGGGCCGGTGACCACAGGTGGTGTACTGCTGGTTGACGACGTGCCCGGCGAGCGAGCGAACTTCGAGCAAGCGTTCGGACGCGATCTGACCGTGGCGCCATCAATCGACCAGCTGAACGAGCAGTTGCGTCGCGGGCTGGCCTGGAACCTGGCGTTCGTAGACTTCAACCTGAGCTCTCAGACCAGCACGGGTCTAACCGCTCTGCTTCGGCTACACCATGAGCGGCCCGCGACGCAGATCGTCACCTACAGCCAATTCACCGAGAGCGGGCGCACCCTTTACGCTGCAGCCGCGCATCACTGGTTCAACGCCTCGGCTCTGATGGACAAGACGAAGAACGATCCCGGCACGCTGATGCACTATCGGGAATCCATCTGTGAGGGCATCAACCCGACGCCGGTGCCGTGGCAGCGTCGGCTCCAGTGGTCCCCACTGATCGACAACCTGCTCGCCGACGCCTCCTGGGTGCGAATCTGGCGTGCGCTCCGCGACGCCGCCGGTGACATGGCACTGGTAGCCGAAATGTTGCACGTAGACTCCAGCAGCTTGCGAGGCTTCAAAGATCGTGCCACCGATGCAGCCATCCAATTCAATGAGAAGTTTCACGACATTCCCCACCCAGGCCGTACTCGGAACAAAAAGGGCATTTTGGCTGCATTTGCCGCTGAACATCGCCATTTCCTGACCGCACCGGACCTTTCGACGGTGATGTCACCAGGCACCCGGCGACGCTGCTAGCGCAGCGCAGTTACCTCTGCTGGCGTTGCCGCGGGAGGCCAAGGTAGTGCTGCCGCTCGGCCGGATCGAAGTGCTCGATCGCGTAGCGCAGTGCAGTACGCGGCATGATCGTCGCGTGTTGATCAAGAAAGCGACGCAGTTCGTCGCGATCAACCCGCTTGCCCGCTTCGCGCAGCGACCAGCCCACGGCCTTGTGGATGAGGTCACGGCGGTCGGGCATCAGGATCTCCGCCAGCCGGTAAAGATCGGACGTCTCGCTGCGGGTCAGGAAGTGCTGGCTGCTGACCATGGCGATCCTGCGGTCCCACAGCCAGTCGGATTTGACCAGCTGGTAGAGCGGTGATCGGTCTCGGTCCAGCAGGTAGCCTCCGACGATTGGACCGCAGCTGACGTCGACGAGGTCCCAGTTGTTTACATGGTTGGTGTTGGCCAGATACATGTCGTAGATCAACTCCAACTCGTGCGAGTCGACGGGTCGCTTGATGATCTTCTTCGCGCGCTCGCTCATGACGATGAGGGCGATGTGCCGATGCTCATGTATCGGGCTGCGCAGCATCGGCAGCCACTGATCGGGCTCGAAAGCTGAGGCGGCGTAGGGCTTGGCCAACATCCGGAGCTGACCAAGTTTGAGGCCGAGGAAGATGTCCCCTTCCCCGTAGCTTCCAGGCCCGACCTTGAAGTACCTGACAAGCGCCCGGGCGTTCTCTGGGCTCGCGGCAGCGTCCATGGCCCGTACAAGATCTTCCACGATCGTCACAATGCCACCAGACGGTGACTCTTTGGGCTCCGCATTGTGAGATCGGCACGACTCTCTAAATCACATATTTCCTATAGTGAGACACGGGATTGCCTCATGGGTCAACTCCCCCTACGTTCTTGCTCACAGCTACGCACGACAACAAGGACTTGAAGTGATCAGGCTGCTGCACCGCAGAATCCCCGTCGACTTGCGCCGTACGGCCAGTTCGGTCTGTCTGTAGCCCGCAGAGGTCCAGGGCGCTGCGACCTCCAGCCGCGACCCAGTTCGCGATTCCTTGATCATCTCGTGCTACGTCGAAGGAACCTTCCATGCCCAAGAAAGACAGAAGTCCCATCAACCTTGTCAAGATCACCACCGGCCTCGCTGAGCAGCGGGCCTTGTGGGAGCCGCTGGTGGCCTACGATCCGGCTGCTCGTTATTACGTCCGTCTCGCCCGCGAGCACGAATTCGGAGGTTTGGCTCCTGACGTGGCTGCCCGGCCAAGGCACCGAATGGCACGATCACGGTGGCAGCGCAGGCGCCTTCATCACTCTTCAGGGCTCACTCACAGAGCGGCACGCAGAGGTTGGCTACGGCCCACCTCGGATCATCCCGGTGGCTCGAGACCTGGTCGCGGGCACGTTGCGTCCATTCGGCTCGCGGCATGTGCACCAGGTCACAAATCAGGGAGACGAACCAGCCGTCAGCTTGCATGTCTACGCGCCGTCCCTGGTTGAGATGCATCAGTACGAGGTGAAGGGCGATTTGCTCGTTGTCGCGAATTCCCAGCTGGTTGGAAGGAACTGGTGACCATCGACCAGATGCTCGAGGCGGCCCGGGAGCGCATCTTGAGACTCACTCCGGCAGAGGCCGAGAGCGCCCGGAGTTCCGGTGCAGTCCTGGTGGACATAAGACCCGCGGCTCAGCGCGCCATGGCAGGCGAATTGCCTGGCGCCTTGATCATCGAGCGCAATGTCTTGGAATGGCGCTTCGATCCGAGCAGTAGCGCGCGGCTGCCAATCGCCGATCATGACTTGCAGGTCATCGTGGTCTGTCAGGAGGGCTACACCTCCAGTCTCGCCGCTGCGTCGCTGCAGGACCTTGGCCTGCACCGAGCAACCGACGTAATTGGCGGCTACGCCGCGTGGCGAGAGCTCGGATGAGCTCTTTCGGTTCGTTGTCCAGCACAGCCGGCGAGACGAGCGCGCCTACTCGCGACTGAAGGCCACTCAGACTCCTGCGTAGGAGTGCAAACCGGAGACCAGCAAGTTGATGCCGATGAAATTGAACCAGAACGACGCGAGGCCGATGATCGCAATCACCGCTGCCTTGCTGCCGCGCCAGCCGGCAGTCGAACGGGCGTGCAGATAGCCCGCGTAAATGACCCAGGTGACCAGCGCCCAGGTTTCCTTTGGATCCCAGCCCCAGTAGCGACCCCAGGCGTACTCGGCCCAGATCGAACCGGCCACCACAGTGAAGGTCCATAGCGGGAAGGCAAAAGCAAGGAATCGATAGGCGATCAGGTCGATCTTGCGAGAGCTCGGGAGCCGCTCGAGATAACCGTGGACCTTATCTCGGTCTTCGGCGCGCTTCTTGATGAGATAGAGGATCGACATCACCCCACCGACGTTGAACGCCGCGCCGGAGATGGCCGCTGCCACGATATGGATCAAGAACCAGACCGAATGCAACGCTGGGACGAGCGGCGCCACCGCCACGTAGAACACGGTCACTGCGAGGCCGTTCCCGACGGCAGCGAGCAGCGTGACCGGGAGTCCGAGCCACCGGACTCCGGCTCGCCAGACCATGATCAAGTACGCGCCGACGATGAAGACCATCGCACTGGTCGTGAACTCGAACATGTTGCCCCACGGTGCCCGGTGCGCAGCAAGCGCGCGAAGCAGCACACCGGCGACACTCAGCACGAAGCCGATGATGGCGAGCGCAACGCCGATCCGGCCGAACTGCTCGACTCGCCGGCTGCGACTGGACGACTCTTCCAGGCTGGAGACCGGTTCATTGCGCGCATCGACCGGCTCAGCGCGCGTGCTGGAAGGCTCACTGTTTAGCTCGGCTGCCGCGACATTCACCAGCTCCCGCTCGCCTTGCTCCCCGCCGAGCCTTCGCGCGGCCGCCCACTCAGCGGCGTGCGCAAACATCGCCAGCACGTACACGACAACCGAACTCACGAAGGCGACATTGGAGTAGTACTCGTACCTCACGTCGCGCTCACATCCTCAGGCCTCCGGGACAGTTCAGCGGCAAGCTCTGCAACATCATCGGTCAGGCCGACACGGGCGTCCGCACGATCCAGGCCTGCGACCTCCACCACCCTATTGCCTGCCTCCCCTTCATCGCCCGCCTCGCCGTCTCGGATCCGAATCCAGACTCGACGCGGGCGGATGAACAGCGACAGGCACAAGCCGGCCACCGCAAACGCCAAGGCAATAAGGGAGATCGGTACGCCTGGTGTGTCACCGATCTGCAGCTTCACCCACCGAACCCAGCCGTCCAGTTGAATCGAACCCTTGCCGCCGGGCAAGTTGACGCCGTCGCCGACTTTGAGCGCAATTCTCACTGGCTGGCCGTCGCTTTGCCTGAGCTGGCTGAGGCCGGTGGTGTCGAGGGAGTAGACGTTCTCCGGCCTTCCGGTCTCCACCTTCGGCGGCCCGTACCACACGTTGGCGAATAACGCGGGGTTAAGCGTGTCGGGGAAGATCGACCGCGGCCCGTGCTCGTCGAGCACAGCTGTCGGGAGGAAGAATGCTTCAAAAGCCAGGCGCTCGGGCCGGGCGTCTGGAGCCTTGATTGCACCAACGGAGGTGAAGTTGCTGTCCTGCGGCAGCATCACGACGGGACCCGAGAAAGCCACGTTGCCCTGAGCATCCTTGACGGTGACCTTGGGCGCATAGCCGTGGCCTATCAAGTGCACTGTCGTTCCATCGATGTGAAGCGGCTTGTTGACCTCCAGAACCTCCTGGCGCGGTGTCGCGCCAGGCCGCTCTGTCACCTCAACGTTCGCTCGGAACAAGCGGGCTGCTCCCCGTTGCACCGGCCCGGTCTCGAACCTCACGTCGAAGTCCTTCACCGTTACGCTGAACGGCGCCAGATCGGCCTCCGTGAACCGACCACCGGCCGAGAAGTCGTCGTACTGAGTGAGGTTGTTGGAAAAGCCCTGGCCAACAATCACTACACTCGTGCCGCGAAAGCCGAAGAGCGCCCCGATCGCTACCCCGACCAGGACGAAGACCAGGCAGGTGTGGAACACCAGATTGCCGGCCTCCCGCAGGTAACCACGCTCGGCCGCGACGCTGTCCTCGTGGACATCGACACGGTAGTGACGTCGGCGTAGCGCGGAGGCGGCACGCCGGAGAATGTCCTCAACGCTGTCTGAGACCTCAGCCTTCGCGTACGCGGGCAGCCGGGTGAGATTGCGGGGTGTCTGAGGTGGCCGTGCTCGCAGCGCCCTCGCGTACACACCGAGCCGCGGCACGATGCAGCCGACAAGAGAAACGAACAGCAGCAGGTAGATCGCGGAGAACCACGGCGAACTGTAGACGCCGAACAGACCAACCTTGTCATAGATCGGACCAAGCCTGGGATGTTCGTTGATGAAGTCGGCGACACGGACCGGCGAGATCCTACGTTGCGGTACCAGCGAGCCCGGAATCGCCGCGAGCGCGAGCGCGAACAACAAGATCAACGCCGTCCGCATCGAGGTCAGCTGGGTCCACAGATAGCGCAACCCGCCGCGCCACCCCAGCCGGGGCAGCTCGGGTCGTACCGCCGGATCGCTGGACTCGGCGGACTCGCGAGTCTTGATCGCCGTCACGTCAGGTTCCCATCAGGGTTGATTCCCCATTACGCTAAATCACCGTCTCGAAGCTCGATGCCCACTGCCGCAGCATGGCGGTCAGCGTGTTCCACGTGCCGGTGACCAGCAACAGCCCGACGATGATCATCAACACCCCACCGATCCGCATGATCAGCTGCTGCCGTTCCCGCAGGAAAGCTACCGCGCGTGCCATCTTCGTGAAGGCCAGTCCAGCGATCACGAACGGGATGCCGAGCCCGAGAGCGTAGACAAAGCCGAGCAGCCCGCCACGGATAGCCGTACCTTCGTTGAAACCGAGGTTGACCACGACTCCGAGAGTCGGCGACAGGCAGGGTGTCCAGCCGAGCGCGAATACCACACCCACCAAGGGAGCCGCCGCGACGCCTACAGCGGGGATGCGATGTAGCCGCAGGTCACGCTGCCCAATCGGCAGTACACCGGCGAAGATCAAGCCCAGCAGAATGATCAAGACACCGAGCACCCGTGTGATCACGTCGCGATACTCGGCGAGCATTCGTCCCGCTGAACCGGCAACCACGCCGGTAATCACGAAGACCACGGCAAATCCCAGTACGAAGAGCGAGGCACCGGCGAGCATCCGGCCGCGGCGCGGCGATCCCTCGACGACCTCGGCGGCTCCCAGACCCGTGGCGTAGGAGAGATAGCCCGGAAGTAGCGGCACCACGCACGGCGAGAAGAATGACACCAGCCCGGCGAGCAGCGCCACCGGCAGCGCCAAGACCATCGAGCCACCCACTGCAGCTTCGGCCCATGTCGCCATATCGAGCGGGATCATCTATCGACCGTTGGCCACGTCGTTGATCATGTCTACCAGCGTGATCTTGGAGACCCCGCTCAGTACTCGAACGGCCAGCCGACCCTGGCGATCGATGATCATGGTCGAGGGGATGGCGCTCGGCGGCAGCTGGCCGGCGAAGGCCAGGAGCACCTTGCCCGTCGGGTCGTAGATGCTCGGATAGGTGAGCTTGAAGCTTCGAACGAAAGCTTCCGCAGGTGCCGGGTCGTAGTCCTTGCTCGTAATGCCAACGAATTGGGCAACCTTCTTGGTCTCCACGCTTGCCGCCTGGAGATCGGGGGCTTCCTTGCGACAAGGGGGACACCAAGAGCCCCAGACGTTGACCACGACGACCTTGCCGCGGAAGTCCCCAGTCGAAATTGTCTTCTTGCTGCCTAGAGCCTGACCCGACACGGCCGGGATTTCCTTGCGTTGATCGGGCGCCACCCTGGTTAGATTGCGCGGCACGTCCGGATAGCCCACCTGGCCCCCGCTATGTGTCTGCTCATCTGCACCGGTGCCGGCACAGGCCGCCAGCATCACTATGCCCGCTAAACCGGCAGCAAGGCGGACCGCAGTACGCCGCAGCATCAGGCTCCTGCGACGAACTTCTTGGTCTGATGCGGACGGAGCAGGTCTGCGGCAGGCTCGGCGTAGCTGACCGACGTCACGTGCGCGTCGATGTAGGTGAACGACGTGACGCTGCCCAGCGTGCACTGGCGCTTACGAGGATCATGGGCCATCCGCCGGCCCTCTGCGTCGCTGCGCGCCACCCAGATCGGCAGCTGATGGCTCACGATGACCGCCTCTTGCCCGTACGCGGCCTCGGCGGCATCTCGCATCGCGGGGCGCATTCGGGCCAAGATGTCGGTGTACGCCTCGCCCCAGCTCGGACTGAGTGGGTTTCGGAAGTACAGCCAATTCCTCGGATGACGCAGTGCACCATCAAAAGACAGGCGCAGGCCCTCGAGATGGTTCGCCGCCTCAATCACGCGGGCGTCGATCACCACGGGCAAACCGAAGACCTCGGCGATCGGTGCCGCGGTCTCCTGCGCCCGTTCTAGCGGCGAGGATCTGACATGCACGACATCACGGCCCCGGAAATGCTCCGCTACGCGCTGGGCCATCTCTTTGCCCAGCTCGGAGAGGTGGTAGTTGGGAAGCCGTCCATAAAGCAGGCCCGCGGGGTTGTCCACCTCTCCATGTCGTACGAGATGCACAATCGTCCGGTTCTGACCCATCCGACCCCCTCGTCTCCTATCCCGAAGCGCTTGCGGCAGCGGCCGCCGCAGCTGGGAGCGCTTCGACGATCCGATCTACCGCTCTATCATCGTGCGCCGAGGAAAGGAACCAGGCCTCGTACACACTCGGCGGCAGGTAAACGCCCGAGCCGAGCATGGCATGGAAGAAGGCTGCGTAGGCCGCGGTGGACTGCTGCGTGGCGGTAGCGTAATCCGGCACGGCGGTCACGCCTTCGGTTACGAAGAAAACGCTGAACAAGTTCCCGGCGTTCTGTATGACATGCGGCACTCCAGCAACGTCGAGCGCGGCCTTGAGCTCCGCTCGCACTTGCGCAGCCGTGCGGTCGATCCGCTCATAGATCTGCTGCGTCGCCAGCCGCAGCGTTGCCAGGCCAGCGGCTGTGGCAATGGGGTTCCCCGACAGCGTGCCGGCCTGGTAGACGGTGCCGACTGGCGCCAGATTCTGCATCAGCTCTGCAGGACCGCCGAATGCCGCCGCCGGGAACCCGCCGCCCATCACCTTGCCGAACGTCATCAGGTCGCTTCGTACGCCATCGAGCCCGAACTGCCCTGATCGACTCACTCGGAAGCCGGTCATCACTTCATCAGAGATGAACAAAGCGCCATGCTCGCGAGCAACGGTAGCGAGGAAGGCATTGAAGCCAAAGCCTTCCTCGGTGCCAGGGGGGACGACTCCCATGTTGCCTGGGGCCGCCTCAGTGATCACGGCCGCGATCTCCTCGCCAAATGTGGCGAACGCCTGCCGGACCGCGTTCCTGTCGTTGTAGGCCAGCACGAGGGTGTCCGCGATGGTGGCGTCCGTGACGCCTGGGGTGCCGGGTATCGAGAGGGTTGCTACTCCGGAGCCGGCGGCGGCGAGCAAGGCATCCACGTGGCCGTGGTAGCAGCCGGCGAATTTGATGATCTTGTTGCGGCCGGTGATGCCTCTCGCCAAACGCAGCACCGACATGGTGGCTTCGGTCCCCGAGTTGACCAAGCGGACCTGCTCCACGGGCATCCGATCGATGATTTGGGTGGCAAGATCAACTTCTGCTTGGGTAGGTGCGCCGTACGAGGTTCCGCGCTGCGCCGCCTCGGCCACCGCCCCGATCACCTCTGGGTGGGCATGGCCCAGCAGCATTGGACCCCAGGAGCACACCAGATCGACCATTTCGTTGC
>Ga0207675_100006055_pt1 | contig 11510 bp, 13 predicted proteins | sample KBSSwiS42_FD_184305 | JGI IMG/M metagenome (GOLD analysis project Ga0207675, IMG submission 184305) | Switchgrass rhizosphere microbial communities from Kellogg Biological Station, Michigan, USA - KBS Switchgrass S4-2 (SPAdes) (version 2) | ecosystem: Host-associated > Plants > Roots >...
GGTCAAGGCGCTCAACGCCTATCTGCGCGACATCTATGGGCCGCAGGAGATCCTGAAGGCCGGCATCGTGCCCCCCGACCTGGTGTGGCGCAACCCGGCGTTCCGGCCGGAGATGTGCGGGGTCGAGGCGCCGCACGGGGTCTACATCCATATCGGCGGCATCGACATCGTGCGCGTGGATGCCGAGGAGTTCTATGTGCTGGAGGACAATGCGCGCACGCCCTCCGGCGTCTCCTACATGCTGGGCGGGCGCGAGATCTCGATCCGCCTGATGCCGGAGCTGTTCCGTTCGCACCGCGTGGCCCCGGTCGAGAACTATCCCAACGAATTGCTGGCGACGCTGCAGTCAGTGGCGCCGCGCGGCGCGACCGGCGATCCGACCATCGCGCTGCTGACGCCGGGGCAATACAACTCCGCCTTCTACGAGCATTCGTTCCTGGCCGACGCGATGGGCGTGGAACTGGTCGAGGGCTATGACCTCTTCGTGCGCGACGACGTCGTCTATATGCGCACCACCGAAGGGCCGAAGCGGGTCGACGTGATCTATCGCCGGATCGACGACGACTTCATCGACCCGCTGGTGTTCCGGCCGGATTCGGCGCTGGGCGTGCCTGGCCTCTACGGCGCCTACGTTGCCGGCAACGTCACCATCGCCAACGCGATGGGCACGGGCGCCGCGGACGACAAGGTTATCTACTCCTATGTGCCCGAGTTCATACGGTTCTATCTGGGCGAGAAGCCGATCCTCAAGAACGTGCAGACCTGGCGCTGCTACGAAGCCGACGACCTGAAATATGTCCTCGATCACCTCGCGGAGCTGGTGGTGAAGGAAGTGCACGGTTCCGGCGGCTACGGCATGCTGGTCGGGCCGCACGCCACCAAGGAGCAGCGCGCCGACTTCGCCGACCGGCTGAAGGCGCATCCGGACAATTACATTGCGCAGCCGACGCTGGCGCTCTCCACCTGCCCCACCTTCGTCAACAACGGCATAGCCCCTCGGCATGTCGACCTGCGGCCATTCGTGCTGACCGGCGCCAACGGCGTTCGAATCGTGCCGGGTGGCCTGACGCGCGTGGCGCTGCGCGAAGGTTCGCTGGTGGTCAATTCCAGCCAGGGCGGCGGCACCAAGGATACCTGGGTCATCGAATGCTGAGCCGGACCGCCGACAGCCTGTACTGGTTCTCGCGCTACGTCGAACGGGCCGACTACCTGGCGCGCATGCTGGAAGCGGCGATGCGCCTGTCGTCGCTGCCGATCCGGCGCGAGGATGCGGAGAACGAATGGGCCAGCGCGCTGTCGACCGCCGGTTGCCTGGCGGATTTCGAATCGCTCTACGACCGCGTATCGCCGGCCAAGGTCACGCGGTTCCTGGCCTTTTCCAAGCGCAACCCGACCTCGATCCGCAATTGCCTGCGCATCGCGCGGCGCAACGCGCGGCAGGTGCGCACCGCCCTGACCGCGGAGATGTGGGACACCATCAACAGCGCCTGGCTGGAACTGAACCGGCTGGATTTCGACAACATGGACGCGAGCGCGATGGCGCGCTTCCTGGAGTGGGTGAAGGAGATCTCGCTCCGCATCGACGGATCGGGCTATCGCACCATGCTGCGCAACGACGCCTACTCGTTCGCGCGGCTCGGCATCTTCCTCGAGCGGGCGGACAACACGGCGCGCATCCTCGACGTGAAGTATCACGTGCTGCTGCCGGAGAATGTCGAAGTCGGCGGCGGGCTCGATTATTCGCAATGGGCGGCGATCCTGCGCGCGGTCTCCGCCCTCACCGCCTATCACCACGTCTATCACGAGAGCCTGAAGCCGCTGCTCATCGCCGACCTGATGCTGCTCAACGACAAGATGCCGCGCTCGCTCGCCTCGTGCTATCGCGCGATCTGCGCCAACCTCGACAGCCTTGCGGGCGCATACGGCAAGCAGGGCGAGGCGCAGCGCCTGGCGCGCAGCATGCGCAACCGCCTGGAGAATGCGCGCATCGAGCAGATCTTCGAAACCGGGCTGCACGAGTTCTGCGAAACCGCGATCAAGGACAACGGCCGGCTCGGCGCGGTCATCAGCGAGCAATACCTGGTCTAGGCACACACATCATGCGCATCGCCATCCGTCATCGCACCCACTATGCCTATGGCAGCCCGGCCAAATCGGTCATGCAGTTGCTGCGGCTGACGCCGCGCAACCACGACGGCCAGAATGTGAAACGCTGGCGCATCGACCTCAATTGCGACGGCGCGCTGAAGGCGGGCGAGGATCCGTTCGGAAATTTGACGCATACGTTGGCCCTGGCCGGCCCGATCTCCGACCTCGAAGTCATGGTCGAGGGCGAGGTGGAGACCGAGGATCGCCACGGCATCGTGCGCGGCACTTATGAGCGGTTCCCCGTAGGCCTCTATCTGCGCGAGACGCCGCTGACCGCCGTCGATCCGGCGCTGAAGGAGTTCGCGCACGACGTGACCGCCGAGGCGAGCGAGGATCGGCTGGAGCTGCTGCATTGCCTGCTGATCGGCATCTACAGCACGGTCAAGTTCGACACCACGCCGACCAACACCGCGACGCCGGCGACCGAATCCTTCAAGCTGAAGCGCGGCGTGTGCCAGGACCTGACGCACATCTTCCTCGCCTGCGCCCGCCATCTCGGGGTGCCGGCGCGCTATGTCGGCGGCTATATGCTGCGCAACGACGGCGTGACGCAGCAGGAGGCCGGCCACGCCTGGGCCGAGGCGGACGTTGAAGGGCTGGGCTGGGTCGGTTTCGATCCCGCGAACGGCATCTGCCCGACCGAGGGCCACGTGCGAGTCGCCTCGGGCCTCGACTATCTCGGCGCGGCGCCGATCCGCGGCACCCGCCAGGGCGGCGCCGACGAGCAGATGCGGGTCGCAGTGCAGATCAACCAGGCGCGCTCGCAGTGGCAGAGCTGAACACGCAAATGGTGCCGCCTCCCCTTCCGTCACCCCGGCTTTGAGCCGGGGTCCATCGACGAACTGCTCGTGCGACTGCAGAATGGATCCCGGCTCAAAGCCGGGACGACGATGGTGTGTAGAGCGGGCTATTGCGCTATTTGCCCAGACACTTGCGTCCCGCTATAAATCCCCGACTGATTCGAGGGACGCTGCATGACCTATTGCGTCGGGTTGCTGTTGCGCGAAGGGCTGGTGATGATTTCCGATACCCGTACCAATGCGGGGATCGACAACATCGCCTCGTTCCGCAAGCTGCATGTTTTCGAGGAGCCGGGCGAGCGGGTACTGACGCTGGCGAGCTCGGGCAACCTTTCCGTCACGCAATCGGTGCTGTCGCTGTTGAACGAGGGGTTCACGCATCCCGACACCGGCGAGACCCTGATGCTGTCGAAGTGCGAGACCATGTTCCAGGCGGCGCAGCTGGTCGGGCGGGCGGTGCGCGAGGTCTACAAGATTGACGGGCCGACCCTCGAGCAGCAGGGCGGGCGCTTCGAAGTCTCGTTCCTGCTGGGTGGGCAGATGAGGGAGCGCCGCCTGCGGCTCTACATGATCTATGCCGCCGGCAATTTCATCGAGGCGACGTCGGATTCGCCGTTTCTGCAGATCGGCGAGACCAAGTACGGCAAGCCGATCCTGGACCGCGCCGTCACCTACAACACCGACCTCTATGACGCGCTGAAGGTCGGGCTGATCTCGATGGATTCAACCATGCGCTCGAACCTTGCGGTCGGATTGCCGATCGACATCATGATCCTGAAACGCGATGCCTTGCAGATCGAACTCAAGCACCGCATCGAAGCGGGCGATCTCTATTTCGAGGACCTGCGCCACCGCTGGTCGGAGGCGCTGAAGACCGCGCATCTCGCGATTCCGCGGCCGAATTACAGCACGCCGAAATCCTGACATATTCTGGCAGCATGCTGGAATAGCATCGCCTCGGTCCGATATTCGCAAGGAGGCAGCCATGGACAAGATCATTTTCCACCACGCGCCGATGTCGCGCAGCAACATCGTGCATTGGATGTTCGAGGAGCTCGGCGTGCCATACGAGCTGCACGCCATCAGCCTGGACAAGGGCGATCACAAGACGCCGGAGTATCTCAAGATCAATCCGGTCGGCAAGGTGCCGGCGATCACGCATCAGGGCGTGACGATCACCGAGGCGGCCGCGATCTGCGCCTATCTGGCGGACGAGTTTCCGGCGGCGAAATTGGCGGTGCCGGTCGGCACGCCGCAGCGCGGCCTCTATCTCAAATGGCTGTTCTACAGCCCGAGCTGCCTCGAGACGGCGATGATCGACAAGGGCAACGATCGCCCGCCGGTGCCGGCGCGCCAGTCGTCCTACGGCGATTTCGAGACGGTGATGGACACCGTCGCGCAGGCGGTGAAGGACGGCCCGTATCTGCTCGGCCAGCAATTCACCGCTGCCGACGTCGTGCTCGGCTCCTGCCTGCAATACGGCATCCTGACCAAGGCGCTGCCCGAGCGGCCGGAGTTCATGGCCTATCTTGGCCGGCTGCGCATGCGCCCGGCGTTGCAGCGCTCGTTCGCGAAAAACCAGGCGCTGTTCGCCGAACTGCACCCGACCGGATGATTTCAGGTGGAGTGAATGCAATGGCCGGCGAGGCGTCCAAGAAGTCTGCAAAGACCGCAAAGAAAGCCGCCGCGAAAGCGGCCAAGCCGCGCAAGGCAGCGCCCAAAGCCACCAAGAGCAAAGGTCGCGCGGCGGCTGCGAAGCCGGCCCTGCTCTCAGGCGGCAACCCCCAGATCGCGAAGGCCTACGGCGACGCCCCCGTGCAGGCCTACATCGCGGCCATGCCGGGCTGGAAAAGCGGCGTCGGGCGCCGCCTCGACGCGCTGATCGCGCGCACCGTCCCCGGCGTGCGCAAGGCAGTCAAATGGAACTCGCCGCTGTACGGAGTCGAGGACCAGGTCTGGTTCCTCGGCATCCGTTGCTTCACGAAATACATCAAAGTGGCTTTCTTCCGTGGCGCGGCGCTGCGTCCTCTTCCTCCCGGCGAGTCCAAGCAGAAGGACGTGCGCTACCTCGACATCCGCGAGGATGATCAGATCAATGAAAAACAGTTCACCGATTGGGTGAAGCAAGCAAGCCGACTGCCCGGCGAACGCATGTGAGAGGCCAGTCCATGAAGAAGGCGACACCCGCTGCGAAGAAGAGCAGTGCGAAGGAAGCAAAGGGCGGAGACTCGCCCTCTCGGCTGATCGACGCGCGAATCAAGGAACTGGGCGATTGGCGGGGCGAGACGCTCGCGCGGATCCGAACGCTCATCAAGCAGGCCGACCCCGACGTGGTCGAGGAGTGGAAATGGCGCGGGGTTCCGGTGTGGTCGCACGCCGGAATCATCTGCACCGGCGAGACATACAAGGCTGTCGTGAAGATGACCTTCGCCAAGGGCGCCTCGTTGCAGGACCCGTCACGCCTCTTCAACTCCAGCCTCGAAGGCAACACCCGGCGTGCCATCGACCTCCATGAGGCCGACAAGATCGATGAAAAGGCGCTGAAGGCGCTCATTCGCGCCGCCGTGGCATTGAACACCAAGAAGGCTTGAGCAGCCGACTCTAGAACGGACAATTCTCGCGGCCGCAGCGGCTGGCGCCGACGGCGGGGACATAGGCGTTGCAGATGCGGCACTGCTTCATGTCCTCGATCGGCTTGGCCGGCTTATCGGTCTTCGCGCGGGTGCGCGGATTGCGATCGAGCTCGGCCTGGTCGCGACGCTTGATCTGGTTGCGGCGATACCACCACCAGACCACGCCGACGACGAGGGCGAGGATGAAAAGCTTGGACAGGCTGGGCGCAAACATCGGGCCATTTAGCGGCGCGCGTCGCGCCGGGTCAAGCTAGGCGCCGACGGCCATCGGCAGCGCGGCGCCGTCGCGCAGCACTCCTTGCAGCGTCGGCGAGAAGCTGCCGTCGGCCTCGTGCAGGATGAGGCCGGGCAGCAGGATCGCCGGCAACCGCTGGTCGAGCCGGCCGGTCACGAGCGCGCGATGCGCCGCCGCGCCTGCCTTCGGATGCAGCGGCAGGATGGCGATGCCGCCGCAGCGGCTGCCCAGCAGCGCCAGCAGTTCCGGCAGCCGGTCGGCGCGATGGATGAAGGTGATGGTGCCGCCCGGCCGCGTCGCCTTCGCGGCGGCCGCGACCCAGGCCGCGAGATCGGCGTCGCCTTCGATGTTCGCGAGCGCCTTGATCGGATTCTCCGACGGCGTCGCGGCGCCGCGTCTCAGGTACGGCGGATTGACGATCACATGATCCGCCGGCCGCGCATAGATCGCCAGCGTGCGATCGAGGATGTCGCCGGCGATGAAGGTCACACGGTCGCCGAGACCGTTTTCCTGCGCGTTGCGGTTGGCGAGGTCGGCCAGATCGCCCTGCAGATCAACGCCCGTGCACTGCACGTCCGCCACGCGCCGCGCCAGGCACAGCGCCGCCGTGCCCACGCCGCAGCCGAGATCGACCACGCGCTCTCCCGGCTCGGCCGGGCAAGCGGCAGCGAGCAGGATCGGATCGATCGCCACGCGATAACCGACGGCCGGCTGATGCAAGGTCACGCGCCCGCCGAGCACACTGTCGAGAGTGGTCGACGGCGCGTCGTTCATGAGTGTCCAGCCGGATAGATCAGCGCAAAGTGCTCGAGGATGACGGGCATGTCGTCGCTCGGCGTGCGGCCGAGCGCGACGCAGCGGCGCGAGAAATAAGCCCAGTGAGCTTTGCGCCAAAAGTCCAGCGAGCCGTCGCCCTCGCCCTCCGCCGCGGCGAAGTCGGCGTCGACTTCGCCAAAGGGGCGAATCTCGACCCGCGTGGTGCGGATGATGAGCAGCGGCGCGCCGGCCTGGTCTGTCACGAGACTGTAGCCGTCCTGCTCCGGCATCATCGTGGGGTCGAGCTCCGCGTCCCACAGCAGCCCGGCGGTGGCGCGCTTCGGCCCGTGCAGCACCAGGTCGGCGAGGTCGCGCGCCAATGGCGCGCTGTCACCGAAATGCCAGACCTGATAGTCGGCGGTCGGAGAGAGGCCGGGCACGGCGCGGCAGGCTATCTGCCAGAATTCACGCTGCCGCGCTTGCGTATCGTTCAAAGCCACCCGATCTGCTCCGGCTCGTGCCATTCCTTGGCGCTCTTCAGGATACCGACGGCTTCGTCATACTCGTCGTCCGCCACCATCAGGCGCTGCGGTAATACGCCGATGCTGCCCTGGACGATGCTGGCATGGGTGTCGAACAGGAACGCCGTGACGCCGCCATCGGACAGCAGGGCGGTCAGGAAGGACAGGCGGACGGGATCGGTGCTGCGCGCGATCTCTTTCACGCCTTGTCCACTCCATTGTTCTTTGGGGTCTTTACCATAGGGCTGCGTCGATTGTTGTCATTGCGTTCCCATATCCGGCCATTATGCTGCGAACCGGCGTCCCGCACCATGCGATTGCAGGGCCGGGACGGCGCAATGGGACAGGGTCGAGGCGGTGCCTGCGGTGCCGCCGGAAAGGGATTGCGTGGCGGTCATCGTCAATCTGGAAACCGGGCGGGACAAGCAGCCGGACGCGCTCGAACGCCTGACCCAGCTGGTGCGCGACGACCTGGACCGGGTCAACGAGCTGATCGTCCAGCATATGCAAAGCCCGGTCGCGCTGATCCCGCAGCTCGCCGGCCACATCATCGCGGCGGGCGGCAAGCGGCTGCGGCCGGTGCTGACCCTCGCCGCCGCGAAGCTGTGCGGACATCCCGGCGTGCGCGCGGCCGGTCTCGCGGCCTGTGTCGAGTTCATCCACACCGCCACCCTGCTGCATGACGACGTGGTCGACGAGAGCGACCTGCGGCGCGGCGAGGCCTCGGCCAACGTGCTGTGGGGCAACAAGGCGAGCGTGCTGGTCGGCGATTTCCTGTTCAGCCGCGCCTTCCAGCTGATGGTCGCGGACGGCTCGCTGCGCATCCTCGAGATCCTGTGCGGCGCCTCCGCCAAGATCGCCGAAGGCGAAGTGCTGCAGCTGATGACCAGCAACGACACCGCCACCACCGAGCAGGCCTATCTCGAGGTCATCAAGGGCAAGACCGCGATCCTGTTCTCGGCGGCGTGCGAAGTCGGCGCCGTGCTGGCCGAGCGGCCGAAGCGCGAGCAGGAATCGCTGGCGAGCTTCGGTCTCAACCTCGGCATCGCGTTCCAGCTGATCGACGACGCGCTCGACTATTCCGCCAAGCAGGAAGCGCTGGGCAAGACTGTCGGCGACGATTTCCGCGAGGGCAAGATCACCCTGCCCGTCATCCTCGCCTTCCTGCGCGGCGATGAAGGGGAGCGCGAGTTCTGGCGCCGCACCTTGGAGCGCCAGGAGCAGACCGACGCCGACCTCGCCGAGGCGCAGCGCCTGATCGCCAAGCACAACGCCCTCGGCGACACCGTGCAGCGCGCCAGCCACTATGGCGCGATGGCGCGCGACGCCCTCGGCATCTTCCCCGACAGCGCCGACAAGCGCGCGCTGATCGAGGTGGTCGACTTCTGCATCCGCCGGGGGCACTAGCTGGCCTTGCCGTCGACCAGCGCGCTGCGCGCGCTCGATGCGGTGGCGCGGCTGGGCAGCGTCACGCGGGCGGCTGCGGAGCTCAACATCACGCGCAGCGCCATCAGTCATCAATTGCGGTTCCTGGAACGCGAGCTCGGCTTCGCGCTCGTGGAGCGCGACGGGCGCGGCGTTGCGCTGACGCCGCGCGGCGAGTCCTACGCACGCGAAGTGCGCAAGGCGCTGCAGACCCTCACCGACGCGCGCGCCAGGTCTGCCGACGCCGCGCTCAGTGGTCGGCTGGTGATCAGCTGCGCGCCGGGCTTCGCCAGCTTCTGGCTGTGCGCGGAGATCGGCGAATTTCAGAAAGCGCACCGCCAGGCGCGCATCAGCATCGTCACGCCCAAGCGGATCGACGATGTGAGCGCGGCAGGCATCGACATCTATATCGCTTTCGGTCAGCGCGAATGGGGCGGCAAATGGTATGAGCTGCTCGCCAACCTGCACGAGACGCCGGTTTGTTCGCCGACCCTGATCAATGCGTGTGGCGGCCTCGCGGAACCGAACGACCTGGCGAAAGTGACGCTGTTGCACCTCGGCGATCACAGCGACTGGACGCAATGGCTGTCGGCTGCCGAAGCCGACGAGGTCGATCCGGCGCAGGGCATCGTCTTTTCCGACATGCATCTCGTGATCGCGGCTGCATTGGCCGGCCAGGGCGTCGCGATCGGCGATCCGATCATCGCCGGCGGCGCGCTTTCTGCTGGCCGGCTGGTCCGGCCGTTCGCACTCGCGGTCCGCGCCGACAGCTCCTACTACCTGGTCGCCGACCGCGGACGGTTGAAGCAGCCGCTCGTGAAAGCGTTCCGGAGTTGGATCAAGGGTAGGTTGGTGGACGCTGCCACGGAGAAGACCAGCGCGTAAAAGTACCGTTGTTTGTTGAGAAAAACTCACCAAAAATACAAAATCTATTCGATTTTCAGCAAATCGCATTCACGCTAGGCTGCGCCATCCGACTTTGAGGAGGCCGACCGTGAACGCACCGCTTGCCAGCCCGACCGCCGAGACCTTCAGCCTGAAGCGCCGCAACGACAGCGGCGGGACGCCGGCGATGAATTATTGGGGCTGCTCGTCCGAATACGGCGTGCTGACCGACGTGCTGCTGGGCAAGGCGGATCACATCAAGCACCTCTCCACCTCATCCCTGTCGCGCAAGTATCTGCGCGAAAGCCCGTGCAACATCGAGGTGGCGAAGAAGCAGCATGCCGAACTGATCGGCGCCTATGAGCATTTCGGCGTGCGGGTGCATTTCCACCAGATGGACCCGAACCTGCCCTACCAAGTCTATGCGCGGGATTCGTCCTTCATGACGCCGTACGGCGCAGTCATCACCAACATGGCCAACTGGTGGCGGCGTGGCGAGAACTTCGCCGCCATCCGCAGCTACCAGGCTATGGGAATTCCGATCTACGACATGATCACGGCCGGACATTTCGAAGGCGGCGATTTCAATGTGATCGAACCGGGCTGCGTCCTCATCGGCTGCGGCGGCGAGCGCACCCAGGACGAGGCGGTCCAGCAGGTGAAGGGCTGGTTCGAGAAGGAAGGCTGGGAAGTGAAGCCGACCTATTTCGACCCATTCTACGTCCATATCGACCTGATGGTGGTGATGATCGCCGAGAAGCTGGCGGCGGTGTGCCTGGAGACGACCGCGCCGGACGTGGTGGCGTGGCTCAAGGCCAAGAAGATCGAGATCATCCCCGTCCCGTTCCAGGACACGGTGACCCTCGGCTGCAACGTCATGTCGCTCGGCAAGGACCGGGTGATCGCGCCCAAGCACAGCCGGACGCTGATCGAGGCGCTGAAGGCGCGCGGCTTCACGGTCGCGGAGATGGACATGAGCGAGATCTCCAAGACCGGCGGCGGCATCCACTGCATGGCGCAAGCGCTGCGCCGCGAAGAGGCGTGAAAAGCTTGACCAAACGGCCAGCCGCGAAAACCAAGCGAACCATTGGCGGCGCGACGCGCAGAGACCTGAGACCGTCGGAATAAGTCAAGAAGCGGTCGAGGAATGACGTAGGGATAGATTGACGGACCCAAGGGTCCGTGACAGCGTACCCGAGAGACCAACCGAGCGGGCGAGATCAGGCGCCACGCTCTGGAAACAAACAAGAACTGACATGCAGGGAGGGCCTACGAGCTGATGCGGATAAACCGCCGGCTTGGCCTCTACGAAGAAAATCCATCCACCCGCGCAGGGCAGCGGGGCAGGACCGTTATTGCCTAAACTCGAAGGAGGGAAGTTTCGATGTCTGAGAGCATGGAGAAACTGAAACTGGCCGAGAAGCTGGTGAGCCGCGGGAAGGTCTCGCGCCGCCAGTTCGTCCAGTTGGCGCTCGCCGCCGGCTTCACGGCGACGACCGCCCAAACGATGTTCGTCAAGGCCGCGCGCGCCGAGCCCAAGAAGGGCGGCACATTCCGCATGGGCGTCGGCCATGGCGCGACCACGGATTCGCTGGATCCCGCGACCTATCCCGACCAGTTCACCGGCACCATGGGCTGGGGCGCCACCGGCAACAGCCTGACCGAAATGAACGCGAAGGGTGAAATCGAGCCGGATCTGGCCGAGAGCTTCGAGCCGGGGGACGACGCCAAGAAATGGATCTTCACGATCCGCAAGGGCGTCACCTTCCATGACGGCAAGACCGTCACGGCCGACGATGTCATCGCCTCCTACCGCCACCATATGGGCCCGGATTCGAAGTCAGCGGCGAAGTCGATCCTGACCGCGGTCACCGACATCAAGGCCGACGGCGACAAGGTGATCTTCACCCTCGACGCCGGCAATGCCGACTTCCCGTTCCTGGCCAGCGACTATCACACACCCATCATGCCGGCCAAGGACGGCAAGGTGGATTGGCAGTCCGGCATCCGCACCGGCCCGTTCAAGCTGGTGAAGTTCGAGCCGGGCGTCAGCGCCAAGATGGTGCGCAACGAGAACTTCTATAAGCCGGTCTGGTTCGACGAGTTC
>Ga0207675_100006059_pt1 | contig 11506 bp, 8 predicted proteins | sample KBSSwiS42_FD_184305 | JGI IMG/M metagenome (GOLD analysis project Ga0207675, IMG submission 184305) | Switchgrass rhizosphere microbial communities from Kellogg Biological Station, Michigan, USA - KBS Switchgrass S4-2 (SPAdes) (version 2) | ecosystem: Host-associated > Plants > Roots >...
ACACTTATGCTCGTGTGATAGGCCGAATCCGCACAGATAGACTTTGGTGCAGGCGGCAGGTCGCGTTAGGCTGCCTGCCTCGATTCATTCACCTGCACGAAGTAGGAGTACTCATGGTTGCGTTCCCATCCGCGCGTCTGGTTTCGGCCCTGCTGTTGACGGCCGTCACCGGTCTCGCGTTCGCCGCCCCGGTCAAATACGAAGTCGATCCCAATCATACGTATCCCAGCTTCAAGGCCGATCACTTCGGCGGCCTGTCCACCTGGCGTGGCAAGTTCAAGTCCACGTCCGGCACGATTACGTTGGACAAGGAAGCCCAGGCGGGCACTGTCGACATCAAGGTCGATGTCGGCTCCATCGACTTCGGCCACGACAAGTTGAACACCCACGCCAAGAGCGCGGAAATGTTCGACGTCGAGAAGTTTCCGACCGCGACCTACACCGGCAAGTTCACCGGCTTCAAGAGCGGCGTTCCAAGCGAAGTGGATGGCACGCTGACCCTGCACGGCGTGACCAAGCCGGTGAAGCTCAAGATCAACAAGCTGCTGTGCAAGCAGAACCCGATGAGCAAGAAAGACACCTGCGGCGCCGATGCGACGGCGACGTTCAATCGCGACGATTTCGGGGTCGGTTACGGCAAGGCCTTTGGCTTCGACATGGAAACCACGTTGGAAATCCAGGTCGAGGCGATCAAGGCGGATTGAGGTTCGGCGGGACTGGCTCCTGAAGCGATAGCGTAAGGTGCCAGTCCCTCAGCGCTTCGGCACCGGCTCTTCCTGTCGATCCTGTTTCTTCGCGACCCGCACCTGCTGTTCCGACGGCGTCTTGTTACCGGCTTCGATCTTCGAGGGCGGAACGTTATTCTTCGACGCCGGATCGCAATTGATATTCTTGCCTGGGCCCGTTTCGATCAGTGCCAGCAGAGCCGCCGGCGGTGCGATCGAATACAACGCGGCCGCTGCCGCGCCACGCAGGGTCAATGGACCTGCCTCGGGACTGAACGATGGATCCTTGAACGTGCCGCCGATCTTGAGCGGCACTCGCAGCGCGAGCGGACTGCGATCTTTCGGCTCCGGCACCAATCGCAGATTGATAGCTTCGGCGCGCAGGTTGATGTCGCCCTGTCCGATGATCGCCGTGTCCGTCGTGTCGAATGCCAGTGCCTTCGAGGTCATGACACCGTCCTGAACATCGAACGCGGCAAAAGCGCAGCGCAACGGTATTTCACGATCCTTGTCGATCAGGAATTTCAGCGCCTCGGCCACGTCGAGGCCGGCCAGCTCGATCAATAGATTGCTGACATGGCCCTCGCCCATGATCAGGCCGATGTTGCCGTTCGCACTGCCCAGCATGTGTGCGATCGAATTGCCTTGGGCCGTCAAGGCGATCGCGCCCGACAGCTCGCCTGCACCTGCCTTGGTCATATCGACGGTGGGAAACATTCTAGGCAACTGGATCCCATGAACTTCGCCGGTCGCCGTCGTCTGGATCGATGCCTGGCGGGCGTCGAGTTCGAGGTGCATTGCGATCGTTCCCCCCGCCGCGTTGAAATTGAGCGGCTTCAGGTCCAAGACCCCATCGGACAGCATCACATGCGCTTCCATCTGTTCGATGGGCAGCTTGGGCGCGTCTATGTGAGTCGCACGAACTTTCACATCGGCGTCCATCACCCGCAGCTTCTCCAGGTTGAACGACGAATCGGGCAGCACTCGCGGACTCGCTTCCCGCTTCGCCACCAGCTCTTTTTGCTGCGGTGACGCTGAGGCTTTCTCGACCTGGTCGGACGGCGGTGCGCCGATCACGGCGCCGAGGTCTTTGAAAGCCAGCTTCTTCGATGTCACATCCCCGGTGAGCTTCATGCGGGTACGGTCGCCGTGCGGCAGTTCGAGCGCGACATTGCCGTTCATATCGCTGTCGCCGATCTGGCCCTGGAAATTCTTGTAGCTCCACACGTTGCCGTCGCGATCGAGCACGCCGCTGAGTTGGTAAGGCGGCGTCTCCGGCAGCGCAATGCCGAGCAAGCTATACAGGTCCGCGAGATTCGCGCCCGACGCTTCGGTGTTCACCTGGAAGTGTTCGAACTGCACCTGCCCTTGCAGCGCTCCGCTTACATGGGCATGCGTCTGGCCGGCGCTGGCTCGCAGGTCGATACGATACGGCCGCTCGGCATTCTGGAATTCCAGCGGCGAATCCACACGCGCAGATAGCTCGAACGCGCCGCCGCGATAGGTGCCTTTGCCCTCGGCCAACAACGGAGCGCGGCCATTCTTGTTCGCAGCTGTACCGCTGTGAATAGCCAACTGCAGGTTGGTCTGGAATTTCGGCTCGATCAGCACGAACTCGCCATTGCGTACGCGGATTTCCCGAATCAACGGCAGCCTGGCAGGCTCATCCTTTTTCTTGGGCGGCGTCTGCGGTTCGAAGACCCAATTGCCCTGGCCCTGCTCATTGCTTTCCACCAGCAGCTTGGGTGTATCGACATCGATGAACGGCAGATCCACCTTGCCATGCAATAGAGGCAACACCTGGACCGTGGCGACGACCCGTTTCAGCTCGAACATCTGCGGATGCTTCGACCACGAGGCATTGCCGAACCTCACGTCGTCCGCACGGACACGGGTTCGCAGGCCAAGATCGACATCGAGATTGCCAATATGGAATTCGCGGCCCGTGGCCGCCGTCACGCGCCGCTCAATGGGTCCGCGGAACCAGTTCCAATCGAAGACCGCCACCAGCACGATGAGGGCGACAGCCATGCCGCCAACGATGTACGGCCAACGCCGACGTCGCCACGGAATGTCGTTGGAATCTGCCATGCTCTTGAACGTGCCTACACCGGCGTAGTTCCCGCGTTCTCGACGCCGGCATGTTCGTCGCTATCTCACGGGGAAGACCGCTTTATCCGATCTGCCCCGTGTTCTCCGTGTTCTCCGTGCGATATATCTTTTGGAGCTGTCATACGCACCAGCGCTGCGGAAACGCCACAGCGTCATAAAGATATATCGCACGGAGAACACGGGGCGGAATAGGAATAGATAAAAGCCCTCCGTGCGAAATCACTTGATTCTCAGTGCGAAACCGAGCCAGCAACGAACTACGCGTCGAAGCGCTGCTGATAGATCAAGCGCACGCCGTCGTGGCCGACGAGTTGGGAGAGGCGTTCCGTGAGTTCGCGGGCGGGCTTGACGGACCATTCATCGGAGAGGATGAGGTCGGCGCGGGCACCGGCGTTGTGGTAGCGGACGGCGACGCTGCAGCGCCCGCCGCGGAAAGGCCGCAATGTCTGTTCGAAAGACTTGATGAAGGAAGGATCGACCTGCCGGGGCATGCGGATCAGCAAGCGGCGGGCGTGCTGTTCGCGGGCCTGGTCCAGATCCAGCACGCGTTTGGCGGTGAGCCGCCAGCCGTCGATGAACTCATCGAAACGCAGCAAGCCTTCGACGATGAGAATGGCGCTCTTGGCGATGATGGAGCGGTATTGCTGGTAGACGTCTTCGAACATGGACACTTCGATGCGGCCGCTGCGGTCGTCGAGCGTGACGATCATGCGGCTGCCTCGTTTGCCCAGATCGAACACCATGCCGGCCACGGTCGCGGGCTTGCCGCGGAAGCGGAAGCCTTCTTCCTGCACGACCGGTCGATCGCCGGTCACTTCGGAAATGCGCCCGCTGATCACAGGGCGAACTTCCGCTTCGTATTCCTCGAACGGATGACCGGTGAGGTACAGGCCGAGCGTGTCGCGCTCGCCGTCGAGGCGCACGCGTTGACTCCAATCGGGCATGACTTCGACTTCGACGACGGCAGGAGCTTCCGCGGACGTATCCATGAGACCGAACATGTCGTTCTGTCCGACCGCCCGCGCCTTGATGGTCTGGTCGGCGATCTGCATGGCCTGCGGCAGCGCATGCATCAACGTAGCTCGATTCGCACCCAAGCCATCGGTGGCGCCGGAACGGATCAATGCTTCTAACACGCGCCGATTGATACGAGTGGCATCGCTGCGTCGGCATAGATCGGTGAGATCGCGGAACGGCCCATTGGCTGCGCGTTCCGCGACGATCGTCTCGATGACCGCCTGCCCAACGCCCTTGATCGCGCCGAGACCGTAACGGATGCCATGCTCGCCCGACACCGTGAACATGTAGCTCGAATGATTCACATCGGGCGGTTCGACTTTGAGCCGCATGCGCCGCGCTTCGTCGATCAGCGTCACTACCTTCTCGGTCTTGTCCATGTCCGAAGACAGCACCGCGGCCATGAACGCCGCCGGATAGTGAGCTTTCAACCACGCTGTCTGATAGGACAGCAGCGCGTAAGCCGCCGAGTGCGATTTGTTGAAGCCGTAACCCGCGAACTTCTCCATCAGGTCGAAGATGTGGGCCGCCACGCTCTCTTCGACACCGCGACCGGTTGCACCCGCGATGAAAATGGACCGCTGCTTGGCCATTTCCTCGGGCTTTTTCTTACCCATCGCCCGCCGCAGCAGGTCGGCGCCGCCGAGCGAATAGCCGGCGAGCACCTGGGCGATCTGCATCACCTGTTCCTGGTACAGGATGACGCCGTACGTCGGCGTCATCACGCCCGTCAGGTCGGGATGCAGGTAGTCGATGGGCCCGGTGGTCTTGCCATGCTTGCGGGCGATGAAGTCGTCGACCATGCCCGACTGCAGCGGACCGGGACGGAACAGCGCCACGAGCGCGACGATGTCTTCGAAGCAGTCCGGTTGCAGGCGCTTGACCAGGTCTTTCATGCCGCGCGATTCGAGCTGGAAAATCGCGGTGGTTTCGCTGGGCCAGCGCTTGAGCAGATCGAATGCGGCCGGATCGTCCGTCGGCAGCATCGACACATCGAGCGGCGGCTGGCCTTTGCTCTCGCGTTCGCGATTGATGGTCTTCACTGCCCAGTCGATGATGGTGAGCGTGCGCAGGCCGAGGAAGTCGAACTTCACCAGGCCCGCCAGCTCCACGTCGTCCTTGTCGAACTGGGTGACGACGCTGGTGCCATTCTCATCGCAGAACAGCGGCGCGAAATCGGTCAGCACCGAGGGCGCAATGACGACGCCACCCGCATGCATGCCGGCGTTGCGGACCAGGCCTTCGAGCGACATCGCCATGTCGAGCACGGCGCGCGTCTCTTCTTCGTTGTGATAGCGGCGTCGCAACTCTTCTTCTTTCGCGAGCGCATCTTTCAGCGTGATGCCGAGTTCGAATGGAATCAGCTTGGCGATCGAGTCCGCGAATCCGTAGCCATGGCCATAGACACGCGCGACATCGCGAACCACGGCCTTCGCCGCCATCGTGCCGTAGGTGATGATCTGCGAAACGCGGTCGCGGCCGTAGCGCTGCGCCACGTATTCGATGACGCGGTCGCGGCCATCCATGCAGAAGTCGACGTCGAAGTCGGGCATGGAGACGCGTTCCGGATTCAGGAAGCGCTCGAACAGCAGGTCGTACGCGAGCGGATCCAGGTCGGTGATGCCCAAGGCATAGGCAACCAGCGATCCTGCGCCTGAGCCGCGTCCCGGACCCACCGGCACACCGTTCTCACGCGCCCAACGGATGAAGTCGGCGACGATCAGGAAGTAGCCGGCGAATCCCATCTGGCAGATCACGCCGAGTTCGATATCGAGTCGCGTGTGATACACCTCGGGCACGATCGGCTTTTGAGCGGTTGCCAGCAGCGCCAGTTTTTCCAGTCGCGCGGCCAATCCTCGTGCCGATTCGGCACGCAGGTAGTCTTCGATGCTGGAGCCGTCCGGCACCGGGTATGCAGGCAGCACCGACTTGCCTAGTTTCAGTTCGAGGCTGCAGCGGCGTGCGATCTCGACGGAGTTGGCGAGCGCTTCGGGAATATTCTTGAACAGCGCCTGCATTTCCGCAGGAGTGCGCAGGTACTGTTGATCGCTGTATTTGCGCGGCCGTTTCGGATCGTCGAGCGTCTGGCCGTCCTGAATACAGACACGCGCTTCATGTGCTTCGAAATCGTCGCGGCGGATGAATCGCACATCGTTGGTCGCCACCACCGGCACGCCGGCTTCGCCGGCGAGATCGAGGGCGTCGCGTAGATACGATTCTTCATGCTCGCGCGAGGTGCGCTGCAATTCGATATAGAACCGATTGCCGAACAGCTTCAGCCAATCGTTGAGCAGCAGGCGGGCTTCCGTCTCGCGTCCGCCAGTCAGTGCGCGGCCGATATCGCCTTCACGTGCGCCCGACAGCGCGATGAGTCCCGTCAGATTCTCTATCGAGAGCCAGCTGCGATCGATCGTCGGCAACCCCTTCAGCTGGCCTTCGAGATAGGAACGGCTGACCAGGCGCGTGAGATTCTTGTAGCCGACATCGTTCTGGCACAGCAGCACCAGGCGGGAAGGTTCGGCGCGATCGCCATATTCGCGCACCAGCAGGTCGACGCCGATGATGGGCTTCACTCCGGCCTGCTGCGCCGCCTTATAGAACTTCACCATCGCGAACAGGTTGCTCTGGTCGGTGAGCGCTACAGCCGGCATGCCGGCACGCGCCACCGCTTCCATCAGGCCAGGCACCCCTTCGGTCTCGCTGGTAATGCGCACGACACTGTCGACCAGCGAATATTCGGTGTGCAGGTGGAGATGGACGAAGGACATGTCGGGACTCAGGAGGCCACTGGCAAACGGTGAATGGCAGGCGGGTCGATGGTCCAGTCTGACCCGAGCCCCGTGACCCGAGCCCTTGTTGGCCCCTGCCGTCCGCAAGCAAGAAGGACTCGGGCCGGGGGGCTCGGGCCGGAATGGATCTTCGCCACCTGTGGCCACTCAGTATTCATGATCATCAGCCAGCCATGGACCAGCGCAGCGCCGCGACCTTCACCGGCTCGAAGCTGCGGCGATGGATCGGCGAGGGGCCCAGGCAATCCAGGACATCGTAGTGCTGTGGCGTGCCATAGCCCTTGTGTGCAGCGAAGCCATAGTGCGGATACAGGCGATCGAGCGAGGTCATCATGTCGTCGCGAACCGTTTTCGCAAGAATAGATGCAGCGCCGATGCTCACCCGCAGCGCATCGCCATCGATGATCGCTTCGAACGTGCAATCCAGCGACAGGCCCGCGAACGAGGGACAGCGATTGCCATCGACCTGCACGTGCGCCGGACAGATCCTGAGGCCCATGAGCGCCCGGCGCATCGCGAGAAATGTGGCTTGCAGGATGTTGAGCGAATCGATCTCCTCGACGTCGGCCCAGGCCACCGACCACGCCAGCGCCGAGCGGCGGATCTTGGCCGCCAGCTCGACCCGCTCTTCGGGTTCGATCAGCTTGGAATCGCGAATGCCGCGGATGCGCTTGCGCGGATCGAGGATCACCGCGGCGGCCACCACCGGACCGGCGAGCGGCCCCCTGCCCGCTTCATCGACGCCCGCACGCAAGCCGTCGCGGGCCAATGTCAATTCGGATTGCAGCGCGCTCATGCGTTCATCAGTTCGACGATGGCCTCGGCCGCCTGGACGCTGGCGTCGCGTCGTAGCGTGGTGTGGATGGCGGTGAAATTCTGCACCAGCTCGGCCCGATCGGCACGGTCGAGTTGCGCAAGCAATGCTGGTCCCAGGACATCGGCCCGCACCTCGTCGTCGAAATACTCCGGCACCAGCGCTCGGCCTGCCAGCAGGTTGGGTTGCGAGAAGAACGGCGCCTTGAACAGCTTCAGCCGCTGGAGCAGGAACGTCGTCAGGCTGCCCAGGCGATAAGCTACCACCATCGGGCGTTTGACGAGCGTGGCTTCGAGCGTCGCCGTGCCCGACGCCAGCAGGATGGCATCGCTGGCCGCCATCACTTCCTGCGCCCGGCCGTCGAAGAGTTGCACCTTGCCGCGCACGCCTTCCGCATCCAAAGCGCTTTCGAACAGCTGCCGCGTGCCTGCAGAAGCCATGGCCGCGATGAATCGCAACTCCGGACGCTGTGCAAGGAGCCAGCGGACGGTGGCTGCGAACGGCGGGCCGAGACGAGACACCTCTCCATGCCGACTGCCGGGAAGCAGCGCGAGGCAGCTTCCTTCGATGGGCAACGCCAAGGCGCTACGGGCTGTTGCCTGGTCGAGCTGCATCGGGATCGAGTCCGCGAGCGGATGGCCCACGAACCGCGCCTTCACCTGATGCGCATCGTAGAACTGCTTCTCGAACGGCAGCAGGCAGAGCACGAGGTCCACGGCCCGCCCGATCGTCTTCACGCGTCCCTGCCGCCAGGCCCAGATCTGCGGACTCACATACTGCACCGTGCGGATCCCCCGCTCCTTGAGGACCGGCATGAGCCGCAGGTTGAATTCCTTCGCGTCGACGCCGACGTACACATCGGGCGGCTCCGCCAGGACGCGCTCGATCAGCTGGCGGCGGATTTTCAGCAGCCGCGGCAGATGGGGAAGGATCTCGAACAGGCCCATCACCGACAGGCTCTCCATGCGCTCCCAGGCTTCGCAGCCGGCAGCGATCATGCGGGGACCGGCGATGCCTGCGAAGCGTGCGTTGGGCAGCCGTTGGCGCAGAGCTTCGATGAGTTGCGCACCGAGATTATCGCCCGACGTTTCGCCCGCGACTAAAACGATGAATGGAGATGACTGGGCCACGGGCTACGGGCCACGGGCCACGGCAGGAACGAAGAGGATCTGCTTGTTTCCGGCCGTGGCCCGTGGCCCGTGGCCCCATGGCCCTGGCCTCATCGCCGCGGCCTCATCTAACGATGCCTACCCGATCGCGCCGCGGCGTGCTGTCGTTGAGGAATTCCACCAGCGGGGCGAGTTCCGGCAGCTCGATCGCACGGCGCGTGAGCTCCGCCGTGGCTTCGTGGAGTTTCAGGCCGGACCGATACAGCGTGCGATAGGCATCGCGAATGCTGCGAACCTGTTCGGGACTGAAGCCGCGCCGCTTGAGCCCTTCAGCGTTCACGCTGTGCGGCTCGGCGGGCCGGCCGACTGCCATCACGAACGGCGGCACATCTCGCGTGACGGCCGTGTTGTTGGCGATGAATGCATGATCGCCGACCGTGCAGAACTGGTGGACGCCGGCGAAGCCGCCCATGTGCACCCAATCGCCGATCTGCACGTGGCCACCGAGCGTTGCGTAGTTCGCGAATACGCAGTTGGAACCGATATCGCAGTCGTGGCCGACATGGGCGCCGGTCATGAACAGGTTGTCGTGCGCAATGCGGGTGACCAGCTGGTCCTTGGTCGTGCCGCGGTTGATGGTCGCGTTCTCCCGGAACACGTTGCGGTCGCCGATTTCGAGCCGCGTCGGTTCGCCCTTGTATTTGAGGTCCTGCGGTGCGCCGCCGATCGAAGCGAACTGGAACACGCGGTTCTCACGGCCGAGCGTCGTCGGCCCTTCGATGATGACGTGCGGGCCGATCCAGCAACCGGCTCCGATGCGCACGCCCACGCCGATCACCGAATACGGACCGATCTCCACGTCGGGAGCGATCTCGGCGCCGGCGGCAATGATGGCGGTAGGATGAATGGACATAAAGCGAACGGACGCTACAGCGGCAACCTAGACACGTAACTCAAGAGCGGCAACAGGCAACGCCGCGCATTGTGACCCGTCATGCACCAGTCGTCACCCCGCGTTTGGCATTCGCAGTGAATTTGCCATGCACGCCTTCAAGCCTTGCGTGCCCGGGTTTCGCCGGGAGCGACCATCATCTCGGCGCCGCACACCTCTTTGCCGTCGACTTCCGCCGCGGTGGTGAATTTCCAGATGCCCCGGATGGAACGCTCGAGCGTCGCTTTGAGGATCAGCTGGTCGCCCGGCTCCACCGGCTGGCGAAAGCGGGCCTTGTCTATGCCGACGAAATAGAGCTGGCGCTTGTCGTCCGGGTACACGCCGGCAGTGACGAACGCGAGAATGCCGGCAGTCTGCGCCAGCGCTTCGAGGATGAGCACGCCGGGCATCACCGGGCGATGCGGGAAATGGCCTGGGAAGAACGGTTCGTTGCAGGTGACGTTCTTCAGTGCCCGGATCGACTGGCCCGAGCGGCACTCGAGCACGCGGTCCACCAGCAGGAACGGATAGCGATGCGGCAGCCGGCGCATCACTTCATTGATGTCCATCGTCAGAACTTCTGCCGGGGTCGATGCAGGGGTCTCACCCTGCGCGGATTCTTCAGACAACGTCGGCCTTCCTGGGTAGATGACTGGGCAAATGTCCGCAGAGGCGGACCTGCGCTTTGCAGTGATTAGGGTGACAGTGATTAGGGTGACTAAGTAGCTGAGGGTTCGCCCGGATCGCGCCGCGCGCGGCGGACTTCCCGCACGAACTCGTCGAGCTGGGCGAACCGGGCGGCATTCTTGCGGAATCTGGTCGCTTCGTCGACTGTAAATGCGCTGGAATACGTGCCCCGCTTGAGGATGCTGCTCGCGACCAGCGACTGACCGATCACGACCGTGTCGTCGCAGATGCTCAAGTGGCCGGCGATGCCGACCTGGCCGCCGATCATGCAGCGCTCCCCGATGACGGCGCTGCCCGAGATGCCGGTGCAGCCGGCGACGATCGTGTGAGCGCCGATGCGCACGTTGTGGCCGATCTGGATCTGGTTGTCGAGCTTGACGCCGTCGCCGATGGTGGTGTTCTCGATGGCGCCGCGATCGATGGTGGTGTTCGCGCCGACTTCGACATCGCTACCGATATCGACGCCGCCCACCTGCGGCACCTTCACCCAGTGTCCCTTGTCGGGCGCGAGGCCAAAGCCGTCGGCGCCGATCACTACGCCTGGATGCAGCAGCACGCGCTCGCCGAGCTTCACATCGGCACACAACGTCACGCGAGCGACCAATCGCGAGTCCGCGCCGATTCGACAATCGCGCATGACGACGCAACCGGGGCCAACGACCACCCTCGGGCCGATATGTACGCCGGCTTCGATGACTGCCATGGGCCCGACATACGCGTCCGGATCGATGACCGCTGACTCGTCAACGACCGCGCTGGCATGGATTCCCGGCACCTGCGCGGGCACCGGATACAGCAGCGTCGCGATGCGCGCGTAGGTGGCGTACGGATTCTTCGTCAACAACGCGGCGGTGGGACAGTCACCCGCGAGCGCAGGATCCAGCACGACCGCGCCTGCCTCGGTGGTGGCGAGAAAGCGTTTGTAGCGCGGATTCGCGAGGAAGGAGACGGAATCGATATCGGCCCGCTCGAGGGTGCCGACGCGCGAGACCCGCCGGTCGGGATCACCCTGCAGCGAGCAGCCGAAACGCACGGCTGAACCAATTCCAGGATTTAGCAACGCGTAACCCCAACGAATCGTTTCCCTCAAGCTGAATGGTGCTGCCGCCCGCCAGGCATTGATTCGCTTGAATTTGTTCTACCATATCAGCGAACAAGGCAGGACTCGGTTGCGAATCGGCATCGACAAAAACTAGCCACTGACCAGAGGCGGCGGCGGCACCGCGGTTGCGCGCGCGACCAATCTGATTAATTGGCTCGAAAACGACGGTAGCCCCGGCCTGCCCAGCCAACTCTGCCGTGCGATCGGTGGATCGCGCGGC
>Ga0207675_100006060_pt1 | contig 11505 bp, 7 predicted proteins | sample KBSSwiS42_FD_184305 | JGI IMG/M metagenome (GOLD analysis project Ga0207675, IMG submission 184305) | Switchgrass rhizosphere microbial communities from Kellogg Biological Station, Michigan, USA - KBS Switchgrass S4-2 (SPAdes) (version 2) | ecosystem: Host-associated > Plants > Roots >...
GAGCTCACGGTGGCGTTCAAGCCCTCGGCGTGCATGATCGCCACCACGCGATCGATGCTCGGCGAGTCGAGGTGCACGAACTCGCTGTGGTCGAACGCGATGTCGGTGGCGCGGCCGACGCTGTCGGGCGAGATCGTCGCCCCGGGCACCTCGCGCACGATGCGAGCCGCCACCTGCCGCAGGCGCGCCCGGTTGGCGTGACGCGTTGCCTGGTCCTGCGCGAACTCCACGCGCAGCGCGTCACCCTCGCGAAACAGCGCGACCGCGCCGTTCTCCGCCACGATGGCCGGCAGCGTGCCGTCGCGCACGAACGGCTCGCTCCAGCCCATCGGCCGGCCGGTGATCGCGATCACCGGCACGCCGGCCACTGACAGTTGCCGCAGCGCGTCGCGCGCCGCCGGCTCGATCGCACCGTGGCGCGTCAGCGTGTCGTCGATGTCGGTCAGCACCCCGCGCACCGCACGCCAGCGCGCGGGCGCAACCTGCGTCAGCGAAGCCGGCAGCGGCGGCGCCTCGTTCATGCGCCAAGTGTCACACGCGTGGCGCGAGCCAGCCCGCACCGAGCGGCGCCCTCAAGTGGCCGGCGATGCGGCCGATATCCGCAGGAAGGCCTCCAGCCCGAGGACGCCCCGGCCGGCACCGCACGCGGTGCGCCACAGGAGTGATCGTGGACCCTTCCCTCGACGACAAGACGGCCACCGCTTCGGTGCCGCGCGCCAAGGCCCTGGCCTCGGTGATCCAGCGTGGCCAGGCGACGCGCGACACGACGTTCCTGAACAACATCATCGACGCGGTCGCCGACCCGATCCTGGTCAAGGACGACCAGCTGCGCTTCCTGCTGGTGAATCAGGCCCTGTGCGAATTTGCCGGCATCGCGCGCGAGCGCTTCATCGGCCGCACCGATGCCGACCTGTTCTCGGCCGCACAGGCCGCTGTGTTCAACGAGATGGATCGCCGCGTCCTGGCGAGCCGCGAGCCCAACGTCAACGAAGAGTCGCACACGCACGCCGACGGCAGCGTGCGCACGATCCGCACGACGAAGACCTGCTTCACCGACGAGGCCGGTCACCAGGTGCTGGTGGGCATCTTCACCGACCTGACCGCGCTGCGGGCGACCCAGCGCGAGCTCGAAGCAGCCAACAAGCGCCTGCACGAGCTGGCGCACCTCGACCGCCTGACCGGCCTGCCCAACCGCATGTACTTCGAGGAGACGCTGGTGCGCGAGGTGGCGACGTCGAGCCGCTACGGACAGCCGTTCGCAGTGCTGTTCATGGATCTCAACGGCTTCAAGGACGTCAACGACACGCACGGCCACCATGTCGGCGACGAGTTGATCCGTCAGGTCGGCGCGCGGCTGGCGCAGGCGGCGCGTCGCTCGGACTTCGTCGCCCGCCTGGGCGGCGACGAGTTCGTCGTGGTCGCGCGCCACACCGACGAGTCCGACGCGGCCCGGCTGGCGCACCGGCTGGCGGCCATCGTCGCCCAGCCGTTTGCGTTGTCGACCACGCAGGCCCAGGTGTCGGTGAGCATCGGCGTCGCCGTGCATCCCCGCGACGGCGCGCACAGCGACGAGCTGACGCGCCACGCCGACGCCGCGATGTACCGTGCCAAGCGGGTCACCGGCCAGCCGGTGGAATTCCACGTGGCCACGCCGCCCACCCCGTGAGCGTGGCTTGGGCAGACGGCCCATCGGCCGCGCCGGCCTGCTAAGATTCGACCCGTTCCGAGGAGCGTTGCAAGGCCGCCTGCGCGGTCCCAGGCTCGGAACCTCCCATTGCAACGGCGCTCACCCGCGAACAGTCTCGCTGCGGGTGGGTCGCGCAGACCTTCCACGGCCGACACCGCGGGTACATCACACCGATGGAGCCCTGGATGAACGCTGTCTTGAAACCCCCGCACACCGACCAATACGCCGTGGCCGACCTGTCGCTCGCCGACTGGGGCCGCAAGGAAATCCGCATCGCCGAGAGCGAGATGCCGGCGCTGATGGCGATCCGCGCCGAGTACGCGAAGGCGCAGCCGCTGAAAGGCGCGCGCATCACCGGCAGCCTGCACATGACGATCCAGACCGCGGTGCTGGTCGAGACGCTGCAGGCGCTCGGTGCCACCGTGCGCTGGGCCTCGTGCAACATCTTCAGCACGCAGGACCACGCCGCGGCCGCGCTGGTGCAGGCCGGCACGCCGGTGTTCGCCTACAAGGGCGAGTCGTTGAAGGACTACTGGGACTACACGCACCGCATCTTCGAGTTCGGCGCCAAGGGTGCGGACGGCGAAGGCCCGAACATGATCCTCGACGACGGCGGCGACGCGACGCTGCTGATGCACCTGGGCAAGCGCGCCGAGAAGGATGCGTCGCTGTTGGCCAAGCCCACCAGCGAGGAGGAGCGTGAGCTGTACGCAGCGATCAAAGCCAAGCTAGCGGCCGACCCCACCTGGTACTCGCGCAAGAGCGCGCAGATCATCGGCGTGACCGAGGAGACCACCACCGGCGTGCACCGGCTCAAGGAAATGAGCGCCAAGGGCACCCTGATGTTCCGCGCCATCAACGTCAACGACTCGGTGACCAAGAGCAAGTTCGACAACCTGTACGGCTGCCGCGAGAGCCTGGTCGACGGCATCAAGCGCGCCACCGACGTGATGGTGGCGGGCAAGATCGCGCTGGTGGCCGGCTACGGCGACGTCGGCAAGGGCAGCGCGCAGGCGCTGCGCGCGCTGTCCGCGCAGGTGTGGGTGACCGAGATCGATCCGATCAATGCGCTGCAGGCGGCGATGGAAGGCTACCGCGTCGTGACGATGGACTACGCCTGCGACAAGGCCGACATCTTCGTCACCGCCACCGGCAACAAGGACGTCATCACGTTCGCGCACATGGCCAAGATGAAGGACCAGGCCATCGTCTGCAACATCGGCCACTTCGACAACGAGATCGACGTCGCCGGCCTCGAGAAGTGCACCTGGGAAGAGATCAAGCCGCAGGTCGACCACGTGATCTTCCCCGACGGCAAGCGCATCATCCTGCTGGCCAAGGGGCGGCTGGTGAATCTGGGCTGCGCCACCGGGCATCCGAGCTACGTGATGTCGAGTTCGTTCGCCAACCAGACGATCGCGCAGATCGAGCTCTTCACGCACAGCGACTACTACGAGCAGGGCAAGGTCTACGTGCTGCCCAAGCACCTCGACGAGAAGGTGGCGCGGCTGCAGCTGAGCAAGCTCGGCGCGATGCTGACCGAGCTCAGCGACGAGCAGGCCGACTACATTGGCGTGCCGAAGCAGGGGCCGTACAAGGCCGACACCTACAGATACTGACCCACCCCCGAAGCGGCCTGGCGGCGGCCGCTGGGCAGACGAGGTCGCGCGGCCCATTGGCAAAAAGGAACCGGTGATGCACATCGTCTTCTACGGTGCGGGCGGGATCGGCGGGTACTTCGGTGCGCGGCTGCTCGCCGCGGGCGAAGACGTCTCGTTCGTCGCGCGCGGCCGCCACGCGCAGGCGATGCGCGAGCAGGGCCTGCGCATCAAGAGCCCGCTCGGCGACGCGCAGGTGGCCACGCCGTCGGTCAGCGACGATCCCGCCGCGCTGCCGCCAGCCGACTTCGTCGTGTTCGCCGTCAAGATGCCCGATGCGCAGAGTGCTGCGGCGCGCCTGCAGCCGCTGATGAAGCCGGGCACCGTGGTGCTACCGCTGCAGAACGGCGTCGAGATCGTCGACGTGCTGAGCGCTGCGCTCGGGTCCGCAGCGGTGGCGCTCGGCGCGGCCTACATCCCGGCCAAGATCGCCGAGCCCGGCGTGATCGAGCACGCCGGTGGCTTCGCCTCGCTGCGCTTCGGACCGCTGCAGGCCGCGCAACGGCCGGCGCTCGAGGCGTTCGCCGCTGCGTGCGGACGCGCCAAGGTGCACGTCGAGCTGATCGACGACATGCGCCGCGTGATGTGGGAGAAGTTCGTGTTCCTGGTCGGCATGTCGAGCCTGACGGCGCTGACGCGGCTGCCGATCGGCGTGGTGCGCGCCGATCCCGAACTGCGCGCGTTGCTGCAGCAGGTGATGGACGAGACCGCCGCGCTGGCACGCGCCGAGGGCGTTCCGCTGGCCGACGATTTCGTCGGCAAGCAGATGGCGGTGATCGACGGCCTGCCCGCGCTGGCCAAGGCTTCGATGGCCAACGACCTCGACGGCGGCAAGCCGCTGGAGCTGCCGTGGCTGGCCGGCGCAGTCGCGCGCCGCAGCGAACGCGCCGGGCTGAAGAGCGTCGCGAACCGCTTCGTCGCCGCGGCCCTCGGACCGTACGTGCACGGCTCGCCAGCCGGCGCGCCGCGCACTGCGTGACGCGCATGCAAAGGACAACGCGATGACGAGCTTGCCCGTGCCGATCAGCTTCGAGTTCTTCCCACCCAACACGCCAGTGGGCGACGAGAAGCTGAAGACCGTGGTGGCCGAGCTGTCGGTGGCGAAGCCCGAGTTCTTCAGCGTCACCTACGGCGCCGGCGGCTCGACCCGCGACAAGACGCTGGCCACCGTCAGCGCGATCGCGGCGATGGGGCACGAGGCGGCGCCGCACCTGTCGTGCGTGGGCTCCACGCGCGCGGGCATTGCCCAGATCCTCGACACCTACCGCATGCAGAAGATTCGGCGCCTGGTCGCGCTGCGCGGCGACCTGCCGAGCGGCACCGCCACGGTCGGCGAGTTTCGCTACGCCTCCGAGCTGATCCGCTTCGTGCGCGAGACGCAAGGATCCGACTGGCACATCGAGGCCGCGTGCTATCCCGAGGTGCATCCGCAACAGCGCTATGCGAAGCGCGACCTGCAGTACTTTGCCGACAAGGTGAAGGCCGGCGCCGACTCCGCCATCACGCAGTTCTTCTACAACGCCGACGCCTACTTTCACTTCGTCGACGAGGCGCGCAAGCTCGGCGTCACCGTGCCGATCGTGGCCGGCGTGATGCCGATCCTGAACTACGCGCGCATCGCCACCTTCGCCGCCCGCGACGGCATCGAGATCCCGCGCTGGGTGGCGCTGAAGATGGAGGGCTTCCTGGACGACGCCGAGTCGATCCGCGCGTTCGGCCTCGACGTCGTCACGAAGCTGTGCCGCCGCCTGATCGACGGCGGCGCGCCGGGCATCCACTTCTACACGCTGAACCAGTCGCCGCTGTCGCTGGAGATCTGCCGGCGGCTCGCCGGCTGATCTGTCGCGGCATGTCCGCTCCCGACGCCGCGTCGGGAGCGCACGCATTCACGGGAACCCCACCCTGAGCAGCGTCGCGACGCCGTTGCCGTTGCCAGTGATGGCCAGAACGACGTTGCCGTTGCTCGGGCGAGCGATGATCGGGCCGCGCCCGTCGACGGCCACCGGCACCGGCGCCTCCCACGCGCCGTTGTGGAAGCGCAGCAGGTTGCTCGAGTCATCGCCCAGCGCGATCAGCGGATCGCCATTCAAGAAGGTGAGTGTGGGGCGGCCGGTCGGCACGGTCTGCGGCAAAGCCACATCGACGAAGCTGGTGCCGTTGAAGCGCGCGAGGTGCAGCGCCGGTGTACCGCCAAAGCGATTCCACGCGACCCAGGGCTGGCCCGCGGCGTCGGACGCGATCGAGAAGATGGAGATCGACTGCGGGAAGCCCACGCTGTCGAGCGTGCCGAGCGACACCCAGTTGCCTGCGTTGTTGCGCACGACGCTCAGCGTGGTGGTGTTGGACTGCGCGACCACGGGATTGCCGTTGGCGTCGAGGGTCATGTCGATCTGGACGAAGGCGCTGGCGATCGATCCCAGGTCGACCCACGCCGTGCCGTCGAAGCGGAACCCACGCAGCGCCGCCTGGTTCGAGAACACGAGCACCGGTTGCCCGGCGGCGTTCAGGCGCAGCTTGGGCTGGATGTTGTTCTGGTTCACGGTGCCGATCGCGAACGGCGCCACCAGGGTCACCCAGGCGTTGGCGTTGGCATCGAAGCGGCGCACCGCCACTTCGGAACCGGTGCCGGCGACGTTGGACTGCACGTGTGCCACGACCACCTGACCGTTGACATCGGCGGCGATGCTGCCGAAGTCGTTGCCACCGGGCGTGCGCTCGTCGACCACCGGGCCGATCGGAACCAGCGCGGCGCCATCGAAGCGCGACGCCACGAGGTGACCGTCGCTGGCGCGCTGATGCAGCGTGTAGATGGTGCCGGCGCTGTCGGTCGTCATCACGAAGTTGCTGTTGCTGAACAGTCCGCCGAAGACCGCCAGCTGCGCCGTGCGCGCAACCGCCCAGCTCTGCGCCACCGTGCCACCCACGGTGTTGCCTGCGCCGTCGCGCAAGCTGGCCCAGCTCAAGCTCGCGGTGCCGAGCGGCAGCGCCTGGTTGGCCGTGACGTGCACGCGCGTCTGGGTGTTCTGGAACGACGCGCTGATCGGGATCTCCACCGGCGTGCTCTGCCCGAGCGGCAGCACGCTCAGCTTGACCACGTCGCTCAACGCCAGACCGGGCTGGCCGGGCGTCACCGGCTCACTGAAGTCGACGTCGAACTCGGTGCTGTTGTTCACCTCGGTGACGGCCGACGGGCCGATCGCGGTCGCCGTCGGCGGCGTGCGGTCGATCGTGAGCGTCACCGCAGCGCTGTCGCGCGTCGCGCCGAGGCGCGTCGTGCGGGCGATCAGCGTGTGCGTGCCTTCCGACAACGGCCCCAGGTTCAGGCCGGTGCGATAGAAGAACTGCGAGAAGTCGAAATGCTGCGCCGGGTCCGGCACGCCATCGACCAGCACGTCGAACGTGTCGAGCGGCGAGCCGTCGATCGTCGTCGTCACCGTCAGCGTGTTCAACCGGTTCGTGACCATCCCGCTGGCCGGATTGACGATCGTCGGCACCGGGACGGTCAGGCACACCGCCGAGATCGTCGCAGTGACGGTGGCATTGGGCGCCGGGCTGACGTCGGTCTTGCCGACGCACACCTGCGTCGGCAGATCGACGCGCGCGTTCAGGCGCGTGGTGGCGTTCGACGGCACGCGCAGCGCGATCACCACGTCCAGCGGCGCCGTGGTTTGAGCGACTGACCCGGCGCCGGAGCCAGCCACCACCTGGCCGCTGACGCTGGCCAGCGTGCCGGCCGCAATGGGCGCGTTGGGATTCGGCACGTGAACGGTCAGGCTGACCGTGCCCATCTGGGCAGCGACATCGCCGTTCCACCACGAGAAGTGCGTGACCGTTGCGCGCAGCGCCTTGCCGGTCGGCGACGCGGCGCTGGCGACCACGGTGCCGCTGCCTTCCTGCGTCCACACGCCGGTGCTGGTGTTCAGCGACCACAGCGCGATCGTGTCGCCGAGTGCCACCGCGCTGCCGTTCTGGTGCACGTCGGCGTAGATCGGCAGCTCGATCTGCGCGCTCTTGCCGGCGGCGAGCTGCAGCTTCTGTCCGCTTTTCAACGGCAGCAGCTCGGCGGTGCCGTAGCTGACGATGTCCGTGCGCGTGCCGCCGGTGGGCACGCCCGCGAACGCACCGGGGAACGCCTCGGCGTCGAGCGCGGTCACGTCGACCGGCGTCATCTGCATCTGGATCGTGCCGGTCACCGCGTTGCCGGCGCTGTCGACCAGCGCTCCGGCCGGGAACGTCACCCTGACGCCGTCGCGCCCGCTCGCGCTGCCGCCGGCCTCGATCACGTTGATCGCGACCGCGGCGTCGCGCTCGATCAGCATCACGCGCAACAGATCGGCACTGCGGCCGTCGGGCACCGTGATCGGCTTGACCTGCTCGGCGAAGCCGGTCTTGCTGACGACGAGCAGTTGCTCGCTGCCGGTGACCACCGGCACCGACGCGACACCGTGGGCGTCGCTCGATGCCGAGCCCGACGGCGAGGTCACAGCCGCGCCAGACACGAAACGGCCCTGCGTGTCGATCACGGTCACCGCCACCGTGGCCGTGGCCGCGCCGGACGGCGGCGGCGACGCGGGCGGTGGTGCGTCACCTCCTCCTCCGCCGCCACAGGCGGCCAGCAGGGCAAGGCACAGCGAGCACAACAGCAAACGGAGGTGAATCATGGCGCGGCTCTTTCTCAGTGCAGTCGGTGGGCACGCCTGAGCTGAGCCAGGAAGCGCTGCAGCGCGAACACGGTCGCGAAGCGCCGACACTCCCCGGTGCGCAGGTCGTAGACGAGATAGCTGGCGTCGCGCCCGCGCAGCGTCACCCGCAGCAGGTAGCTGCGGGTCGCGGCAGTCACACGGTCACGATCGAGCATGCCCGCACGCTATCGGGCAGGCGTCAATGCAACGTCAATGCACCGATGTCGCGGGCAGGTAGGGGGTGGGATCGATGCCCCGGTTCTGCAGCGCCACGCGCAACTTGTCGGCCAGGGCGGTCTCGACGGGCTGCGGGCCCAGGTAGTCCAGCACGGCGTGCACCTGGTCGTCGCTGCCATAGCGCAACACCGGCAGCGATGCGCACGCGCGCGCGAGATAGACCTCGGTGCTGCCCATGGCCTGCAGCAGCGGCTGGATGTCGGCCGCATCGACCTGGCGCGGATCCGCCGCGCCGCGCAGGTCCACCACGCGCGCCTGCGCGATCAGCGCCAGCGTCGGGTCGCTGCAGCGCGCCAGCACTTCGTAGAGCTCGCGCGCTTCGTCGATGCGGCCGAGCTCGGCCAGCGACCATGCCATGTTGTTGCGCAGGACGGTGCTGGCGCCGTACTCGCCGAGGTCGAGCGCCCGGCGCGCGATGGCCACACCGTCATCGTTGCGGCCCAGCGCGGACAGGCACCACAGCCAGTTGATCGCCACCTCCACCTGGGCATAGCGCGCGCCCAGCCGCTCGGCCAGCCGCCAGGCCTCCTCGTGCAGCGGCAAGCCGCGCTGCGGCTGCCCCAGCTCGTCGTAGGCTGCGCCCAGGCTCGTCAGCACCTCGATGAGTTCGGCGCGAGGCGGCTGGCGCCGCAACAGATCGCGCCGCCGCTCCAGCTGGGCCACCACCTCCTCGACGCGGCCCTGCAGTTGCGCCAGTTTGCAGCGACCGGCCAGCACCGTCGGCTCGTCGGGATCGGAGGCGGTCGCCTCCGCCAACGCGGCCTCGGCGTCGCTCAGGCGGCCCTGCAGCAAACGCACTTCGGCATGCAGCGCATAGGCCATGGCCCGCTCGCGCGGCAGCGCGGGCTCCGCCAGCGCCCACTGCGCCGCGGCTTCGGTGCGCTCGAGATCTCCCAACACCAGGTGCATGCGGCCCGCGCACACCTGAAGGCGCGCCACATCGGCCGGTGGCAGCTCTCGCCGCAATGCCTGCTCGAGTCGTGCAATCGCAGACTCGTACAGGCCGGCGCGGCCGTCATGCTCGGCGGCGAGCAGCGTCGCATGGACCGCGTGGTCCACCTGCCCGGCCGCCCACCAGTGGCGCGCGATCTCCGCCGGCGGCAGCGTGCCCTCGAACGCACGCGCCACGGCCGCATGCAGCACGCGCTGCAGCGGCTCCGGCGTGGCCCGCAGCACCGCGTGCCGGATCACGTCGTGCCGGAAGCGTGCGTCGTCCAGCAGACCTGCGGCCTGCGCCCGTGCAACGCCTTCGGCCACCGTCCACGGCGACAGTCCGAGCGCGCTGGCCATGCGCTCGCTGTCGAGCGCGCGACCGATCACCGCGGCGGCACCGAGCACGCGCCGCGTGTCGTCATCCAGCGCCGCGAGCCTGCGGCGCACCAGGTCGGCCACGCGCGGCGGCATCGCGAACTCGGAGTAGTCGATGCTGATCGCATCGAGATCGCTCGACCAGCCATCCGCATGCGCATGCAGGCGGCCGCTTTCGAACAGCGTGCGCAGCGTCTGCAGCGCAAAGAACGGGTTTCCGCCGGTGAGGGCGTGCAGCCAGTTGCCGAACTTCGGAGGCGCCGTCGGCGAGTGCGACAGATCGGCCAGCAGTTCGCCGACCGCTGCACTCGACAGCGCGGTCAGATCCAGCCGGTGCAGCCCGCGCGCCGCGTCCAGCGCGTCGAGCAGCGCGTCGAGAGCCGGGGGGATCTCGTTGCTGCGGCCGGCCAGTCGCAGCGCGACGCGACGGCGCCGCGCCAGGTGAACGACGAGGTCGCGCGTGGCCTCGTCGGCCCATTGAAGGTCGTCGAACACGATGACCGAGGCGCCCGCCTCCAGCACGTGTGCGAGCGCCTCCAGCAGGCGCGCTTTCGCTGTCTGCGGGTCGGCCGGGGGCAGCAGCTCGTCGCGCCCGAGTTGCGGCAGCAGGCGCGCCAGGTCGCGCCGGTACTCGCCGAGATCGGGCAGGCCGTCGACGTGATCGGCGAGGTAGTCGATGACTGCGGCGAATGGCACCGATTCCAACCCCTCGCGGCAGCCCACCCAACGGGCCAGCGGGCAGGCCTCCTCCAACAGTCGCGTCTTGCCGATGCCCGGTTCGCCGCTGACGAAGACCAGCGGCCGCGCGCCATCGGCCAACAGCGCACGTTCGGCCCCGCGTCCGACCAGCCGCGGCGGCTGGTCGATCGCGCGCGGCACGACGCCGTCGGACCGCGCGCGCACCACGGCCGGCATCGCGGCGCCGCCGGCCGTTCGCAGGCTGCGCGCCAGCTCGATCGTGGTCTCGGTGGGCGTGATGGCGAGGTCTTCATGCAGATGGCGGCACAGCCGTTCGTACGCCTCCAGGGCCTCGGCGCGCCGCCCGGCGCGCACGGCCAGGCGCAACAGGGCCTGCACCGCGTCTTCGGTCGGGCCGCGCTGGCGCAGCATCTGCAGCAGGCCATCGGCCGCGCGCTCGGCGTCTCCCGCGCGCTCGGCGTCGAGTGCGTTTCGCAGCACGGCGTCGCACCACGCCGTGTCGAGCGCTGCACGCTCACCGTGCAGCCAAGCCTCCAGCAACGCGAAGCCGCGAAAGCTCAGCGAGGTGATCAGCGGCTCCGGTTGCAGCGCCACCGCCTCGGCCCAATCGGCGCGGCCCACGGCGCGGCGAAACGCGGCCACGTCGGTATCGACGCGCAGGCGCACGCGCCGACGCTCGGCCTCGAGCCGATCGCCGAATCCACACGCGGTGGCCAGCGCGCGGACGCGGTGCAGGTTGGCGCGCAGGTTGTGTTGCGCTTCGGATTCCGGCCGGTCGGGCCAGCACAGGGCGGCCAGCGCATCGCGGGCGAACCAGTCCCCGCCGTAGGCCAGGTAGGCGATCAGCCAACCGGGCAGGCTGTCTTGCAATTCGCGGCGCTCGACGCCATGCCAGTGCGCCGTGCCGAACAGGTGCAGTCGACCGCTCACGCTCCCCCGTCTCCCCAAGTCCCCACCGGATCTTGCTTGCGCGGCCGCGCGCGTCAAGCACGCGACCCCGGGGCACACGGCCCGGTTGCGGGCCCGCCTCGGCCCGCAACCGGTGCTCACGATGCGACGCTAGGCCTGAGCCGCCTCCGCATGCAGCCATTGCTCGAGCGCGCGCACCGCGGGCCGCGCGCGCGACGCCGGGTCGGTGACCACGAAATAGGCGCGCGCGGTGGCGCGCGCATCGCCGAACGGCGCCACCAGTTGTTTGCTGCGCAGCAGGCCGTCGAGCAGGGGGCGGCGCCCG
>Ga0207675_100006061_pt1 | contig 11503 bp, 10 predicted proteins | sample KBSSwiS42_FD_184305 | JGI IMG/M metagenome (GOLD analysis project Ga0207675, IMG submission 184305) | Switchgrass rhizosphere microbial communities from Kellogg Biological Station, Michigan, USA - KBS Switchgrass S4-2 (SPAdes) (version 2) | ecosystem: Host-associated > Plants > Roots >...
ACGCCGCCAGCGTTGATTCTGAGCCAGGATCAAACTCTCATGTTAAATTCGTCGCCCTTCGACTCGCTCGCTTGCGCGAGCTCGCTCAGGGACAACTCATTAACGCGAGGCCGATTTGGCTTCTGCGTTGTTTCAATCCGTTTTGAGTATAGGTGGTTCATCGCCAGTCGCCTTCGCACGGACTGACCACTCCGGTCGACCGATTCCGCGATGCCACCCGCTGACTCTCATTGTCTTTCCCGCGAGCTCGCTTGCGCGAACCCTCAGGATTGACGGGCTGTGTGTACTTGCACGCTTATCTAGTTTTCAAAGAACCGACGTGGTGCGCCGTTGACGCCCCACCGACCGTGCTGGGCATTGCGCCCGTCCCACCGTTCCGGTCAGATGCCGGAAAGGCCTGCCGCATGTCGAATGCGGCGCGTTTAGGGGAACCTTCCGAGGTTACAGGCACCGCCTGGCCTTGTCAACCCAAAAATGCGCCGACGTCAACATTTGCGACGCGGCTGAGGTTGGGTTGGACGCTCGGCTCAGGAACTGCGGCGCGGACGCGCTTGCAGGTATCTTGCGGTGCGAACGTTCAGGGAGTATCGCGTACCGATCGCACGCCGTCAAGTCAGCCGTATCAGGTGGTTCTGCTTCTGGCCCTTCCGCACCACGAACAGCGTGCCCCCGATCGCCTGATCGCGCGTCAACCGCGCCTGCGGATCAGAGACGCGCCGGTTGTTCACGTAGACGCCCCCTGACTGCACCAGCCGCCGCGCCTCGCTCTTCGACGGCGCCAGCTGCACGCGCGCCAAAAGATCCACCATGCCGATGCCGTCCGCGAAATCGCCCCCGGGCAGCTCGGTCGACGGCACGTCCTCGAACACCGCCAGGACATCTTCCACCGCGAGCGTCGTGATGTCCTCGCCAAACAGCAGCCCCGACGCCTGCTCCGCCCGCTGCAGCTGCTCCGCGCCATGCACCAGCGTGGTGGCCTCGCGCGCCAGCGCGCGCTGCGCCTCGCGCTTCTCGGGCGCGCGTGCCGCCGTCTCCTCGAGCGCGGCAATCTCGTCGCGGCCGAGGAACGTGAAATATTTCAGGTAGCTGACGACGTCGCGATCGTCGGTGTTCAGCCAGAACTGATAGAAGCGGAACGGCGATGTGCGCGCCGGATCGAGCCACACCGTGCCGCTCTCGGTCTTCCCGAACTTCGCCCCGGTCGCCGTCGTCAGCAGCGGCCAGACGAGGCCGTGCGCTTTCGCGGCGCGCAGGCGGCGAATCAAATCGGTGCCCGCGGTGATGTTGCCCCACTGATCGCTGCCGCCCATCTGCAGCCGGCAGCCGTAGCGATCGAACAGCTCGAGGAAATCGCGCGCCTGGAGCAGCACGTACGAGAACTCGGTGTACGAGATCCCTTCCTCGCTCTCGAGCCGCCGGTTCACCGCCTCTTTCTGCAGCATGTAGTTGACGGTGAAGTATTTTCCGGTGTCGCGCAGGAAGCCGAGCAGATCGAACGCGGCCAGCCAGTCGGCGTTGTTGACGATGCGCGCGGGATTGGACGTCGCGTCGAAGTCGAGCACGCGCGCCAGCTGCGCCCGGATGCCGGCGACGTTCTCCTCGATCTGCTCGCGCGACAGCAGCTGCCGCTCCTGCGACTTGCCGCTCGGATCGCCAATCATCCCGGTTCCGCCGCCGACGATCGCAATCGGTGAATGGCCGAACCGCTGCAGCCGCGCCAGCCCCATCATCGTCAGCAGCGATCCGACGTGCAGGCTCGACGCCGTCGGATCGAAGCCGATGTAGGCGGTGATGTGATCGGTGGCGAGCGCCTCGCGCAACCCGTCGGTCGCGTGGTAGACCATGCCGCGCCACTGCAGCTCGTCGTACAGGTTGCCAGCGGGATTCGTCATCAGACCAACGGGTTACTATACCAGTCGATGGGCGTCACCCGGCGCGCGGTCCTGAAGACGCTGCTCGCGACAGGCGTCGGCACGGTGTCGGGATCGGGTGCGTACGGGTACATGTACGGGCGGCACGAGCTCTCGATCACGCGCGAGACGATCGTGATGCCCGGCCTTCCCGCGGCGCTCGCCGGCCTTCGCATCGGCCTCGTCACCGACATCCACCGCAGCCGCCTCGTCGCCCACGAAGATGTCGCGCGCGCCATGGCGCTGCTCATGAGCGAGCACCCCGATCTCATCGTGCTCGGCGGCGATTACGTGACGTGGGGCGACAGAAAGTACGTCGTGCCGGCGGCGGAAGCGCTCGCCTCGCTCTCGGCGCCGCACGGCGTCCACGCCATCCTCGGCAACCACGACGACGACCACGATATGCCGCTGGCGCTCGCCCAGAACGGCGTGCACGTGTTGAAGGACGCGCGGACGCGCCTCACGATCCGCCACGAGCCGCTCGATCTCGCCGGCATCCGCTTCTGGACGCGACGTCCCGCCGACATCGCCGCGCTGGTGCGCGGCGCGGCGCCAGCGACGATCCTGCTCGCTCACGATCCGCGGCGGCTGACCGAAGCGGCGGCGCTCGATGTGCCGCTCGTCCTCTCGGGGCATACCCACGGTGGCCAGGTCGTCCTACCGGTCGTGGGCGCCGTCGCTGCGCAGAAGTTTCCGGTCGCCTCGGGTCTGGCGCGGCGCGGCAAGACGACGATGTTCGTGAGCCGTGGGATTGGCACGATTTACGTGCCGGTCCGGATCAACTGCCCGCCCGAAGTGGCGATCCTGACGCTGCAGCCTGCTTGAAGCCGCCGAACACGGCATGGCCGGCGTCCATCCAGACGCAATCGACCGCGGCAAACCCTGCATGGCGCAGCCACACCAGGTGATGCATCAGCGCAGAGGGCTGATCGACCGGATCAGGGAACCGGAAATGGTTCCACTCCTCGTCGAGGAACCGCTGAAAGAGATCCGTCGAACCGAGCGATTCGGCCTGCTGCCGCGCGAGTGCGTCCCAGCGTTCGGCGGCCGCCTGGCGCGCCGCCGGGTGCTGCGGCTCGACGAGATCGGCGATGAGCAGCGCACCGCGCGGCGACATGCGATCGGCGGCGGCCTTGTAGAAGTACTGCTTCTTCGCGTCGTTCAGATGGTGCAGCGCCAGCGACGAGACAATGAGATCGACGCCGAACATGCGGTCCCACCAGTCGAGCGTCGGCAGGTCGAAGGCGGCGACCCGGGCTCGCTCGCCGTAGGCACCGAGCCTCGCGGCCGCCTCGCGGCGCATCGATTCCGACCCGTCGAGCGCGGTCAGCGACGCGTGCGGAAAGCGTTCGAGCAGGCGGGCCGCAAGCAGGCCTTCACCCGAACCCAGCTCGAGGATCTTGATGGGTTCGTCGACGGCGAACGGCACCGCGGCCGCCAGCGCCGCCATCATCTCGTCGCGCCGCGGCACCGCCACAGGAGCAATGGCCCGATAGATCGCTGAATCGTCCTCGTTCCAGGTGGTCATGATTCCGCGACGCGGACCAGGCGGCGGCCATCGATGGTCCAGCCGCCTTCGAGCACGATCCGGATGGCTTCGGGATAGATGCGGTGCTCCTCGAGGAGAATCCGCGCCGACAGCGAGTCGACGCTATCGCCCGGCGCCACCGGCACCGCCGCCTGCAGGACAATCGGCCCGCCATCGAGCTCGGAGGTCACCAGATGCACCGTCGCCCCGGTGACCTGCACGCCGTGCTCGAGCGCCTGACGTTGCGCGTCGAGCCCGGGAAATGACGGCAGCAGCGACGGATGGATGTTCAGGATGCGGTTGGGAAACGCCTCGAGCAGCCGTGGTCCGACGAGGCGCATGAAGCCGGCGAGGCACACCAGATCGACCCGACGCGCGCGAAGCACCTCCGCGATCGCCGCGTCGTACGCGTCGCGATCGTCGTAGTCGCGCGGGTTCAGGTACAACGTCTCGATGCCGGCACCGCGCGCCCACCCCAGCCCTGCGGCATCGGCGCGGTTCGAAATCACAATCGCGACGGTTGCCGCGAGCCGGCCGCCCGCAATGGCGTCGATGATTGCCTGAAGGTTGCTGCCGCGGCCGGAGATCAGGACGCCGAGCCGGGCGGTCACACGTACCTGACCGACCGTTCGCCGGCGACGACGAACCCGAGGCGGAACACGCCACGCTCGCCGGCCTGCGACAGCATATTGACGACGCGCTGCGCGTCCCTGGCGGCGCAGGCGATGACCAGCCCGACCCCCATGTTGAAGGCGCGGAACATCTCGTCGGTGGCGATGCCGCCACGCCGCTGCAGCACCTCGAAGATCGGCGGCACCTGCCACGAGCGCAGGTCGATTTCCGCGGCGCAGCCGTCGGGGAGGATGCGCGGCAGGTTCTCGGTGATGCCGCCGCCGGTGATGTGCGCCATTCCCTTCACCTGATCGCGCGCCAGCAGCGGCTGCACCAGCTGCAGGTAGGAACGATGCGGCGCGAGCAGCGCGTCGCCGACCGTCGCGCCGATCTCCTGCACGAAGGTGCCCGGCGTCCAGCCGGCGGTTTCGAACAGCACCCGCCGCGCGAGCGAGTAGCCGTTGGTGTGGAGGCCGGCCGAGGGCAGGCCAATCAGCACGTCGCCCGGCAGAATGCCGCGGCCGTCCACAATCTTCGCGCGCTCGACGACGCCGACGATGAAGCCGGCGATGTCGTACTCACCCTCGCCGTAGAATCCGGGCATCTCCGCGGTTTCGCCGCCGACGAGCGCGCAGCCGTTCTCGCGGCAGGCGCGGGCGATGCCCGACACCACCTGCTCGGCAGTCGCGGGCGAGAGCTTGCCGGTGGCGAGATAGTCGAGAAAGAACAGCGGCTCGGCGCCTTGGACGAGGATGTCGTTGACGCAGTGGTTGACGAGATCGCCGCCGACCGTATCATGCCGGCCGGTCATGAACGCGACCTTCAACTTGGTGCCGACGCCATCGGCGCTCGAGACCAGAACCGGCTCGTCGAACTTCTCGCGGTCGAGCCGGAACAGCCCGCCGAACGAGCCGATCTCCGAGAGCACGCCGGAGGTGAAGGTCGAGCGCGCGAGTCCCTTGATGCGGCGAACGGTTTCGTTGCCGGCATCGATGTCGACGCCGGCAGCCTTGTACTCGCTCACGCTCAGAAATCCAGCTTGCCGATGAGCGACTGCATCAGCGCGCGCCGCGGCGAGTTCTCCGGTGCCTCCCAGTAACTGCGGCGGGCGAAGGTGAAGAAGCGCTCCTTGTCGAGGTCCTCCTCGAGCATGTCGAAGCCTTCGGCGAGAAGGGTGGTCGCGTTGGCGCGATCGCCCTGTTTTTCGAGCAGCGCCATCATCAGCGGCGTGTTGCGCAGTGCCACGGTGGCGAAGGCGAGCGCCACCGGCGCGCGGGTCGAGTCGTTGGCCCCGGCAGACGCGGCAAGCAGCGACTCGGCCGCCTCGGCGTGCCCGGCGACCGCGAGCGCGCCGAGACCGGCCGCGGCGCCGCGCAGCATCTCCTGATAGCCGGCATTCTCGTTGGCGAACTTGACGACATCGGCGAGGTAGGCGTGATGCGACTCGCAATTGGTGCCGAGCAGGCAAATCGCGGCGGCAATCGACGGCTGCGTCGGCTTCGGCGCCGTCCGCTGGATCGCCGCCAGCGGCTCGAGCGCGCGCTTGTCGCCGATCTTCCCCAGCGCAATCGCCGCATCGTCCTGCAGTGGCCCGTCGAGCCGGACGATCGCGGCGAGCCGATCGTAGGCGTACTGCGCCTTGAAATCGCCGAAGGCCTCGATCACCGCGCTGCGGAAGAAGTCCTCGCCGCGCGCCACCTCGCGAATGAGCGCCTGGCGTACGCGCTCGTCGCTGCCCTGCGCGGCCAACGCGCGCACCAGCTCGGGGCGCACGAACTCGCCCTGCTCCTTATCGAGCGCCGTGAGCAGCTGAGGAATCATGCCCGGGTCGGGGTTGTGCTCGAAGAAGCTGTAGGCGACGGCGCGCAACCGATCGTTCGGGCTCGACAGCGACTCGCGCATCGCGTCTTTCGCGCGCGGATCGTTGAAGCCGGTGAGCAGCACCAGCGCACGGTAGCGGACGTAGCCATCGGCCTGCTCGGCCACGGCCTGAACCAGCGCTGGAGCGGCCTGCGACGCCGGCGTGCGGCGGACGGTGCGGGCGGCGTTCGAGCGGGTCGCGTAATCGAGGTCGCCGAGCTTCCCGATCGCGGCCTGTAATTGTGCGGCCGGAACGGCCTGCGGCCCGCTCGGCTCCTGTGCGTGCGCCGCGATCGCACAGAGGACACAAAAGGTACAAAGGACACAAAGGACACAAAGGATGGAGCGACGCCGGGATGTCCTTCGCGCGAGCATCAGCCTGCTACTGGTTCGTTCTTCGTCGTGTCGAGCTTCAGCGCGAGCTGCAGGTAGCGCGCTTCGTCCTGCGGGAACGGCACCGGGTAGTTGCCGGTGTAGCACGACGTGCAGTACGACCGTCGCTCGCTGCCGACCGCGCTGAGCAAGCCGTCGAGGCTCAGGTAGGCGACACTGTCGGCCTCGAGGAACTCGCGGATCTCCTCAATCGAATGCGTCGCAGCGATCAAGTCGCTCTTTCGCGGCGTGTCGACGCCGTAGAAGCAGGGCGAAATCGTCGGCGGACAGCTGATGCGGACGTGCACTTCCTTCGCGCCCGCTGCGCGCACCATGCGGACGATCTTCTGGCTCGTCGTCCCGCGCACCAGAGAGTCGTCGACCAGGATCACGCGCCTGCCGTTGAGGACGCTGCGCACCGGGTTCAGCTTCACCTTGACGCCGAAGTGCCGAATCGAGGCCTGCGGCTGGATGAAGGTACGGCCGACGTAATGGTTGCGGATGAGGCCCATGCGGAGCGGGACCTCCGACTGTTCCGCATACCCCATCGCCGCGCAGACGCCGGAGTCGGGCACCGGCACGACGACGTCGGCATCGACCGGCTGCTCGCGCGCGAGCACGCGCCCCAGCTCGGTGCGCACTTCGTTGACGCTACGGCCGAAGACATAGCTGTCCGGCCGCGCGAAATAGACGTGCTCGAAGATGCAGTGCGCCAGCGGCGCCGGCGGGAACGGCTTGATCGAGCGGACCCCGTCAGCCGACACGATCAGCACTTCGCCGGGGGCGACGTCGCGCTCGTAGGTCGCGCCAATCAAGTCCATGGCGCAGGTTTCGGAGCAGACGACATAGGCGTCGCCGAGGCGACCGAGCGCCAGCGGACGGAAGCCGTGCGGGTCGCGAACGGCAATCATCCGGTCGCGCGTCAGCATCACCAGGGAGAACGCGCCCTGCACCTGCGCCACCGATTCCACGATCGCATCGTCGACGCTGCGCGCCTTCGAGCGGGCGTAGAGGTGCAGGATCACCTCGGTGTCGCTGTTCGACTGGAAGATCGACCCCTGTTGCACCAGCTCGTCCCGCAGCTCGCGCGCGTTGACGATGTTGCCGTTGTGACAGATGGCGATCTGCCCGTGGGCGCAGTCGATCAGGATCGGCTGGGCATTGGCCAGCTTGCTTTCGCCGGCAGTCGAGTAGCGGACGTGCCCGATCGCCAGCGGCCCGGGCAACCTCGCCAGCGTACCGCCGTCGAAGATGTCGGCGACGTAGCCCATCTCGCGGGCGATCCGCACCTGCTCTCCGTCGGAGGCGGCAATGCCGGCGCTCTCCTGCCCGCGGTGCTGCAACGCGTACAGCCCGAGGTAGGTCATGTTGGCCGCTTCGGGATGGCCGAAGATGCCGAAGACGCCGCACTCGTCCTTGAATTTATCGAACATCTTTCAGGCCACGCGCTTGGCGAAGTACTGCTCGATTGCCGTTGACCACGCACGCTCGGCCTCGGTGACGGCGGTGTCGACCGCCATCTCGCCGCCAACGGCTATTCTCAACCGGTTGCCGCCAGTCTGCCCGATCAACCGTGCCGGCACGCCTGCCGCCGACGCCTGCTCGAGCACCCTGGTCACGTCCGCCGGCACCACCGAGATCACGACCCGGGAGGCCGATTCTCCGAAGAGCGCCGCCGCCCGATTGAGCCGCGCGTCGTGCGCGACGGCTGCGGCGCCGATCGACACCTCCGCCCCGACGCCCACCGTTTCGAAGCAGCACTCCGCCAGCGCCACGGCGAGCCCGCCCTCGGAGCAGTCGTGCGCCGATCGCATCAGGCGTTCGCCGGCGAGCGCGACCAGCAGCTGCTGCAGCGCGCGCTCGGCGTTCAAATCGAGCGCGGGCGGCAGGCCCCGCACGAGATCATGCACCATCTTGAGGTACTCGCTGCCGCCAAGCTCTCCGAGGCCCTCGCCGAGCAGGATGATCGCGTCGCCCGATTCCTGGAATCGCCGCCCGACGACGCGATCGGCGTGCTCGAGGAGGCCGACGACGCCGATCGTCGGCGTCGGATAGACGGCGTTGCCGTCCGTCTCGTTGTAGAGGCTGACGTTGCCGCCGGTAATCGGCACGTCGAGCGCTCGGCACGCCGCGCCCATCCCCTCGACGGCCTTCGCGAACTGCCACATGATCGCCGGCCGCTCGGGGTTGCCGAAGTTCAGGCAGTTGGTCGCGGCCAGCGGCCGCGCGCCCGAGCAGGCGACGTTGCGCGCCGCCTCGGCGACCGCCAGCATCGCGCCGCGATACGGATCGAGATAGCAATAGCGGCCGTTGCCGTCGACCGACATCGCCAGCGCCCGGTCGGTGCCCTTGATCCGAACCACGCCGGCGCCCATCCCCGGCAGGTTGATCGTGTTGGTGCGAACCATGTGATCGTACTGCCGATAGACCCAGCGCTTGCTGGCGATGGTCGGCGAGGCGAGGAGCGCGAGCAGCACCGGGCCATGCGCGTTTTCCGCAGCGTCGGATTTGGCGCCGAAGTACGGATTCTTCTCGAGCGCATCGACATCGAGCGCCTGCGCCTCGCGCAGGTACGGCGGCTCGGTCATGGGTCGCCTGTAGAGCGGCGCCTCATCGGTCAGCGCGCGGTTCGGAATCTCGGCGACGACCTTCCCGTTCTCCTTCACCCGCAGCATCCCATCGTCGGTGACCCGGCCGATGCGGACGGCGTGGAGATCCCATTTCTCGAAGATGCGCTCGACCTCGTGCTCGCGTCCCGGCTTCGCGACCAGCAGCATGCGCTCCTGCGATTCGGACAGCATGATCTCGTACGGCGTCATGCCGGTCTCGCGCTGCGGCACGAGCGCGACGTCGAGCTCGACGCCGGCGCCGCCGCGCGATCCCATCTCGGTGGTGGAGCAGGTGAGGCCGGCGGCGCCCATGTCCTGGATGCCGACGAGCGCGTCGGTCTGCATCACCTCGAGGCACGCCTCGAGCAGCAGCTTTTCCATGAACGGATCGCCAACCTGCACCGCCGGGCGTTTTTCGGCCGACTTCTCGTCGAACTCCGCGGACGCCATCGTCGCGCCGTGGATGCCGTCGCGTCCGGTCTTGGCGCCGACGTAATAGACCGAGTTGCCGACGCCCGAAGCCACACCCTTGACGATGTCGGAAGCCCTGGCGATGCCGAGACAGAAGACGTTGACCAGCGGGTTGCCGGCGTACGACGGCTCGAACGCGATCTCGCCGCCGACCGTCGGGATGCCGATGCTGTTGCCGTACCCGGCGATACCGGCGACGACCCCCTCGAGCAGGCGGCGGGTGCCGGGCGCGTCGAGCGCTCCGAAGCGGAGCGAGTTCAGCAGCGCAATCGGCCGCGCGCCCATCGTGAAGATGTCGCGGATGATGCCGCCGACGCCGGTCGCCGCGCCCTGGTATGGCTCGATGAACGAGGGGTGATTGTGCGATTCGATCTTGAAGACCGCGGCCAGCACGTCGCCGATGTCTACCGCGCCGGCATTCTCGCCCGGACCCTGCAGCACCTGCGGTCCGTCGGTGGGCAGCGTCTTCAAGTGCACGCGCGAGCTCTTGTAGCTGCAGTGCTCCGACCACATCACCGAGAAGATGCCGAGCTCGGTGAGGTTCGGCTCGCGGCCCATGAAGCGGACGATGCGCTCGTACTCGTCCGGTTTCAGGCCATGGCGCTCGAGCGCCTGTGAATCGATCATGCCCCTACACCTTCAGTGGACTGCCGACCCAGCGAAGCACCGACGCGAAGATGGCGCAGCCATCGACCCCGCCAAGCAGCGCCTCGCACGCCCGCTCCGGGTGCGGCATCATGCCGACGACGTTCCGTTGCTGGCTGCAGATGCCGGCAATGGCGTTCACCGAACCATTCGGGTTCGCCGCCTCGTCGATCCGTCCCTGTGCGTCGGTGTAGCGGAAGACCACCTGCCGGCTCGCCTCGAGCTGCTGCAGCACGTCGGGCGGCGCGAAGTAGTTGCCCTCGCCGTGCCCGATCGGGATGCGCAGCACCGTCCCGGCCGACGCGCCGCTCGTGAACGGCGTGTCGGTCTGCTCCACGCGGATGTGCACGTGCTCGCAGCGATACTGCAACCCCTTGTTGCGGAGCATCGCGCCCGGCAGCAGGCCCGCTTCGAGCAGGATCTGGAAGCCGTTGCAGATGCCGAGCACCGGTCCGCCCCGCTCGGCGAACGCCCGCACCGGGTTCATGATCGGCGAGAAGCGCGCCATCGCCCCGGTGCGCAGGTAATCGCCGTGCGCGAACCCGCCCGGGAGAATCACCACGTCGGCGCCCTTCAGGTCTGCATCCTTGTGCCAGAGGTACTCGGCCTCCTGGCCGAAGACTTCCTTCGCCGCATGAAACGCGTCCTCGTCGCAGTTGCTACCCGGAAAGACGACGATGCCGAACTTCATGATCAGTCGACCTCGATGCGATAACTCTCGATCACCGGGTTGGCGAGCACCTTGTCGGCGACTTCAGCCGCGAGCGCGCGCGCGGCCGATGCCTCGGTCGTCGCCAAATCCAGCTCGAAGTACTTGCCCTGCCTCACGTCGGCGACGTTGCCGTAGCCGAGCGAGTGGAGCGCGTCGGCGATGGTCTGACCTTGCGGATCGAACACCGACGGCTTGAGCGTGACGAAAACGCGCGCGCGCATGAAATCAGGCCCTCACCGGTTGAAAGACGCGGTCGAAGATGTCGTCGACGTGCTTCAGCTGATCCTCGAGGTCGAACGTGCGCTCGATGTCGAGCGCCGGCAGCGCCCGGCTGACGTCGGGATCGGCGAGCAGCAGCGCCTTGAAATCGGCGCCCTGGTCGAACGAGCGCATCGCGTTCCGCTGCACCCACTCGTACGCCTGCTCGCGCGACACGCCCTTTTTCGCCAGCTCGAGCAGCACCGAGCCCGAGAAGACGACGCCGCGCGACCGCTCGAGGTTTTCCTTCATCCGGTCGGCGTGCACCACCATCCCGCGGACGATGCGGGTGAAGCGCCGCAGCATGTGATCGAGCGCGATGAAGCTGTCGGGCAGAATCACCCGCTCGACCGACGAGTGCGAGATGTCGCGCTCGTGCCAGAGGGCGACGTTCTCGAGCGCCGCGTGGGCGTTGCCGCGCAACAGCCGCGCCAGGCCGACGATCTGCTCGCAGCCGATCGGGTTGCGCTTGTGCGGCATCGCCGACGAGCCCTTCTGGCCGCTGGCGAACGGCTCCTCGACCTCG
>Ga0207675_100006062_pt1 | contig 11502 bp, 8 predicted proteins | sample KBSSwiS42_FD_184305 | JGI IMG/M metagenome (GOLD analysis project Ga0207675, IMG submission 184305) | Switchgrass rhizosphere microbial communities from Kellogg Biological Station, Michigan, USA - KBS Switchgrass S4-2 (SPAdes) (version 2) | ecosystem: Host-associated > Plants > Roots >...
TGGGTACGAACACGAACAGCCCCACCGAGCTGCGCAGCGCGAGCTCCTCGCTGGTCACGGGCCCGGTGATGACGACCGGGTCCGTGAAAATCGCGCGGGCTCCTGATCGTAAGACGCGCGACCACTCCTGAAAGGTTTGCAGCCGGTCAGGAAAATGATTCATCGAATCGAGGCAGACCAGCGCGTCGAAGGCCCGGTCGGTGAACGGCAGGCGTGAAGTGGCGTCCACGACCCGGAACCGGACCTGGTGGGCGATGCCCGCTTCGGCCGCGGCGCGATGCGCGGTCGCCACCCCAAAGGCATTCACGTCGATGCCACTCACCCGGCATTGGTACCTTTGCGCAACCCGCAAAGCCGGACCCCCGGAACCGCTCGCCACCTCCAGCACGTGCGAGTGCCGGTCGAGGCCCAGCCAGCCCACGAACCGGTCGTATTCGTCGGCGGTAATCCAGCTGTTCTGCCCGATGTCCTCACCGAAGGTTTCTTCGCGCACGGCCTTCAGGACGTCGCCGGTGAAATTCGCGTAGGCGTTGTAGAACAGGTCGACTTTCTTGAGCATGCTCAGCTCCGGCCGATGAAGGGAATCAGCATGGGAACGCGGCGCCGATATTCGGCGTACTCGGGATGCGCGGCGATCAGGTCGCGCTCTTCCAGGCGGATCCCGACCAGGATGTACGCCGTACTCCCGACGGCGAACACCAGGTGCGTCACGCTCATGACGGGCGTGGCCCACACGATGGTGAACCAGCCGATGTACAGCGGGTGGCGCACCTGGCGGTACAGCCAGGGCGTGACGAATGGCACCGGCGTGTTGGGCCGGCCGGTGAGGTTGAGCCACACCTGGCGCAGACCGAAGAGATCGAAGTGATCGATGAGAAAGGTCACGTACAACAGCAGCAGCCAGCCGAAGGCGTAGAGGCCGTTGAGCCAGGCCACCGCGGCGGACGAGGTGAACTTCCACACCTCGCCGCCGAGCGGCTGCCAGCACCAGAACAGCAGGATCAGCGCCAGCGAGGAAAACAACACGTAGGTGCTGCGCTCCGCAGCCGCCGGGATGATGCGCGTCCACCGTCGCTTGAACGCGGGGCGGGCCATGACGCTGTGCTGCACGGCGAACAGCGCCAGCAGGCCCGCGTCGATGGCCAGCGCCGCGGCAAACGCGATGTCGCGCGGCGAATCCATGGATTTCGGCACCCACAGATTTCCGATGAAGCCCACGGCATACAGAAAGGTGCCGAAAAACACCGCGTAACACGCGACGCCGTAGATGAAAATGGCAAAACGCTTCATGGTACCCACCGCATGACTTAGCCTACGGGCACCGAGCGAACGGAATCCCGGGACAACTCCGGGATTTAACCGGGATTGCAGGAGCGAAAAAGCTCAGTTTCGTGGAAGCACAGATCACATTCGGACCGTTCCGCTTCGAGCCCGCCTCGGCGCGGCTGTGGCAGCAGGACGCGGAAATCAAACTGACGCGCAAGGCCGCGTTGGTGCTCGGCGCCCTGCTCGAACATCCCGGCGCGCCGGTGTCCAAGAAGGAACTGTTCGACAACGTGTGGCGCGGCACCGTGGTGAGCGACGACGCGCTGGTGACCTGCATCCAGGAGCTTCGCAAGGCGCTGGGTGACGACTCGAAGCAACCGCTGTACATCGAGACGCGCCATCGGCTCGGTTATCGATTCGCGGCGAGCGTCGCGGTTGCCGCGCCGGCGCGCGACGCTGCGCCCGCACTGGCGCCGGCCGATGCGGCCGCGATTGCCGTGTTGCCGTTCACCGACATGAGTCCCGGGCGCGACCAGGACTATCTGTGCGAGGGTCTCGCCGAAGAGCTCATCGACGCACTGACGCACATCGACGGACTGCGCGTCGTCGCACGCAGCTCATCGTTCCAGTTTCGCGGCGTGCACGATCTGCGCGAGGTCGGCAGGACGCTCGGCGTCGGCACGCTGCTCGAAGGCAGCGTGCGCAAGGCGGGCGACCGGCTGCGCGTCACCGTGCAGCTCATCGATGTCGCCACGGGTTATCACAAGTGGTCGGAAAAGTTCGAACGCTCCGCCACCGACGTGTTCGCGGTGGAAGACGAAATCGCCGAGAAAGTCGCGACGCTGATGCGTGGCGGCGCGCTCAACGCGCGCGAGCGGCGCGGCCTGCTGCGTACGCCCACGGCCATCGACACCTATGAATGTTTCCTGCGCGGCAGGCAGCGCATGCACACCATGCAGCAGCCGCACATGGACGAAGCCCGCGAGTTCTACGAACGCGCCATCGCGCTCGATGCCCGTTATGCGCCTGCCTGGGCGGGACTCGCGATGCTGCATGCCCTGCTCTACGAGTGGTGGGGTGCGAACGACGCCGATCTCGCCGCGGCCGATCGCGCCAGCGGCATCGCAATGGAACTCGCACCCGAGCTCGCCGATGCGCACCTGGCGCGCGCGTACACGCTGTCCAACCAGCGCCGTTACGCCGAGGCCTGCCCGCACTTCGAGGCCGCGGCACGTATCAACCCCAACCTCGGCGATACCTATTATTACTACGGCCGCGCCGCGTTCGCCGCCGGCGAAACCGAGAAGTCCGTGGAGCTGTGGCGCAAGGGCACCGAGGTGCGCCGCGAGGACTTCGAAAGCCCGCAGCTCGCCGCGCAGTCGCTGCGCAAGCTGGGCCGGCGCGCCGAAGCCGACGTGCTGAATCTCGAGGCCGTGCGGCGCGTCGAGCGGGTCGTCGAGCTGAACCCGGCCAACGGCCGCGCGCTGTCGTTCGGCGCGGGCTCGCTCATCGAGGCCGGCCAGGTCGAGCGCGCGCTGCAATGGAGCCGCAGGGCCCTGGAGCTCTACCCGGACGACATGGGCGTGATCCTCAACGCCGCCTGCCACTGCCTGCGTCTGGGCAGAAAGGAAGAAGCGCTCGACCTGCTGGATCGCATGTTCGGCAAGGGATGGGGCAAGAAGGACTGGGTCGAGAACGATCCCGACTACGACTGCCTGCGGCAGGAGCCGCGGTTCATCGCGCTGATGGCCAAGCTGAAGTAGTCAGGCGTATGCGAGCCGGTCGAGCACCGAGTAGTACTCGTTGAGCCCGTTGAGCCGCGTCATGTCCTGCGACGTGATCTCGAAGTCGAACACGTTCAGGTTGTCGCGCAGGTGCTGCACGTGGTTGGCCTTGGGCAGCGGCACCACGCCGAGCTGCAGGTTCCAGCGTATCAGCAGCTGCGCCGGCGTCTTGCCGTAACGCGCCGCCATCGTGCCCACCTTGTCGTCGTTGAGCCGCCGCGCGCGCGTCAGCGGGCTGCGCGCCAGGATGTAGATGCCGTTGTCGTGGCAGAAATCCAGCATGCGCGGGCTGTGCCCGAACGGACTCCACTCGAGCTGGTTGACGGCCGGCATCTCGCCGGTGCGGTACACCAGCTCTTCGACGCTCTCGATGGGAAAACTGTCGACGCCGATGTCGTGTGCCAACCCGTCGCGTTTCGCACGCCGCAGGCCGTGCCAGGCCATCTCGCCGGCATCGTGTTGCGGCACGCCGTGGATCAGCGCGAGATCGACGTACTCCAGCCGCAGCTGCGCGAGATTCTTGTGGATGACCGCGTAGATATCGGCGTGCGACTCGACGTGCGTGATGACGTAGATGTCGTGGCGTTCGAAGCCGCAGGCGCGGATCGCATCGCCGATGCCGCGCTGCGTGTGATAACCGGGCGAGGTGTCGAGCATGCGGAAGCCCATCTCGAGCGCGTTGCACACGGTGTCGGCGGTATGGAAGTTGAGCTCGCGCGTCCCGAGCCCGAGCAGCGGCATGCGATTGCCGGAGGGCATCACGTGGCAGGACTCGGGAGCAAGCAGCGCGGGCTCGCTCGAGCGCCATTCACGCTGGCGCAGAGCCTGCTGGACCACGGCGTTCATGATTTCGAAACTACGGGAGCGCGCAGTTCCCGGCCATAGGCCCTTGGTCGATGCGGCGTGTGAGTAATTGCCGCAGCGCGGGACAGCTCCTACACCTCGCCGGTTCATCAGCAGGCTTTTTGCCTAGGTGGAATCGACCGATACTGTCGCGCATGAAGCGCGCGGCGTCCCTCGAACCGCTACAGCTGGAGTCGGGCCGATTCCGTGCCCGGCTCGAACGCCTGTTCGCGGGTTGCGGGGTCCAGATCGACGGGCCGAACGCCTGGGACATCCAGGTGCATCACGGAAAATTCTTTGCGCGCGTGCTGGCCAACGGTTCGTTGGGGCTCGGCGAAAGTTACATGGACGGCTGGTGGGACGTACGCGACCTCGACGGATTCATCTACCGCCTGCTGGCGGCGAACCTGGACGAGAAGGTGAAGACCTGGCGTGACGTGCTGGCCTGGCTGATCGCCTCGCTGGTGAATCTGCAGCGCCGCACGCGAGCATTCGAGGTCGGTGAGCGGCACTACGACCTCGGCAACGAATTCTACGAAGCCATGCTCGATCGCCGCATGATGTACAGCTGCGCATACTGGGACCACGCGCACGACCTCGACCGGGCGCAGGAAGACAAGCTCGCGCTCACGCTCGGGAAGTTAGGTCTCGAACCCGGACAGCGGGTGCTGGACGTGGGCTGCGGCTGGGGCGGCGCGCTGCGTTACGCGGTGGAGAAATATGGCGTGGTCGGCGTCGGCGTCACGGTGGCGCGCGAGCAGGCGGCGTATGCCCGGGCGGCGAGCCAGGGGATGCCGATCGCCATTCGTGTGCAGGACTACCGCGACATGCACGAACGGTTCGACCACGTGTTCTCCATCGGCATGTTCGAGCACGTCGGCGTGCGCAACTACCGCAGGTACATGCAGGTCGTCCGGCGTTGCCTGTACCCGGGCGGCCGCTTCCTGTTGCACACGATCGGCAAACGCCAGGCGTCCAATCACACCGATCCGTGGATCAACAGGTACATCTTCCCGAATTCCATGATCCCCTCGCGCGGCCAGATCGAGCACGCGATCGGCGGCATCTTCACCGTGAGTGGCTGGCAGGACATCGGCGCGCATTACGAACGCACGTTGCTGGCGTGGCGTGCGAACTTCGAACGCTCGTGGGCGCGCATGGCGGCGAAGTACGACGAGCGGTTTCGCCGCATGTGGCACTACTACCTGTCGGCCAGCGCCGCGGCGTTTCGCGCCCGGAAACTCGAGGTGTGGCAGGTACTGCTCGAGCCGGCTTAAACGCGCGGCAGCCTCACGATGAAGCGGCTGCCGCCACCGTCGCGCGGCTCGTGCGTGACCTCGCCGCCGTGCAGGCGGGCGATCTGCCGCACGATGGACAGACCGAGGCCGGTACCACTGCCCGGTTGGGCGCCCGGACGGCGATAGAAAGGCTCGAAGATCCGGTCGCGATCTTCCGCGGCGATGCCGGGACCCGTGTCCTCGACCACCAGTTCCGCACCCTGGCCGGTACTGCCGACGCGAATCTCGCTCGCGCCCCCGGCGTGCACGCGTGCGTTCTCCACCAGGTTGCGGACCAGCCGGCGCAACAGCAGCGGATCGCCCGCGACGCTGACCGGGCTGCCGGAGACTTCGCGGTCGAAATACGCGGCCTCTTCCGCGGCCAGCGCCAGCAGGTCGATGGATTCCATGCGCTCGGGCCGTTTCGCGGCGTCGAGCCGGCTCGTGAGCAACAATTCACCGATCAGCGCATCGAGCTCGGTGATGTTGCGCCTGAGTTCGGCGTTGGCCTCGCCGTCTTCCGCACCGCGTTCGATGGCGAGCCGCATGCGTGTCAGTGGCGTACGCAGCTCATGCGAACAGTTGGCGAGCAATTGCTGGTTCGCGCGCACCAGCTGTTCGACGCGGCTCGCGGACTCGTTGAAGCTGGTGGCGAGCGCGGCCACCTCGTCGCGGCCTTCGATGGCCACGCGCGCCGTGAGGTCGCCGCCACCGAATTTCTGCACGCTCTCGCGCAGGCGCGCCAGCCGCGCGGTGATGCCGCGCGCGATGGGATAGGTCAGCAGCGCCAGCACCGCGGCAACGGAGGTGAGGATCAGCAGGACGTGCAGGCCGTGCAGCAGGTAACGCAACCGGGGATGCACGGCCAGCATGCGGCCGTCCGAGAGCCGTTCGCCGAAGACCGCGCCCTGGCGGAAGTGCCAGCCGGACTGGCCACGATGCTCCGCGGTGAATTCGAAGGGGCGGCCGTCGTAGCGCAGCGCAGTTCCATCGGCGCCAAACAACCCCACGTCGCCGTGCACCTGGCGCGCGAGCGTGGTCACTATTTCCTGCTCCTGCGCGGCGTCGCGCGGATTCTCCAGCATGGCGGCACTCATGCGCGTTGCCGTCTCGACACCCCACATCGCGCTCAGGGGCTCGGCGGCGGCGTGCCACACGAACGCCGTGCAGACGAGAAACGCCAGCAACGCGCCGATGATGGCCAGGTACAGCCGCCGGTGCAGCCGCCGCATCAGCGATCCTGCTCTTTGGCGAACACGTAACCGGCGCCGCGCAGCGTGAGGATGCGGCGCGGATGTTTCGGGTCGTCCTCGATGGCGGCCCGCACCCTCGAGATGTGCACGTCGATCGAGCGGTCGAAATCCTCGAGCTCGGCGCCGCGCGTCAGGTCCATCAATGCGTCGCGCGACAACACGCGGCCCGCGCGCTCCGCCAGCGCCACCAGCAGCGCGAACTGGTGCGCCGTGATCGAGCGCCGCTGCCCATCGAGACGCACCTCGCGCGCGCCGCGGTCGATCTCGAGCCGGCCGAATCGCAGCACCTGCCCGGAATCCGGCGCGCTACGCCGGCGCAGGATGGCGCGCAGCCTCGCCAGCAGCTCACGCGGCTCGAATGGCTTGGGTAGATAGTCATCGGCGCCGAGCTCCAGCCCCACCACCCGGTCCAGCGGATCGCCGCGCGCGGTGAGCATCAGCACCGGGATGTCCGACCGGGCGCGCAGGCTGCGGCACAAATCGAGGCCGTCCGCATCCGGCAGCATCAGGTCGAGGATCATTGCGTCGAAGGATTCGCTCGCCACCAGCTGCATCGCGGCCGCGCCGGTAGCAGCGCGCGTCGTTCGAAAGCCCGCCTCGCCCAGGTAGTCCGAGACCATCGAGGCGAGGCGGGCATCGTCTTCGACCAGCAGCAGGCGGTGCGCAGTCATGCGCCGCGCATCATGCTTCAGCAGCGCTCGCGCAGCTAGCCTGCGTGGTGGTCCTGGACGGCCCTGGCGAATGCCTCACGCTGCTCGGGCGTCAGCACTTCGACCGCATCTTCCAGCGACGTCACCAGGCGCCTGGACGCATCATCGAGCGCTTGCGCCTGTTCGGCGCGCAGCGCTTCGATCTTCGCGCGATCGACCGAAGGCGCCAGCAGCAACTCGTGCAGCTTGCCGAGCGACGCATGGCAGTTGTCGTGCGCACCCTTGAAGTCGCTGAAGCCGGCCTTGAGGATGCCGTCGATCCGGGCTTTCTGCGCATCGGAAGCCCCGACCTTGCCGAGCATGACCTGCACGTGATCGAGATGCATTTCGATGCCCTGCTCGCTCAGCATCCCGCCGTGATGCCCGCCGTGCTGGTGCGCGTAGGTGAGCCCGGCGCCGAGCAGCACGAGTGGAATCGCGATGAACGCGAATAACCTGGCGCGCGGGCGCCGGCGAGGGGAAATGGATTCAGCCATGGCGAGTCTCCGTGAATGTTGCGACGGAGCCATGGTGGGCGCGGGGCGTTTCCCGACTATCAAGCCAATGTAAAGTTTTGTGAAGCGCTCGAAGGCGCCGCCGCACCGTGGGCTTCGCGATGCGACGGCGTCCGGGACGAACGTTCAGTGCGCCGGCGCGGGATGCGCGTGGCCGCTGTCGCGGCGCCGGTACGTGGTCATCGACGTGATCCGCTGGGGTGCCGGGGTGGTCGTCGAGCGCGTGCGCTCCCGGTCCGCGACTCCCGCCAGTGACTTCTCCTTGCCGCGCTCGCTTGCATAGCGCCGGGCGGTTGCCTGTTCCGCCGCGCGGATGGCCTTGACGTTGGCCGGCCGGAGCACTGCGAGCTGCCGATCCTCGCTGCGATGCAAGCGGCGGTCCTCGGCCTTGAACGCCTGCTCCTTGGCGCGCGAGGCGAAAACCTGCGACCACTGGCCGTTCTTGAAGACGATCTGGTAGCCGCCCGCCAGGATCTGGAAGGGACGCTTCACCTTGCCCATCTGGTCGAACTTGACCGAGTTCGGTTTGCGGAATTCCTCGAAGTACGACGGATAGACGAAGTCGCTCATCGGGATGCCGCGAACGTTGAAGGTGAAGGCCTCGACCGGGTCGGCGCTCTCATAGGCATAAACGGCCCTGGGATCGGGGCCGGTCGACATGAGGTTGATGGCCGGATCCACCAGCATCTCGACGAGCTCGTGGGAAGCCGACACGCTCACCAGGTCGCCGTTGGCGCGCGTGGTGCGCACGAAAACCTTGGACAGCGGCAGGCCGTCCGGCGTCAGCTCGTGGTAGGCGAGCGCGCCGTCCACATCCGCATCGTCGAGGAAAACGATCGCCCAGTGGCCGGGCCTGAAGCCCGTGGTCTTCACCAGCTTCGCCGGTGTCGCCCAGACCGGGACGATGAACCTGTCGATGTACTCCTGCATTGCGGCAATGAGTGAATCGAGGTTCACGCCCAGGGACATCGTGGCCTTGTTGAATACGGCGATCTTCGGCACGTCTCCCTGGTTAAAGGCGCCGAAAACGGGTTTTTTGCGGGGCATTGCGTTCTCCTTCGATCTTGTTAGCCGCGGTAGCGGAGAGTGACCTGGACGCGCTTACACAAGAGTAACGTGTCACCTAGGCACGGTTTCTCTCACTTCCTGCCCTGGATCCCCGGCCGGGCATGAAATACGTGTGCCCAGGCCGTCGCCAGGCGCTGCTGCTGATCGGCCGGCCGTTCGCCGGCGCGCGGCTTCAGCCATTCGCGCTGGGTTTCCGCCAACGCGGCCTCCGCATCGTGGCTGACGATGAAGCGTCGATAGAAGTCCAGGGTGAATTGACTCTCGTACACGTCCTCGACCGGCCACAACGTCGCGACGATGCCGTGCGCACCGGCATTCAGGAAGGATCTGGGCAGCCCGGACATGCCCTCCGCGAAGCGCGCCGGTCCCGCCGCCGTCTCGCACGCGGCCAGGAATACCAGGCCCGCGTCGCCGCGCCACTCCTGCACCTCGCCGGCCGTGAGATAGGCGGCTTCCTTGCCGCCACCTTTTGGCAGCAGCAACAGGGACGCGGACGGGTACTGGAGATTCGCCAGGCCATGCGTGGCGAAATGCACGGCGTCGGCGCCGTGCGTCCACAACGTGCGGATCGTCTCCGCATCGCCATCCGCGGCCGTGAGTAGTTTGACCTGGCCGGGCTCATTGCCCGCGGCAAACAGCGCGGCGATCGCGCGCGCCTCGGCGCGCGCGGCTCCGAGCCCGGGAAACACCGTGCCCGCCGAACGCAGCTCCCCGGTGTTGCTCGCGATTCCGACGAATGCCATCTGGCGCGGCCCGGCGGGCGACTGTGTGCCGCCATCGAACATCGAGGTGATCATGCGCACGGCATGCGCCTCGACGAGGCGCTTGCCGGTTTTCGGCTCGCGCAGCGCCGCGAACGGCAGTGTTCCGAGCCTTCCTTCAGCGACGACTTCCAGGGATCCCGACGTCGGGCTCAGCGTGCCGGCCGGCAACAGCATGGTCGAGAGCTCCGCGAGTGCCTGTTCGAGCCTCGCCGCCGAGCGAATCGGGTTGATCGCGCCGAATGCCGCGAGCGAATGCTCGAGCCGCGCCGGAGATTCCGCGAGCACGGCGACACGCAGCCCCTGCTCATCGCGCGCCCACAGGTACACGTTGCGCTTGCCCAGTGCGTACGAGAGCTGGGTGATGCGCGGCGCGACCGCGGGCCATGCCCGCCCGATGCTTTTCGGCAGGGTGGAAGACCGGGTGAGGCCGCTGTCGGCGCCCCGCAGCCGGTCGACTTCGGCGCGCAGGCCCGACATTTCGATCTGCAACGCATCGAGCAGCTTTCCGCCGCCGGCCGGGCGATCGTTCAGCGCCGCGATGCGTACACGTTTCACCGCCATCTGCTGCAGCAGCGCGTCGATGCGCTGCTGCGTGGCGGCATCCAGGCGCACGTCGCGAGTCCGCGACGCGCTGCTCGAGCGGGCGAGCTCGAGCGCCCGCAGTGCATCTTCCGCATCCTGCGACGCGGGGACGAAGTGCCCGGCGCCCTGCGTCACCACCTCGCGCATCAACAGGTCGACGTACTCGCGAAAGGTGTCCTGCTCGTGCGCCAGCGTCGCCGCCTGCAGCTCGGGACTGGCCGACGTGCCGCGAAAATCCAGGATCAGGGCAATGGCGTTCTCGTACTCGCGCCGCGCCTCGGTGAGTTTCTTGCGGGCGACCAGCACCTTGGCCTGCACGTGGCGCGCACTCACCTCGAGAACCGTGTCCTGCTTCTCGAGCGCGAACTTCAACGCCGCGCGCGACAGTTCATCCGCTTCGTCGAGCGCCTTCGCATCCGGTGAACGCGCGACCAGGTAGTCGGCGAGCGCGATCTGTGTCTGCACCCGGCGGAGCGGACTGATGCTCTCCCCGTCCGCCAGCACTTCGCGGCACAGCGCGATGGAGCGGTCGTATTGCCCCAGCTGCGCATGATCGAACGACAGTTCGTATCTGGCGCGCATTTTCATGTCGGGCGTCGAGGCGCGTGACAGCGACTCGCGATGCAACACCATCGCCTCATCGATGCGCCCCTGCAGGCGCGCGAAGCGGCCCACCATGGCGAGGCTGTTGATGAGCCCGGGAGTGTCGTTCACCAGGCGCCGCTGCTTGAGGCTTTCCTCGAAGAAGGTCTGCGCCTGCTGCGTGTCGCCGCGCCGCCAATACACCAGGCCGAGCGCATACATCACACGGCCCATGTCCTGCGGCGACCCGGTTTCCCGCGCGGCCTGCAGCGCCAGCAGCAGATGCCGGATGGCCTTCGGCGTATCGCCGTAGTTGGAGTACGCCACCGCGGCGTTCTGGTAGTAAGTCACGTACTGCGCGGGGAAGGACTTCTTGTCGACCAGCGGAATGACCCGATCGAAATAGCGCACCGCTTCCGCATAGTTGCCGAGTTCGTTCGCGGTGGCGGCGATGTTGTGTATCGCCGACATTTCGTTGCGCAGGTCGCCCGCCTCGTGTGCGAGGTTCGCGGCCTGGTCGAAGTAACGATTCGCGCAGGGAAAGTCGCCCGACTGGTAACAGATGACGCCGAGGAACTTGACCGCGCGCGCTTTCTCCTCGACGGTCAGAGGCGATGAATCCTTGGCCAGCTCGGTGAATATCCTGGTCGCCTCGGCCCTGGCTTCTTCAGGCGTCGGGTTGGTCGAACCCGCCTCGTTGATCAACGCGATCAGGCCGGTTGCAATGTAGAACTGCGTGCTGACCAGCTGGTGCGGGTCCATGTCCTTGATCTTCGACAGCCCCTTTTCCGCCAGGCGCATCTCGGCGATGCCGTCGCGCACGTCGAGGTTGGCCTGCAGCAGCAGATTGCCTTTGACCCAGTGCGCCCACGCGGCCTT
>Ga0207675_100006065_pt1 | contig 11500 bp, 9 predicted proteins | sample KBSSwiS42_FD_184305 | JGI IMG/M metagenome (GOLD analysis project Ga0207675, IMG submission 184305) | Switchgrass rhizosphere microbial communities from Kellogg Biological Station, Michigan, USA - KBS Switchgrass S4-2 (SPAdes) (version 2) | ecosystem: Host-associated > Plants > Roots >...
AGGTAGCCGTTGGGCTCGGGGGGAAACCGCGTATGAACCTGGCCGCCATGACGACCGGTTCGGTTGTCCTCGATCACGAGAGCGCGTATGAAATCATCGGCGCGAAGCGTATCGGTCATGTCGTCTCTTCCGTCACTGAAGCGGCGGCCACTTTCTTTTCCAGCTCGCGTAGAGCCTTTTCGGAAAAGCCGCCCAAAAGATCGATGGCCCGGCGCAGCCGCACGCGAACGAGATCCGAACCCAGCACAACCATGGAATCGTATAGCGGGGTCCACACGCGCGCTCCCGAGAGCGCAACGTAAAAGAGCACGGTCAGCTCACGCAGCTTGAGTCCCGAGCGCAGAGCCAAATCCTGGAACATGCGTTCGATGCCGGGCGCCTCGAACGGCCGGAGCGTCTCCAGCCGCCAGATTGCCATCTGAAGCAGCTCTTTCACCTCGTCGGGTGTCCGTCCCTTGAGGTCCAGGTCCTCAGGCTTCACGGGAACGCCGTCGCTGAAGAAGGGCGCGGTCATATACCCCCAATCGGAAAGCGTTTCCAATCGTGGCTGCAGCAAAGGAATGATGCGACTCAGGTATTCCGAATTGAGAGCCCAGGTTTGTAGATCACGGAGTAGGCCCGTCGCGTCACGGTCCTCGCGCAAATAACGACCATTCAGCCACCGCAGTTTTTCGGTGTCGAACACCGGGCCACCGAGCGAGATGCGCTCGAGTTCCAGATGCTTGGCCATCGTCTCGACCGTGAACTTTTCTTCTCCATCCGGCATCGTCCACCCCATGAGCCCCAAATAGTTGAGCAATGCTTCGGGGAGGAAGCCCGCCTTGCGGTAGTACTGAATCGAGGTGGGATTCCGGCGCTTGGAGAGCTTGGTGCGGCGCGCATCGTTGTTGCGCAACAGCGGCAAGTGGCAGAACACCGGCGGCTCCCACCCGAACCCCTGGTACAGGAGCACGTGCTTGGGCACGGAGTTAAGCCATTCCTCTCCTCGAATGACATGGCTGACCTTCATGAGGTGATCGTCGACGACATTGGCCAGATGATAGGTGGGAAAGCCGTCTGCCTTCTGCAGTACCTGGTCGTCGACCGATGTCCAATCCTTTCGAATGTCTCCGCGAAGGAGATCGTGAAACACGCAATCGCCTTCGGTGGGCGTGGCGAGACGGATCACGAACGCTTCCCCTGCCTTGGCCCGCGCCGCCGCGTCAGGCAGATTGCGGCAGTGGCGGTCATAGCCCGCACGTCCTTCACGCCTCAAGGCGTCGAGCCGTTCCTTCGTGCAAAAACATCGATAGGCCAGGCCACTCTCGAGAAGGCGCGCGGCGTGTCCGCGGTAAATCTCAGTACGTTCGCTCTGCCGATACGGCGCGTGGGGACCGCCAACAGCGGGCCCCTCATCCCAAGTGAGACCCAGCCAGCGCAGCGATTCGCGAATCGCACGCTCGGATTCAGGGGTGGAGCGGGCGCGGTCGGTGTCCTCGATGCGCAGAATGAAGCGCCCCCCCCGCCCCCGGGCAAAGGCATAGTTGAACAGGGCTTGGTACGCAGTACCCAAGTGTGGGTCACCGGTAGGCGAAGGCGCCACACGAACGCGGATGTCGGTATTGGTCATGAATCGCCAGGGCTCTGGAAGCTGCGAGACGCAGGGATCCGGCAAAGGGGCCGGATTTTAACATGCTCTCGCGGAATATGAAGAGGCGGGGAGCCGGTAACATGCCCGTCCGGGGTCGGGTCCCTGGCTTTCCCGTGCTACACTCGACGGCCCACCCCATTAGCGAGATCTCCCGAGGCAACAGCATGCGGTCATTCCTCCCCCCCATACTCTTCCTTTTCGCCGCGCTCGCTCCCGCCGTTTCGCGCGCGGACATTCCAGAACCCGACAAGGCATTTCTGGACGAGGCAATTCCTATCTTGCGTCAGGAGACCGCGAAAGCCACCGGGGGTCCCCAGAACGAGTCGGGCGTCATGGCCGGGGTTCGGAATGTGTTGGTGGAACGCAGGAAGATGCTGACCGAGCTTGGCGAAAAACACTCTCTTACCGATCTCCCCGGAATTGCCACGCAAGACGAATACGACGCTGAGGTGATGACGGGCCTCCGGCAAATCGTGGAGCACGGCGCGCAAGCGGATACGACCCGTCCGTCTCCGGCCGCACTGGCGCCGATCCAGGGCGCCCTCGAGTCCTTGCCTCCGTTGGGCAAACAGCCGGTTCCGTTCATGGTTTTGGGTTACTCCGAGCTGGCGATAGCGAAGGGCGACTCTCTGGTTGCTCATGGCACACCCGCGGGGCTCGTCGATCACGTGATTCTGGGCAAGATTGCCGAGGCCACGGATCTGGCCATCAAAGAAGGCGAAGGGTTCTTCGGGGACAGCGCAGCCCGGAGTCTGCGCCAAGAGCTCGTTCTTGCGCGCATACGCTGTCCAAAAGATCACGCCATTTACAAGTTGAACGCCATGAAAAACCAAGTCAAAGACGATGGCGGGATATCAACGCTTTACTACCTGCAGTGCTCCACGTGCGGCGATCCCCGCGTCATCGAGTTTCCCCAAGAGCTGGCCAGTCGGCTTAACCGCATGGCGGAGAAACAGAAGCAGGCGAAGCCTGGGGTGCCGGCTCCCACCCAAGTGGTGCAGCCATAGGCAATTGGCCCCACTACCCTCACCTAAAAACTTCAGGGAATCTAAAAGATTCAGAAACTCCGTATTAGCCGCCGATATATTGAGTTAAGTGGCCTGGGGGCTCTGTAAAAGCTTGTCTAATGGGCCGTCCTCTGATACACTCATTCGACGGTCGCATCCGTCCCACGCGACCGTTATCCGGGTTGCTCAACGGAAACTTGGAGGTGCACCGATGGGTTGCAGGTTGAGACTCCTTTTTACCCTGGCCGTCCTCATAGCCGGCGCTTGGGGCGTGGCCAATGCCGGTGTACCGGATCCGGCTTTGAGCACAGTTCCTAAAGTCCTTACGGCTCCCGCCCATCCTACGACAGCGTTGGATTACGTTGTCACGGTGGTAGGAGCCGATGGCCCGATCGACTCCGCATTGGTGCAGTTGGTTTTCTCGACGGAAACCACGAACCTGATTTGCTGGTGCACGGGTCAGACCAAGCCGATCGTGGAGAAATACACGAACGCCTCCGGAGTCGCTCGCTTCCAGATCTTCGGCGGTGGCTGCGTGAACCCGGCGAACGTCTCGAACTCTCCGGTTCAAGTGTTCGCCAACGGCATCCTGCTCAAGCAGGTAGGTATCGCCAGCGTGGATCCAGTCGACGACACCGGCAAGCTCCCCTATCAGGTTGGATACAACCCGGCGGGTACCTGTAAGTCTGCCCTGTCCGATGCGACGTTCATCACGCCGGCCATCAAGACGGGCGCGGTCAACTACTGCACGGATCTCGATGGTGACGGCGATACTGACCTTACCGACGCGATCATGTTCACTCCGGCGATCAAAGCCGGCTATACCTGCACCGAAGCGCCGTAGACTAAAGCTTCGTAGCGGTTTCTAAACTCGCGCTTCCCTCGGGGAGCGCGAGTTTTTTACGCCCCGGTTGTCTTCCCCAAGGGCCAACAGAAAGGGGCCAGTACCGAGTCACCCGGCACCGACCCCTCTCGACCCCGGCCAGAGGGCCGGGGAGCGACATGGACCCGGCTCACGTCCTCTAGGGAACAGCCTGGGCCACTCGCTTTTATGAAAACCCCTTTCGGGGCAGGCCTTACTTCTTGCGGCCTTTCTTCTTGCCACCCTTCTTCTTGGTGGCCTTCTTCTTCGTACCTTTCTTCTTTGCCATGTGCTGATTCACCCCCTTCCGTGGTGGAATTATCGGTGCCCGTTACCTGGCTCACCGATCAGAACCGACACCTGATGCATCATGCCGTCCAGATCGAACGGCTTTCGGACGTATTCATCGACGTCGAGCTTTTTCGCTTTCGCTTTGACGTCGCGTGTATCGAACGCGGTCATGAAAATCACTTTGGAATCGACCCCTTGCTCGCGAACCGATTTGAGCAATTCGAGGCCGGTCGTGCGTGGTAATCGTTGGTCGAGAATGACGAGATCGAAGTGATCCTCTCCGAGCAATCGCTTTTCCGCTTGCTCTGCCGAGTGCGTCACCACCGTTTGATATCCGGCTTCTTTGAGCGCGGTCGACAGCGTTTTGGCCAAGAGCTTTTCGTCTTCAACAATCAACACCATCTTGGCCACGTCAAACCCCCAATAGTTCACTGCCACATGCAGAAGCATCGAGCGTGCCATTGCTTGGAAGATAATTTCAACCCCTTGTGCATTAATGGTTTACTCGTATGATCGCCGGAGCGGCCGCGCGTCCACGTCGATGCGATTACACTGCAAGTGCCCAGTAATTGGATAGTTAGGACTGCCGACCCGCGCGATCATCGCGACAACATGCTGCAAAATAATCAGCTACGACGTTTTGTCTATTTTCTTGACGCCGCCCAGTTACTGGACGGTCAACCCGGCGGGTGTGGAGACGCGATCGCGTTCGAGACGCTTGAGCCGGTCGAGCAAGCTCTGCCGCGAGATGCCCAAGAGACGCGCCGCTTGGGATTTGTTGTCACCCGTGTACTCCAGCACGCGAAGCACGTGATGATCCTCAACCTCTTGCAGACTGGGGATCCGCCCTTCCCGGAACTTTGGGCTTCGTTCTTCCCGCGCGATCTCCGGCGGCAGATGACGTAGCTCCAGCGCGGGTCCGTCTTCAAGCAGCACGGCCCGCTCGATTACGTTACGCAGCTCCCGCACGTTCCCGGGCCAGGAATGGCCGAGGAGAGCACGGCGCGCATCCGGTGAGACGCGATCGAACCGTTTCTTGAGCCGCTGGCTCATCATCTCCAGGAAATGCTGGGCGAGGAGAATCACGTCCTCACCCCGCTCTCGCAAGGGCGGCAGGTGTATCGAGACGACTTTGAGCCGGTAGAAGAGATCTTCGCGGAAACGCCCGGACCGAATCTCCTCGGGCAGATTCTTGTTGCTGGCCGTAACCACGCGAATGTCCACGTCCAGCTCCCGGACGCCCCCCACGCGCTTGAACTTCCGTGAATCCAGAAAGCGCAGAAGCTTGGCCTGAACGAGCTCCGGCATGTCCGCTACTTCGTCCAGGAACAGTGTTCCCCCATCGCTCAGCTCGACCAGCCCTAGCTTGGTTTGCGCCGCATCGGTGTATGCACCCTTTTCATGACCGAAGAGCTCGTTTTCGAGCAGCCCTTCAGAAAAGGATGAGCAGTTGAGATCGGTGAAAGGGGCTGGAGACCGATCCGACAGGTCGTGAATGGCGCGTGCCACCAGCTCCTTCCCTGTCCCGCTTTCTCCGGAGAGCAGCACGCTCGTCGCGTTGGAGCGCGCGACTTTCTCCACTACACCCAGCACTTCGAGCAACGCAGGACTCTCCCCGATGATGCGATGCGTGCCGGATAGCCGGTGTTCTCGCATGCGATAGAGCGAGAGCTGAAGCTGGTCCTCGTACTCGCGCCGAGCCGCCTCGACCGTGTGCAGGAGCTTTTCCATGTCGTAGGGCTTGGTCAGAAAATCGCAAGCCCCGGCTTTGATGCATTGGACAGCCAGGCTCGTGTCCCCAAACGCGGTGATGACCACGATCCGCATGCGGGGATCCAGCTCGAGCAATGACGTGAGCACGTCGAACCCCGTGCCGTCCGGCAAGTGATGATCGAGCAGCACGACCATCGGCCGGTCTTGCTGGGCGCGCGCCAACCCGGTTGACGCAGTGGGAGCGACGGCAACGCGATACCCCGCGTCCGCCAGCAAACGCTCCAGGGAACGAGCCACCGAGGGCTCGTCGTCCACGATCAGAACGCTCGGGATCACGCGGAGTCTCCCTCTCCTTCCTCCACCGGAAGGATCACGCGGAACGTCGCTCCTCCTCCCGCCCGGTTCCGCGCCGCGATGCGTCCCCCATGCGCGCGGATGATGCTTGCGCTGATGGGAAGACCGAGGCCCGTGCCGGCGGGACGGGTGGTGAAGAATGGCTTGAAGATTTGATTCTGAAGCGACTCGGGAATCCCGTGCCCGCTGTCGCTCACGAACAGCTCCACGATCGGCGGGCGCCCGGAACGAAACCGTTTGAGCGCCGTGGTGACCCGGATCTTGCCGCCCTCCGGCATGGCCTCCATGGCATTTCGAAGCAAGTTTTGCGCGACTTGCTGCAGGGCATCCGGGCTGAAGTTCAAAGGCGGCACGTCCGGGGACAGGTTCCTCCGCACCTCCACTTTGGCTTCCTCGAACTGGGGAACCATGGCATCGAGGACGCGGGTGAGGAGAGCGTTGAGATCCCCCTTGGCCCTGGTGACCTCGGCCGGGCGTGCAAAGAGAAGGAGGTCCTCGATGAACGCCTCGATGCGGTCGATCTCGGCGATGACCTCACCCAGCGGTTCTCGGTGCGGATCTTCTGCCCCCAGCTTTGAGGTCACGAACTGGACGGTGGTGCGAATTCCGGTGAGCGGGTTGCGAATTTCGTGAGCCACGCAGGCCGAAAGTTCTCCCAAAGACGTGAGGTGATCCTTCACTTCCTCGGGATCGCTCTCGCTTCGGCCATCGCGCACGCTGACCAGCATGCCTTGATCCGTTCCATCCTCACCCAACGGCCACACGCCGACGCGAAGCACGCGACGGGCTCCCGCCACCTTGGCTTTGAGCTTGCGTCCGCTGCGAGGCGTGCCGAGACGATCCACCGGATCGGTGGAGAGCCAGTGCGGGTCTTCCGCTTTCACGATGTCGGTGAGATCACGGCCGGTGAGCGCGTCCGGATCGGAACGAAGCACCTGGCAGGCGGCGGGGCTCGCAAACACGATGCGGCGCTTCGTGTCGAGAACGAGCATGGGATAGGGCAACTGCCCCAAAGCAAGATCGAGAAGCGACGACGCCGCGGTCACGGTCATGCTCTTGTCCATTTCTAGCGGCAATATAACTGATGATCCCTCGAAGATGAAGAGAGGAACCGCGTCTTTACCCTCATGGGTCGCGTGGTCCCCGCCGACGTCCGAGAATTTTGACCCGCCGGAGTCCATAATCGTGTACCGACACGACCTCGATTTCGATTCCATCCACATGAAGACGTTCTCCGGCCCGAGGAAGATGGCCGAGCTGGCGCAGCACGAGTCCACCCACCGTGTCGTACCGATCCTTGCGGAACGAAAACCCCAGCTCCCGGTTGAGATCGTCGACATCGAGCGCGGCATCGACCAGGTAGCCGTCGGCAAGGCGCTGGATCGGATGTTCGGGCGCCTCATGCTCCTCGGCCAGCTCGCCCATGATCTCCTCGACGATATCCTCCACGGTCACAATCCCCACGCAGACGCCGAATTCGTTCACCACCAGGGCCATCGCTTCCCGGCGCCGTTGCAGATCGACCAGCACGCGGTCGATGCGGGTGTTGTCGGGGACGATGTGGATGGGGCGCCGATAGGTGGCCAGCGTCTCGGCCGGCTCCGCGGCGTACAGCACGTCGAATGCATTGACCAGGCCCACGATCGCATCGCCCCGCTCCCGGTAGACGGGATAGCGCGTGTGTCGGGTGCGGCGCAGCTCGGCGCGCAAATCCGAAGGGGTAGCTGATTCCGGGAGCGCAACCACCCGCGGAAGAGGAATCAAGACCTCGCGCACCACGGTTAGGCCGAAATCGAACACGCTGTGGAGCATGCGCTCTTCGCGGCGTCCAAGCCGTCCACCCGCCTCGATGACGATTTGCCGCAGCTCCTCGCGCGTGACGAACGGGCTGCGTCCGCCGCGCGCGACCAGGCGCAATAGCCCGGTGGTGACCCATACCACCGGGGCAAACACCAACCGAGTCAAGTGAATGAACCACAGGAATCGAGGCACGGCTTCTTCGGCGCGGATGCGGAAGTACGCCTTGGGAGTGAGCTCGGAGAAAAGAAGGAGGGCACAGGTCATCCCGATCGTGGCGGCAAGCGAACCGAGGGTTTCGTTACGGAGCTTGGCGACCGCGTAGGCGCTGGCCAGCGCACCGCCCCCGACGTTGGCGAGGGTATTTCCAATCAGGAACGCGGCCAATAAACGCTCCGGCCGTTCCAAGAGCCGCAAGAGCTCGGATGCTTTCGCGTCGCCGCGCCTCGCCCGCGCCCGAAGCCGCACGCGATTCAACGACACCACCCCCGTTTCGAGACCCGAGAAGAGCGCAGAGGACGCAAGGACCATGGCCAAGAGCAGGAGGATCAGGGGCTCGCGCTGGAGAAGCATCACGCCTCTTCCGGGGCGCGGAGATCCGCGAGCAGAGTCACCAAAACCCGGTGGGCGCGGTGGCGGCGCACTTGAAGAACTCTATAGCTTAAGGGACCCATTACCACCGCATCGCCACGACGCGGTGGATGTCCGAGCAGATGCGCGACCCATCCGGCCACATTGTCGGCAGGACTGGGGGGCATTTCCACCCCCACCGCTTCCCCAAGATCCACGAGCGGCAGAAGACCATCCACGCGCCACGCGCGTTCACCGACGGGTTCCACCGCGGGCGCCTCATCACGTTCCTGCTCATCGAAAATCTCGCCCACGATCTCTTCGATCAAATCTTCCTGGGTCAGAATCCCAGCTGTGCCTCCGTACTCGTTCACCACCACCACCATGCTGAGATGCCGGGCTTGGATCTCGCCGAGGATGCGCGTGAGTCGCGCGCGTTCGGGCACGAAGGTGACGGGACGCAGCAGGCTTTCAAACGGCGCCTCCGGCTCCAGCAGAAACTCCTTCGCGTTTACGAACCCGACGATGCGATCGAGCGTTCCGCGATAGACCGGCAACCGCCGATGCCGGGCAGCCACCACCTGGCGCAACATGGCTTCTCGAGGCAAATCAGCCGGTAGCGCCACCAAGTCCACGCGCGGGGTCATGATCTCGTGGGCTCGCGTCTCGAAAAACGCGAACACGTTGGAGGCGATCGTGCTCTCCCCCGCCGTCAGCACCTGACCGCTTTCAACGTCTTCGAAGAGCAGCTTGAGATCGCGCCATTCGGAACGCGAGCGCTCTTCGGTCACTCGCAAGGATTGCAGGAACCCCACTGCCAAGCGCTCGAGAATGCGGGCGGGAGGACCCAAAAAGCGCAGTAATGGCGCGAGGACGGGAATGAGGGTGACGCTTGTGCGCGCGGGCCAGTTGACCGCCACACCCTTGGGAATGATCTCGGCCACGATCAGGATGACCAGCGTGGCGATGAGCACGGAAAGCCCAAGCGCGGACTCGGCGTCGGGCCCTTCGATCTTGCTCAGGAGGGCCAGCATGACGCTCGAGCCGGCCACGTTGGCCAGCGTGTTGCCGAGCAGCAACCCACTGAGGAGACGTTCGGGCCGGGATGCGATGCGCGCCACCATGCGCTGGCGCCAGGACGACGACTTCTCGAAGCGCCGGAGCTCGAGCCGGTCGAGCGAGAAAATAGCCGTCTCGCTCCCGGAGAAGGTTCCGGAAAGGACGAGGAGCAACACGAATAAGATAGAAAGCAGGATGATCTCGGCGTTCAATCCGATGAGAGGCCTCCAGCCTCCTAGTTTGGGTGGAAGGGCGATCCGGCTGCAAGTGCGGCAAATCGAGCCGTTTTTGTGATACAGTCTTTGCTCGTTTTCGAGGTCCGGACTCTAGCGTTTCGCGAGGAATCCATGCTCCAGACTTTCCGCAACAACATGAAGCTGGTCCTTTGGATCGTGGTGGTTTTCTTCGTGCTCCTTATCTTCCTGGTATGGGGCGCGAACCTGAACTTCGGCGGACAACGCAGCTCCCGCCCCCACGCCAACGTGATCGGCTTGGTGAACGGCCAGCCCATCGAGGCGGCAACCTACCAGCAAGTTCTAACCATGAACCGCCAAAACGTGGAAAAGGCCGGACAGACCCTGGAGCCCGGTGACGAGATGCGGCTCGAGGACGAAACGTGGAGCCTCCTCGTGGATGAGCTCTTGATGCAGCAGGAAGCGAAGAAACGTGGCCTGGAAGTGCATGACGCGGAAGTACGCGCCACGCTTCTCAACTCACCGCCCGCAATCGTGATGCAAAGCCCCAGCTTCCGCACGCAACAGGGCCAGTTCGACTACGCCAAATACCAGCAAGTGCTGCGCGATCCCTCCACCCCGGTGGAGTTCCTCTTGCAACTCGAAGCGTACGTGCGTGACTCGCTGCCCACCCAGAAACTGCAGTCACTCGTTCAATCCGCGGCCAAGGTCACCGATGAGGAGCTTCGCCGCCAGTACGCCGAGGAAAATGAAAAGGTGAATATCACCTACTTGGCCATGCACGTGGGCGGCGCGCCGGTGGATCCCAACGTGCCGGATGCAGACGTAGAGGCGTACTACAAAGCACACCAGGATGAATACAAACTGCCGCGGCGAGTGGACTTGACCTACATTGCCATTCCGCGCCAAGCCACCGCGGTGGATTCGGCCCGCGTTCATTCGGACCTCGTGCAGTACGCGACCGAAGCCCGCCAGGCAGAAGCGTCCCGCCAGGCCGGAAAAGTGGACGTATCGGTGAGCGACTTCGCTACGCTCGCGGCGTCCTTCTCCGAGGCTCCCAACGCCGATCAGGGCGGGTTGACCCCGGACTTCGTGAAGTTCACCGATTTGAGCCCGGCGGAGCAGGCCGCGGTAGCGTCCCTTCAGCCCGGACAAGTGAGCGATCCCTATCTCGATGGTGGGATGGCGCACATCGTCCAGCTCGCCGAAGAGAAAATCGACAACGGCCAGCGGCTGGTCAAGGTGCGAGACCTCGGCGTACGCATTGCTCCGTCGGACAGCACCGTACAGGCGAACCAGGAGGAGCTGGAAAAGCTTCGGACCGAAGCGTTGTCTTCGGGCCTCAAGGCCGCGGCGCGCAAGCATCAAATGGGTACGCGCACCGCCGAAGATGTGCTCCCCACCGGCATCACCCCCGGGCTGGCATCCTTGCCCGAAATAGGGTTGTGGGCGCACCGGCAAAAGTCGGGGACGTTAAGCCGGGTCTTGAGCGCGAACCATGCCTGGTTCCTGGTCGAAGTGGGCGAGTTCAAACCGGAAGGCCCCGCACCACTGGAGCAAGTGAAAAAGCGCGTGCAAAGCGACGTGGTCCGCGAGCGTCAACTCGACGTGCTGAAGCCGCGCGTGGACGCGCTGGTGGCGCGCGTGCGAGGCGGAACACCGCTCGAAGTTGCCGCGCAAATGGATTCGCTCAAGGTGAACAGCACGCCGCAAGTCACGCGGGCCATGGGTGTGCCCGGATTGGGGCGTGATCCCGACGTGCTCGCGGCTGCGTTCAAGCTTCCGGTGGGACAAGTCAGCGATCCCATTCGTAGCCCGCGTGGATGGGTGCTTTTACGGGTGGACGAACACACACCGCTCGATTGGTCCGGATTCGACGCGAAGAAAGAACTGCTGCGTCAGCGATCGCTGGCGTCTAAAGGGAACCAGCTCATGACTGAGTTCCTGCAGGAGCTTCGCGCGAAGGCCAAGATCGTCGACTATCGAAGCAGCTAGTTGGGGGATCCAGCGCTTTCGGGAGCGA
>Ga0207675_100006066_pt1 | contig 11498 bp, 13 predicted proteins | sample KBSSwiS42_FD_184305 | JGI IMG/M metagenome (GOLD analysis project Ga0207675, IMG submission 184305) | Switchgrass rhizosphere microbial communities from Kellogg Biological Station, Michigan, USA - KBS Switchgrass S4-2 (SPAdes) (version 2) | ecosystem: Host-associated > Plants > Roots >...
GCTGCAGGATCGCTTCATGGCCGAGGCGGCCAAGTACAACGTGCTTCCGCTCGACGATCGCTTCGCCCAGCGCGCCGATCCGAAGCTGCACCCGAGCCATATCCGCGGCAAGACGCGCTTCGTCTACGCCCCGGGCACGGTCCGGCTCGGCGAGCGTTCCTCGCCGAACACGAAGAACGTCCACCACACGCTCGCTGCCGAGGTGGAGATTCCGCAGAGCGGCGCCGAAGGCGTGCTCGTCTGCTGCGGTGGCATCTCCGGCGGCTTTTCGCTCTTCATCAAGGACGGCAAGCTGCACTGGGAGCACAACTACTACAACGAGATCCACTATCGCGTGTCATCCACGAAAGCGATCCCGCCGGGGCATCACGTGCTTTCCGCCGAGGTGAAGGTCGACCAGGAAGGCAAGTTCGGCGGGGGCGGAAGCGTGACCCTTCGGCTCGGCAGGAAGAGCATCGGCAAGGGGCGCTTCGAGCAGCAGGTCGCCGGCTATTTCACCGTCAACGAGGGCTTCGATGTCGGCTGCGACACCGTCTCGCCGGTGTCGGATCTGTACCAGTCGCCGTTCCCGTTCACCGGCAGGATGATCAAGGTGATGGTCGACGTCAGCGAAGCGAGCTTCGAGGACCTGGCCGAGCAGCACGAGGCACGCGCCCGGCTTGCGATGGCGACGCAGTGAGGTGCGTCGCGAAGCAAGCGAGTGACAACCGAGGAATCAAGCGATGAATTCGAACGACTCGATCCAGCGCAGTGTTCTTCCGATCCCCGACCGCAAGCCGGTCGGCCTCACGACCTACGACGCCAAAGACCCCGACACCCGATTCCCGCCGATCACGCCACTGCGGCCGCCCAGCGGCGCGCCCAACGTGCTGGTGATCCTGCTCGACGACGTGGGCTTCGGCGCATCGAGCGCGTTCGGTGGTCCGTGCCGCACGCCGACGGCCGAGCGGCTGGCTGCCAACGGGCTCAAGTACAACCGCTTCCACACCACGGCGCTGTGCTCGCCCACGCGCGCCGCGATGCTGTCGGGCCGCAACCACCACGCGGTGGGCATGGGCGGCATCACCGAGATCGCGACCTCGGCGCCCGGCTACAACTCGCTGCGGCCCAACACCTGCGCGCCGCTGGCGGAGATCCTGAAACTCAACGGCTACTCGACGGCGCAGTTTGGCAAGTGCCACGAAGTGCCCGTCTTCGAAACCACGCCGATCGGCCCGTTCCGTCACTGGCCCACCGGCTCGGGCTTCGAGCACTTCTACGGCTTCATCGGCGGCGAGAGCAACCAGTACTACCCAAATCTCTACGACGGCACCACGCCGATCGAGGCCGAGCGCACGCCCGAGCAGGGCTACCACCTGATGGAGGACCTCGCCGACAAGGCGATCGGCTACATCCGCCAGCAAAAGGCGATCGCACCCGACCGACCGTTCTTCGTCTATTTCGCGCCCGGCGCCACGCACGCGCCGCACCACGTGCCGAAGGACTGGATCGCCAAGTACAAGGGCCAGTTCGACCAGGGCTGGGACCAGCTGCGCGAAGAGACCTTCGCCCGCCAGAAGAAGCTCGGCGTCATCCCGCCAACGTGCGAACTCACCAAGCGGCCCGACGACATCCCGGCGTGGGACAAGATGGACGCGCGGCTGCGCCCGGTGCTGGCGCGTGAGATGGAGATCTACGCCGCCTTCCTCGAGTACGCCGACCACCACGTCGGCCGCGTCGTCGATTCGCTGGCCGAGCTGGGCATCCTCGACGACACGCTGGTCTACTACATCATCGGCGACAACGGCGCGTCGGCCGAAGGCTCGCTGATCGGCGCCTGGAACGACAAAGCCGGCGCGGAGGCGCCCGACCTTGCCACGCCCGAGCTGATGATCGAGCGCATCGACGAGCTCGGCTCGGCGCGCGCGCAGAACCACTACGCGGTGGGCTGGGCACATGCCATGGACACGCCGTACCAGTGGACCAAGCAGGTCGCATCGCACTTCGGCGGCACGCGCAACGGCACGATCGTGCACTGGCCCAAGGGGATCAAGTCGAAGGGCGAGATCCGCTCACAGTTCCACCACGTCATCGACGTGGCGCCGACCATCCTCGAAGCGGCCAGGCTGCCCGAGCCGACGCTGGTCAACGGCGTGCTGCAGGAGCCGCTGCACGGGGTGAGCATGCTGTATTCGTTCGACGACGCCAAAGCGGCGGAGCGCCACGAGACCCAGTACTTCGAGATGGTGTGCAACCGCGGCATCTATCACAAGGGCTGGACCGCGGTGACGCGGCACGGCAACCTGCCGTGGGTGGTGGTCGGCGCGCAGCCGCCGCTGGCCGACGACGTGTGGGAGCTCTACGACACGACCAAGGACTGGTCGCAGGCGCACGACCTCGCCAAGAAGATGCCCGACAAGGCGGCCGAGTTGAAGCGCCTGTTCGACCTCGAGGCTACGAAGTACAACGTGTTCCCGCTCGATGACCGCAAGGCCGAGCGCGCGAACGCCGACATCGCCGGCCGCCCGCAGGTCGTGCACGGCAGCACGCAGCTGCTGTTTCCCGGCATGCGGCGGTTGTCCGAGAACACCGCAATCAACACCAAGAACAAGTCGCACGCGGTCACTGCCGAGCTGGAGATGGCGTCGTCCGGCGCCAAGGGCGTGATCGCAGCGCACGGTGGCCACATGGGCGGCTGGAGCCTCTACGCGCACGAAGGAAGGCTCAAGTACCACTACAACTTCCTCGGCCTGCAGCGCGTCGACGTGGTCGCGAGCGCCCAGTTGCCGGCGGGCAAGCACCAGGTGCGCATGGAGTTCGCCTACGACGGCGGCGGCCTCGGCAAGGGCGCCGGCATCACGCTCTATGTCGACGGCCAGAAGGTCGGTGACGGGCGCGTCGCGCGCACGCACGCCTTCCTGTTCTCGATGGACGAGACGATGGACGTGGGCTGCGACGTGGGCGAGCCGGTGTCGCCCGACTACGGCCCGCGCGACAACGCGTTCACCGGCAAGGTCAACTGGGTGCGCATCGACATCGACGAGGCGGCCAAGGACGCCAACCACCTGATCGGCGCCGAAGAACGATTTCAGCTTGCCATGGCGAGGCAATAGCGATGGCGTTCGCATGGGGAACATGGCGCGGGCTCGTGCGTGCTGGCGCCATCGACGCCGACCACGTGATCGGCACGGTCGGGCGATTCTTCCTCGCAATGACACGGCAGTAGTCGCGATGCAGGGGAAAGAAGCGCGCCCGCGCCGCAGGACGAGCTCCTGTGCTCGAGGGCATGGTGCGGATACCCGGGGCGCGTCCCTGATGGAGCCGACGTCCACTACCCCGAGGAAGCGCCGGCGCACAGAGTGAGCGTGAACGGCTTTTGGATGGATGTCCACGCCGTCACCAACGCCGAATTCAAGCGCTTCGTCGAGGCCACGCACCACGTGACGCTCGCCGCAAGGCCGGCCAACGCGGCCGACTATCCTGGAGCGAAGCCGGAGCCGCTCGCACCCCGCTCCGTGGTGTTCCGCAAGGCCCCTGGCCCCGTGGACATGCGCAATGCCTAGCTACACGTTGGGGGGATCGGCTGCACAGCTGGCATCGACACCTCACGACCGATGACGGTGCGCGCGTACAGGTAGTTGATGCGGGCTCTTTCGCTTAGCGAATCGATGTCGACATTGCCATCGGCGTCGCAGGGAAACGAGTACCCCCGGCCCTGGGGGAAAAGCGATCGGAAGCTCATCTCGTAGCAAATGGGCGCATGCGGGGCTGGAGTGACGTTCACGATTGCTCCGGAATTGAATGCAAGCGCGATCTCTGCAACGGAGGCAGTCGATCGCGATGGGGTCGGCGCACAAATGACTGATGCCGCCCGGCGATACGGGGTGATGCGGTGTGCCATCCACCCGTCAGAAGCTGTGGCGCAGGCCGAAGTCGAGCCCGGTGGAGGCTTTGCCGGCTGCCAGCGTGGGGTTCTTGTCCACCGCGATCGCTGAAGCCCCCTGGTTGGTGACGCGCACCAGATTGCTGTACAGCGCGGTGCGCTTGGACAGGTTGTACAGATAGCCGATGGCGAACTGGCGCGCGTCGTTGGGGTCGGTGTTCACCCCCGTGCTGGTCGTCCCCGACAGGTTGGAGGTCACGTAGGACACGCGCGCGAAGCCCGGGCCCATCGGAACCTGGGCGCCGACGTAGTAGTTCGCGACCTTCAGACCCGCGGCCCTCGACTGCGTGATGTAGCCCGACACCTTGGCCGGGCCGAAGTCGTATGACGCGCCGAGGTCGAGGGTCTTGAACTTGTCGTCGCCGCCCACCGGGGCCACGCTGGTCTCGCCGTACGACAGCGACACGTCGAGCGGACCCGCGGCATAGCCGGCACGTCCGGCGATGTACTTCTTGCCGACGACCCCTTCGCCCGGCGCGACCGCGAATCGCCCGTAGAACCCACCCAGTCCCGGCGTGAAGTAGACGATCTGGTTGTCGGCCCGCACGGCGGTATCGCGCGCGGTGCCCAGTGACGAATCGAACTTGCTCACGCTCGACAGGCCGATGTCGGACCACACGTCGTAGTCTTCGTAGCCGAGGTAGGTCACCGAGTAGTCGCGTCCGAGGCGCAACTCGCCGAAGCGGCCAAACAGACTCACGGTGGAGCGGCGGTTCCAAAAACGGGTCGGGTCCTGCGGGGTGCCGGTGTCGGGAGACAGGCCCGATTCGAGCTGAAAGCCCGCCATCAGCCCGTCGCCGAGATCCTCGACGCCACGCACACCGAAGCGGCTGGTGTTGTTGCCATTGGAGGCCAGCGACTTGACGCTGGCGTCGCCGTTCTTCACGTAGCGCAGGCCAAGATCGACCACGCCGTAGAGGGTGACCGACGACTGCGCCGCCGCGCCCGCGCACAGCGCTGCGAGCCCGGCCAGGGTTGCGATTCTCTTCACGTGCTTCCTTTGAGGTGGGTACGGCCACGCCGATGCCGCTGTGGCCATCGATCGACGGCCACAGCGATCACGACGCTTCTCAGCGGGTGGCCTGGCTGGCTGGCGCGCGGGCGAACACCGGCAGCGCGACCCGCGGGTACAGGCCGGGGTGGATCTCGTTGAGCTTCAGCCCCGACTCACCGGCAGCGACGATGTCGCCGGTGCGCTGCGCTTCGGCCAGTTCGGCCAGCACTTGCGCGCGCGTCTTGGCAGCCGCCGCGGTGCGCTGCGGATACGACGACGGGTGCAGTTCGTTGAGCTTCAGCGACGACTCGCCATCAGCCAGCAACTCGCCGCTTTGCCGTGCCGCCTCGAACTCGGCGCGCACTTCGGCCCGCGCGCGGCTCGGCGCCACCGGCATCGCGTTCGCCGGCGCGTTCTGTTCGCCGCGTGCGATGGTGCCGTTGCGCACCGCATCGATGAGTTCCTGGCGAACTTGCTCGCGTGTCTTGGGCATCGTGGTCTGTGCAAGCGCTCCAGCGCTCGCTGCGGCCATCAGGAGCATCGTCATGCAGGGGGCCAACGTCTTGCGGTTCATCACAAGTCCTTTCAGTGGGGCGGTGTCTGCTCGAAACGTCGAGCCGCGTGCCGTGCATGACTGGTGCGATGAGCAAGCCATTCCGCGCAGCACACAAGACCTTGCGTCTCGCGAGGCGGATGGAATACGGCGGCGAGCGCACAGGTACTTCATGCGCGAGGGCGCAGCCTCGCCTGGCCCATCGATGCGGGATCGCATGACACGCGCTCACACCCTCCTGGTTGCCGCCATCGTCGCCACGACGTCGCTGACAGCTCTTGCAGACGGCGACGCTGCAGCCGGCCGTACGCTGTATCAAATGCGCTGCAACGTACCCGACGCCAAGGACCGCGCTGACCTCATCGCCCATCTGAAGCAAGCGGCCGCGGCCAAGTAGCCGCGCGGATGGAATAGATCGGACCGAGGCCGGGTATGGCGAGGTGCAGGCATCGGGCTCGAACGCGTGATGCCGCTACCCCATCATCACCTGGACCCACCATGGATCGTCGTGACTTCCTGAGCCTGACCGCCGTCGGCGGCGGCGCCGTCTTCGCCTCGAGCCTGGCCGGCTGTGCCCGCCCCGAGGGCGCGGCCGCCGTCGACAAGGACTTCTACTTCGTGCAGCTGTCGGACGTTCATTGGGGCTATCAAGGCCCCGCCAACCCCGACTCCGCAGTCACCCTGCGCAAGGCGGTGGCCGCGATCAACGCGCTGCCCGTGCAGCCCGAGTTCATCGTCTTCACCGGTGACCTCACGCACACCACCGACGACCCGGCGGAACGCCGGCGCCGCATGGCCGAGTTCAAGACCATCGTCGCCGACTTGAGGGTGCGCAACGTGCGCTTCATGCCAGGCGAGCACGACGCGTCGCTCGACCGCGGCGAGGCGTTCAAGGAGTTTTTCGGCGACACCCACTACGCGTTCGACCACAAGGGCGTGCATTTCATCGTCATCGACAACGTGTCGGACCCCGGCGCCAAGATCGGCGACGAGCAACTCGCTTGGATGCGCACCAAGCTGGGCCGTCTGGACAAGAAGGCGCCGATCGTCGTGCTCACGCACCGGCCGCTGTTCGACCTGGCACCCAAGTGGGACTGGGCCACGCGCGACGGCGCGCAGGCGGTGGACATGCTGATGGCGTACGAGAACGTGACGGTGTTCTACGGCCACATCCACCAGGAACATCACCAGATGACCGGCCACATCGCGCACCACTCGGCGAAGTCGCTGATCTTTCCGCTGCCGGCGCCGGGCTCGCAGCCCAACCGCACGCCGCTGCCGTGGGACGCCAGCGCACCCTACAAGGGCCTGGGCTTTCGCGAGATCGAAGCCGAGGACGCCGGCAAGACCTACCAGGTCACCGAGTATCCGGTGGTGCGCGCATGAGAGCAGTGCCATTTGGGATGGCCGCATGAGCGATCGCCAACGATTCGAGACGCTCGTGCTGCCGCATCTGGATGCGGGCTACAACCTGGCGCGCTGGCTGCTGCGCGACGAGCCGGCTGCCGAGGATGCGGTGCAGGAGGCGTCGATGCGTGCCTTTCGGTACATTGAATCGCTGCGCGGCGACGATCCACGCCCCTGGTGGCTGGGCATCGTGCGCAACACCTGCTTCACGATGCTCGAGCGAAAACGCAATACCCCCGACACGGTGGAATTCGACGACGCCGAGTTCGAGGCTGTAGCCGGACCTGCCGAGGCAACCACCTCGGACCCGGCGGCGCTGCTGGAGCAGCGCAGGTTGCGCACGCTCGTCGATGCCGCGATCCGCGCGCTGTCGCCGGTGCTGCGTGAGGTGATCGTGCTGCGCGAGTTCGAAGACCTCGAGTACGCGCAGATCGCCAAGATCATCGCAGTGCCCGTGGGCACCGTGATGTCGCGCCTGTCGCGCGCTCGCGAGAAGATGCGCGAGGCGCTGATGCATGCCCATCTGGGCCAATCCAACCCGGGGCATTGACCACCATGAGCCTCGACGACCAAGACCTGTCCGCGCTGATCCGCACACACGCGACGCGGCATACCGCCCCCGCCAGCCTGCGCGCGGGCATCCGCACGCAGACGGCGCTGGCGCAGGCCGGCCGCTCCAGCGCCCCGCCCGGCGCCAAGGCCGCACGCTGGCGTTGGATCAACTTCGGATGGGGCACCGCCTCGGCCAGCTTTGCGCTGGGCATGCTGTGCATGCTGCTCGTGCTGCCGGTGGCGCAGCGCTTCAACCCGGGCGAGCCGCTCGATGCCGACCTGGTGGCCCGCCACGTGCGGGCACTGCAGGTGGGACCGCTGGCCGAGGTGATCTCCACCGACCGGCACACGGTGAAACCCTGGTTCCAGGGCCGGCTCGACTTCGCGCCCCCGGTGTTCGACCTGGCCGGCGAGGGCTTCCCGCTGATGGGCGGGCGCATCGAGCACGTGCGCGGCGACGCGGTGGCCACGCTGGCCTACACGCACAACCGCCATGTGATCGATGTCTTCATCTGGCCCAGCGGCGAGCAGCAAGCGCCGGTGCGCAGCGTTCGCAGAGGGTTCAACGTGGTCCACTGGGCCGACGGCTCGATGCAGTACTGGGCTGTTTCCGACATGGATCACGAAGAGGTCGAGACCTTCGCACGGCTGTGGAAGCAGCGTGCTGCACCGATCTGATTTTTGCGCGCGAGGGCAGCGCTGCACCGCGTCGGCCGTCGACCAAGAAGATCCAGATCGAGCACCTCTGGCGACATCCACAGCCCCGATGAACATCCTTGCGATGGACGCTCCGCCACGAAGGAGGCCATCCAACGGGTTCCCTGTTGCGATGGAAGGCACGAGTCGCGAAGCGATCCAGCCAGGCGCCGTCGCTGCCATTGCTCGCGAGGCGTGTTGGACAGCCGTCGCGGTGCCGACGTTCGATCGCTCGCGAAAGGCGTCTTCTTTGGGCGGATGCGACGGCTTGCCACTGTCACGCGAGCGCGCTGCGAAGCCTGGCGACCTCGGGCGCGCAGCGGGCTGATCGGTATCGCTCAAAAGAGACGACGCAAATTGCGCATGCCCGATGTAGCGATGCTGTCGCGATTCGTGAAGCGCAGCCTCGCACCAGCCAAGGGCTGGTGAACCACAATCTGCGCTCGCTCCCGGCAGCTTGGCGCGTGGTCCGGTCGGGCGAGGGCCTTGGTTGATCAATCCGTGCGAGAGGCAGCCTTCGTGGCCGCTCCTTGCGATTCGTCAATCGCCTCCGGATTGCAGCCTCGGACAATCGTGATCCCGAGGGCCAGCCAGGAGCGCCCCAGATGCTGCAGATCAGGATTCACGGCCGCGGCGGCCAGGGTGTCGTGACGGCAGCGGAGATGCTGTCGGTCGCTGCCTTTGCGCAGGGCCGACACGCACAGGCGTTTCCCAGCTTCGGCTCCGAGCGCACCGGGGCGCCGGTGGTCGCTTTCTGCCGCATCGACGACCGCGAGATCCGCTTGCGCGAGCCGATCATGTCGCCCGACGTGCTGATCGTGCAGGACCCCACGCTGCTGCATCAGGTCGATGTCTTTCAGGGGCTGCGCCCCAACGGCTACGTGCTGATCAACAGCCGGCGCAGCTTCGAGCAACTGGGGCTGGCCGAGGTCGCGGCGCGTTTTCGCCACGAGCGCCTGACCACCGTGCCGGCCACCGAGATCGCGCTCAAGCACCTGGGTCGCCCGCTGCCCAACGCCGTGCTGCTGGGCGGCTTAGCGGCGTTGTCGGGGCTGGTGTCGCTGCAGGCGGTGACGCATGCCATCCACGACACCTTCAGCGGCAAGGTCGCCGACGGCAACGCGGCCGCGGCCGCCGAGGCCTTCGAGTACGTGCGGCGCGAGATCGAGGAGTTGAGCCGTGCTCAAGCAGGTTGAGGGTTCGCACGCGGTGGCCGAGGCAGTGGCTCTGGCGCGGCCGGAAGTGATCTGCGCCTACCCGATCTCGCCGCAGACGCACATCGTCGAGGGGCTCGGCGAGCTGGTGAAGAGCGGCGCGCTAGCGCCCTGCGAGTTCATCAACGTCGAGAGCGAGTTCGCCGCGATGAGCGTGGCCATCGGCAGCTCGGCCGCCGGCGCGCGCACCTACACCGCCACCGCCAGCCAGGGCCTGCTGTTCATGGCCGAGGCGGTCTACAACGCCTCGGGCCTGGGCCTGCCGATCGTGATGACGATCGCCAACCGCGCGATCGGTGCACCGATCAACATCTGGAACGACCACAGCGACTCGATGAGCCAGCGCGACTGCGGCTGGATCCAGCTGTTCGCCGAGAGCAACCAGGAGGCGCTCGACCTGCACATCCAGGCCTTCCGGCTCGCCGAAGAGCTGTCGATGCCGGTGATGGTGTGCATGGACGGCTTCATCCTCACGCACGCCTACGAGCGCGTCGACATTCCGCAGCAGGACGAGGTCGATGCCTTCCTGCCACCCTACGAGCCGCGCCAGGTGCTCGACCCGGCCGAGCCGGTGTCGATCGGCGCGATGGTGGGGCCCGAGGCGTTCATGGAAGTGCGCTACCTCGCGCATGCCAAGCAGCTGTCGGCGCTCGAGCACATTCCTCGCATCGCCGCCGAGTTCACGGCGCGCTTCGGCCGCAATTCTGGCGGCCTGGTCAGCGCGTACCGGACCGAAGACGCGCAGACCATCGTCGTCGCGCTGGGCTCGGTGATCGGCACCTTGAAGGACACGGTCGACGAACTGCGCGCCGACGGCATGAAGATCGGCGTGCTGGCGATCCGCTCGTTCCGCCCGTTCCCGCTGGCCGCGGTGCGCGCAGCGCTGCAGAACGCCCAGCGCGTGGTGGTGCTCGAGAAGAGCTTCTCGGTGGGCCTGGGCGGCGTGGTGTCCACCGACGTGCGCGTCGCGTTGTCGGGCCTGCAGCTGCACGGCTACACCGTCGTCGCCGGGCTCGGCGGGCGCGCCATCACCCAGAGCAGCCTGTGCCGCACGCTGCGCGAGGCGGTGGCCGGCAAGCTGCAGCCGCTGACCTTCATGGACCTCGACTGGCGCATCGTCGAGCGTCAGCTCGAACGCGAGGCCAAGACGCGGCGCAGCGGCCCGATCGCCGAGAACCTGCTGCGCGACATCGGCACCGTGGCCTCGAAAGTCGCTTGAATGACAACCCCCACGCTCACTTCGTTCGCTGCCCCCCGCGGGGGTGAAGCCTCCCTTGGGGCGGCCCGGCGGGAGGCCTGATGGACACCACCGTCAAGTTCTATCAGACCGGCACCTTCACGGTCGGCAATCGCCTGCTCGCGCCCGAGCAGCGCAGCGTGCAGGCATCGATCGAACGCAGCAACTCGCTGAACTCGGGCCATCGCGCGTGCCAGGGTTGCGGCGAAGCACTCGGCGCGCGCTACGCGGTCGACGCGGCGATGCGGGCCACGCAGGGCCAGCTGATCGCGGCCAACGCCACCGGCTGCCTCGAGGTGTTCTCGACGCCGTATCCAGAGTCCTCATGGCAACTGCCGTGGATCCACTCGCTGTTCGGCAACGCGGCGGCGGTCGGCACCGGCATCGCGGCCGCGCTGAAGGTCAAGGCGGCGCGACGCGGCCTCGCGCAGAGCCCGGTGCGCGTGATCGCGCAGGGCGGCGACGGCGGCACCACCGACATCGGCTTCGGCTGCCTGTCGGGCATGTTCGAGCGCAACGACGACGTGCTCTACATCTGCTACGACAACGAGGCGTACATGAACACCGGCGTGCAGCGCAGCTCGGCCACCCCGCCCGGGGCTCGCACGGCGACGACGATGGCCGTCGGTCCGCAGCCTGGCGCCGAGTTCGGCAAGGGCAAGAACATGCCGAGACTGGCGATGGCGCACGAGATCCCGTACGTCGCCACGGCGACGGTCGACGATCTGCACGACCTCGAGGCCAAGGTCGAGCACGCGATGACGCTGCGCGGCGCGCGCTACCTCCACATCCTGGTGCCTTGCCCGCTCGGCTGGGGCTCGGCGAGCCACGACACGATCCGTCTCGCCCGCCTGGCGCGCGAGACCGGGATCTTCCCGGTCTTCGAGGCCGAGCACGGCGAGGTGACGCGCGTGACGAAGATC
>Ga0207675_100006067_pt1 | contig 11498 bp, 12 predicted proteins | sample KBSSwiS42_FD_184305 | JGI IMG/M metagenome (GOLD analysis project Ga0207675, IMG submission 184305) | Switchgrass rhizosphere microbial communities from Kellogg Biological Station, Michigan, USA - KBS Switchgrass S4-2 (SPAdes) (version 2) | ecosystem: Host-associated > Plants > Roots >...
GCAGCATCTCGGCCACCAGGAACGCCAGCTCCAGGGCCTGCTGGGTGTTGAGCCGCGGGTCGCACGCGGTCTCGTAGCGGCCGGCGAGATCGGCGTCGGAGATCTCCTGCGCGCCGCCGAGGCACTCGGTGACGTCCTCACCGGTGACCTCGACGTGGATCCCGCCGGGGTGGGTGCCGAGCGCGGCGTGCACCTCGAAGAAGCCCTGCACCTCGTCCACGATCCGGTCGAAGTGGCGGGTCTTGTAGCCGGAGGTGGACTCGACGGTGTTGCCGTGCATCGGGTCGCACTGCCAGATGACCTTGTGGCCGGAGGCTTCGACCTTCTCGACGATCGCGGGAAGCACATCCCGAACCCGGCCGCTGCCCATGCGGCTCACCAGCGTGAGCCTGCCCGGGTGGTTGCCGGGGTCGAGCCGCTCGACGTACTCGACGGCCAGCTCCGGCGACGTGGTGGGGCCGATCTTCAGGCCGATCGGGTTGGCCAGGAGCTCGGCGAACGCGATGTGCGCGCCGTCGAGCTGGCGGGTGCGCTCGCCGATCCACACGAAGTGCGCGGAGAGGTCGTAGAGCTTCGGGAGCTCCGGGTCGCGCTGGTCGAGCCGCAGCATGGCCCGCTCGTAGTCGATCAGGAGTGCCTCGTGGGAGGCGAAGAACTCGACCTGGTGGAGGTTGTAGTCGTCCACGCCACAGGCCGCCATGAACGCGAGCGCCCGCTCGATCTCGGCCGCGATGGCCTCGAAGCGCGCGCCCGCGGGAGAGGTGCGGACGAAGTCCTTGTTCCAGTCGTGCACCATCGTGAGGTCGGCCATGCCGGTGGCGGTGAGCGCGCGCACCAGGTTCATCGCCGCCGACGCGTTGGCGTAGGCGCGGATCATCCGGGACGGGTCGGGGGTGCGCGCGACCGGATCGGCGACCAGCGCGTTGACGATGTCGCCCCGGTAGGAGGGCAGGCCGAGCGCGTCGAGCGGGGCGCTGCGCGGCTTGGCGTACTGGCCCGCGATGCGCCCGACCTTCACCACCGGCAGCGATGCGCCGTAGGTGAGCACGATCGCCATCTGCAGGAGGGTGCGGATGGTGGCCCGGAGGTGCGGCTCGGTGTTGTCCACGAACGTCTCGGCGCAGTCGCCGCCCTGGAGCAGGAACGCGCGCCCGTTGGCGACATCGGCCAGCCGGTCGTGCAGTTTGTCCACTTCGGGCGGCAACGTGACCGGCGGGACGCTTTCCAGCACCGTGCGGACGTGCGCGACGGTCTGCGCATCGGGCCACTCCGGCTGCTGCGCCGCGGGACGGGCGAGCGCGTCGTCCAGCCGCTTGCGCAGGTCGGCGGGCAGGGGCGGCAGCTCGGGCAGCACTTCGACGGGGGCGTCGACGGACCAGTTCACGTCCTCAGGGTAGAGCCCCGGCACCGTCTCACCCGTTCGGGCCGTTTAGCTGAGCGCCGTCCGATTCGTCTGTCGCCCATTCGGACGGATTTTGCGCTGGTGCCAACGGATATTTCAGCGGCATGGCAACTCTCTTGTGGATCCTCGCCGTGATCCTCGTCGTCGCAGGCATCTTCGCCATCGTTCGGCGCCAGCTCATCTGGGGCATCGTGCTCATCATCGTCGGGCTGCTCGTCGGCCCGGGCGGCGTCAGCATCTTCACCTGACCCCGCACGCCACCCGTCACACGTCAGCGGACCGGAGCCGCCGCCTCTATCGCTTCCCACCGCAGCCGGTTCAACCGGGCGTCCGCGAGCGCGTCGTGGGCGTCCGCGGTGGGTGGCGGGAGCGGCGGCTTCCCCGCGTCCTCCCAACGTTGCCGCAGCTCACGCGTGAACCGCGGCAACGCACGCGGCAACGCGGGCATCGCACCCCAGAGCTGGCACAGCGCGACGTGGTCGTACGCAGCGATCCACGCCCACAGCTCGACCTCGCCGGGTGCGCCGGTCAGGAAGGCCAGCAGGTCGGCCCGCAGCCGATCGCGCGACCGCCAGGCCGGATCGGCGGGTGACGGCAGCTTCGGGAGCACGTTGGCCCGTACCCAGGCCCCGGCCCGCCCGCCGTCGAACTCGGTCGACACCGCGTAGAACTCACGTCCGTCCTCGCCGACCACGCCGATGGAGACCAGGTCGATGGTCGTCCCGTCCTCGATGAACTCGCAGTCGTAGAAGAAGCGCACGGGATCCGAGGCTATCCCGCGCCCCGGGAACGCCGCGTGGTGGCTGCGTTCTCAGCTCTGGCCCGCCGTGAGCGTGGTGGACTCGTCGACGCCCTTCTTCTTCGGGGCCGACGACGGGGCGCTCGACGCGGCGCAGGAGAGCGGCTCGACGCACTCCGCCGGATCGGGCGCGATCGCCGGAGCGGGGTCCGTCGCGGGTGGAGCGCTCGGCGGCGCCTGGACCGACGGCCGCACCGGCGCGGGTGGCGGCGCGGCCACCCGGAGCCGCGGGCTGCGGACCACCACTTCGGTGGTGACCGTGACGGCGGCGGGCGTGGTGGGCAGGGCGGTGACCGACGGCGGCGCCGCCGGGGCCACCATCGTGCCGATTCCGGCGAGCTCGGGAGCTGCGCGGCCCGCGGAGCGCAGCGTGACCGACCACAGGCTGCTGCCGACGACCACCGCTACGGCGACGGCGCCGAAGGCGAGCCACGGCAGCAGGAAGCGCAGGCGACCGCGGGTCGGGGGCGGCGGCACCCGCGGAACGATCACGGTGCGGGCAGGCTCGGTCCGCTCGATGCTGGGGAGCACACCTCCAACATCGCGCTGCGCACCGTCCTCATTACACGGTGCGACCGCTCAGCTGGCGCGTTTCTCCGGGGGCGGGGCGGCGGCCAGCGCGGCGGCGCGCTCCTTCACCGACGCCGCGTACATGTCGACGTAGGTCTGCCCGGTGAGCTCCATCAGCGCGTACATGATCTCGTCGGTCATCGAGCGCTCGATGAAGCGGTCGCCCGCCATCCCGTGGTAGCGGGAGAAATCCAGCGGCTCGCCGATCTTGATGTTGACCTTGTGCGGGCGCCACGTCCGCGAGCCGATCGGGTTCACCCGGTCGGTGCCGATCATCGCGACCGGTATCACCGGCACGCCCGCCTCCAGCGCCATGCGGGCCACGCCGGTCTTGCCCTTGTACAGCCGCCCGTCCGGCGAGCGGGTGCCTTCCGGGTAGATGCCCAGCAGCTTGTCCTCGCGCAGGATCCGCACGGCCGTGGCCAGCGCGGCCTGTGCCGCCGACCCGCTCGCCCGGTCGACGGGCACCTGGCCCACCCCGGTGAAGAAGATCTTCTTCAGCCGTCCGAGGAACCCGGGTTGGGTGAAGTACTCGCGCTTGGCGAGGAAGGTGATGCGGCGCGGCACCAGCAGCGGGAGGAGGAACGAGTCGACGACGGCGAGGTGGTTGCTGGCGAGGATCGCGCCACCGTGCTCCGGGACGTGCTCGACGCCCTCGATCGTCGGCCTGCAGAGCAGTCGCAGCAGCGGGCCGACGAGCACGAACTTGGACCACCAATACAGCACCTCGGCGTGCCCCTTCCGGCTCGACTGCGTCAGCCTACGGAGAGCCGTGCCGCAGCGACAACGGGCCGGGGCGTGCCAGGATGGTGGAGACCGGATGAGGTCTCCCGCCGGCGCGGACAGGAGGGCCGCGTGACCCGCGAACCCGACTCGAGCAGCTTCGACGCGATCGTCGCGGCGTGGCGGGCCGAGGGCAACGTGCCCCAATGGCCCGACGACCCGCAGCTCGACGAGATGGCGGCCGACGCCCGCACCGACGTGGACACCGACGTGGACACCGACGTGGACACCGACGTGGACACCGACGTCGACACCGACGTCGACACCGACGTCGACACCGACGCACCCGCCGATCCGGCGGCCGCCGAACGCACCGACGAGCCCCCCGGCAGCCGGTCCGAGACCGCAGGCCCCGACGCCGCCCGCCCGCCCTTCGGCGCCGCCCGCGCCGAGCCCGACGCCGCAGGCCCGCCCTTCGGCGCGCGCACCGACCCCAGCCGCGCAGGCCACCCCCTCGACACCGGGCGCCCCGGTGATCCCGCCGACGGTCGCCCCGCCGTAGGCCGCGCCGAACCCGGCCGCGCAGACCAGAGCCGCCCCGTAGGCCGCGCCGAACCCGGCCGCGCAGACCACAGCCGTGCCGACCACGACGCCGACGACGATCTCGACCGCCGCGACGCTCCGCGGCCCGACGACGCCGACCCCGACCACCCCGGTCCCGGCAGCGCACCGCGCGGCGGCACCGATCCGCACGCCGAGGACGTGGCCGACCGGCGCGGCACGAACGGGGAGCACGGCCACCCGGTCCGCGCCGGAGCCGCCGCCGATCCGCATGCCGACGAGCACTTCGTCCCGCCGGAACCGCCGCCGCTCCCCCGCCTGGGGCCGCCGATCCTCGTCGGGCTCACGCTCATCGGGCTGGGCCTGGTGCTCGTGACGTTCCCCGGCTGGGTGGGGGTGCCGCAGGTGTACGGCCTCCCGCTCGGCCTCGTCGCCATCGCCGCCGGGCTGGGCTGGCTGGTGCTGCGCCTCTGGCCCGACCCCGACGACGTGCCCCCGCCGCTCTACCTCGACGACCCCGACGACCCCGACGGCGGCGCCGTCCTCTGACGCCGCGCCGGCCCGGACCACCGCCGCGCCCGTCTCTCGGCGTGGTGGTAGCGGCAGTCCGTCCGCCGACCGCCTCGCCTACTTCCCGGCCCGCGGCCCCCGCCGGACGCCCGACCGCGCGCCTGCCCGCGAAGCGCCGACCACCAGGTCCCGCGCGAGCTGCGCCGCGCCGACCACCGCCGCCGCCTCCCCCAGCTGGGCCGTGCGGATGCGCGCCATCGGCCGCCGCCCCGCGCCGGTGAGCAACGCCGCGTAGTGCTCGCGGGCCTCGTCCAGGAACAGCGGCGCCGACTCCGAGACCCCGCCGCCGATCACCACCAGCTCGGGGTCGAAGACGTCGGCGACGAGCGCCAGCCCCACCCCCAGCCACCGCGCGAGGTCCTCCATCGCCGCGATGGCGACCGGGTCGCCTTCCCGCGCGGCCGCCGCGACGCCCTGGCCGGTCACCCGGCGGGGGTCGCCCGCCGCGAGGCGCGAGAGCAACGGCGAGCGCCCCGGATCGCGCGCCATCAGCTCCACCGCGGTCGTGGCCAGCGCCGTGCCCGAGCAGTACCGCTCCCAGCAGCCGGTCTTCCCGCACGGGCACGGCCGTCCGTCCGGCACCACCTGCAGGTGCCCCAGCTCCGGCGCCACCCCGAACGCTCCCCGGAAGAGCACGCCGTCGAGCAGCAGCGCCGAACCGACCCCGGTGCCGAGCGCCACGAAGACGGCGGTCGCGGCGCCCGCCGCCGCCCCGAAGTAGCGCTCGGCGAGCGCCGCGGCGTTGGCGTCGTGCTCGACGACCACCGGCAGCCCGATGCGGTCCCCGATGCGGTCGGCCACCGGGGCGTCGCGCCACGACAGGTGCGGCGCGAACCGGACCACCCGCCGGTCGGGTGTGATGAACCCGGCCAGCGCGAGCCCGACGGCCGCGACCCGGTGCCGCTCCGCGAGCGTGCGCACCACGCCCGCGACCGCCGCCTCCAGCGCCGACTCGCTGGGCGGGGTCGGGGTGCGGGCGGTGTCGAGCACGGTGCCGTCGCCGTTGACGACGCCCGCCCGCACGCTGGTGCCACCGACGTCGACGCCGACGGTGAGCGTCACCGCCCACCACCGGCGCGATCGACCGGTATCCGCTGCACGACCTTCGGGCTGCCCGACGCGGTGCGCTCCGCAGGCGGCGGCTCGGCGGGCTCGTCCAGAGCCGAACGCAACAGCGTGACGAGCCCGCCAAGGTGCTCGGCCAGCCGCTGCACGAGCTCGGGACGCTCCCCCCGCAGCGCGGCCATCAGCGCGCACAGCGGGCACGCCGCGCAGGTCTCCGCCGCCATCGGGGTGGGCGGCTCGATGCGCAGCCGGTCCAGCACGGGCTCGACCCGGTCCAGCGCCGTTCGCGCGAGGTCGCGCAGCTCGGCCGACGCCCCGGCGTGCGCGTCGCACCCAGGAGTCGTCATCGGGTCCAGACCGCGGGGTCGGGGGCGAACGCGACGCACAGGTCGTCGCCGTCCAGCCGCGCCGCGGTGACCGTGCACCGGCGCAGCACCGACGGCAGCGCCACCAGCCGCCGCACCCCGCCGACCGCGACCACCAGCTCGTCGCCGACGCGGGCCAGCTCGAGCGGACCGTCGGCCGCACCGGGCAGGGCGATCGCCAGCTCGAACTCCGAGTCCACCGACGTGCCCTCCCCCCGCGTGCGCCGCACCCGCAGCGGCGGCGGCCCCGGCGAGCCCGCCGCCGCCGGGTCGGTGGCGCCGTACAGGTTGTCGGCCACCTCCAGCAGCGCGGCCACGCCGGTGGGCTCGGCGGCGGTGTGGTCGACGGTGGACAGCGACACCCCGCCCAGCCCGGTCAGCTCGCCGAGCACGGCCTGCTGCTCGCTGTGCCGCTCGCGCAGCCAGCGCGCCGCGGGCCCGCGCAGCGACGGCGGCGGCCCCGGCACCACCCGGTTGACGACGACGCCGTCGACGCGCAGCCCGTGCAGCGCCAACGCGGTGAGCGTGCGCCGGGTCTCGGCCGCCACCACCCGCTCCGGGGTGAGGACGAGCCGGATCGAGGTGCGGGTGTGGTCGGCGAGCATCGCGCGGAGGCCCGCGAGCTGCTCGGCCAGCCCGTCGAGGGCGTCGATCGTGGAATCCCAGCCCGCCGCGGCACCCCGCCCGCCGCCGGACAGGCCCGCCAGCAGTCCGCGCACCGCCCGTCGGTGCGCGGGGAACAGCCGCTCGACGTAGCCCGCCAGCGCTTCGGGCAGCCCCAGCAACCGCAGCGTCTCCGCGGTGGGCCCGCAGTCGACGACGACGACCTCCCACGGCCCCGACTCGGCGGCGCGCCGCACTTCCGCGAGCGCGAGCAGGTCCTCGACGCCGGGGAGCACGGTCAGCTCGTCGGCCACCAGCTCGTCGACGCCCGCCCCGGCGAGCACGGTGCGCAGGTGCTGCTGCAGCGGTCCCCACGCGTCGTCGAGCAGGGCGTGGGTGTCGATGTGGGCGGCGTACAGGCCGCTCTCCAGCTCGGCGGGCTCGCCGTCGAGCTCGGCTTCGAGCGCGTCGCCGAGGGAGTGCGCGGGGTCGGTCGAGACGACCAGCGCCTTGCGTCCCGAACGGGCGAGGCGGGCGGCCGTGGCCGCCGCGAGCGTCGTCTTGCCGACGCCGCCTTTCCCCGTGAACAGCACGACCCGCACGGACGGAGGTTACTTGTTGAGTGCCTCCACGCGGCGCTTCAGCCCCTTGAGCGCCGTATCGATGATCACCTTCTCGGCCTTGCGGCGGAGCATCCCGATCATCGGGATGTTGAGGTCGACGGCGAGCGAGTACGTGACCGTGGTCGAGTCGGCCCTGCCTGCGAGGCGGTACGAGCCGTCCTGCGCCTTCTGGATCTGCCCCTTGACCAAGGTCCAGCTGACCGACCGGCCGTCGGGCGCCCACGTGTAGTCCAACGTGTACGAGTCCTTGATGGCGCCCGCGTCCATCGTGAAGCGCACCCGCTCGGCGCGGCCGTCGGCGCCCGGGGCGAGCACCTCGACCGTGTTGATCTGGTCGGCCCACTCGGGGTAGGCGGCGAAGTCGGCGATCACCGCCATCACCCGCTCCGGCGGGGCGGCGATGGTGATCGAGGAGGACGTCGCTTCGGCCATGCCCGGCAGGTTACCGGCGGTCACCAGCGCAGGACGTACGGCGTGGCCGTCTGGCGGAAGTGGCCGACGTTGACGCACTCGGTGCGACCCACCCGGCAACGCTGCGCGAGGGGCTGGTGGACGTGCCCGAAGAGGGCCGCCCGGGGGCGGTCGCGGCGGATGCGGGCGAGCAGCGCCGTCGACGGCGCCTCCGAGCGCCGCGAGACCACGTCGTAGGCCAGCTCGGGCACGGCGGGCGGGGCGTGGCTGCACAGGACGTCGAGCTCGCCGAGCTGCTCGACGGCGGCGGTGTAGTCCTCGGCCGCGAGCACGTACGGCGTCCACGCGCCGCCCCGGAACGGCGCCGTGCCCGCGGGCAGCGGGGTGCCGCCGACGAACCCGAAGCGCAGCCCGCCGATGGTGACGACCCGGCCGTCGGCCTGGCACACGCCGGGTCGGGCGAACTCCGGCCAGAGCGCGGCGACGTCGACGTTGCCCGGGATGGCGTACGTCGGCGTCGTCATCGCGGCGAACAGCGCCGCGTACTGCTCCCGGACGGCCTCGTCGACGACGGCGGCGGGATCGGGGAAGCGCGACCACGCCTCCCGGATGAAAGCCCGCGTCTCCCCCGGCTTGCCCGCGGCGCGCAGCTGCCCGAAGCGGGCGCTCATCTCGGGCCCGAACACCCGGCCGAGGATGCCGCGGGTGGGGTCGACGTAGTCGACGAAATCGACGAGGTCGCCGAGCACGACCAGCGCATCGGCCCCGTCGCCCGCCCTGGCCAGCGCCTCGGTGCGGCCGTGCACGTCCGACACCACGTGCACACGCATGATCGATGACGCTACCGGGCGGGCGGTTCCCCCGCCGCCCGGCCCGCTTCCAGGCGGTCCTTGCAGGCGAGCGCGATCGCCTTGGCCGCCCGCTGCCGTCGCTGCGCCTCCGCCGCCGCCCACCGCGCCGGGCGTGGGGTGGGCGATTCGGCGCGCAGGAAGTAGTGCAGCACGGTGCCGTCGAGCACCGGCTCCAGCCACACCTCCATGCTGCCCACGAGGGCGCCCGTGACCGTCCACCGGAAGCCCGCCGCACCCCGGTCGGTCATGACCTCGAGGTCGAGGTCCGGCCACAGCGCGCGCCAGCGGGCGGGCGTCGCGAACTCGGCGGCGAGGACCTGCGGGGGCACGACGACGAACGTCTCGTCCACAACGTCGACCGACGGCACGCCCGATTCGTATCATCCCGACCGCACATTGAGGACGGTAGGTTGGCCGCGTGCGTGAGTACAGCGTGCCCGCCACCCTCCGCGTCGCCGATGACGAGACCCTCGTGGACGCGGTGTTCGCCAATGCTGCTCGCGACGAGTCCGCGCTCGCCTACCGCCGCCGCGGCCCCGACCGGCAGTGGAGCGACGTCACGGCCGGGGCGTTCGCGGCCGAGGTCACCGCGGTGGCGCGCGGTCTCGTCGCCGCAGGCGTCGAGCCGGGCGACCGGGTGGCGCTGCTCTCGCGCACGCGCTACGAGTGGACCTTGGTCGACTACGCGATCCTCGCCGTCGGCGCGGCCACCGTGCCGATCTACGAGACCTCGTCGGCCGAGCAGATCCGCTGGATCCTGTCCGACTCGGGCGCGATCGCGGTCGTCGTGGAGACGGCCAAGCACGCCGCGCTCGTCGAGCAGGTGCGCGACGAGCTGGTCGACCTCAAGGTGTGGCGCATCGAGCCCGAGGGCGACGAGCCGGGCGCGGTGGAGCGGCTCGTGGCGCGGGGCGCCGACGTGCCGGAGTCGGCGGTGCTCGAGCGCCGCAAGTCGGTGCGCGCCGACGACCTCGCCACGCTGATCTACACCTCCGGCACCACCGGCCGTCCCAAGGGCTGCGCGCTCACCCACCGCAACATGCAGACGGAGGTGCGCTCGGTCGCCGAGCTGTTCCCGCAGCTGCTCACCGTGGGCGGCTCGGTGCTGCTGTTCCTCCCGCTCGCGCACGTGTTCGGCAAGGCGATCCAGTGCGGCGCCACCTACACGGGCACGGTCATCGGGCACACCGCGGACGTCTCCGACCTGGTCGGCGACCTGAAGGTGTTCCGGCCGACGTTCCTGCTCGCCGTGCCGCGGGTGTTCGAGAAGGTCTACAACTCCGCGTGCCAGCGCGCGCACGACGACGGCAAGGGCAAGATCTTCGACACCGCGGCCGACACCGCGATCGCGTGGAGCCGGGCCCGCGACACCGGCGGCCCCGGCATCGCGCTGCGCCTCAAGCACGCGCTGTTCGACCGGCTGGTCTTCGCCAAGCTCCGCGCGGCCGTCGGCGGCCGGGTGGTGGCGGCCGTGTCCGGCAGCGCGCCGCTCGGCGATCGGCTCGGCCACTTCTTCCGCGGTGCGGGGCTGCCCGTGCTGGAGGGCTACGGGCTCACCGAGACGTCCGCGGGCATCACGGTCAACACCCTCGACGCGCAGCGCGTCGGCAGCGTCGGGCGGCCGGTGCCCGGGCACGCCGTGCGGATCGACGACGACGGCGAGATCCTGATCAAGGGCCCGAACGTGTTCCGCGGCTACTGGAGGAACGACACCGCCACCGCCGAAGCGCTCACCGACGGCTGGTTCCACACCGGCGACATCGGCGAGCTCGACGACGCGGGCTACCTCACGATCACCGGCCGCAAGAAGGAGCTGATCGTCACGGCGGGCGGCAAGAACGTCGCCCCCGCCGTGCTGGAGGACCGGCTGCGGGCGCACCCGCTGGTGAGCCAGTGCATCGTTGTCGGCGACGGCAAGCCGTTCATCGCGGCGCTGGTGACGCTCGACGCCGACGCACTCCCCGGTTGGCTGGAGCGCGCCGGGAAGGACAAGGGCACCGCGCTCGCGGACCTGGTGGACGATCCCGACCTGCGGGCCGCGATCGGGGAGGCCGTTGCCGACGCCAACCTCGCGGTGTCGCGGGCCGAGCAGATCCGCGAGTTCCGCATCCTGCCGGTGGACTTCTCCGAGTCCGGCGGCGAGATCACGCCCACGATGAAGGTCAAGCGGGCGGTCGTCGCGGAGAAGTACGCCGACGACATCGCGGGCATCTACGCGGGCCGCAAGCAGCCCGCCTGAGCGGTGCCCAGGAGCGTCGACAGCCGGGCCGCCCGCGCGGGCCAGCCCCACTCCGCCCGCGTCCACGCGCGCCCGGCGGCCCCCATCGCGGCGGCGCGCGCCGGATCGCCGAGCAGCCCGACGAGGACGTCGGCCAGGGCGGGCACGTCCCGGCCGTCGACGACGTGCCCGGTGTGCCCCTCCCGCACGGCCTCCGGCGCGCCGCCGGAGCGCCCCGCCACCACCGGCAGCCCCGACGCGGCCGCCTCCAGCAGTGCGATGCCCAGCCCCTCGACGTCCAGCCCCAGCCCACGGGTGCGGCACGGCAGGGCGAAGACATCTCCCGCGGCGTGGTAGGCGGCCAGGTCGGGCTCGGCGACCGCGCCGGTGAACACGACCGCGCCTGCGACCCCGTTGGCCGCGGCCAGCGCGCGCAGGCGTGCCGCGTCGGGCCCGGCCCCCACCAGCAGGAGCCGGGTGCCGGGCACCCGGGCCCGGATCGACGGCAGCGCGCGGATCAGCGCGTCCTGGCCCTTGCGCGCCACGAGCCGGGAGACGCAGGTGACCACGGGCGCGTCGCCGAGCGCGTGCAGGCGACGCACCTCGGCGCGGGCGCCCGGGTCGGGCCGGAACCGGTCGGCGTCGATGCCCGGCGGGAGGGGTTCCAGCGCGGCGGTCGGCCCGAACGCGGCGGCGACCCGCCGACGGGTATAGCGGGAGACGGTGGTGACGACGTC
>Ga0207675_100006070_pt1 | contig 11495 bp, 5 predicted proteins | sample KBSSwiS42_FD_184305 | JGI IMG/M metagenome (GOLD analysis project Ga0207675, IMG submission 184305) | Switchgrass rhizosphere microbial communities from Kellogg Biological Station, Michigan, USA - KBS Switchgrass S4-2 (SPAdes) (version 2) | ecosystem: Host-associated > Plants > Roots >...
GCATTGATTTCTTTGACTTTCATGACCACGTTCTTGATTCGGTGCCCGCAGATCCAGGACATGGCGAATTCAGAACGCTATGGCACGTGTTTGGGGTTGCGCCCGCTTATTCATTCTTCACCGGGGGAGACCCCGCAAACGACTATGCAGTCGGAGCTGCTTATGCCCAATACCTGCCGGCGAAGTCAGAGGCAGCCGTGGATGCCTTGCTTGACGCGAAGCTTCCGGATGGTTCACCCGTGGCGATCGAGGTTGACACTGAATCTTATTTCTTGTGTTCAATAGTCAACCGACATGCGGCTCCCTGATTAGTACCCAATAATATCCTCGAAACCGGGCCGGCGATTCTCTGACGGTTGTTGTCTTCCGCAATCTCAAATATGATTCGTTCACTCGGAAGGCTCAAAGAACGACCATGAGCGATCGTAAATACCGGCAGCGCGGCTATCAGGACGACGATCGGGGGCGCGAGCAGCGACCTAAACAGCAGGCACCGCCGAAGCGTGATCGCGAAGGTCCGCGTTCGCCGCGGATGATGGCGTTTGGCGAGAAGGTCAAGTGCGCCGCGTGCGGTGCCGTCGTCCCGGCCAACGTTGGCCACGATAGTACGTGTCCGAAATGCAACGCCGACCTTCACACTTGTCGAGCCTGCATCCACTTTGATCCCGGTGCGCGATTTGAATGCCGCAAACCGATCACGGCACGCATAGTGAACAAAGGCGGTCGCAACACTTGCGAACTGTTCGCGGCTCGCACCGTAATCGAACGCGAAACCTCGTCGGGAAAACCGACGGACGCCAAGCAGGCGTTTGCGAATCTTTTTAAGAAATAGAGCAAGGGCGATATGTGGAAGCTCATTGCCTTCGCTTGCGCACTCGCCTCGATTGCACAGGATTCATCTCCCAGGAATCGTCGATTCCTTTTGGTGCCCGAAAGTCCCGAGATGAATAGGCGGGCGCCGGATATTGCGCGGGTGCGATTGGAAACCACCAGAGGCATCATCAGACTGGAAATGCATCGAGCCTGGGCGCCACACGGAGTCGATCGCTTTTACAACCTCGTGCGTAACGGATTCTACGATCAGGCGGCGGTCTTTCGCGTGCGGGCGGGAATGTGGGCGCAGTTTGGCATCAATGGCGATCCAAAGATCGCGCAGATCTGGCGAAACCGAACGATCCTCGACGACGCGCGCGTCGAGTCGAACGTGCGCGGCACGGTGGCGATTGCTTTCAAAGATCCGAACGGGCGCACGACGCAGGTGTTTATTAATTTGCGAGACAACTCGGCCACGCACGATAAAGAACCATTCGTGCCCATTGCCAAGGTTATAGAAGGAATGGACGTGGCAGACGCGCTCTACTCGGAGTACGGAGAACAAGCGGGCGGCGGCATTCGCGCCGGAAAGCAGGACCCGGTGTTCGCCGGCGGCAACGAATACCTGAAGCGCGAATTTCCCAAGTTGGACTACATCTTGAAAGCCACTATTGAGAGATGAAGCGGAGCACGCGTTAGGAGGAATCCGCAGATTACACAGATTACGCAGAATCCGGAAAAAAACTAATCTGTGAAATCTGCGTAATCTGTGGATGAATCTTCCTCGTTATTTCACCGCCTCCAGATTCTTTGCCGCTAGCAACCTATTAAGTGCCGCCAGATCGCTGCCCTCCAACGACTTCAGCTTCGCCAGCTGCTCATCGAGCGCTGCTGACAGTTCCTTGAAAACTCCATAGCTTCCATTGGTGGGGCGCGCGTCGCCGGTTTCCACCGTTCGTCGCAACGCAGCGATGCGGTTGTTCAGTTTGATCGGAAAGTTCAGAGGATCCTGGTTACTCTGGTTGCGCACCTGATAGATCTCTTCTTCAACCACCATAAGGCGCTTAATCAAATTGCCACCTGCGACGGTAATCGCCGGGTCTTTGGCTTTCTCAGATCGATCGTTTATTTGCTTCTTTAGTTCGCGAATGCGAATTACGGCCTGATTCGCTTCGCTGGTCTTGTCGCGAATCTTCATCGCTAGATCGAATTGTTCGTGCAAATCTTTCTCGGTAATTCCGGAAAGGCGCGGATCGATCTTGACCGCGAAGCTCTGCGTCTCGACGTGATTGCCAACAGTCAGACGTACCTGGTAATTGCCGGGCACGGCGACTGGTCCCGAAGCCGCATTTGCGCTCCAAAGAATCATTCCCGGGAAAACGGTCGCGCCGGAATAACGCAAGTCCCAGGTAGAGCGCGTCAATCCGGCGTTGGTGAGACGCGTGCGCGGCGGTCCGGGACCAAAGTCTGATTCGTCGGCCGGCGGCGCGTCGGGTTTTCGCGGCGCCGTCTCTTCCGAGCGAACTCCGGTGAAGCTGCGAATCTGTTTTCCTTTCGCATCCAGGATTTCAATCGTGACTTTCTCGGCCGGCTCTTTGAGGTAGTAATAAAACGTGGCCTGGTTAACTGAGCGAATCGCTTCGCGCGGTTGATAGAGATGAATAGCCGAGCCCGCAATCTCGGGCGTCAGCTGGCGCAGCAAATCGACATCGTCGAGGATGTAAAACGATCGGCCGTGTGTTGCGACGACGACGTCGTGGGTCTCTACCACAATGTCTGAAACCTGTGTGTCCGGCAGATTCAGAGACAATGACTGCCAGTGATCGCCGTTGTCGAACGAAACATAAATGCCGTGCTCAGTGCCCGCGTAAAGCAAGCCGGGCCGCTTTGTGTCCTCGCGCACGGCGTGAACATAGTCGCCCGCTTTGATCCCATTAACGATCTTTGTCCAGCTCTTGCCGTAATCATCGGTGCGAAAGATATAAGGCGCGCGATCTTCCTGCAGATAGTTCTTCACCGCGACGTATGCTGAGCCCGCTTTGTGCGGTGACGCATCGATCAAGCTGACACGCGCGAGATTCGGTATTCCCTCCGGAGTAATATTCGACCAGTGTTTGCCTTCGTCACGAGTGATATAGACCAGGCCGTCGTCTGAACCGGTCCAGATCGTGCCGCGTTCAATTCGCGACGGCGCGACGGTAAAGATTGTCCCGAAGACTTCCGGGCCATTCATATCGCCGGTGATTGGTCCGCCGGAAAGTCCCAGCGTCTTTGGATCGGCCTTGGTCAAGTCGGGACTAATTTTCGTCCAGCTTTGACCGTCATCACTGGTTTTCCACAAATGCTGCGAAGAAATGTAAAATGTCTTCGGATCGAGCGGCGAGAAAACAATCGGAAAAGTCCATTGCCAGCGCTCCTTCAGCGCGCTGGCAGGCTCGCCCGAGAAGAATCTCGGGTAAGGCTGAATGTCGCGCGTCTCACCCGTGCTGCGATCATAACGAGTGATCAAGGCGCCCTGACTGCCGGCGTAAAAGACGTTCGAGTTGACCGGGCTCGGTGCGATGTACCCACTCTCGCCGCCGCCGACGGCATACATCTCCACGTTGCGCGCACGCGTGTTGACGCTCTGCACACAGATGGTGCTGTTGTCCTGCTGAGCGCCGCACACTTGATAAGGAAAGTCTTTGGTCGTTGCGACGTGATAGAGCTGCGCGGTCGGATAGTCTTCTTCCGTCCAGGTCTGACCCCCGTTGACTGAAACATTGGCGCCGCCGTCGTTGGAATTGATCATGCGCTGCGGATCGTTAGGATCGATCCATAGGTCATGATTGTCACCATGTCGCGGGCGTAGTTGTCGGTAGGTCTTCCCGCCATCGGTCGATTTGTAGAAGCCGGTATTAAGCACATAGACCGTGTCGCGATTCCTGGGATCGGCAAAGATGTGTGTGTAATAGAAGGCGCGCTGACGAAGCCTTCGATCTTCGCTCACTTTGATCCAGGACGCGCCGGCATCATCCGAACTAAACACGCCGCCATTCTCGTTCTCGACAATTGCATAGACGCGTTTTGAATCGGCATCGGAAACGGCCACGCCGATGCGGCCGACGACGCCCTGCGGCAGGCCTTTGTTACGAGTGATCTCAGTCCACGTCTCGCCGCCATCGGTTGATTTGAACAGACCACTGCCCGCGCCTCCACTCGACATTTGCCATGACACGCGATAGGCCTCCCACAAGGCGGCATAGAGGACGTTGGGGTTGTGACGATCGATGGCGAGATCGATTGCGCCGGTTTTGTTATCGCGAAACAGAATCCGAGTCCAGGTCTTGCCGCCGTCTTTTGAACGAAAGACTCCCCGATCGTTGTTGGGCCCGGCAGGGTGACCAAACGCTGCCACATAAACCAAATCAGGATTAGTCGGATGAATTCTGATTCGCGAGATGACCTGAGTGTCGTCGAGGCCCATGTGCGTCCACGTCTTGCCCGCATCGACGGATTTGTAAACGCCGTCGCCCTGCATGATGTTGCCGCGAATACAGGCTTCGCCCATGCCGATATAGACCGTATCCGGATTCGATTCTGAGACTGCGACTGCGCCGACCGAGGAGCTGTGAATTTGCCCGTCAGTCACCGGCGTCCAGCTAGTGCCGCCGTCCGTAGTCTTCCAAAGCCCGCCACCAGTTGCGCCGAAGAAGTATTCAAGTGGGCGCTTCGCGACGCCGGCGGCAGCGATTGAGCGACCGCCACGATTAGGTCCGATGCTGCGCCAGCTCAGGGAATTGAAGAGCTTGGGATCATAGGTCTCGTCTTTAGCTGCTAAAGCTGTTCGATGTGCGAGTTCATAAGACGAATAGGAAAGTAGAAGCGCGAACAGAAGGCACATGCCTCCCAAAACTTTGCGAAGATAAGGGGCGAAACCTCTGCGCATAGATACCTCACTCAGATTGTTTTTTGAGACTGCCCAGAATGTAGCGGCGCCACTCTAGCGGAATGAAGCGATGCAGGCAAGGCTGATGAGTCATTGATCCGTTGATTCATTTTTTCATTGGATCAATGATTCAGGGGGCAGATGAATCAATCGCTAAGCAGACGAAACTTCTGCACTCTAACCGGAAGCGGTCTCGTTGCTATTGCACTGAATACTGCTTGCCGTCGCACTTGGGCCAATCTGCCAAACGTTGGCCGCATTACCGCGCGCCCGCGAAACCCAGGCGCTTCCACGACAAACTCCAACACCTCTTCGAACTCGGTAGCTCCCGGTAAACCAATCAGTCTCGGACTGGATCGCGAGCGTGATGCGATTCTCTACTTGCCGAAGTCAGCTAATGCCCCGATGCCGCTGCTGATGTTTTTGCATGGCGCGACGCAGAGCGCTGACGACATGGCGTGGTATCTCGAGAAAGCGCCGGACGAAGCTGGCGTGGCAATCCTTGCGCCGAACTCGCGCGACACAACCTGGGATGCGATCACTGACAGCTTTGGGCCGGACGTTGAGTTTCTAAATCGCGCGCTTGAGCGTGTTTTCGAGATGGTAGATGTCGACCCGGCACGTCTGGCGATCGGCGGATTCTCTGATGGCGCAACTTACGCCATCGCGCTCGGACTAATCAACGGCGATCTCTTCAAGCGCGTGCTGGCCTGTTCACCCGGATTCCTAATCGATGGCGTGACACAGGGCAAGCCCAGCTTCTTCATCTCTCATGGAACACAGGACAACATCCTGCCGATTGACAGATGCGGTCGCCAAGTCGCCAAAGACTTACAGTCACGTGGTTATGAAGTCACCTTCCGCGAATTTCAGGGGCGACATGAAATTCCGGGCGACGTCATGCGGGAAGGGCTGCGCTGGGTCGCGAAGCCCTGACTGTCTCACGGACTTGGGGGCTTCACCACAACCGCCGGAATGTTCTGGTCCTTCACCAACTGATTGAATGCCGGTACGTCGGTTTTGACAATCGCCGAAAGCTTCGCAAGTTGTGCGTCGATTTGTCGCGTTAGGTCCTCGTACACCGCAAACGACTGATCATTTGGCGGCGTGTCAGATCGAGCAACGACACCAAGCAATGCTGCGAGCTTGTTGTTGAGACGAATCGGGAAGTTGAGAGGATCCTGACTGCTCTGGTTCTTTGTTTGATAAAGAGCCTCTTCGACTTCCGTGAGTTTCTTGATAAGGGCGTTACCACCATCGGCAATCGGTTTCGATTGCGGACCAACACGCTTGACCAAATCATCGATCTGCTTCTTCACATCGCGAATCTGGATGATCGCGCTGTGCGTCTCAGTCAGCTTGTCGCGAATCTTCAATGACAGGTCGAGCTGCTTTGCATAATCCGCAGGCGTTGTCGACAAACGCGGATCAGGTTTCACTTCAAATGTTTCAGTCAGCGTCTGACCGTCGACCGTTAACTTCACCTGGTAATTTCCCGGGACAATTTTCGGGCCCTGCGTTTGCCCCGCCCACAGAATCATTCCCGGAAATCGCGTAGCCTCGAGATAACGCATGTCCCACACAAACCGATTCAATCCGACATCAGTCGTCGCGCGCGCCGGTCCACCTCCGCCAAAGAACCCACCTTCTTCACCGCCACCTGGTTGCGGTTGCTCAGCTTGTGCCTGTCCCTGAGCGCCCGGTCGCGGAAGCCTGGTGGTGAACTTGTTAATTGATTTTCCGTTCGCGTCTAAAAACTCCAGCACCAGATCGGTTGTCGGCTTTGCTTTTAATGAATAGTAAACGGCCACCCCACTCGCAGGATTCTTTCCAATCGTCGCCGTCGCCGGTAGATTGAATCCGCCACCGCCCGGCATGCGGTAGGTTTCTTTCGGTTTGAAGAGTTTCGTTCCAGACGCGGCCGCAAATCCGCCCGCGTCCATCATCTGGTGCAATAACGGCAAGTCGTCGAAAATCCAGAACGCCCGTCCCTGGGTCGCCGCCACCAATTCCTTTTCGCGCTTGTGGATCGCAAGGTCGGTAATCGGCACCACCGGCAGATTAAATTGCATTGACTGCCAGTTTGCGCCGTCATCGAATGAAACGTACATGCCGGTTTCAGTTCCGGCGTAAAGCAGCCCACGCTTGTTTGGATCTTCGCGTATCACGCGCGTGAAAGCGCCGTCCGGAATTCCGTTCGTAATCTTTCTCCATGTCTTGCCGTAATCGCTGGTCTTGTAGAGATAAGGCTTGTTGTCGTCGTACTTGTACATGGTCGCGGCAACGTAAGCGGTGCCGGCATCGAACGGCGACGCATCGAGCGAATTGATCTGAATCCACTCAGGCATGAGGTCTTTCGATGGCGTCACATTTGACCAATTCTTCCCGCCGTCCCGCGTTACTTGCACCAGACCATCATCCGTACCCACCCAAATTGTTCCAGCCTGCACTGGCGACTCCATTACCGTGAAGATTGTGTCGTAATACTCAATGCTGGTGTTATCTTTCGTGATTGGACCACCAGATGCCGCTTGCTTCGATTTGTCGTTACGCGTGAGGTCGGGACTGATGATGTCCCATGTTTGACCTTCGTTCGTCGTCTTGAAGAGCACGTTCGCCGCTGAGTAAAGCGTGTCTCTGTCGTTCGGCGAGAAGACCAGCGGAAAATTCCATTGGAAGCGATACTTGATGTCGGCTGCGCCCCAACCCATCGGATTATCTGGATAGGGGTTCACGTCCCGCAGTTGGCCTGTGTGGTGATCATAACGAGTGATCAATCCATCGTAAGAACCTGCAAAGACAATGTTCGAGTCCTTGGGCGATGGTGCAATCCAGCCTGACTCGCCGCCACCGACGTCGAACCAATCGCGCACATCTATCCCGCCTTCAGTGTTGCGACTCGCGATGCGAACGGTGGAATTGTCCTGCTGCGCTCCGTAGATGTTGTACGGAAAATCGTTGTCGAGCGCGACTCGATAAAACTGTGCGGTGGCTTGATCCTGCTCGCTCCAACTGCGCCCTCCATTGAAAGACACGTTCGCGCCGCCGTCATTGCTATTGATCATCCGGTTGGGATCGTCGGGCGCAATCCACAAGTCGTGATTGTCGCCGTGCGGTACGCCAATGCCGGTAAAAGTACGACCGCCGTCATTCGATCGATAGAAGCCGGTGTTCAGCACGTAGACCGTGTCGGCGTTCTTCGGATCGGCGTAGATTCGCGTGTAGTACCAGGCGCGCTGGCGCAGATTTCTCTGCTCGTTCGTCCTGGTCCAGGTCCGTCCGCCGTTGTCCGAACGAAAGACGCCGCCATCTTCCGCTTCGACAATTGCCCAGACGCGATCAGGATTTGCCGGTGAGACCGTGATGCCGACGATGCCGATTGTGCCCCGCGGCAATCCGGGATTGCGTGTGATCTCAGTCCAGTTGTCCCCACCGTCTGTCGATTTAAAGATGCCACTTCCGGGCCCGCCACTCTCCAGCGTCCAGGGCTTGCGATAGACCTCCCAAAACCCAGCGTACAAAACATTCGGATTCGTAGAATCGATCACGAGATCGCATGCGCCGGCTTTGTCACTGCGAAACAGAACCTTCTGCCATGTCTTACCGCCATCCTTCGATCTGAAGATTCCGCGATCGGCGTTGGGTCCCCACACGTGCCCCTGCGCCGCAACGTAGACGATGTCCGGGTTTTTTGGATGGACGCGAATGCGCGAAATCTGTCGCGTGTCTTCGAGGCCGATGTGCTTCCACGTTTTTCCCGCGTCGGTAGATTTATAAACGCCATCGCCATGCGACACGTTGCCGCGAATTGGGGACTCGCCCATGCCGACATAAACGACGTTCGTATCGGAATCCGACAGACCAATGGCGCCGACTGAACCAGTGCCGAAGACTGAGCCGTCACTGACGGGCTCCCAATTGATCCCACCGTCAGTTGTCTTCCAGACACCGCCGCCAGTCCCGCCGAAATAGAAAACCATCGGTTGCGAGGCGACGCCGGCGACTGCCGTTGATCGGCCACCGCGGAATGGTCCAATCGAGCGCCACTGAAGAACTTTCAGCGCATCAGCAGGAGTATTGGCCGGTTGGCGACGCTGGGCATCAACGTTAATGGCAAACCACGCAGCGACAGCAAGCAGAGCAACGCAGCAAGAAGTCACGATCGACTTTCGAGACATGGCAGGGGCTCCTTCAATTTTTGGTTTCAAGAATCCGATGAAAGCGAACGGCGCGGAAGATAACCTATTTCAATTCAGGTTGCCAGTCACTTGTTCTGTTTTAGATTGTGGTAACGCTCTCGGTCGGCGTCGACCAACCGGTCAGAGACTCTTTTGATAACGAATGGCGTAAAGTCAGGCTTGTCCGTGAAGACTCCGAACATTGGCGCCGCTAATTGTTCGGCTGCGTTCAGAGACTTCAAACCGAGCACAAGTTCGATCGTGCGCAACATGCTGAGTTGATCGTAACGGTCGCTCACCACTGCGTCACGCTTCACGTAAGGCCCGGCCGCGAAAGCGATCGTGCGCGTCGCGTCCACATGGTCAGGACCGTTTTGCGCATCGTCTTCAACTACCAATACCAACGACTCTTTCCAAATTGAGCTGTGTGAAATGATCTCCAGCATGCGACCGAGCGCGGCATCGTTTTGCGCCACGAACTGAAACGGATCGAGCAGGTCCTTAATCGTCCCATTGGTATGATCGTTCGGCAGCCAAATGTAATGAAGCTGCGCCACCTGACCGGACTTTAACTGAGTATCAAAGTCTTTCTGCCACTCGCTTACGCGATCGAGATCCGAGACTTTCAAATCCCACGACCGATAACTAAACGGATATTTGGAAAGATAAGCACCGAACCGGCGGCGGAGTTTTTCATCGCGCGCAATCATGCGCGCGAACGTGTCATCACCAGTTAGAAATTGTGAGAGCGCGACTATGAAAGCGTGCTCACCCAGGATCTGGTAACCGTCTTCGGCTGAATTAACGCGACCATAATACGGTCGCATGAGGTTGTTGAATTCCTGGCCCCGATCCTCACCGGCGGCGGCAGCGATTGTTTTGTCGTAGAAGCGCCGCGCGATCTCGCTGTCGGCGCCATAAAGTTCGTTGAAGATGCGGTAGGCACGCGTGAACAGAAAATAATTCTCGCCGTAAATCCGGTAATCGACGCGGGCGTCATCAAGCAGATCCCACAGATAAACCGGCGACATCATCGCAGGCACTGTGCCGAACGGATAGCCTTTCCACCGATATGAATAGCTGACGTTGCCCAACCATTCGGTAAATGGACTGGCGTAACCGCTGGTAGTGAAGGAGTGACCGAGCACGCTGATCTCGCCGTTAACAAAGAAATTGTCGAGGGTCACAAAATCGCGCGCGAGCTGGTGGTGCACCGGCGAAATATCTTCGCCAAACAGGGTCAGCTTTGGATCGCCGTTGCCGCGCCCCAGGTCGCCAAGCACCTGATCGTAGGTGCGATTCTCTTTGATGATGTAAAAGACGTGCTTGATCGGAAGATTGAACCCGCGTTTGTTATCGAAGAGGGGTGAGGCAGAGTTCACCTGTGCCGTCCACTGCGCCGCGTTACGTTGCAGATCGTTGAGCGGCAGAATTGAAATCGAACCTTTGAGAAGATTCAAAACGTAACCGGGCGGACGGGAAGGCTTGTTCGGCTGTGGCCCTTCCGGATTGGGCCGCCGCGCACGAATTCCCTTTGCGTTTGCGACTAGGAGCTTTCGCTCGTTGAGGAGAACGTTTGTCGGATACCACGCGGTTGGAATCGATGCGGATTGTCTTCGCGTCCTGCGATCGATAACGGCGACCGAGTTGTTTCCCGCGAGCGTTACGAACAGTCGATTGGCGTCGACCGTACATGCCGACGGCGTTGTGCCAAAAACGCTGCCCTTTGTCGCGACAGAAATCGTGCCGTTGACGCGCATCGTTCGCGCGTCAATTCGCGTTAGGTCATCCGATCCGGTATTCACCACGAAGAGCTCCCGGCCGTCCGAACACATTTCCTGCGGCGTGCGGCCGACCGGAATCGTCTTGAGAAGTTTCAAGTGAGTATCGAACACCAAGAGCTTGTTTTCGCCGAGCAGGGTGACGAACAACTTGCCCGCGATGAATTTCACAGCGTACGGAAAGTACCCAAGGTCGATTTCCTTTTCGATTTTGCCTGAGAACGTGTTGAGCAAGCTGAGGCGACCGTTGAGGTATTCGCCCTTCTCGTTTTTCAAGGCCATCGTCGCCACGGCAATGTGCTCTGGGTCAATCGTCGCGAGGCCGCCACCAAACCCGCCGAGCGGATATTCCTTGTCGATTTCAAACTGCTGATTGACGCGATAAATTTTCTGATCGTACCCGCCGCTGATGTAGAGAAACTGGCCCGCGACGACGGCGCTGGGAAACAACGAATTAATGCGCAGCGATTTAATGACCTGCGCTGTGTTGACGTCGACAACCGAAACTTCCTGTGGTTCTTTTGTGTTGGGAAAATAGTAGTAACCCGTGTCGAGCACGACGAGCTTTCCCGCAAACATCACGAAGGTGTAGGGCAAACGCCCAACTTCGACTTGTTTCCCTGCCGGCGCCATGCGCCAACCATTCGGCAACTCGACTTCGGCAATCTCGCGGGCTTTCGAGTCTTTTTGGGCGGCGGCTATGTAAGGAAGAATCGAATCATAAGGAGTCTTGCGCGCAAACTCCCAGAGTTCACGATTCAAATCCTCCTGGTCATCGGGATCGTCAACGCGACG
>Ga0207675_100006073_pt1 | contig 11494 bp, 9 predicted proteins | sample KBSSwiS42_FD_184305 | JGI IMG/M metagenome (GOLD analysis project Ga0207675, IMG submission 184305) | Switchgrass rhizosphere microbial communities from Kellogg Biological Station, Michigan, USA - KBS Switchgrass S4-2 (SPAdes) (version 2) | ecosystem: Host-associated > Plants > Roots >...
GCGGCGACCGGCCGACATAGCCGGGGCGGTCGCACTTGCGGTGGAGTCGGGGGCCGATTCGGTCGTCAGCGTAGACGAGATGCCGGCGCACTTCCATCCGATGCGTGCGCTGACCGTCAACGCGGACGGCTGGGCGAGGCTGCTGGTCGGGGATCGGCCGGTGAAACAACGGCCGGTGCGGCGGCAGGGTCTGCCACCGGCCTGGGTGTTCAACGGCGCGATTTACCTTTTTCGCACCACGCTGCTGTTCGATCCGATCGAGCCGAGTCTATACGGCGATCGAGTCGCCACCTACGTGATGCCCCCGCCGTTTGGTGGCAACATCGACGACCCCGAAGACTGGGCGAACCTCGAGCGTTTGCTGGGGCAATTGCCTTGACACGATGTCGAAACACAGGCATCATGGCTCGTTCAATTCGTGAACGGGCCAGCGTTCAGTTCGTGAACGCCAAAATCGTCAGTTCGTGATTTTCCCCGGACCTCCCTGAGCCGCACTCGTTTACAGGACTTCTACGGCAATGCCTGTAAGTGACGGGGCGGTAGCCTGTTCTGTGACGCCGATCATCCCGCAAAGCGACCCGTTTCGACTCGATGGCCAGGTGGCTGTCGTCATGGCAGCGATCCAGGACCTCGAAAAAACGCTGAGCGCCGAACAACGCAAATCCCTCGAGCGCCCTTTCGTGCGCGACTCGGCGATTCGCTGGTCGAACCTTCCCGTAGGCATAACGCCGCGCATGGGTCTGCGCCTCGGCGATCTCGATGAGAAACAGAATCACGCGGCTCGTGGCGTCGCGGCCGCGGCGCTTTCGGCCTGCGGACTCGAATTGCTCGACGAAATCCGCATCGCCGATGACGTGCTGAAGGCGGTCGACGAGCGCAAGATCGGCTGGGATGCCGGCAACTATTTCATGAGCGTCCTCGGTACGCCTTCCGAGAGCAAGCCGTGGATGCTGCAGATCGGCGGACACCATCTCGCCTACAACTTCACATTCAATGGCGGCCGCGAGGGAGCGACGCCACTGTTCTTCGGCACTGAGCCGATCCGCTTCAGCGCCGCCGGCATCGAATACGAGCCTCTCGTCGCGCAGAGTGCGGCCATGTCGAATCTCGCGCAGGCGCTGGCGAAGCAGCCTGCTGCAAAGCTCTCGGGCACGTTCACCGATGTCGTGAAAGGCGTCGTCGTGATTCCCGTACCGGGAAAGATGCCCACGGGCGGCACCGACACCGGCTTCCCGATGTCGTTTCCCACGGGCAATAGCGATCGCGGCATTCTGTATGGCGCACTGTCGCCCGCGGAGCAGGCGCTTGCGCGCGCTGCAATTGAAAGCTATGCCTCACTACCCGGCGCGGCCATCACCAGCCCGCTGGTTGCCGCCTATGAGTCTTCGGCAGCGCTCGCCGAAACCTATATCGGCTATGCCGGCCAGCCCGACCTCGGCGCACGAGGCTCGTATGTGCGCATCGACGGCCCGCGCATCTGGATGGAGTTCGTCGTGCAGCCCGCGGTGGCCGACAACACCAGGCTTCACTATCACGCGCTGTGGCGCGACAAGCAGTCCGACTACGGCGGCGAGATCGGCCACTGATGAATTCACGGGCCGCATGGTTGTTGGCACTGCTCTGCGTCGCGCGATGCGGCCCGGCGCTGGCGCACAGCGCGCCGAATTCTTTCGTGAAGCTCAGCTTCCTTGCGCAATCGGTGCGCGCCGAAGTGCTGGTGCCCGAATCAGAGCTCGCGTACGCCACGGCCGCAGAACGCGCATCGGAACCGTTTGCGGCATACCTGCTGCGTCATCTCGCGGCGGAGACTCCGCAAGGTGCGGCGTGGAAGGTGGACGTGCGCTCGTTCAGCCATACCACCTACCTCGAGCATGCCTATCTATCGGCGCAGGTGGAATTCACTCCGCCCACCGGGGCCTCGTCGGGCGCATTCGTGCTGATAGACGACGCCGTCACGCATGAAGTGCGCAATCACGTGGTGATCGTTCTCATGAACGGCGCCGCGAACCCGGAGTTTCTCGGTGCTTTGCAGTACCCGACTCGCCGGCTGACGGTGCAGCGGCCGTCACCGCATCGGTCAACTACTGAAGCCGCTCAGCGCGCCGGCGGCGATGATTCGGTAGCCGGAGTGGCGCCTTTGCCGATCGCTTCGCGCTCATCGATGAGCTCGACGAAGTAAGGCGCACCCACGAGCGTCTGCCCTTCCTCGTTCTTGTACGGCGCGGATTTTGCCTGGTCGAAATAGCTGTGGGACGCATCCTGATTGCCAAGCCGCCGGTGGTATTCACCCAGTAGATAGAGCGTACCGATGCGCGCGTAGTCGTCCGTCTGGTTCGCGAGTTTTCGCTCGAGCATGGGTAGTGCCTTGCGCACGTACTCCAGGCTCTTCGCCGGATCCTCCTTCGAGTACTCGTAAGCCATGAGGCGATTGAAGAAGCACCAGAAATTCTCGTCCATGCCGCGCTGGCCATAGATCTGCTCGAGCCACGCGAGCAACTCGAGGCGCTCAGCCGGGGGCTTGTTCTTGTCGTAGTGAGAAGCGAGCCAGGTCTTCACGCGTTCCAGCGCCTCGCCCTCGAGCTTCTCGAAATCATTGCCGAACGCACCGTACCCGCTCTTCGTGTTGAACCACAGCCAGTTTTCATCGGTCATGGGCCAGAACACCTGGTCTTCCTTGCCCGGCCAGGAATAGATGTAGCTGCCGGAGGTCATGGGCTCCTGGACCACGATGGTTTTTCCAGAGACCGGGTCGCGCACCTTGCTCTTGCCCCAGGTCGTTGCCGTCGCGGGCTGCACCAATACCAGTGCTGTACTGATAGCGGCGATGAGAATCTTGATGTTACGCATGACGCCCTCCTCACTGCCAAACGTCTGACGCACCTCGGTAGGGTTTTCCTTGGTTGGCCACCCACGGCGCGAGCCCCGCGAGTAGTCTTGCATCATGTCGCAAGCCGCTCAAAGAGTTCTGGTTCTGGGTGCCTACGGGTTTTTCGGCAGCCGGATCTGCGAGTTGCTGGCGAAGAAGCCGCGTATCCACCTGATGCTGGCGGGCAGGGATCTTACGAAGGCCACCGCCGCCGCCTATCAACTCGGCCTCAGCGCCAATCACGCGCGCGCAATCGATTCCACCGGGCCCGACCTCGCACTTCTGCTGCGCAAGCTCGGCATCAACCTCGTGATCCACACCGCGGGTCCGTTCCAGGGCCAGGGCTACCAAGTCGCGCGCGCCGCCATCAAAGCCGGCTGTCACTACCTCGATCTCGCCGATGGCCGCGCCTTCGTCACGGGAATAACCAGGCTGGATGCGGAGGCGCGCGCGGCCGGTGTCTCGATCATCAGCGGCGCGAGCACGCTGCCGGCGCTCACCACCGCGGTCGTCGACAAGTATCGCGGCGAGTTCAAGCGGCTCGATTCCATCCGCATCGGAATCACTTCCGGCGCCCTCATCCCGGGAGTCGCGACGCTTCGCTCGATTCTCGGCTATTGCGGCAAGCCGTTTCGCACGCTGGAGAATGGCGCGTGGATCGACGTACACGGCTGGCTCGATACACAACAACATGAATTTTCGAAGTCGGTGGGCGTGCGACGGATCGGTCGCTGCGATGTGCCCGACCTCGATCTGCTGCCACAGCGTTTTCCGGGCGTGAAAACCGTCAGCTTTCACGCCGGGTTCGCCAGCAAGACCGCCCACCAGGTCGTCGAGCAATTGGCGACGCAGGTGAAAGCGCGGCGATTGAAGAGCGCCGAGCCGTTCGCGCGCATGCTGTACACGCTCGGCCGCTGGATGCAGCCGGTGTTCAGCGACCGCGGCGCCATGTTCGTGAAACTCGAAGGCCTGCATGACAATGGCGCGAGGTACGCACACGCATGGAATATCGTGGCCCGCGAAAACCACGGGCCGTACATCCCCTGCGCCGCCTCGATCGCGCTGGCTAACAAGATAGCCGCGGGTGAAAAGCTCCCGGTGGGCGCGATGCCCTGCATGGGGCTGCTGACCGTGGAGGAGCTGATGGAGCCGCTGAAGGGACTCGGCATCCGCGAGTATCCACCGATGGGGCCTGGCGGCCAGGAACTAGGTAGCTAGAACTCCCACTGGAAGCCGAAGGACGGCAGCATCGGCAGCCAGTAGCCGGGATCGGTCACGAGGACGGGCGAATTGTTGCGTCCCGGCTCCAGGTGATAGTCGTTGATGCAGCACTCGTTCTGGCTGTTGAGCAGGTTGGTCACTTCCAGGTAGAACGACAGCTTGCTGTTGCGAAGCTGCACGTCGCGATTCGCGCGCAGGTCCAGGCGTGTGTACGCGGAAAAATGCTCCTCATTGCGCGGCCCCACCACGCCTTGCACGTCCATGCCGCCGCCGGGCAGAGGCGTGGTTTCGATGCCGATGTACGTCGTGGGAGTGCCGCTGTGAAAGAGACCGGCCAGGCTCACATTCCAATTCGTACCGGTCCAGCTACTGCCGAAGGCCAGGGTCTGCTCCTGCTCCCAGCTGCGCGATTGCCAGTCCCCCTGCACGTTTTCCTGGGCTTCGGCGAACGAAAGGCTCACCCATCCAGACAATCCGCGCTCGGCCTCGCGTCGCAGCGTGAGTTCGACACCGCGCGCGCGGGCTTCGGATGCATCGATGCGAATACGGTCCGAGCTGCCTTCGGGAATGAGCTGTGTCGGATCGAGCAGGTTCTCGAAACGGGGGCGAAGATGGCTGTAGTCCTTTTCGTAGACATCCACGCGCAGTGACACAGCGCGCGAAATGTGCCGCGCATAACCGATCACGAACTGCTCCGAGCGCTCGGGCTCGAAGAACTCCGTGACATTGTCTTCGACCTGCAGTTCATTGGCGGCTTGCGGCTGATATACGACGCCCCATGCCGCTCGCAATTCGTTCGCATCGCCGAACTCGTACACCAGGTTGAACCGCGGGCTCACGACATCGAACTTCAGGTCGTCCGGATATTGGTAGCTGTCCCAGCGTGCGCCGACTTCGGCCGTCAGCGAATCGGTGAGTCGCGTGCGCCACGACCCATAGACACCGAACTTGTTCACCTTCACGTCCATGTTCGTGCCGTAGTCGATGGCAATGGGCGTCGGCGTGATCAGCGGATCGAAGATCGATCCCAGCAGCGCGTAGTTGTACTCGCCTTCCTGGCGGTTCACGTTGAAACCCCAGCGTGGGAGATGGCGATCGCCAACCTGCCATGACCAGTCCTGCTTCAGATCGAGAAAGCGAAAATCGTTGTCGGCGTAAACGGTGCCAACCCGGTGTTCGTCTTCACCGAACGAATCACGATGCTGATTGACGGTGGCAGCCGACAGCACCGTGTTCATCTGCAGCGCATCGGTCCAGGCATGGTCGAAAGTGAGCCACAGGTGCACGGAACGGCCCGTGCCAGCCGAATCCACGTCGTTGGTACCGTCGGTGGTCACGAGTCTCAAGTCGTCGTCGCTGAAAAGCAGCCGCGCTGCCACTGAACTGCGCTCGTTGATCTCGAAGTTCGTCGCGGCGAACACGTCGGTGTAACGCGGCGTGAGTTGCTCACCCTCGTCCATCACGCGATCCATGAGCACATCGAGAAACCCTCGCCGCGCCGACACCTGCCACGAGCCGCGATCCTCGGCGTACACGCCGGAGGTGCGGCCGTACAAACTCACGAAACTGACGCCAACGCCGTTTCGATATTCGTCGTCGGGAGTGGGGACTCGCGACTGAAGGCCCACCACGCCGCTCATATAGTCGCCGTATTCGGCGGTCATGCCGCCGGTGATGAAGTCGATGCCCTGGACGAGATGGGTGTCCAGCACGCTCATCGCTCCATCGAGATCCCGAAAGTGGAACGCGTTGTGAATCTCCGCGCCGTCAATCGTGAGCAGCGCCTCTTCACGCCGGCCGCCGCGAATATTGAGCGCCGCGGAGAAATCTCCGCCGGTGACTCCGGGCAGCACCTTCAGCATGCGCACGGCATCATCGGCCAGGTGTGGCATGCGCTGCACATCCGCACGATTAAGAAAGGTCTCGCTGGCGCCCGCGGTTGCGAGGCGAACGCGACTGGCGGCGACGTCGATGGTCTCGATGCTCTCGACAGGATCGTCGACAATCGACACTTCGGCCGTGGTCGAAGGCTTTGCGTAGCTGACGATGAGCCAGTCGCCATTGGCTGCATGTACCGCGCGCAGATTCCAGGGCGTGAGGATCTCGCGCAGAAACTCATCGATACGCGTGGCCGTCGGTATTTCGCGCAAGGTCATCGTGGGCTGAACCAGGGCGCTGCTGTAGACGATGCGAAAGCCACGCGCATTCAACGCCGCCAGCACCGAGTCGAGGGTGGCGCCTGCGCGCATTGGGACACTTACTGCGGCGGGATCATTCTGCGCGGACCGCTGCTCTGCTGCGCCGACACCCGACGCAAAGGCGCACAGAATCGCCAGCCAATTGACTCTCTGCATCACCGCGCGCCTCCGCCAACCCATAACACGCCCTCACGAGCCTCGAGATTCACGCCAGTGACCAGTGCCACGCGTTCCAGCATCGCCGCACTATCCAGTTGATCGAGCGAGCCGTGGAGCCGGATGTCGAGCGTGCGGTGTTGAAGGGACTCATTGCTGTACTGCACCTGCCAACCATGTTCGCGCGCCGTCCACGCGAGGAATTCCGCGAGCGGTCGGTTTTCGATTTCGAGCGGCGGCGCGATCAGCGCCGACCACTCCCAATCCGCGCCGAAGGACGGCAGGCCGTGCTGCCATCGCAGATCACTGCCAGCAACGCGCAGTTCATCGCCGGCAGCGATGTCCGTGGGCGCGCCCGATGCGCGCTCCAGCAATACGCGTCCTTCACGCACGCGGACCCGGGTCGTGTTGCCGCTCACCTGCACCTGGAACTGCGTGCCGACATGACGCACCACGCCGGCGGGTGTCTCGATGCGCAGCGCTGGCACCGCGTTGATGCCACCCGAGTCGACGTACAACGCGCCTTCGAGCAATGTCACCTGGTGACGGCCGTCGAAACGCAGGCGCGTCTGGCGGTCGATGCGCAGCGAGAGTGAGTCGCCGAACGTAAGCGCCACTCGACCTTCACTCGTGGAAAGTGTGGTGCCTGCGCGGATCGGCAGCGCCACGCGCGCAATGATTTCGCCGTGCTCCTCACGCAACGAAGCGCCGCCCGTGAGTGTCGCAATGCGTGCCACGAATTCTGGCGCTGGTGGAGCGGCACGCTGGGTCCACGTAAATACCGCGAGCGCGGCGAATCCCGCAGCGATCGCGAACCCGAGCATCGTCTTAACCCGGGAACGGCGCGCCGCGGGGGCGCGTTCCTCGAGCATGCGGTTCCAGGATTCGTGCGCCGCCTGCCGTGCACGTTCCATGCCTTCGGGTGAGGGCAGGTCGCGCTCGCCGGCGAGCTTGATCAGCCGCTCAATCGACGTTTCCGGGTCAGGGTGGGTCATGGTGTGAGTGCTCCGGGAGCGCCACCGGGCAACAGCGCAAACGCCTCGCGGAACGCATCACGCGCCCGGGTCAGCAGAGATTCGGTGGCTTTGGGCGAACGGCCCATCTGGCGCGCAATTTCCGTGATGCTCATGTCGCGCAGGTACTTGCATTCGAGGATCTCGGCGTACGGCGCCGGTAGATAGTCGAGCGCAGTCAGGATTGATTCGCGGACCTGCTCGCGGCTGGTCGCCAGCAGCGGATCGCCCTGCTCGCTCGCGAGCAGCGATTCCAGCGCCGCGCGGATTTCCGGATCGTCTTCGGCCAGCGCGGGCGCCACTGCCCAGCCCTGATTTTCGCGCCAGCGGGCCGAGAGCTCGCGCCGGCAGATCGTGCACAGCCAGGTCATCAGCGCCGCTTCTCCGCGATAGCCGTGCAGGCTCTCGAGCGCGCGGCACAACGTGGCCTGGGCTACGTCCTCGCAGGTCGCTGAGTCGCTCGGCAGGCGGCGCTTCACGAAGCGATAGAGCTTCGGGTAGTACTCGTTGAAAAACTCATCGAACGCCCTGCGCTCCCCGCGCACCAGGCGTCCAACCAGCTCGTGGTCGATTTCGTTCATCGGGGGTTAGTGTGCCCGGCCCCGGAAAATCCTTCGCGAAGGATTTTTGGTCGGCCGGCGCACTCAATGTGCGCCGCCCAACTATTCAAAGGAACGGCCCATGGCCCCATTGCATCCGGATCGATTGTTCGCAGGCTTGGTGGTATGCGCCGCGTTGGTCCTCAGCGCCTGCGGAGACGAAGGCAGCAACGACCGGCCTTCAGGTGTCGATTTCGACTACATACCGCCGACCAGCGCACAGCTGCAGGAAGTCCAGACACTCTGGGCGAGCCGCGACCTGACCGCGAAGAATGTCTCGGTTTTTTACCGTGACGATTCGAACCTCATCTACGAACTGCGGATTTATCAGCATGTCGTCGGAGGACGCACGCACTTCGGTGCCGTGACTATCCCGAAGAACAGGCCGGGGACATCGTTTCCAGTGGTGCTGTTCGCTGCCGGACTCTCGCAGGACAACCCGACCATGGACATTGGACGCTGGGCACAGGCCGCCCAGGCGCGGCTCGCTCAAGCCGTCTTCGTCGTACCTGCCTTTCGCGGCGTTACGTTGATTTACAACGGCATCAGTGTGAGCGCGACCGGGGATTTCTGCGATGCGTACGACGGCGCCACGGACGACGCCATCGCATTGCTGAATGTTGTCGAGGCGGACGTCCCGCAGGCAGATTTCTCGCGCGTGATGGCGCGGGGCGGCAGTCGCGGCGGCAACATCGCCTTGCTGCTGGCGGTGCGCGACCCGCGTGTGACGGTGGCATCCGCCGCTTCCGCGCCCACCGACTTCTATCGCGCGGACGTGGCGGCTCACTATACGCGGCAGTACCAGTGCCAGTTCATCGACGGGAAGACCCCCGAGGAGTCACGTCAGCGGATGTTGGCGAGCTCACCGCTGCGATTTCCGATTCTGCGTAATGTGACCAGGGTTTATCTCGACCACGGTGGGATCGACGACGTGGTGCCACCCTGGAACGCCGAGGAAATGGCAGCGGCGCTGCGCGCACAGGCAGTGAATCTCGAATACCACCTGTATCCAGGCTACGGGCATGATCTCGGCGCCTCGCCGGAATTTCAGGCAGTGCAGCAGCAGATCTATGAATCGTTCCTGCTAGATCCCTGGCCACATCCGCAGCAGGTTGTGATAGTGCCCGGCCAGTGCCACGGTCTCGTCTGTCTCGCCGTGTTTGCCGCGAATCTTCTGGATGGTCTGATCGAGCTGGTAGAGCGTTTCGCGGTAACGCTCATCCGCCACCATGCTCTGGGTCCAGAATATGGAACACACGCGGGCGCCGCGAGTCACCGGGTTTACGCGGTGCAGACTGCCCGCGGTGTAGAGGATGAGATCACCGGCCGGTAGTTTGACCTGGTGACCGCCGTAGGTGTCGTGGACGATCAGTTCGCCGCCCTCGTATTCCGCCGGGTCGGTCAGGAACAGCGTCGAGGAGAGATCGGTACGGATGAAGTGCGTGCTGCCCGGCACCGCGCGCACGGCGCCGTCGATGTGATTGCCGTAAGCCTCGCCGCCTTCGTAGCGATTGAATAGCGGCGGCACGCTCTTGAGCGGCAGCGCCGCGGAAAAGAACTGCGGATGACGCGCGACCGCGGTAAGGATCATCTCGCCGAGTTGTTTGGCCAGCGGCGACAGCTCGGCGAGCTGGCGATTGCGCTTGACGAGCGTGCCCTGCTCGCCAACCGTGGCCTTTCCGTCGATCCACTCGGCGGCATCGAGCAGGCGGCGACATTCCGCGACCTGCTCGGGCGCCAACACCTTGGGAATGTGCAGCATCATGCGGCGAATGCTCTCAGAACGTGTAGTTCACCGACAGTAACGCGGAGCGCGGCGTGCCGGGAATGTAACGCGTGCCGCTGTTGTTGAGCGAGCCGATGTACTCCTCGTCGGCCAGGTTGTAACCGTTCAACTGCAGCGTGATCTGGTCGTTGATCGTGTAGCCGACCATCGCGTCGATCACCCAGTACTCGGGCGCGTTGGGAACGCTGGTCGCGGCGGGAATCGCAGCCGTGTTGATCGCTCGCGCAACGGTGTCGACGTAACGCGCGCCACCCCCAATCGAAAGGCCGAATGACGTCGTGTAGGTGGTCCAGCTCGAGAACGTCAGCTCCGGCGACCAGTTGATCTGCGAGCCAGTCTGCGTGGAGCTGCCCTGGACGATCTCGGTATCCATCCTGGCGATGCCGGCCGAAAAGTCCCAGTTGTCGGTGAGTTTGCCCACGATGCCGAGCTCGACTCCTTTGACCTCGCGCTCGCCCACCTGCACGAAGATGGCCGGATTGGTCGCATCGGGGATGAGCTCGTTCTTGTTCGAGCTGTCGAAGAGTGCGCCGGTCACGGCCAGCGCGCCTTCCCGGAACTCCCATTTCACTCCCAGCTCGAGGTTGGAGCCTTCGGTGGGCTCGAGGTCGGAACGGTTCACATTGTTGATTGCGGAGCTCAACGTGAAATTCGCGCCGCCCGGGGGTTGTTGGGACGTGGCAGTCGACAGATAAATGCTGCCGTTGGGCACGGGCTTGTAGAGCACGCCTATCTTGTACGAGAACAACGTGTCATCCGCTTCCAGCGAGGTCGGCACCAGCGTTCCCACGGGAAGCGTCGGATACGTCACGAGGGTGGACAGTGCAGCGCCGTCGGTCTGCGTATCGAAGGCATCGAGGCGGACGCCACCCGTGATCTGCCAGCGTTCCGCGAAGCTCAGCGTGTCGAAGATGTAGGCGCCGACGGTTTGCGTTTCACCGCGCGTGTACACGCCATTACGCACGGGCGCGTAGTCCGGCAGCGGATCGTTGCGGTTGGGGTGGTAGATATTGGCCGGCGGAGGAACGCCGAGACTCAAGGGCGCGTACGTCGGGTTGAATTGCTTCTCGTCGATGAATTCGAAACCACCCGTGATGGCGTGATTGACGGAACCCGACACGAGGTTCGCGGTGACATTGGTCTGGTTGGTCAGCAGCGTGTTTTCCTGGAACTTCGAGTTGCGCGTGCGGTTGACCGTCCACTCGTTCGGATCCGCCGTGGGCGCGTTCACCGCGTTGGCACCCGTGAGGATGTAAAACTGCCGCAACCTGCCGTAACGCGTGGTGTTGCGGATCGTCACGTTGTCGCTGAAATCGTGCTCGAAGCGGGCCGTGAACATGGTGCCCTTGGCCTCGTCGAAGTCACTTCCGAAGCCGTAGTAATTCTCGGGATCGACGGTAGCCGGAGTCACGCCCGCATTGGGAGTGCCCGGATCGAAATCGGGGTCGTACCAGCCGTCGAGCCCGATGGTGCTGACACCACCGTCGGGTACGTTGTCCTGCTCGGTGTGCAGTAGATAGAAGTATGAGCGCGTCCCGCTGCCCACGCCGAACGCCAGCGAAGGCGCGATTGCCCAGCTCTTGCGCTCGATGAAGTCGCGTCCATCGACGTCGCCGTGCTGGCCCATGACATTGAGACGCAGCGCGGTGCCGCTA
>Ga0207675_100006077_pt1 | contig 11492 bp, 8 predicted proteins | sample KBSSwiS42_FD_184305 | JGI IMG/M metagenome (GOLD analysis project Ga0207675, IMG submission 184305) | Switchgrass rhizosphere microbial communities from Kellogg Biological Station, Michigan, USA - KBS Switchgrass S4-2 (SPAdes) (version 2) | ecosystem: Host-associated > Plants > Roots >...
CTCGGAATCTCCGCATCCCACCAGCAGCGACGGCAACACCAGGAGCAGCGGTCGAAGGATGGTCATAAGGTCTCCGTACGCAGGACAGGCAATGATACTGGATAAGGGCCTGGGACCACGGGCTGCGGGGCGAGGGCAGGAGTCAGGATATTCCTGCCCGGGCCGGTAGCCCCAGCAGGCCCATGACCTCAGCCTACTATCCGGCGCAGGAACGCATCGAGGTATTCGCATACTTCCGCGATATTCGCGGTGAGCCGGTGATCCGAATCGATCAGGTGCAACGTGCTCTTGTATTGGCTGGCGAATCGCACGCTGTTCGCCGCAGGCACGACGTCGTCGTTCCAGCCGTGCACGATAGTCACAGGGCATGCCGCGGGCTGCGGAGTGAATTGTTCGTAGCCCGGCATATAGAAGGCCGGCGCCAGCAGGAACAGCCCGCGAGCCGGCACCTGCGTAGACACCGCAGTGGCGACATGTCCTCCGAGGCTCGATCCCACGAGCAGCACTTCGTGCGACAAGGCTTTGCAGAACTCCAGCAACTTCACCACGCGCAGCGCTGGATCGCCGATACCGCGATAGTCGATCGACTCGACCTGCAATCCATGCCGGCGCGCGACTTCTGCCATCGCGACGATCTTGCCGCCCCAGGGTTCGCCGTCCTGGCCGTGGGAAAAAACGATGTGTTTGGCGCTCATGCCTGCAGGCCGTCAAGCAAAGGGATCGCCGTCGGCCGGCTCGGCAAAATCGTGGAGCTCGGTATCGGCCAGGTGCGAAGGCACGACGTTGCGCACGCTCGAGAAAATCGATTCGATGCGGCCGGGATATTTCTGCTCCCATTCGCGCAGCATCTTCTTGATCTCCACCCGCTGCATGTTCTGCTGCGAGCCGCACAGGGTACAGGGAATCAGCGGGAATTCACGGGCACGTGCATAGCGTTCGATGTCCTGCTCGTCGACATAGGCAAGCGGACGGATGACGATGTGGCGTCCGTCCTCGGAACGCAGCTTCGGCGGCATGGCCTTGAGCTTGCCGCCGAAGAACATGTTCAGGAACAGCGTCTCGACGATGTCGTCGCGATGATGGCCGAGCGCGATCTTGGTGATGCCATTCTCGGCAGCATAGCGATACAAGGCGCCTCGCCGCATGCGAGAGCACAGGCCACACATCGTCTTGCCTTCCGGGATCACTCGCTTGACGACGCTGTAGGTGTCCTGTTCGATGATGTGGAACGGCACACCGAGAGCGGTCAGGTACTCGGGCAACACGTGCTCGGGAAATCCGGGCTGCTTCTGGTCGAGGTTCACGGCGATCAGTTCGAACGTCACCGGCGCGCTTCGTTGCAGCGACAGCAGGATATCCAGCAGCGTGTACGAGTCCTTGCCGCCGGACAGGCACACCATGATCTTGTCGCCATCGACGATCATCTGGAAATCTTCGATGGCCTTGCCGACGGACCCGCGCAGCCGCGCCTGCAGGCGCTTGAAGTTGTTCGATGGCGAAATGACGGCGGACATGGTGAGAGTGCGTTAGAACTCGCTGCTGGGTCGAGGAAGAGTGGGGTTGGAGTATAACGACTGGCGGCTCAAAGATTCCTTCCTGCCCGAGTCCCGCGCCCCGAGCCCTTTTTTTCTGGTCCTGCGACTGGAAGGGCCTGGGGCATGGGGCTCGGGCCAGAGGGGGAGTTCGCGGCGCTCCGCACGTCTGGCTATTCCTCGAGGTACTTCGCTTCGACGTAGCGTAACCACGCTGCGGCGGTCAGGGGCTTGCCGGTTGCAGCGGTGATCAACGCCGGTGTGCTCAGGCTCGCACCGAGCCCATGCACATTTTCGCGCAGCCAGTCGAACAGGCCGGAGAATTGGCCGGCGGCGATTTCATCGTCGAGCTCCGGCCGATCGGCGCGCAGCCGCTCGTAGAGCTGGCCGGCGATGACGGAGCCGATCGCGTACGACGGAAAATAGCCGAACGATCCGACTGCCCAATGCACGTCCTGCAGGCAACCTTCCGCGTCGTTCGCCGGCCGGACGCCGAGGCGATCCTCGATCCGTGAATTCCAGGCTTCGGGGAGATCCTTCACTTTCAGCCCGCCGTTGAGCAATTCGTTCTCGATCTCGTACCGCAGGACGATGTGGACCGGATAGGTCACTTCGTCCGCATCGACACGCACCAGGCTGCGGCGCACGCGGGTCAGCAGGCGATACAGGTTCTCCACTTCCCACTCGGGACCGGTCACGCCGAAGGTCTTTTCGAGCAGCGGCTTGAGGTAGCGCAGGAACGGACGATTGCGGCAGATGAGCATTTCCAGCAGCAGCGACTGGCTCTCCTGCATCGCCATGCCGGCATCCCGGCCCACCGGCTGGGCGCGCCAGGCTTCGGGCAGCCCGTTGTCGTACATCGCATGGCCGGCTTCGTGCAGGACACCCATCAATCCCGTCAGCACGTCGTTGGAATTGAACCGCGTGGTGATGCGGATATCGCCGGGCACTCCGCCGGTGAAAGGATGTTCGCTCTCGTCGAGCCGGCCGCGCTCGAACGAGAAACCCAGGGTCTTCATCAGTTCGGTGGCGAGCTGCCGTTGCTTCGAGGGAGTGAACCGGCCGGTGATTTCGAGGATCGGCCGCTGCGACTGCAGCTCGATGACCTCGTGGATCAACCCCGGCAGGCGACGGCCGACCGTGGTGAAGATCTGATCGATCTCCGTCAGCCGCAGACCGGGACTGAACTCGTCGACCAGCGCTTCGTACGGATCGAGATTGAGTGCCTTGCCCAGCAGCGAGGCCTTGTCGCGCGTCAGCGCGACGACTTCCTCCAGCATCGGCGCGAACAAAGCGAAATCGCTTTTCTGGCGCGCCTCGATCCATTTGATCTCGGCGCGGGAGGTGGCCTTGGCCAATCGCGACACTAGGTTCTGGGGCGTCGCGATCGCATGGTCGCGCTCACGGCGCATCTCACGCAGGTTGGCCAACTGCCACTCTTCCATCCCCTGCGCATTTGCCTCGGCGCGATCGAGCAGGCGCGACACGCGGGGAGAAGTCACGAGGGTGTGCGTTTCGGTCTCGATAGCCGCCAGCTGCTCGCCGCGCAGATCGGCGGCACCTCGCGGCATCATCACCGCGGCGTCCCAACGCAGCACGCTCGCCGCGCCGCGAAACGCATGCAACCGCCTGAACTCCTGCTCGAGCTGTTGATAAGGGGACAACGCCATGGGGATCGAAACTCTCTTGCTGGGGCCGCTACCGAGCGTAGCGGGCGCGTGATTCTAATCAAGGAGCCGACGGGACGCCTGAGTGGGCAGTGGCTTTTATATGTATTTAATTGACAAAGGACGACGTAAGTCACTGATCCTTTAGAATTCCGTTCAGTTTAACTTTCCCGACACGGCCTCTGGAACCTCCCCGCCCAACTACAGTCTCATCCCTCTGTCCTCCTGCAAGAGCGTTGGCAACAGCGCTTTGGACAAAGCCGGCATCACCTGCCGGCTTTTTTATTGTCCGTCCTTTCTGCCCCGTGTTCTCCGTGTTCTCCGTGCGATATTTCTTGATAACGCTGAGCCGTTGCCTCGCCGGGAGCAATAACCACTGTTCGCTCCTACTCGCAGGGCTTCAAGAAATATCGCACGGAGAACACGGAGAACACGGGGCAGAGAAGAGAACTTAAGGATGAGCCGGCTTGTCGGCGACGACCGGCGGGTCGGCGGCTTCTGGGGCCGGGTGGCCGCTGCGAAGGCGTTCGATCATGTGAGTGACGTATTCGGGCGAGCGGCTGTTGCGTGCGAATAACGTGTACATGGTCGGGACGATGTACAGTGTGAGCAGCAGCGAGAAGCCGACGCCGTAGACGACCACGGCGCCAATCGCACGACGGCTCTCAGCACCGGCACCCGATGCGATCAGCAACGGAATGGCGCCGAACAGGGTGCACAGCGACGTCATCAGCACCGGACGCAGGCGGATCGCCGCGGCTTCGATCATCGCCTCGATGAACTCGACGCCCCGATCGCGCAACTGGTTGGCGAACTCGACGATCAGGATGCCGTTCTTCGCCGCCAGGCCGATCAGCATGATGCAGCCGATCTGGCTGAAGACATTGATCGACCCCTTCTGTACGAACAGCCCCAGCAACGCACCGGTCACGGCGAGCGGCACCGTCATCATGATGACCATGGGATGCCGGAAGCTCTCGAACTGCGCCGCCAGCACCAGGAACACGATGGTCAGCGCCAGCAGGAACGTGACGTACAGGGCGCCGCCCGATCGCTTGAACTCCCGCGATTCGCCATCCCAGTTGACCTGGGCTTCGGGTGGCAGATCCTCACGCGCGACTTTTTCGAGGAACTGGACCGCCTCACCCAATGAATAGCCGGGCGCGAGGTTGGACGAAATCGTGACGGCGCGCAGGCGATTGAAGCGCTTGTAGTCCTGCGGACCGGCGGTCTCTTTCACACGGACCAGGTTAGACAGGGGAATCAGCGCATTGGTCGTCGTCGACCGCACATAGATATTGTCCAGGTCGCTCGGCGTAGCGCGGTCGCCCTCACGAGCCTGCAGGATCACGCGATACTCTTCGCCGCGCTCCAGGTAAGTCGTGACGATCCGCGAACCCATCATGGTTTCGAGAGTGCGGCCCACTGCTTCGAGCGACACGCCGAGGTCCGCGGCTCGATTCCGATCGATGGCCACATTGAGCTGGGGTTTGCGCTCGTAGTAATCCGAGTCGAGATTGATCAGGCCGGGATTCTGCTCGGCCCGCTGGAGCACGATATCGCGCCATTTCACGAGCTCTTCGTAGTTCGAACCGCCCAGCACCATGCGCACCGGCGAGCCGGGACCGCGTTGGCCGAGCCCACCCGGTTGCGACACGACCACCCTGGCGCCAGGAACGTTGGTGAGCTTGGAGCGCATGCGCTGCATGATCACGGCTGCCGATTCGCTGCGCTGATCCCAGGGATTCAGCGGCAACACGACACGGCCGACGTTGACATCTCCACCGCCGCCGAAGTTGCCGGAGCGGGCCAGGATGCGCCGGGCATTGCCACGATCCACTTCGTCGAAGGCGACTTTCTCGACCTGCCGCAGGTACCGGTCGATATAGCTGAGGCTCGCACCCTCGGGCGCCGTGACGATGATTTGCACCATCGCGCGATCCTCGGCCGGCGAATATTCGCTAGGCAAGCTCTTGTACAGAATCACGCCCAGGGCCAATGCACCTAGCGCAAGGCCGACACCGAGCAGCGGACGGCTGATGGTCCCACGCAGCGTAGTTTCGTAACGAGCCGACAGCCAGCGGAAGAAATGCTCGACGTGCTCGGTGACGCGGCCGCGAATGGCGCCTTTCGCGAAGAATTTCGACGTCATCATCGGCACCAAGGTCAGCGAGATCAGCGCCGAGAACGCGATGGCCGACGCGATGGTGATGCCGAACTCGCCGAACAGCCGGCCCAGGTTGCCGGGCAGATAGGAAATGGGCAGGAACACGGCGATCAGCACCAGCGTGGTCGCGATCACGGCAAAACCGATTTCCCTGCTGCCGTCGACCGAGGCGATCAACGCCGGCTCGCCTGCTTCGATACGGCGCATGATGTTCTCGAGCACCACGATGGCGTCGTCGACGACCAGGCCGATGGCCAGCACCGCGCCGAGCAGGGTGAGCACATTGATCGAGAAGCCTGCGATCACCATGACGATGGCGGCGGAAATGATCGACACTGGAATAGTGATAGCGGGGATCAGCGTGGCGCGCCACGAGCCGAGGAAGGCGTAGATCACGATCAACACCAGTCCCAGCGCGATCACCAGCGTGTGGATCACTTCCTTGATCGACTCGTTCACGAACAGCGAATTGTCGTTGTTGATCTCCAGGTGGATGTCTTCGGGCAAGGTCGCGCGTATGCGATCCATTTCCGCCCTCACGCCGCGCGACACGTCGAGGATATTCGCGGTCGAGGTCGGGATGATCGCCAGGCTGATGCCCGTGCGTCCGTTGGAGCGCGAGAACGACCGCAGGTCTTCAGCATCGCGCTCCACTTGCGCCACATCGCCGAGATGCACCAGGGACCCGTCGCCGCCACGGCCGATGACGAGTTGCTTGAAATCTTCCGGCGTATTGAAGCCGGTATCGGTACGCAACGAGAACTCGCGATTCTTCGATTCGATGCGGCCCGCCGGCAATTGCAGGTTTTCACGCCGCAGCGCCGCCTCGACGTCCTGCACGGTGAGCTGCCGGCCCGCGAGCGACTGCCGATTCAACCAGATGCGCATCGCGTAGCGGCGCTCGCCGTTGATACGCGTCATCGCCACGCCGTCGACGACCGAAAAGCGATCGACGATGTACCTATCCGCGTAGTCGTTCAGTTCGAGGACGGACCGCTTGTCGCTCGCGATGTCGATGGTCATCATCGGATCGGAATTGGCGTCGACCTTGCTGATCTGCGGCGGATCCGCTTCGTCGGGCAGGTTGTTCTGCACGCGCGAGACGCGATCGCGTACGTCGTTGGCCGCGGATTCGATATCGCGGCTCAACCCGAATTCGATGGTGATGCGGGAGCGTTCCTCGGCGCTGGACGAGGTGATCTTCTCGATGCCCTCGAGGCCGGCGACCTGGTTCTCGATGATCTGCGTGACGCGCGACTCGATGACTTCGGCGGTGGCGCCGCGATAGAACGTTTCGACGCTGACGATGGGCGCGGCGATATCGGGATATTCGCGAACCGACAGGCGATTCACGGCCATCAGGCCGATGATGGTCAGCAGCAGGCTGACCACCATCGCGAAGACCGGCCGCCGGACCGAGATCTCCGAGAGAATCAAGCGGCCTCCCGCTCGACCGGGTCGGCCTTCACTGCGACGCCGTCGCGAATCTTCTGCGTGCCTTCGACGACGACGACGTCGCCTTCCGCCACGCCGCCGAGAATTTCTACTTCGCCGGGACGGCGGCGGCCCGTGCGAACTTCGCTGCGCACCGCTTTGCCGTCGCGCACGGCGAAGACATATCTCTTGTCGCCTTCCGGAACCAGCGCCTCTTCCGGAATCATCAGGGCCGGCGCTTCCGATCGCGTCAGCTTGACCGTCATGAACATGCCCGGCTTGAGTCGCCCGTCGCGATTCTCGATCTGCGCACGGACCAGCACGGCGCGGCTCACTGGATCCAGACGGCTGTCGATACTCGTGACTTTGCCCTTGAACGGAGTGTCCGGATAAGCCGAGGACTGCGCGGCAACCAGCAACCCTTCCTTCAAAGTAGACAGGAAGACTTCGGGCACCGAGAAATCCACCTTGATGATGCTGGTGTCGTCGAGCGTGGTGATCACCGTTCCCGGGCTGACAAAGCTGCCAACGCTGATGTTGCGCAGGCCAACGCGGCCAGCGAACGGAGCGCGGATGATCGTGTCATTCAACTGCGAACGGGAACCCGCGACGCGAGCTTCATTGACTGTGAGCGTTGCCTGCAGCTGGTCCAACTGGGCTTCGGACAGCGCCTTGGTGTTGTACAACTCGCGGCTGCGATTGAACTGGCTGCGGCTATCGCGCAGTGCTGCTTCGGCTTCGGCCAGGTTGGCGCGAGCCTGTTCGCCATCGAACTCGACCAGCACGTCGCCGGCCTTGACCTGCTGGCCTTCGCGAAAGTGGATGGCGGTGATGCGATTGGAAGTCTTGGCCGTGATATCGACCGCTTCATTCGCGCGTGCATTGCCCACGGCTTCCAGTTCCAGCGCGAAAGGAACGCGGCTGACGGGAGCGACCAGGACTCCGACGGGACCGCTCGGCTGTCCCGCCGCACCCTCGCGCTGCGATCCGATTCTTGCTGCAGCTCCAAGGGAAGAGTTAGACCGCGAATTAGAATCCGGAGCATCTCCACTGGAGACGGCAAACCACCCGAGGGCCCCGAGTGCCAACGCGAGAGCGGCGCCAACCGCAACACTTCGAAGATTGAGAACCATGAAATACTGGTCAGCGTGGAAACTGTGGAAGAAGGCAGATCGCGCGCAAAGCCAACCACGATGCATACAAACGCACCGTGGCGAAGAAAGTCCCGACTATAGGCTATCCGGATGACGTTCGATCGGACCCGCCCCGGTGCCGCGCAGTTCCGGCAAACTAACGCCGCAACCTGCAACGAGCTGTAAAGAATCGTAAATTCAAGGATTTCCGCACACTCGCCAGTGGCGGGCGCAGCGTTCAAGAAGCGCCGTGCGATTGACGCCGGCGCGCCTGTTTTTTTCTAATTCGCCGTGTCCGATTGGATGATTACGGCGTCCGGTCGAACGATTCAGGGCTCGGAGTCGGAAGCGTCGCTGATGCCCTCGAACAACGCAGTACTCAAGTAGCGCTCGCCCGTGTCCGGCAGCATTGCAAGAATGACGGAGCCCGCCGGCGCTTTGTTCGCAACCTTCAACGCAGCGGCAAAGGTGCCTCCCGAGGAGATGCCGCAGAAGAGGCCTTCTTTGGCTGCCAGCTGGCGCGATGTCTGAATCGCTTCGTCATCGGTCACCGGCACGATCTCATCGGCCAGTTCGCGATTCAGCACGGCGGGCACGAAATCCGGTGTCCAGCCCTGGATCTTGTGCGGCTTGAATTCAGCGCCGGCCAGCAGCGAGGCGCCCGCCGGTTCGGTCACGATGACCTTGGTGGTGGGACGCGCCTTCTTGATCATTTCGCCGGCGCCGGTCAGCGTGCCGCCCGTTCCCCAGCCGGTCACCCAGAAATCGAGCCGCCGGCCGGCGAAGTCGCTGAGAATTTCCGGGCCGGTGGTGTTGCGATGGTATTCGGGATTGGCCTGGTTCTCGAACTGGCGCGCCAGGAACCAGCCATGCTTTTTCGCCAGCTCGTCGGCCTTGCGGACCATGCCCGAGCCGCGTTCCGCCGCCGGCGTGAGAATCACTTTGGCGCCCAGCATGCGCATGATCTTGCGCCGTTCGATCGAGAAGCTCTCGACCATGACAGCCACGAACGGATATCCCTTCGCCGCGCAGACCATGGCGAGTGCGATACCTGTATTCCCCGAAGTCGCCTCGACGACCGTCTGGCCGGGCTTCAGCACGCCGCGCCGTTCGGCGTCGTCGATGATGGCGAAGGCGAGGCGATCCTTGACCGACGAGAGCGGATTGAAGAACTCGCACTTCACATACATGGTCACGTTCGCCGGCGCGAGCCGGTTGATGCGGACGATGGGCGTGCGGCCGATGGTGCCGAGGATGCTGTCGTAGATCATGGGTGCGACTCGGTTGGTGAGGAACGCGTAATAGGGGAATGTAACGTCGGACTTGCGGAGAAGGCTAGCTGTCGGAAAGGAATGAGGCAATGCCAGGAAGGGCTGCGGGCTCGGGGCTCGGGCAAGAAATTCAGCCGCCGCATTCCGATCTGAATCTGGCCCAAGCCCCGAGCCCGCAGCCCCCAGCCCTTCTTGTATTTATCTTTCCTGTGTTTATCTTTCCTCTATCTATCCCTCTTCCCATCTCTCGTCTTCAACCATTCCGCAATCCTACTCGGCACCTCCCTCTGCGCCGAGCCGCTCACATAGATACCGATGTGCCCGCCCGGAAAGGCGTAACTGTCGTAGTCGCGAGAACCGGCGAGCTTTTGCAACGGAATGCTCGCCGACGGCGGGACCAGGTGGTCCTGCGTTGCATAAATATTGAACAGCGGCATGGCGACATTGCGGAGATCGACGCGCCGCCCGCGTAATTCCAAGGTGCCGGCGGCGAGCCGGTTCTCCTTCACCATCCAGGTCACGAACTGGCGGAACATTTCGCCGGGCTGGTCGGGGCTGTCGAAAATCCATTTCTCCATGCGCAGGAAATTTTCCAGCGCGCGCGGGTCGTCGATGTGATCCAGCAGGTCCACGTATTTCTGGCTGGTCAACCGGAATGGCATCAGTCCCAGGAACAAGGCATTCAGCAGTTCGCCCGGCACGTTGCCAGTCGTGGCGGCGAGCGCACCGAGATCGACGTGCTCGGTCCATTTGGTCAGCAGGTTCTCGGGCGTGCGAAAGTCCACCGGCGTGACCATGGTGATGAGATTCTTCAGCCGCTGCGGAAACAGGGCCGCATAGCACAAGCTCAAGGTGCCGCCCTGGCACACGCCGAGCAGGTTGACCTGCGGCGATCCGCTCGCCCGGCTGACATGGTCGATGCAATTGGGCAGGTAGCCCATCACGTAATCGTCGATGCCCAGGTAGCGATCCGCGCCATCGGGATAACCCCAATCGATCAGGTACACATCCAGCCCGCGTTGCAACAGCCCGCGGATCAACGATCGGTCGGGCTGCAGGTCCATCATGTACGGGCGGTTGACCAGCGCGTAACAGATCACTACCGGCGTGCGTATCCGCTGTTTTTCCGGCAGTTCGTCGCTCGGCCGATAGCGATACAGCACCAGCTTGTCTTCGCTATAAACCGCTTCCTTCTCCGCGCTGCCGATGCGGATCTCGCCAGTTTGCGAGAGCGCCGTCATGCCTCGCGCGATGCGCTCGCTGAATTCCTTGATTTCGCGAGTGAGCCGCTCTGAATCGAAGCCGGACTGGGTCATCGGGTACGCTTCCTGGACTGCCGCGCAGCCGCTGAGGTTTTGCGCTTGGCAGGCGATGGTTTCGTGCGTGGCGTTGCGGGTTCGGTCTTGGTCGTAGCGGCGGCCGGCTGGCCCGCTCCCAGTTCGAGAGCAGCGAGCTTCTGCTTGAGCAGGCGCACCTGCTGGTGAAGCGAATTGAGTTCCGAGCGCGTGGGCAGGTCGAATTGCTTCAGTCCCTGCTCGATCACTTTCTGCGTGCGGGCCCGCAACCGCATGCTGGCGTTGCCCAGTTCGCCTTGCAGGTGCGCATAGGCAGAACTATGGGCCACGGTGCTGAATACCTGCTCGCTGCATTCGACCCATAGATCGTACAGTTCGCGGAATCCCTGCACAGGATCGTTGCCGCCAGCGCGGGCCTTGACTCGTTCTGCGAGCAACGCCAGCGCTTCGGACTGAACTCGCCGCAGCACGGCCGCCAGTTCCTGCTCCAGCCGCTCCATGTCGGCCCGGGCGGCCGCAACGGCCCGCCAGGCTTCGGTCTGTTCGCGGAACAGGCCCAGCGGCGGCGTGCGATTGAGCAAATCGGTCCAGCCGCCCGGCGACGCAGCCTGCGACATCGCATTCGACCAGGCAGCCTTCCAGGTATCGAACATTTCACCCGGGGGTTGGCCCGGGCCCATACCCGGCGCTTGACCAGGCGAATGACCGGACGATTTACCCGCGGATTGCGGCTGGGCGGCGGCGGAACCATCGCCCGTGGCTGCCCCCATGCTCCGAGTCAGCTGCATCAAGCCACCCAGGTAACTCTTGCCCAGCTCCGCCCATTGACTGGCGAGCACGTTGACCTGTTCGAAGCCCGCTTTAACGGGGCCGGACTGCGCGGCCTGGTCGAGCAGGGCCCGCTGTTGCTCAATCCACTGCTGCGCCCAATCGCTATCGTTGGCGCTGTCGTTGGCCGCATCGTTCGCAGACGAATCGCCCATTCAGTCTCCA
>Ga0207675_100006079_pt1 | contig 11489 bp, 12 predicted proteins | sample KBSSwiS42_FD_184305 | JGI IMG/M metagenome (GOLD analysis project Ga0207675, IMG submission 184305) | Switchgrass rhizosphere microbial communities from Kellogg Biological Station, Michigan, USA - KBS Switchgrass S4-2 (SPAdes) (version 2) | ecosystem: Host-associated > Plants > Roots >...
CTTCAAGATGCCGCTGGCCCGATTGCGTGCACTACGTTGTCCAGGCGGCCACTTACAGGCTCGACAAAACTCTATGCCGTGATTAGGCGTCGCTATGACCTTCGCCCACGAACGACGACTCTTGGCACATAGCAGACGGAAGAGGCCGGCGGCCGGAATATCCGATCGGATCAAGCGACCCATTACGCATTCATTTCGTCTTGTTACATCGCACTTGAGCATACCGGCCGCAAAATGGCCGGGTTCCGGGAAGGCACTCATGAGGCGCGTTTGGCTATGGAGTGAGCAATGATCAGAGTACTCCTCGCTGTTGCAGTACTCGGTTCCCCGGGTGGTCTTGCGCTGGCCCAAGACAAACAAGGTGAAGCGTCGGGCAGCGACGTTTCCTCGTTGGTAGCAAAGCTAGAAGCGCAGTGTGCGCACAGGCGGCGGGCGATGCCGCCGGATCCGAGGGACGGGTGCGCTCACAGGCTGCGCGATGCGCAACTCGTTACCGGGGTGGCTGGTGCCGCCAACGGTGGCGGGCAAGCCGCTGGAGCCGGAATTAGTGCCGGACCTGGAAACGGGGCCGGCAACGGCATCGGACCTGGAACCGGGGGCGGACTAGCGAAGGGAAAACGCTAACCCCGGGCTGGCCACCACTTTCGTGATGCCTCGTCGTGCGAAGTCGTGGCCGACAATCTATTCTGCCAACCGTGCTTGGTTGATGCCGTCGCCGGAGAATGACGATGTCCGGGAGAGAGAGGAGCTTCTCGCGCATCCCTGGAAGCATGTGATCAACATGACTTGTGCCTAGTTCTGCGAGCCACAGCCTGCGAAGCCGTCTTCGGCGCGCTCTACTCGCTGAGCGATCCTGGTTCCGATGAGGATGACGATGTAGGCACGCTCTATGAGGAGCTGCTGATGGCCGAACCAAGCGGCACCGGGGGGCGAACCAGCCGGGCGCCGGGACAACCACCGCGGCTGCTTTAGTCGCCAAGGCGGAGCCCGACGGCTACACCATCCTCGTCAACTCATCCGCGCATACGAACCCTCTGCAGATCGTGCAGGTGAAGGGGCTGGTTGCAGGGCCTTTCCTGCTGGCGCTCGGACTGCTGGCGGGAGACACTCTGCCAGCCCCGACGATAGCGGCGGTCGCGGGAATGGTCGGCTTCCTCGGCTATGGCGTGAGCCTTGCCCTGTTTGTGCTGGCCCTGCGACAGCTCGGCGCCGCCCGCACAGGTGCGTATTTCTCGACCGCCCCGTTCCTAAGTGCTTTCGCAGCGATCCTTTTCCTGCGGGAGCCGCTTACCTTCCAGCTGCTTGCGGCTGGCCTCCTGATGGGCGCCGGCGTCTGGTTGCACCTGACCGAGCACCACGAACACGAGCACGAACATGGGCCGATGGAACACACGCATGCGCATGTGCAGACGAACACCATCAGCACGAGCACCTGCCGAACGATCCACCCGATGAGCCCCACAGCCACCCGCATCGACATCCTAGATTGAGGCACCGACATCCGCATGTGCCGGACATGCATCATCAGCACCGGCACTGAACTTCCACTAATTAGGTCTGACTGGGGTCATGGGCGGACACCCCAATTGGAGCCAGGGATGCCTGATTGAGGTCAGGAGCGAACGTGCGTTGGCACGTCAATGATTGTCCGCTTAAGGTCCGAGATCGGACGTGATTGCTCTCATAGCCCTCGTCCGTTTTGTGCCACAAGCGGACATCGTCCAGTCGGGCATATTGAACACTAATTGTACCAAATGAGAGCAGTCGCGGCTGCCTCACGCTCGCCACTGAACAAAATCATCACGAGCGGTTCACTATCCATAATGCGAGCCATACGATGCCAGCTGCGTGACTAGCTTCATGTGCGAGCGAACACCTCGTATCTTCGTGTCAACCGCCTTAGGTGGTAGACTTACCGCCCCCTTTCGCGGGCGGTGGAGTACTGTTGATTCGAGGAGACGATGGCGCCGGTGGGATCCACCGTCACGATGCGTTTGCAAGGCGGCAAGTCTGGCACGTAAAAAAGCTGAAGGCTGATCTCACGATTCAATGCCTCCTGCTCGGCATCGATGAGACTGCTGCCGCTTGCAATGAGTTTATGGTCACCGCACAGATTGGCAACCATCCAACCGGCTCTGGCGGTCATGAATTGAGCGCCGCAATCATTCGATGGACCAGCCATCGCTTTGCAGCGCCGTATTGCTTCGGCGATGGCTTGCGATTGCGCGCTATCGGTGGCAACGCCCCACGATCCGTCGCGCGTCAAGGTTATGACCGTCCAACCGTGGTCCTCTGCTTTGCACTCGATGGCACCCATCACATGGCAACCAAAGAGAATGAGGATGCACTTGATTGAACCGCTCATGGCGCACCCCTGCTTGGATCCAACTCCGTCGGGCTAGGTTTTGGTTGCCAAGTACGAGGCATCAGGAGGGACGGCAGTTCCGCAGAAAGCTTGCCTTCCACATTACGCATCGTGGAGCGCACAATACGCGTCGCCACGCTTGCGACCCTGGCACCCTGAATTGCTTCCTGCCTCATCCGTTTGGGGGAAGCGGTAATAGTCGTGATCGACTGCGATGGAGCGTTTGTAGGCGGCCAGCAGCAGAACAGCGAAACAACAAAGCGCGTTGAACATACTGATCAGTGCCAGGCTGAGGTCGCCAACGTTGACCCATGCGTACAGGGCCGTGCTGGCGTTGGCGCCAACCCAAATCGTCCAGCAAGTGAAGGAGATCGCCGTTGCCCCGTGCCGATCGCGGACGACGGCAACAATCTGCGGCAGGTAGGATGCGAGCCGCAAGAAGTTGAACGCGCCGAATGCAAGAGTGATGAGATCACGGCCGTCGAGGGAAAACATCGATCCCTTTCGCAACAGGCCAAGCCGCCTGCATGCTTGTACTTGAACTACTGCGGCGGGGCGACGTCTCGGCCGACCATCACGCGCTGGGCCTCTAGCGTGCCGTCCGGCTGGTTGGTGGCAGCCGGGATGAAGACGATCGCGCCAAGCTTCAATTCGGCGATGCTTCCGGGAACATAGGTAACGATCGTCGTTCCAGTCGGAATCAAGATCCGCTTCTGACCGTTCTTGTACCTGAGCATCACGGAGTGACCGTCGACTGAAGTGACGATTGCTTCCACCACTGCATTGGTCATGGTGCTCTCAGGCAAGAGATCCCACGGGCGATGCCCCTCAACCGTTCCGCGCATGGTTTCGTCGAAAATGCGCACCTCAAGCGCGTGGAGCGTGCCGTTCGCCTGCGGTAGAGCGGCTACGCCGATGTAGAGGCCGGGTCTAATGTCCGACAACGTCGATTTGATGCTGGCGGCCACGCTAGCGGTAGGCGCTAGGCGCAACTTCACCGGCTTGTTCTCCCGCGTGCGGATGGAATACACGCCCCCTGCCAGGCTTTCGATCGAGCCGCGTATGCGCACCGGGTCCTGAGCAGATGCCTGCGGAGCGATCGGCAATAGAGTCAACCCTGCAGGTGCGACAACAACGGTCGTCAGTTTGAGATTTCGACTTTGGAGCGCCCGCCCGATTGGTCGGAGCCACGTCAGCTGCCAGGACGGCCGTTGTGAAGCACGTCGCAGCCACCAGTCGACGAGCCGGAACAGGGCGTCGACTTGACGGGCACCGTGAAAGTCTCGGTGCCGTCGCTGATCGGGCGCGCCTGTTGGAGGTTGGAATCGAGGATGATCGGTCATGGCGGACTAACCCCGCATTTGCTCTTCACAGTGGGCTTGACTGCTTGCCGAGGTTGATAGGTCTTGAGCGCTACGCGTGGAAGAGCGATAGAGTGAAAGTCAGTATTCCAGTTTTCGGAATGGTGGGCACACGATGGATCGCCTCGACGAATTGCTGATACTTACGACCATCCTCGATACAGGCAGCTTGGCAGGCGCCGCTCGCCAGTTGCGGCGTTCACCACCGGCGGTCACGCGATCGCTGGCTGCTCTGGAGGAGCGTGTGGGCGCAATCTTGGTGCAACGAACAACGCGCCGGCTCACGCCGACTCAAGCCGGGCAACGCCTTGCAACACGGGCCAGAGAGCTGCTGGCTGACTACGAACAAGCAGTCGTGGGCGTAAAGGAGAGCAAGTATGCGCCGCTAGATGGCCTCTTGCGGATCACGGCGCCATCCGTGTTCGGTCGCTTGCACATTGCTCCGATCGTGTCGCGCTTTCTCAGTTCACACCCGGGTGCGCGCGTCGAACTCGCGCTTTCCAACCGCAATCTCAACCTGGTGCAAGAAGGCTTCGACGTCGCGGTTCGGATCGGTCAACTCTCAGAGTCGGGATTAATCGCGCGACGAGTGGGCAAGGTTTACGCCGTACATGCGGCAAGTCCTGACTACATCGCTCGACGCGGCCGCCCTCGTACACCGAGGGATCTGGTCAAGCACGACATCGTCTTCGTCAGCCAACCGCGCGCTTTGGTCAATTGGCGCTTCCGTGTTTCCGGCCGGCAGCGCGTGGTTCGCCTGAACCCAAGGTTCATGGTCAGTGACGTGGACACTGCACTCTGCGTCGCCAGAGCGGGTGGAGGTATCGTCAGATGCCTTTCCTATCAAGTAGGTAGCGACTTTACTTCTGGGACCCTGGTGCGCTTGCTGCGCGAGTTTGAGACGCCCGCTATTCCTGTTCATCTCGTCGCTCCGACCGCGCGACGCATGCCCCGAGTGCTTCGCGCGTTTCTCGACATCGCCGCGCCCACCCTTGCTGCCCTCCCGATCCTACTTGAATAGGGGCGCGAGTCACTCGGTGTTGCCGCGTAGGTGTCCGAAAGAATCACTGCCGTAGTTCCGGGGCCTGGCCGACGTCCGATTTGCTGCGGCACCGGCCTCCACCGAACTAGATTGGCACTCGGCCCTTCACGGCATTCGCACGGGCACGATGCGTGACACAACCCATGGAATCTGCAGGCAGCCGTGCGCTTACCCGTGCCTTGAGCCTAACGCGTTCGTCAGCCGTCATTGCATCAAGCGCCGGTCGCACACTTCCGGTGATCGTGCTTGTCGACGTCGCCCAGTAGTCCTCAAAGGTCGAGAATATGCGCTCCACCATGATCTGACGCGTCTGCACTGCCTCAAGTCCTGCACCCGTCCATAGGTCGCAAAGTGCATCAAGCTCGCCGGCGTGGGCGTTTGGCGGGAGAACCGGCTTGAAACCGGCTGCGCGGATCTCCTCCCAAATCGGATCGAATGGAAAGCCGCCGCCAAGTAAATCCCACGCGTATGCCGCTACCAACCCACCGGGGCGAACCACCCTAGCCATCTCGGCGATGCCTCTTGCCGGATCAGTAACGAAGAAGATGACGAGCGCCATGACGGCGGCATCGAACCGATGGCGTCCGAAGGGAAGCGCCATGGCGTCGCCCCGCAGAAACGCCGCGCCGCGCGCACCCAACCGTGCGCGAGCAACAGCTAGTTGCTCCTCTTGCGGGTCGATGCCTTGGGTCTCGACTGGAGCGCATCGCTGAAGCACTAATTCAGTGAAGGCACCCGTGCCACATCCTACATCGAGCCACCGCAAGCCGCCTGGTGTCGCGAGCCAATCGATGAACGGGTCCCCCGCCAGAAGGCTCCACGGACTCATGGTCCGCTCGTAGGCGTCCCCGTCCTCGAAACGGATCGACCTATTGCCTGCAACGGGTTCGTCCCGAATGCCCATCATCCTACTCTTGTCCCTCACTGAGTCTTGATGCCCGCTTGCTTCACAAGCGCAGCATCAACCGCGACTTGCTTTTCCACATGAGCATCGAATTCGGTTGGAGTCATTTGCATGGGATCGACACCCAGTGCGATGAGCTTGTCACGCACCATCGGGTTTGCCAGCGCTTTGACACTGTCGCTGTGCAGTCTGTCGACGATATCGCGTGGCGTCTTTGCTGGCACAAATATCCCGATCCAGAACGGATACTCGGCATTGGCGAAGCCGGCGGGCAGTGCGGCCGAGCGCTTGAAGCCGTTCACCGCGAGCGCCGTAAGCGTGCCTTCCCTCACATGCGGTAAAGCTATCCCGACCGGCGCAAAGAAGAAGTCGATTCGTCCGGCGGTGACCTCGGCCATTGCTTCCGGACCACCTTTGAACATTACGGGCACTGCTTGAAAGCCGGCGCTCGATTGGAACCGCAAGGCACTGAGATGCAGCCCTGTCCCCACCCCGGGCGTCGCGAAATTCATCGCCGCCGGCTTCGCCCTGGCTGCTGCAACGAATTCGGCCGCCGTCTTGAAACCCCTAGCGGGGGGAACCACCAGAACGCTCGAGGAAATACCGAGTGGCACCACGCCCGCAAAATCCTGCACTGGATTGTAACTCAACTTCGGATACAGGGCTGGCGGCGGCAGAGCTGCGAGCTGGAGGCGTCGGCACTGTCCTGCTTGCGTTTGCACTCGGCGCCCTACATGCGCTTACTCCTGGACATGGCAAGGCAGCACTCGCCGCGTATTTCCTCGGCACTGAGGCGCGTCTTGCTAAGGGCGTAGCCGTCGCGCTTTGGGCAGCTCTCCTGCATGTGCTGTCGGGCTTGGCGATCTTTCTCGTCTTGCGGTTTCTGATTGGTCGCATGCCGTTCGCGATGGGCAGGCCCTCTGCTGGGTTCAGCCTAGCCGGTTACGCTCTGATCGCAGTCGCGGGCATCATGATGGTAGTGCAAAGCCTGCGTCCTTCGGGGCAACCGCACAGGGCGCATACCTTGGCTGCCGGGGTCGGCCTGTTGCCCTGTCCGCTGACGATCTCGGTGCTCGGCTTCGCCTGGGTGCAGAGCACGGGACCAATGGTTGCCCTTGTGCTGTTGTCGCTCACAGCCGGGATCGCGACCACAATAGGCACCGTAGCCTTGGCAGCTATTCTGTTCCGATCCTCCATCGGGAACGCCCTGATGGGTAGGGTGCCCTCAATTGAGAGGAATGCCCGTGTGCTTCAGGACGCTGCAGGAATAGCTGTAGTCGCGATTGCGCTCTGGACCGGGGCTCGCGCCCTCCTCGGGTAGCTGGGAGGGTCCGTTAGGTCGGCTTACTTTGTGGCGCCGAAGGCAACTGCATCGAATGCCGTCACGCTGTCGGCCTTCGTCCACAGCCCGACCATGCCCGCATCCATGAACGTGCCGTCCTCGACCTCGAACAACACATTCTCGTCAAAGGTGACTTTGAAGCGCGGCCCCGCGAAGTCCACACGCAACTTGTGCCATTGGCCCGACGCGACAGGCACCTTGACGCCATAGCCCCTTTTCTCCCGACGATGTCGAGCGAACTGCGCGTCCCGGCGACGGTTTTGTAAAGCACAACGTTGTTCTCAAGAGCGTTGGCTCGCGCCACGTAGTAGTTGTTTGCGTCCGTTGCACGCCAGACAACGCCGCCCGCGCGGTCTTCTGATCCTGCAATCGGCTTGAAACTGGTCTCGATGAAGCCGTCCTGGATGCTCGTGCCCTCCTTCAGAGCCAGCGGATATGTGGCTCTGCCGGACCGCTTGAGCACGTGTGTTTTTGACGGGGCACTATCGTCGCTTTCAACAGTCCACCTGGGCGCACCCTTGCCCGTCATGGTGAAGGTCCAGCCCCTTGGTGCAGCACCAAGGGGATCGCTATTGAAATCGACGGACTGAGCAGCGAGGGCTGCTGTAGCTGTGAACAGGGCACCGGCCATGATGAAGCTCCTTACAAACATGGTGGCTCTCCAAGATCGTTACGACTTGATCGCCATTTCGCCGAACAGCCTGTCAGCATTGCTCCACCGGATGGCCTTCATGAAGGTCTCGACGTAGGTGGCCGCCTTGGCGCCGTAGTCGATGTGATAGGAGTGCTCGTACATATCGAGCGCCAGGATCGGCTGGCCACCGGCCAGTGTCGTGGTGTGGTCCATGGCCCACTGGTTGGTCAGATGCCGGTCGCGCGGAGACCAAGTCAGCAGCACCCACCCCGAGCCGCCGCCTTGGGCCTTGCCCATGGCGAGAAATTCGTCATGCCAGCGCTGGTAGGAACCGAAGTCCTTGTCGATAGCTGCCTTGAGGGCCGCTCCTGGCCCGCTTTCGTCGCCCAGCCCATCGAAGAACAGCTCGTGCAGGATCATCGAATTGGATGCGATCAGCTGCTCGCGCTTCAATCCATTGATCAGGAAACCGGGAGCGGTGTTGAAGTTCAGGCTCGCCAGCTGATCTTCAATCGCGTTAAGCCGCTTTACGGCGCCGCCATAGTTGTTCTCGTAGTGACTGACGATCAGCTTTTCGGACATGCCCCTGATGCGAGCGGGATCGCAGCCGAGCGGCTTGACGGTATACGGCATGGCAAACCTCCTTTGCTTGCAAGCAACAGCTTTCGCACTTCCACGCACGAGGACGGCCGTCAGGCGGGAGTGCCAGCGAGATCGAACCGTGAGCCGATGCCGGTTTGCGTCGCCTCTCGATAGGCAGCCCACGCCGCTGCTACGTCCTGTACGCCGCTGCCGGTGGAATCGAAGATCACCGTCTCTTCGTCGGATGCACGCCCCATCTTGTGCCCCGCCGCCAGCTGGGCGAGATCAGCGTGCACCCCATCCCGTGTCAGCGCTCTTTCGCGCAACGCATGGTGTAGGTCTCCACCAGCAGCACAGGCGTCGAGGTCATCGACGAGCACGCGGGCGCGGCTCATGATATTGGGCGCGATTTCCTGCTTCTCGGGATTGTCGGCGCCCACAGCAGCAACGAAGCACCCCTGGAGGTCCATGGAATCCGTCAGGACTGGCGATTTCGACGTGGTGCAGGTGACGCAGATGTCCGCGCCTTTCACCGCCTCGCGGACGCTGGGCATTGCGGTTACGGCGCAAGTAGCTGTGGTAGCTGCCGTCGCGAAGGTATTCGCCTGCTCGCGGTTCGTGTCGAAAACGCGCACCGTCTGCAGCGGAAAGACCGCTCGCAAAGCATCAAGTTGATAGGAAGCCTGCGCTCCGCATCCAATGATCGCTAGCGATTGGGAGTTCGCCCTAGCTCCGAAGGTCGCAGCCAACGCGGCCGTTGCCGCCGTACGTAGTCCTGTCAGGGCCATGGACTCCATCACGGCCAGGGGGCGCCCGTCCTTCGCGTCGACGACCACGACCACGCCCTGGATGGTGGGCAACCCATGCTTGCTCCAATTTCCCGGCAGGTTCACGTTGACCTTCGATGCGAAGGTGGAACGCGAGCCGGGCAGCAGGCCGGATTTGACGTGAATGGAACCCCCTTCAACCGCAAAGCCGAGGGAGCGGCCTTGATCCTCCCGGTTTTGCGCCAGGGCCGCATAGACCTCTCGCAATGCTGCGATCACCACCTGCGGCTGCAGCAAACGTCGCAGGTCGTGGCCTGAAAGCAGAACGATATCTCGACGACCTTGGGTCATGGCCATCACCGACCTTTGACGAAGGTGTAGGCCGTGTCTTTGCGTTCGACCCGGCCGATGCCGGGAGACGGCAGGTGATATCCAACGAGGAGCGTGTGGTCCGCCGCAAGGCGATCGAGCAATCGCTTGCGGACTGCTACCGCGCGATCGGCATCGTGATGGTCCGCCGCTGGTCTCCAGTCCGGTCGCTCAAACGAGATGACCGGATGCGTTAGCGCGTCGCCGACCACGAGCAGGGTATCCGGTCCGCTTGCTATTTCGATAGCAATGTGGCCAGCGGTGTGCCCGGAGGTATCGAGCGCACGCAGGCCGGGAACGATGTCTTCGCCCGGTTGAACGGTGCGAATTCTGTCTTTGATGCGGAACAGATTGCGCTTGGCCCCCGGTGCAAAATTCTGCCGGTCATCCGGCAGTTTGCTGGCCGCATCCTCCGACATCCAGAAGTTCCACTCGGCGGCGGCAATGACGTAGCTTGCATTTGGAAAGTTGGGCTCGTCATCGAAGTCATCGAGCGTCCCCCAAATGTGGTCTGGATGGGCGTGCGTGTAGACAACCTTCGTGATGCTCTTCCGGTCAATGCCTGCAGCCTCCAGGCTGTCGAGCAGTTTGCCGGCCGTGGGCATAAAATGCGGCCCGGCCCCGGCGTCGATCAAGATCACCTCCGAGCCCGCACGGACGAGCGTCACATTGCTCGGAGCTGGTACCCAATCGCCGCGCTGACCTGCGGCGGCCAGTGCTGATCTCAACTGACTTGGTTCCGTCGTGGTCGCTAGAAACCGCGTAGGTACGGTCAGGTATCCGTCGCTCAGCAGGGTGATCTCGAATGCGCCAAGTCGGAATGCTTGATTGCTGACGGCCCGACAGGGCGATGGGAGCGCCGTCGCAAAGCAGGCAGCAGTTGCGGTGGCCAGGAAGCCGCGCCGGTGCACGACCCTTGCGGGATGTGCATTCGGCAAGTGCGCCAATGATTTGAGCAGCGGCCTCTTCATGGCGCCAGTGCCCCTCAATGATGCCTACCGCTGAGCGCAAGTCCTGCTTTCATCACGCAAGGCTTCCGACCAGATAGAGAATGACACCAGCAGCACAACTTGCGGCGAGCGTCGGAATCATTCCGACCTTGAAACGGAAGATCGCGAGCGCGGCCGCGACGGATAGGGCCAGCGCCCAGGCGTTGACGCTGGTGGGGTTCGGCACGTCAAAGGCAAATGGAAAGTCGCGCACCTCGATCGTCTCGCGGAATATGGTGTGGATCGCAAACCAGACCGCCAGATTGAGGATTACGCCAACCACTGCGGCCGTGATGGCGGACAGCGCGCCGCTGAGGGCCTTGTTCCCGCGTAAGTGCTCGATGAACGGTGCGCCAAGGAAAATCCAAAGGAAGCACGGAGCGAATGTCACCCAGGTCGCGAGCAGGCCGCCAAGCGTGCCCGCCAGCATCGGCGATAGAGCACCCGGATCGCGAAACGCAGCCATGAACCCCACGAACTGCAGCACCATGATCAACGGCCCAGGTGTGGTTTCGGCCATGCCAAGGCCGTCGAGCATCTCGCCCGGCTTAAGCCATCTGTAGTGTTCGACGGCTTGCTGCGCCACGTAGGCCAACACAGCGTAGGCGCCACCGAACGTCACCATCGCCATCTTGCTGAAGAAGATCGCGATTTGACTGAACACGTTCGCGCTGCCCAATGCCCACAATAGAGCCGCGACCGGAAGCAGCCATAGCGCAAGCCAAACAGCGGACACTTTCAATGACCCGAGCACGCTTGGCCGCGCGTGCGCGGGCAGTTGCTCCCCAAGCAGGCTGTCGATGACAGGATTTGTTCCGCTGGTCTTGCTTGGCCCATGGCCTCCAGCGCCCTGGAAAGCCCGCGATCCCATCATGCCGCCCACGAGGCCGATCAGCCCTGCGCCAAACACGATGATTGGGAAGGGAACACCCAGAAAGAAGATGCCGACGAAGGCCATTGCGGCGAGAGCTATCATGGACGGATTGCGTAGCGCACGCTTGCCGATGCGGACGACGGCTTCCACGACGATCGCGAGTACCGCAGCTTTGAGCCCGAAGAAGAGGGCGACAATGATCGGTGCGTTGCCCCAACCGGCATACACGTAGCTCAGCGCCATGATGGAGATGATGCCCG
>Ga0207675_100006080_pt1 | contig 11485 bp, 9 predicted proteins | sample KBSSwiS42_FD_184305 | JGI IMG/M metagenome (GOLD analysis project Ga0207675, IMG submission 184305) | Switchgrass rhizosphere microbial communities from Kellogg Biological Station, Michigan, USA - KBS Switchgrass S4-2 (SPAdes) (version 2) | ecosystem: Host-associated > Plants > Roots >...
ATCCGGATGTGGTCGTGGATCGCTCGCGGCCGACCAAGATCAGTCATGTCGTTCTCAACAGCGCGCGCACCGATGATCAGGTTCCGTTTTTCATCGACGTGCTCGGCTTCAAGCTTTCCGACAGTACCCACATGATGGAATTTCTGCGCTGCAGCGCGGATCACCACAGCATTGCGATCTTCCGCAACAATGGGCCGTCGCTCAATCACGTGGCCTACGAGCTGCCAAATATCGACGGGTTGATGCGCGGCGCCGGCCGCCTCAAACGGAGTGGCTTCGACGTCGAGTGGGGGGTCGGCCGCCACGGACCGGGCAGCAACGTGTTCTCCTATTTCATCGAGCCCAATGGCTTCGTTGCGGAATACACGACCGAACTGGATCAGCTCGACGATGCAACGCACGTTCCTCAGGATGCGAGCTACTGGCAGAAAATCATGCCGAATCCGGACCGCTGGGGGCTGGCCGGGCCGCCGTCGAACCGGATGCGCGCAGCCATGTCGGGCGCGCTTTACCTGGGCGACCGGGAATTAAGCAACGCGCTGGCTGGCGACGCCCGTTGCGAAGACATCATCGGGCGCAAGCTCGGCTGACCCACTGACTGCTGACCTCGGCTCTCGATCCTGATGTACGTGACAGCATCGGGAGAAGCCCTTCTTTTTCCCAAGGCTGGTGTGCATGAGCGACGACATTCCCTTCGACAAGAGCTTCGACCTTGCGCCCGACATCGTGGATCAAGTCGCGCCCGGGGTGCGCCGGGTGCTCGCCAACAATCCGAGCCCGTTCACGTTCAAGGGGACCCTGTCCTACATCGTCGGCCAAGGCCACGTTGCGATCATCGATCCCGGTCCGCTCGACGAGGTGCACATTGCGGCCCTGCTCGATGCGGTACGCGGGGAAACCGTCACCCATATCTTCGTGACGCATACGCATCGGGATCATTCCCCCGCGGTGCCGCGAATCAAGGCGGCGACCGGGGCCGTGGTGCTCGCCGAAGGGCCGCATCGCCCCGCGCGACCGCTCAATATCGGCGAGGCGCCGCGCCTCGACGCCAGCAACGATACCGAGTTCCAGCCCGACCGCGCGCTGGCCGACGGCGAGGTCGTCACCGGCCGAGGCTGGACCATCGAGGCGGTCACGACGCCCGGCCACACCGCGAACCACATGGCGTTCGCATTGAAGGAGGGCAACCTGCTGTTCTCCGGCGATCATGTGATGGCATGGTCGACGCCGATCGTCGCGCCCCCGGATGGCGCGATGAGCGATTACATGGCCTCGCTGCAGAAGCTGGCGGGCCGCTCGGAGTCGATCTACCTGCCCGGCCATGGCGGCGCCGTGCGCGAGGCGCCGCGCTTCGTGCAGCACTACATCCGCCATCGCCAGAGCCGCGAGGCTTCGATCCTGCACCGGCTCAGCAAGGGCGAAGCCGATATCCCCACCCTTGTACGTGCGATCTATATCGGTCTCGATCCACGGCTGGTGAAGGCGGCGGGACTTTCGGTGCTCGCCCACATCGAGGATCTGATGACGCGCGGGATCATCACCAGCGACGGCCCGCCTTCGATCGAGGGGCGCTACCGGCTGGCGCGGTAGATTTGAACTTGGACCGCCGTAACCGAAAGATGGTTTGGTTATGAGGTCAGCACGCTGTCCGGGCGCTGGCCGGTGTCCGCGCCGGCTTGGCTACTTCTTGGATTGATCTTTCTTGCCGGGTATCGATTTCTTTGCCGACGGCTGCGCCGGCGGACGCTCCGGCCGTTGGGCGCGGATGGCATCTTCGATCTCATTCATCAACCCGCGCACACGGGATGCATTGGTGCCGAAATCGAACGAGCCGTAGCGCGAGGAGGAGCGCGCATCGATGCGCGCGCCGTCGGTCTCGGCCCGCACGCGGATCGAGACGTCATCGCGGAAACCCATGATCGGGGTGCGCGCCACCGCCTCGATGTGGCCCTCGCGCCGGCCGGCCTGGGGTGCGCGCGCATCGACGACGCGCCATTTCCGCTTGTTGACCACCGCGAGCGCGGCATCATAGGCCGCCTGCGGGGTGGCATTGGTCGCCAGTGGCCCGACGTCGGGATAGGCCTTGCGCTGCTGCTCGGCGGCGTACAGGCCGGCATAGGCGATCGGATTGGCGTCGCGCGGCCGCAGCCGCGACAGGGCGTCGTAGCGCGGTGGATCGATGGGGTCGGTGGTGATGTCGTAGATCCAAGGCAGGCGGGAAGCCTTGATGCCCAGATAGGCCGGATAAGCGAGCAGCGCGAGCGAGACCGCCATTGCCGTCAGCGCAGCGCCCATCCCCGCGAGACCCTCCATCCAGATCACGACGAAGGCGGCGAAGGCGAGGAGGAGTGCGACGATGGCGATGGCGAGCGCGCCTGCGAAGGTCGCGAGCGCAGGCCAGATTTCGAGCAGGCCCGACCGCACGATGATGATCGCGAGGAAGGAGGCGAGCAGGGCGAATCCAGCAGTGCGCCGCGCCCAGATGGCGAGCCGCGAAGTGGGCTCAGAGTGGATGAAGCGCCGCGCCATCGGTCTCCTGCCTCACGAACTCGAGCAAATGCTCTTGAGCGCCGCCCAATCGGCCTGATCGAGCGGAGGTCGCGTCGGCGCTGTTCCCGACATCGCCTCGATGACGGCAACGCGGTCGCGGGTCTCCGGATGATCGAGCAGAATTTTCGGTCCGGGATGAGTGGTGCCCGCGATTCGCGACAGAAATCTGCCGAGCGCGCGTGGATCGGCGTTGATCCTGGCCATCAGCAGCACACCATATGCGTCCGCCGCGGTCTCGACCTCGCGGCTGTAGCTGGTCTGCAGAATGGTCTTGGCGGCGAAGACCACGGCGCCGCCGCCGACGAAATCGCCGAGCAAGATGCCGAACAGCAGCGAAAGCCCCGCGGCCTGCAGCACCGCTCGTGTGCCGTCGCGATGGGCGGCATGTCCGACCTCGTGCGCAATGACGCCGGCGAGTTCATCGGGCGACTCGGCCTTATCAATGAGACCTTGGAAGACATAGATGTATCCGCCGGGTAGCGTGATCGCGTTGGCTTCAGGCTGCCGCACCACGAGCGGATGGAGCGGAATCGGCAAGCCGGCAGCCGTTTCGAGTTGATTCATGAGCTTGTCGAACGCGGCGCGGCCTGGCTTCTCCTTGGCGGTATTTCCGCATTCGAAAGCGGCGCCGGCGTGGCGGGTGTCGAGGCTCGCGCGGGCCTGCGCTTCGATCAGCTCACCCAGCCTGAGCTCCAGGGAATAGGGAATAAGCGGCGCGAGCCGGGTGGCGATGAGCGGCACGCCCCAGACCGCAACCCCGACGAGGGACGCGGTCGCGATCAGGCTCCAGACGATCACCTTGGTCCGCATGCGTCGCTCGCTGCGGCCGCTGCGATCCACCGGGATCGATCGGCTGTCGATCGCGTCGGCGAACTCCCGGTCGCGAATCTCGAGCCGTGCGAGCACCGGGCTGCCGGCCCGGCCGAGGCGAAGCACACCCGCGGGCGAGGGTACGGATTCGAGGTCGTCGTAGGGCCACTCGCCGAGAAGGGTTCCGTCGGCGGAGCGAATTCGCAACCCCTCGGGGGCGAGTTCCACCGCCACGGCATGCCGGGCGCTGGTCGCTCCGTCGAAGAAGGTGCCGGATCCCGAAGTGGTCATGACGCGCTCAGATTCCGCCCACGCTCAACGCATCGGCGAGACCTTCGCCGACCGGGGAAGCCGGTTGCCCGGCAGCCGTCACCTGTTCGAGCACGGCGGGATTGGAAATGTCGAGGGATTCTACAACGCAGCGCCAGAGCCCGAGCTTGACGGTTGCCTGATAGATCGCGGAGTAGCCGAGCGCGATCGCGACATAGGCGGCAACCCCGGCGAACGTCGTGACGATTTCCTTGGGCATCGAATCAAGCTCTCCCGTAAGCTTCGGGATCACGATCGCGCCAGGGATCACCACTGCGGCCGCCGCCAGGCTGAACAGGAACGCGCACAACAGGAAGCGGGCATAGACGCCGAGCACCTGCGCCGTGCGCAGGCGCGATGTGACCGCGACCTCGCCGAAGCGCAATCCGGATGTCCACCAGCGCAGCACGATGGCCTGAAAGACGGGATAGAGCAGGACAAACGCGAGCAGGACCCAAATGCCGGTCAAGCCCGCATAGACCATTGCTCCGGCAAGCCCGCTGGCCTCGAGCCAGCTCGAGAGGTCGTCCCCGCCCGCCGCGTCCGCGAGCGCGCTCCAGTCGACGGCGCGCACGGTCGCGACCAATCCGATGCCGAACGGCACGACGGCGATCAGCCACAGGATACAGCCGCGCAGGAAAAGGCGAACGCCGGAGCCTTCGAAACGGCCCTGCAGATTTCCGAAGAACGTGTTGCGCATCTTGAAGCGTTCGAGGCGCGACTGGGCGAACGGGTAGACAAGTCCCAGCGTCGACAGGATCAATGTCCACCAAAGCACGGCGCAGATAGCATAGCGCCAAGCCGATCCGCTCTGATGGAAGCGCACGCCGCGATAGACGGTCCGGGTGAGACGGTAACGCCGTGCGCGATAGACTGCGTAGTGGCCCAGCACGGTGAGGACTAGGAGCGCCAGCAAACTCGACAGTTCTCCGAGACGGAGCGCAACCAGGAAGAACCCGGCATAGAGCGGCAGCAGAATGGCGATCGCGATTAAGAAGCCGAGCAAGAGCTCGCGTGCAGTGCCGGTATATTCGAAGCTCTCGCCCGCGAGCTCGGTGTTGGACCATAGGAACCGACGAATATCCGTGGTGAGCCAGAATCGGTAGATGCCCAGCGTGAACATGAGCAATACGGCGCCATGGGCAAGCAGGCGCCAAAAGGGGCGGGGCTCGCCACGGAAGCGGACGAAGCCTCCAGCGGGCGCAACCGCGCCGATCTGCGCCGCGGGTACGGTCGCATCGAAGGTGGTCATGCGTTGGCTTCCCGGAGACGCCGCGGTGATTGTGCTCCAGCTTACCGCAACGGGCCGCAAGGGGACGACACTGCAGAACGGATAACGCCAATCGAGGGCCAACTACAATGGCCTCATGTGAGGAGCGAGCGGCGATCGGGCGTTGGTTCTGCCCCCGGCGCCAGGCCGCGGACGGCTGGGGAAAGTTCCCTCCGGCTCCGCGGACGAAGGTGGGGAAGCGTCCCGTCGGACGGGGGCCTTAAGCCAGCGCTACTGTGCCGCGACGGCACTGGGCAGAACGAAATCCTTGAACCGTTCCCGCAACACGGTCTTGAGAATTTTGCCGGTGGCTGTGTGCGGAATCTCGTCGACGAAAACGACCTCATCGGGCATCCACCAGCTCGCGATCTTGCCCTGCATGAACCGCAAGATCTCGTCCCTGGTCGCTGCCTGATCCTTCTTGAGAACGATGATGAGGAGCGGCCGTTCGTCCCATTTGGGATGCTTTACGCCGACGACGGCTGCTTCCGCCACCTTGGGGTGACCGACGGCGAGGTTCTCGAGGTCGATCGATGATATCCATTCGCCCCCGGATTTGATGACATCCTTGGCGCGGTCCGTGACCTGCATGTAACCGTGCCGATCGATGGTCGAGACATCGCCGGTGTCGAAGAATCCTTCCTGGTCGAGGATGGTGTCGTCCTCTTTGTAATAGGCTCTGGCGACGGAGGGCCCGCGCACCCTGAGCCGGCCAAAAGTCTTGCCGTCCCAAGGCAGCCGCGTGCCGGCATCGTCGGTGATCTTCATCTCGACCATGAACGGCGTTTGACCCTGTTTCTGCTGAATGTCGAGCCGCGCATCGCCACCGAGCGCGGCATATTCGGGCTTGAGCGTGCATGCGGTGCCGAGCGGGCTCATCTCGGTCATGCCCCATGCGTGGATCACCTCGACGCCGTAGACGTCCTGGAATGTCTTGGCCATGGCGCGCGGACACGCGGAGCCGCCAATGACGACTTTCCGGAGATGGGGCAGCTTGCTGCCGGTTGCCTCGAGGTGTTGCAGCAGCATGAGCCAAACTGTCGGTACGGCGGCGGTGCAGGTGACCTTGTAGCGCTCGAGCAGTTCGAACACCGACGCGCCGTCGAGCTTGGCGCCCGGCATGACGAGAGAGGCGCCGGCAATCGGAGCGGCGAACGCCATGGCCCAGCAATTGGCATGGAACATGGGCACGACCGGCATTACCACGTCGCGTGACGAATAACCTTTCATGTCGGAAGTGTTCGCCATCAACCCGTGCAGCACGTTCGATCGGTGCGAATAAAGCACGCCTTTCGGATTTCCGGTCGTGCCGGAGGTGTAGCACATGCCGGCGGCAGTATTTTCGTCGAATGTTTTCCAGGCGAAATCGCCGTCGGCTTCGGCGATCCATTCCTCATAGGGGACCGCGTTTTTCAGCGAGGTTTGCGGCATGTGCGCGGCATCGGTCAGCACGACATAGCGCTCGATCGTCGGGAGTTTGTCTGCGAGCTTTTCCAGCAGCGGGATGAAGGTGAGGTCGACCAGCATCACGCGGTCCTCGGCGTGATTGACGATCCAGACGATCTGGTCTGGAAACAGCCGTGGATTGACCGTGTGATAGACGGCGCCGATCCCCATGATCCCGTACCAGGCCTCCAGATGACGCCAGCTGTTCCACGCGAGCGTCGCCACCCGGTCGCCGAGCCGGATGCCGTCTCTCTCCAGCCGTTGCGCCAAGCGCAAGGCTCGGGCGCGGATCTCGGCATAGGTGGTTTCGTGGATGGCGCCTTCGACCGAGCGCGTCACGATCGCCCGCCCCGCGTGGTTCGTAGCGGCATGATCGATAATGCGATGGCAGAGCAGCGGCCAATCCTGCATCAGCCCAAGCATGGCGTTTCCCCTGGTTCTTGTTTTGTCGCGTTGCAGCGCACCACAGATGACTATACGCAAACCATGCCGGCCTGGTTGCATCCATGGCAGCGGGCTTCATCGCTGAAACCTGCGCAAGGTTACCCGCGTGCGAGGGCCGTGCAACCCGAGAATCAGGGGCTTCGGCGTGCCGCTTGCGGCTCAGCCAAATCGCCGCAGCGAGAACCAGCTGATGTCATGGCGTGTCGTCCCGGTGGTGGCGAGGTCAGCCAGCACCTCGCCGATCACCGGCGCGAACTTGAACCCGTGCCCCGAACATGGCGAGGCGACAATGACGTTGCTGGCGCCAGGCAAATGGTCGATGAGAAAGTGACCGTCGGGGGTCATGGTGTAGAGACAGGTCGTGGCGGCGATGAGCTCCCCATTTGCCATCGGGAGATGCTCCGCAATGGCGCAGCGGATCAATGCCTCGTCGTCCGCCGACACGGTTCGATCGTGCGCGTCAGGATCGACCGTTTCGTTGCGGTGGTGATGCTTGGCGATCTTGATTGCCGTGCGCCCGCTCGCGCCGTGCGGCGCCGGGATGCCGTAATGCATGCCATGCCGGCTTTCGATAATGAACACCGGGAGCTGACCCGCAGACGATAGATCGTCCGCCACGGCGAACCAACCCATCGCCTCCCGCGTCACTCGCAGCGTCGCGCCGAACTTCGGCAGCAGGGAATTGGTCCATGCGCCCACCGCTACGATGGCCGCGCCGGCCTCGACCGTGCCGCGATCGGTGATCACCCGCACAAAACCCGTGCCCGGTTCGATCGCTCGCACGGTTTCTCCGCTGCGAATGTCCGCGCCTGCGGCGCTCGCGAGCGCGAGGTGGGCTGCAATCGAAGGCTCGGCTTCGAGAAAGCCGCCATCCGGCTGGAGGACGGCGACGTAGTGCCGCGGCAGCCGGAAAGCCGGGAAGCGCCGCATCAGCTCCGGCGCAGGCAGCACCTCGTGCTGCAATTCGTGAAGGCGGGCAGAGGCCAGTGTTCCCTGCACCAAAGTGCCGGAGGGCGGGCCGATCTCTGCGATGCCCGTCACGTGGAGCAGGCGCCGGCCGGCTGCTGTTTCGAGCTCGCGCCATAGCGCGTAGGCGCGCCGCAGCAACGGAACGTAGGAGGGGTGCTCGAAGTATCCCAGTCGGATGATGCGCGTTGATCCGTGGGAGGAGCCGCGGTCATGGCCAGGGGAATGCCGCTCGAGCCCCAGCACGCGCTTGCCCCGGCGCGCCAGGTGATGGAGCGCCGCGCTCCCCATGGCCCCGAGGCCGCAGACGACGACATCGAAATGGGCCATAGTCCAAGACTGTCACAGTTGCGCGCCACCCGTTGTCCTGCTCTAGCATGATTGATAAGTCGTTCGACCCATCGGCCGCGATTAGGTCGCAATCCTCCCGGATATCCCGACGGTGAAGGTCCTTCCCTCCCTCATTATTCGCGCGGCTCTTTGCGCCTTGGCGCTAGCCGATGTGGTGGCCGCGCAGGCGGTCCCATTGCCGCGGTCGCGGCCGGTCCAGGCTCCCGGCGCAGAGCGGCCGGCTGCGCCGGCTGCGGAAGCGTCCGAGCCGGAGGAGCCGCCGCCGCCGTCGGCCTGCCGGCTGCGGCTCACGGCCGAATTGGCGGTCGTACAGTCGGCGCCACCGGTCGTCGCACGCGGCGAGTGCGGTATTGAGGACGGCGTGCGGCTCGAAGCGGTGTTCCTGCGTGACAAAACGCGGGTGGCGCTGACGCCGCCCGCGATCGTTCGCTGCACGTTTGCCGAGGCCATCGTGCAATGGGTACGGGAGGACCTGGCCCCCGCGGTGCGTAACCTCGGCGCGCCGCTCAGGAGCCTCGACAACTACGCCGCCTATGACTGCCGCGGCCGCAATCGGATCGTCGGCGCAAAGCTCTCCGAACACGGTAAGGCAAACGCTATTGACGTCCGATCGGTGAAGCTTGCCAACGGCATCGTCGTGGGGCTGACCGATCCGCAAGTCGGCAAGGATCTTCGTCTCGGCCTGCGCAAGAGCACCTGCGCGCGCTTCACCACGGTCCTGGGTCCGGGCTCTGACGGCTATCACGAGGACCACGTGCATGTGGACCTCGCCGAGCGAACCGGCGGCCACCGCATGTGCCAGTGGGACGTGCGCGAGCCTGGCGAGGAGCCTGTGGCGGCGGTGCCGCTGCCGGTGCCCCGGCCGGCATCCGCCAACCATGACGACAAAGACTGATCGATCGTAAGCTGTGCCAGCGCCGTTCGTCGCCGGCGCTATTCGCCACGATCGAGTACTCGCACTTTTCGTCGCGAGCAGGGTACGACGCCAGCACGATCGCCGCCAACCAAAGGCAAAGCCATGGCTCCACTCAGCAACCTCGCCGTCCGCGACATCGAAACCGTGGCCCACCCCTACACCAATCTCGCGGCGTTGCGCGAAACCGGCCCGCTGATCATCGAGCGCGGCCAGGGCGTGTTCGTCTATGACAGCGACGGCAAGGCCTACATCGAGGGCATGGCCGGGCTGTGGTGCACGGCGCTCGGCTACGGCAATGAAGAGCTGGTCGAGGCCGCGACCGCGCAGATGCGCAAGCTTCCGTTCAGCCACCTGTTTACCGGGAAGGGCCATGACCCCGCGATCGAGCTCGCGGAACGGCTCAAGGAAATCGCGCCGGTCCCGACCTCAAAGGTGTTCTTCTGCTCGTCGGGGTCGGAAGCCAACGACACCCAGGTCAAGCTGGTCTGGTACATGAACAATGCGCTCGGGCGGCCGCGGAAAAAGAAGATCATCAGCCGGCTGCGGGGCTATCACGGCGTGACCGTCGCATCCGCGTCACTGACGGGGTTACCCAACAATCATCTCGATTTCGATCTGCCGATCGCGGGCATTCTGCATACGGCCTGTCCGTACCACTATCGCGTGGCGTATGAGGGCGAGAGCGAAGACGAGTTCGCCCTGCGCCTGGCAAGTGAGCTCGAAGAGCTGATCCAAAGGGAAGACCCGGACACGGTCGCCGCTTTCATTGCCGAGCCGGTGATGGGTGCGGGCGGCGTGATCGTGCCCCCGCAAACGTACTTCCGGGAGGTGACCAGGGTCTGCCGGAAATACGACGTGTACATGATCTCGGACGAGGTGATCTGCGGCTTCGGCCGGCTGGGAACGATGTTCGGCTGCACCGCCCTCGGATTTGAGCCCGACTCCATCACGGTGGCGAAGGCTTTGACCTCGGCCTATGTGCCCATGGCCGCGGTGACGGTGCCGGAGCCGATGTACCAGGCAATGCTGGATGAGAGCCGCAAGATCGGCACGTTCGCACACGGCTTCACCTATTCAGGTCATCCGGTCGCAGCGGCGGTCGCGCTCAAGGCACTCGACATCTACGCCCGTGAGCGCATCGCCGAGCAGGCTGCGCGCAAGGCGCCGCAGTTCCAGGCCCGGCTCGCGGCGCTCGGCGAGCACCCGCTGGTCGGAGACGCGCGCGGCCTCGGGCTCATCGGTGCCGTCGAGCTGGTGGCCGACAAGAAAGCCAAACGCTCGTTCGACCCGAAGGCCGGCGTCGGACCACGCGCCGTGCGCTTCGCCGAAGAGGAGGGGCTGATCGTCAGATTCATCGTCGGCGATATCCTGTCGATCTGTCCGCCGCTCATCATCGCGCCGGCCGAGATCGACGAGCTCTTCGATCGCCTCGGCCGCGCGCTCGATCGCATGCTGGATTGGGCAAGGCGTGAGCGGCTCGTGGCTGCCTGAGGCCAGCCAAGAAATGAAGTGGCGCCGGACGTGCGTCCGACGCCGCTCCCAGCCCCCTCAAAGCGTTAGTTGAGACGCGGGTCGCCCGCTGCTGCCACCTGCGGACTGGGCGGCGCGTCGCCCGACCTCGGTGCCAGCACCACCACGATCGAACCCATTTTGACGCGATTGTAGAGATCGATGACGTCCTCGTTGGTCATGCGGATGCAGCCCGACGAGATCGCCTGCCCGATATATTCAGGCTGGTTGGTGCCGTGGATGCGGAACAAGGTGTCCTTGTTCGCCTGGTAGAGATAGATCCCGCGCGAGCCCATGGGATTGTGCGCGCCGCCTTCGACGAAGTTGGGAACGTCGAGCCGCTTCTTGATGTCGGCCGTCGGCGTCCAGCTCGGCCACTCTTCCTTGCGGCCGACCTTGGCGATGCCGTACCACGACAGCGCCTCTTCGCCGACGATCACGCCGTAGCGGATCGCCCTGTTGTCGGGCAGGACATAGTAGAGGTAGCGCGCGTCGGTATCGACCACGATCGAACCTGGCGCTTCCTTGCGGTGATATTGAACGATTGCCCGTTGATACGCGGTCGGAATGCTGGCCTTCGCGTAGGGCGCGTTGGCGAGCAGCTTCTTGTCGCGTTGAGTGAAGTTGGCTTCCGATGAAGGTTCCAACTGTGCGTGCACGCATCCGCCGAGCAAGAGCCCGGCAAGAACCAGTGCGATTCCCCGTCCCGCCATACCCGCCCCTCTTCGCGCTGTCTGGCGCGCCCCTACGATCGGCTCCCCGAATCTTTCAACGCCCCCACTAGCTAACCAAAACGACTCGGCACTTCCAGAGCCGTGACAGGCCCAATTCGATAGTCTTCTGAACCTGTTGCAGGAAAGCCGCAGTTTGGACCCATGCTTTGCAAAAGTCGCTCATGCTGCGGAGCGGAATGG
>Ga0207675_100006082_pt1 | contig 11482 bp, 9 predicted proteins | sample KBSSwiS42_FD_184305 | JGI IMG/M metagenome (GOLD analysis project Ga0207675, IMG submission 184305) | Switchgrass rhizosphere microbial communities from Kellogg Biological Station, Michigan, USA - KBS Switchgrass S4-2 (SPAdes) (version 2) | ecosystem: Host-associated > Plants > Roots >...
GAGCTTCGGAATCGACGGAAAGCCGCCCTGGGCCAGCTTCGATAGCGGCACCGGCCAGCTCGCCGGCAAGCCCGGGCTGGCCGATGCGGGCGTGTATCGCGACATCGTCGTTTGGGTATCCGACGGCGCCGCTCGGACGGCGCTCGCGCCGTTCGACCTCACCGTGACCTCGCCTTCGGCGACGAACCGTGCGCCGCAGATCGGCGGCACGGCCGACGCCTCCGTCGCGGCCGGCGCAGCCTATTCGTTCACGCCGGTCGCGAGCGATCCCGACGGCACGCCTCTTACGTTCACCGTCCAAAACCGCCCGTTGTGGGCGAGCTTCGACGCCGCCACCGGGAAACTCTACGGTGTGCCGCCCAACGCCGGCACATTCAACGGCATCGAGATCGCCGCGAGCGACGGTGAGGCGACCGTTTCTCTGCCTGCTTTCAACATCGTCGTAACCGCGCCGCCGATCAATCGGCCGCCCATCATCTCCGGCCCTGCGCTGATCTCGGTCGAGGGCGGCCGGCTCTACGACTTCACGCCGACGGCGAGCGACGCCGACGGCGACGCGCTGACGTTCATCGTGCAGAACAGGCCGGCCTGGGCGTCGTTCGACACGCACTCCGGGCGCCTGTTCGGAACGCCGGCCGCGACGGCGGGAAGCTTCGCGAACATCGTCATCACCGTCGACGACGGGAAATCGAGCGCGTCGCTCCCGCCGTTCACGATCGACGTGACCGCGCCCACGGCGAATCGCGCCCCCGTGATCGGCGGCACTCCCGCGACGGGCGCGTTGCAAGGTACGCAGTACTCGTTCCAGCCAGCCGCGAGCGACGCTGACGACGACGCGCTCACGTTCGCGATCGCGAATCGCCCGAGCTGGGCCGCGTTCGACGAGAGCACGGGTCTGCTGCAAGGCACTCCGGCCGCGGCGCACATTCAGACGTACGGCAACATCGTGATCAGCGTCAGCGACGGCAAGTCGTCGGTCTCGTTGCCGGCGTTCTCGATCACGGTCACGTCGTCGAATACCTCGCCGACGATCTCGGGCACGCCGGCGATCATCGTGCAAGTCGGCTCGAGCTTCTCCTTCATGCCGATCGCGAGCGACGCCGACGCGGGCACGACGCTGACTTTCAGCATCGCCAACAGGCCGTCGTGGGCGCAGTTCAGCGGCACCACGGGAGCGTTGACGGGCACACCGGCGGCTGCGGACGCCGGCATCCACGCGAACATCGTGATTTCCGTCAGCGACGGCCAGGACTCGGCGACGCTGCCTGCGTTCGCGATCACGGTCAACCGGCCCCCGGTAATTTCCGGCGTTCCGCCGACCGCTGCGACGGTCGGCTCGTTCTACTCCTTCGCCCCGACGGCGAGCGATGCCGACGGCGACCCGCTGACGTTCGTCGCCGTCAACGTGCCCGCGTGGGCGACGCTGAGCGCGTCGGGTGTGCTCTCGGGCACGCCGGCTCTCGGCGACGTCCGAACGTTCGCGAACATCGCGATCGCCGTCACCGACGGCAAATCGGTTCCGGTGCTGCTGCTGCCCGCGTTCTCGATTCAGGTGAGCAAGCCGAATCAATCCCCTGCGATCTCCGGAGCGCCGCCGACGACCGCTACGGTCGGCTCGCAGTATTCGTTCACGCCGATGGCGAACGATCCGGACGTGGGCGACACGCTGACGTTCTCGATCGTGAATCGCCCGATTTGGGCCACGCTCGACACGCATACCGGCACATTGCAAGGCATGCCCACGATCACCGACGTCGGCACGACGACGGGCATCGTGCTCGCCGTTGGCGACCAAGACGGCGCAAGCGCGGCGCTGGCCGCGTTCAGCATCGTCGTGCAGTCGAACGCGACGCGATCGGCGCTGTTGCTCTGGCTGCCGCCGATGCAAAACACAGACGGCTCGCCGCTCACGGATCTTGCCGGCTACAAGGTCTACTGGGGCACGTCGCAGGGCCCCTACCCCAACAGCATCACGCTGAGCCAGTCAGGTCTCGCGAGCTATCGCGTCGAGAACCTCTCGCCGAACACTTACTACTTCGTGATCACCGCATTCAACAGCTCTGGCGTCGAAAGCGGATTCTCGAACGTCACCAGCATCACGCTCCCGTGACGGAAAGCTAGAGCGCTTCGACCTCGACGGCCCGGCCCCAGAGCCGGCCGATGATTCGCGTGGCCGAACGCGCGTCGCCGGTCGTCCAGAAGCGCTCCGTCGGCTGCAAGTCGATGCGGCCGATCAGCGCTTCCGGCAATCTGCGCACGACCTGTCTAGCGACGGCCTCGCCCGTATCGATGAGATGCACGCGAGGGCCGACGATCTCGGCGATCAGCGGCTTGAGTAACGGATAGTGAGTGCAGCCCAGCACGATCGTGTCGGCGCCGCGCTCGAGGAGCGGCCGCGCATAGCGCGCGACGAGCTCGCGCGTCGCGGCGCTCGTGAGGTCGGCGGCCTCGACTTGCGCGACGAGGCCGGGGCACGCCTGCGTGACGATCTCGACGTCGCCCGCGTATTGCTCCAGCAGCGCGGCGAAGCGCGCGCTCTCGAGCGTGCCAACCGTCGCGAGCACGCCGACGACGCCGCTGCGCGTCGCGCTGACGGCCGGCTTGACGGCCGGCTCCATCGCGACGATCGGCAGCGTGAAGCGCGCTCGCAGCGCAGCCGCCGCTGCCGCCGTCGCCGTGTTGCACGCGATCACGACGGCGGCGGCGCCGTGGCGCACGAGAAACTCGGTGAGGATGACGGAGCGGTCGCGAATGTAGTCCTGAGTCTTGTCGCCGTAGGGCACGTGCCCCGAGTCGGCGACGTAGAGGAGTGGCACGCTCGGCAACTGCGCGCGGATGTGTCGGAGCACCGATAGGCCCCCGACGCCGGAGTCGAAAACGCCGATCGCGCTAGCCTGGAGCACCGGCGCCGATCTGCAAGCGTTTCACGAGAGCCTCCGAACGATCCGTCTTCTCCGAGTGCGACTCTAGTCCGTGCGCCCGCGTCCCGGCAACTTCGGCGTGCGCCGTCGGCGTCGCGTTTCTCGGTCGCGAGCTCTACGCCGGAACGCGTTTCGCGTTCGCGCGTACCGCGGCAGCAAGGTACTCCGTGAGGCCGGGTCCATGTTTGTCGATGTTGTCGGCGTATCGGCGATCGGCTTCCCAGAGGTCCGCGAGCCCGCTGTGCATCTTGGCGCTGCACGGGTAGAACCAGCGGTCGATCGACAAACGATGCCGCTCCGCGATGTCCATCGCGCGCGGATCATCGGCACCGATGCCGTTTCGGAGAGCCGCGAGCGCGTCCGTGTAGATCGCGGCCTGCTCTGCCTTGAGCTTCTGCCAGTCGGCTTCCGTGTACGCCTTCATGCGCTGCACGGAGACCTTGTAAGCCTCGGTGTTCCCCCAACGCTGCTTGACCTCGTCCTCGTGCTGATCGGGATCGAAGCCGTCGAAAATTTTCTTCATGTCGATCTTGCCCATGTCTTTCTCCTCGATGGCGGTGAGCGCAGCATCGATCGCACGAATCATGTCGTCCGTGCGTTCGGCTCGTGAGGCGAGTGCGGCGCGCTGCGCAAGCAGCGCTTTGCGGCGATCGAACGTTGGATCGTCGAGCGAGCGCCGGATGTCTTCGAGCGTGAGACCCAGCTCGCGGCCGATCAAGATCTGCTGCAAGCGCAGCAAATCGTCGTCGTCGTAGAGCCGGTAGCCCGCCGCGCTACGCGCGCTCGGCATCAACAACCCGATCGAGTCGTAGTGGTGCAGAGTGCGGATCGTGAGCCCCGACAGGCTCGCGACCTCCTTCACTTGATACATACGTCGTGTCGGCATGCACGCACCTTACGGGCTGACGTCTCGTGAGGGTCAATAGGGCCGGTGCGGCACCCGCCCGTGGCACGCGGGTTGCAATAACTCGGGAGGGGCGCGGCCGTGCGATGGCCTGCGCGTTTTGGGGAGCCAGGGGACCAGCCTCCGGACCGCGGCCGGGCGGCAATTCTTGCAACAAATTTATGAAAAATGAAGCGACTCTAGCGCGCGCACCGTCGGATATTGCGGGGCTCGACGACATTCTTCGTGGGGGCTTCCCGCGCAATTATGTGCACCTGCTCTCGGGCCTCCCCGGCACCGGCAAGACCACGCTGGCCCTGCAATTCCTTCGAGCCGGGGCAGCACGCGGCGAGCGCTGCCTCTACGTGACGCTGTCGGAGACCCGCTCGGAAGTCGAAGCCGCGGCGCGGACGCACGGCTGGGACCTCGCCGGCATCGAGATCGCGGAGCTCGCGCCTTCCGAGCGCAAGTTGTCGGCGGACTCGCAGCTCACGGTCTTCAATCCGTCGGAGCTCGAAATCGGAGAAACGACCGAGGCCCTAATCGCCGCCGCAGACCGCGCGCAACCGCAGCGGCTCGTGATCGACTCCCTGTCCGAGCTTCGCCTGGTCGCGCAGAACGCGTTGCGCTATCGGCGCCAGATCCTCGCGCTCAAACAACGTTTCAGCGAACGGGGCTGCACGGTGCTCTTGCTCGACGATTACAGCGGCGGTATCGACGGCGATCACTTGCAGACCATCGCCCACGGCGTGGTCCTGCTCGAGCAACTCGCGAATCAGTTCGGTGCCGAACGCCGCCGCGTGCGCGTCGGCAAGATGCGCGGCGTGCCGTTTCGCGGCGGATACCATGATTTCGCGATCCGCACGGGCGGGCTCGAAGTGTTTCCTCGGCTCGTCGCCGCCGAGCATCCGCCGGATTTCGCCGAGCACGACTTACCGAGCGGCAACGCAAAGCTCGACGGCTTACTCGGCGGCGGGCTACCGGCCGGCACGAGCACGTTGCTGCTCGGCCCGGCCGGCACCGGCAAGTCGACGATCGCCTCGCAGTTCGCGAGCGCCGCTGCGGCACGCGGCGAGCGCGCTGCGATCTTCGTGTTCGACGAGAACGTCGGCACTTTTCGCTCGCGCTCGCGCAAGCTCGGCATCGCGATCGACGAACCGTTGCAACGCGGCCTGATCACGGTTCAACAGATCGATCCCGCCGAGCTGTCGTCGGGCGAATTCGTCGCACTCGTGCGCTCCGCCGTCGACGGACGCGACGATAACGGGAAGCCGGCCAAGGTCGTCATCATCGACAGCTTGAACGGCTATCTGAACGCCATGCCGGAAGAAAAATTCCTGACGGCGCAGCTCCACGAGCTCTTCGCCTATCTCGGGCAGAAAGGGGTCGCGACGATCTTGACGCTGACGCAGTCGGGAATGCTGGGCCATATGTCCTCGCCCGTCGACACGACCTATCTCGCCGACAACGTGTTGTTGTTCCGCTATTTCGAGGCCGCGGGGTGGGTGCGCCGCGCAATCTCGGTCGTGAAAAAGCGCAACGGCTATCACGAGCGGACGATCCGTGAAATCGACATTAACGAGCATGGCGTCGTCATCGGCGAGCCCCTCGAGGGCTTCCACGGAATCCTGACCGGCGTGCCGACCTACGTCGGCAAAACCCGCGAGCTCATGGAAAAGCGTTGATGCAGCAACGCACGCACGGCCAAAACGAATTGCGCGTTCTGGTGCTGCCGGGGACGACCACGGACGGCGCCGCGATTCGCAAGGTGCTCGACGCCTCGAAGATCGGCTGCGCCGTGCTGCGCAGCGTCCCTGACATGTGCGCCGCCATGAGCGGCGGCGTCGGCACCGTCGTGATAGCCGAGGAGGCGCTCGTCGAGGACGGGCAGCGATTCGTCGAGTGCATTCGCTCGCAGGAGGTCTGGTCGGACTTGCCCGTGGTCTTGCTGTCGCGATCCGGCCGCGAGTACGCGGAGCTCTCCGAGATCGTCGCACAGCTCGGCAATGTCAGCGTCATCGAGCGGCCCGTCCGTACCTCGACGCTCGTGAGCATGATTCGCTCGAGTCTTCGGGCCCGCGGCCGGCAGTATCAGGTCCGCCAGCATCTCGCGGAGCAACACGATGCGCAGCGCACGATCCGCGACGCCGAGCAGCGCTTTCGCCTGCTCGTCGAGAACATCACGGATTACGCCATCTTCATGCTCGACGCCGCGGGCCGAGTCGCAAGCTGGAATAGCGGTGCCCAGCACCTGCTCGGCTATTCCGCAGAGGACATTCTCGGCCAGTCGGCGGTACGATTTTTCGCGACGGATGACCAGAGAGTGCTCGATCGGGAGATCAACGAGGCACAGGCGAATGGGCGCGCCACGAGCAGCGGCTGGCGTGTGCGCAAGGACGGACAGCGCTTGTTCGTGGAAGGCGTGCTGACGGCAGTACGCGACGAACGTGGACGGTTGCTCGGGTACTCGAAGCTGATGAGAGACGTCACCGAGAAACGGCGTATCGAGGCCGAGCGCGAGCAGCTGCTGCAATCCGAGCGTGCCGCTCGCGGCGAAGCCGAGCGCCAGAGCCAGATGAAGGACGAGTTCTTGGCGACGCTCAGTCACGAGCTGCGTACTCCTCTCAACGCAATCCTCGGCTGGTCGCAGGTGCTGCGCGTCAAAGACCCCGGCGCGGAAGTGGCGGAGGGCTTGAAGGTGATCGAGCGCAACGCCCGCGCGCAAGCTCAGATCATCGAAGACCTGCTCGACATGAGCAGCATCATCTCCGGGAAGGTTCGGCTCGCGATGCAGCGAATCGACTTGAAGTCGGTCGTCGATACGTCGATCAAGGCCGTGCGCCCGACCGCGGAAGCCAAGGGCGTCAAGCTCGAGGCGACCCTCGCACCGGTGGACGGCTCGGTTGCCGGCGATCCGAACCGGCTGCAGCAAGTCTTCTGGAACCTGCTTACGAATGCCGTGAAATTCACGCCGAAAGAGGGCCGCGTATCGGTGACGCTCGATCGCGTGAACTCGCACTTCGAGATCAACGTCGCGGACACCGGCGAAGGCATCGACGCCGCGTTCTTGCCGCACGTATTCGAGCGCTTTCGGCAGGCCGACGCTTCGACGTCGCGCCGCCACGGCGGTCTCGGCCTCGGGCTCTCGATCGTCAAGCAGCTCGTGGAGCTCCATGGCGGCAACATTCACGCGGCCAGCGGCGGAAACGGCCGCGGCGCGACGTTCACAGTCGCGCTACCGGTGCCCGCGCTCGACGTTTACCAAAGTCCGCGCGAGAGTCGCGAGCAACTCCTGCGGGCGGTGACGGAAGACCTCGCGACCGCCGTGCCGGTCACGAATCTCACCGGCATCAAAGTGCTCGTCGTCGATGACGAAGCCGACGCGCGGTCGCTGATCGAGCGCCTGCTGCACGAGTGCGGCGCCACGGTGATCACGGCGGGCTCCGCCGGCGAAGCGATGGAGCACGCCCGCAACGACGAGCCGGACATTCTGATCAGCGACATCGGCATGCCCAAGGAAGACGGCTATAGCTTGCTACGGCGCATCAGACAACTCGGCAGCGAGACGGCGAGGATTCCCGCAATCGCGCTGACCGCCTACGCGCGCCCGGAAGATCGCGCCAAGGCGATTCAGGCCGGATACCAGCTGCATTTCTCGAAGCCCGTCGAGGCGATGAAGCTCATCGCAACGGTGGCGAGCCTCGCTAAACGAACGCACTGAGACGTGGTTGCTGCGCGGGCTGTGCTGCTGCGAGTTGGCACGCCCGCCGTACGGCGGGCGTGCCCGAGCGCATCAATGCCAGTAGGGTTTCGTTCCGTAGTGCGTGAACGCGCGATCGCGGAACGTCACGCCGTCGCCCTTCGTCAGAGCTTCGATCGAGTCCGACGGAGCGTTCTTGAGCTGCTCGGCGGTGAACGAAACGGTGTAGCCGCCTCGATCCGGATCGTAGTCGAGCTCGCTCCAAGGCACGGGGTGGTACTTCTCGCCCATCCCGAGCACGCCTCCGAAGCTGACGACCGCGAACAAGATGTTGTTGGACGTCTTCTCGAGCACGATGTCCTTGACCTCGCCGATCTTTTTTCCGGACAGGTCGAAGACGTTGGTCCCGATGGCTTTGCCGGCGCGAATGGCGCTCGTGTGTCCCGTTGCTGTTGGCATGGTTCGTACCTCCTTGTCGAAACCCCCGGAGGGCATGCACGCAGTGTGCCAATCGGACGAGCCTGCCGCGCGGGCCGCGGACGGGGGGTCGAGGAGTGGTGCCGGTGGAGAGGATCGAACTCCCGACCTTCGGTTTACAAAACCGCTGCACTACCGCTGTGCTACACCGGCGCTCGGTATCTCAAATCGCGCTCGACGAGCGCAGATCTTGCGCGCGGCATTATAACGCCGGGCGAAGAACGGACGACGGAGCACGGCGCGTGCTGCTGTACACCCGAGACGAAACGGGCGGAAGCGCTAGTTCGACGCCGTATCGCAGGCGCGCTGCTCGAGCCGGATGATGCGGCCCGGCGGCTGAAGCGCGTCGAAGTCGAGCTTCTGCTCCGGCGCCAGTGCGATGTCGATCCAGTACACGGTCGCGCGGCTCATGCGATCGACGACTTGCGGCTCGAAACCGAGCGCGCGCACTTCGTCGCGCAGCCGGCTGACGCCGCTGATCTCGCTGAACACGCCGAGCGAGACGAGATTGCCGCTGTCGCTGTTGCGAATCACGTAGGCGTCCGGAATGCGCGCCTCGCGCACGCCCTCGCGAACTTTCGCGAGCGTCTCGTTCGCATCCTGCTCCGTCGGAATCGCCGGGATGTAGACCCAGTAGCCGCTCCAAACCTCACCTTCGGCGACGCGCTGCTGCGGCTGATAGCCCGCGCCGCGCAGAGTTGCGGCTGCTGCCGCCGCTTGCGAGAGCTCGCGAAACGGGCCGACGCTCGTGCAGCTCGCTACGACTTCGGCGGCGCTGTCGGCAGCCCCGGCGGCTTCGTCGCCGCCCGCGGCGCCCGCATCGCCATCGAGCCCCGCGCCCGGCGCCGTGTCCGGGGCGGCGTCGAGCAGGGGTTGCGCGAATTCGATTGGCGCGGCCGGTTCGCCGTCCGCCGCGACGCCGCCGCTGTGTAAGTCGACCGGTACTTCGCTGACGAGCGTCAGCGCCGGCAGCCCTTCGTCGGCCGGGCGCCCGGCGCGCTCGGACGGCGCGAACCACGCGCTCCAGGCGGCGAAGGCGAGGTTCATGAGCACGAGCACGAGAAAGAGATGGCGCATCAGTTCTCTTCTACGTCGGCGAACAACCTGAGCCCTTCGAGCACCAAGTCTGCCCGCAGTTCGACGCGCGTTTCCAGCCAGCCGCGCAGCGTCTCCGCGTCGCCGCCCGTCAAGTACACGGCCGGCCGCACGCCGAGCGCGCGCTCGACGGTCGCTACTGCGCGGTCGAGCGCGGCGGACAAGGCGAGCCAGGCCGCATGCCCGACGGCAGCGTCGGTGCTGCGGCCGAGGAGCTCGAGCCCGCGCGCCACGGCGGGCGCAGCCGCCGTGCTGCCGATGTTGCTCGTGTTGCGATCGAGCGCGGCCGCTGTGAGGCGCACGCTCGGAAAGATCAAGCCGCCGAGATGCGTGCCAGCCGCGTCGATTGCGTCGAATGTGACGGCGGTGCCGGCATTGATGGCGCAGGCGGCGCCGCGCGCGGCGTGATAGGCCGCCAGCACGGCGACCCAGCGGTCGACACCGAGCCGGCTCGGCTCCGTGTACGCGCAACGGACACCGAACTGCTCGGCGGTCGTCGCGACGAACGTGAGCGACGTACCCGGCCGCTGTGCGACGAGCCCTGCAAGATGCGCGGCCATGCGCTCGCCGGCGACGTTCGCGGCGATGATGCGCGAGCGCGCCGGCAATTCCGCCGCGAACGCCGCGACGGCGGCGTCGAGCGAGTCGCGATGCACCGCGTTGCCGCGGCGCACGAGCGTACCGGCGGAGAGCGTCGCCCATTTGATGCGCGTGTTGCCGATGTCGACGAGGACGGTCATCCCACGCTCCGCACGCTGACGTCTCCGGCCACGACACGCCGCTTGCCGCCATCCGTCTCGACGAGCAGCGCGCCGTCGGCGTCGATGCCGAGCGCGGTGCCGAACAAACGGCCCGTTCCCTCGTCGAGGCGCACGACGCGGCCGCGCAGGAAATCGGCGGACCGCCACTCGGTGCGATACGCGGCGAAACCCTGAGCCGGATAGTCCGCGAGCAGCGCCGCGATCTCGTTGACGAGCCCCGCCGCGAGCACGGCACGCGGCGGCGGCGCTCGACCGAGTGCCGTGGTGAGATCGACGGCTCCACGGGGCCAATCGCAGAGCGACGGCAAGAGCGCCGCGGGCAATGCCACATTGAGCCCGACACCCACTACGACGTGCGCGCCGCCGTGTGCTTCAGCCTGGATCTCGAGCAAGATGCCGCCAAGCTTGCGCTCGTCGAACACGAGATCGTTGGGCCACTTGAGCGCGATCGTGATACCGGCCACGCGGTCGAGAACGCGGCGCACGGCGACGCCGACGGCGAGCGTCAGAGCCGACGGCTCCGCGGGAACGCCTGCGAATTGCCAACCGACCGACAACGCGATGCCGCTTCCGAGCGGCGCCTGCCAGCGCCGGCCTCGCCGGCCGCGGCCCGCGTTCTGGTACTCGGCGATGCAGACGTCGAGCGAGCCAACGGACGGCGGTGCGGCGAGCAACCGCCGGTTCGTGGAGTCGAGCTCCGTGAATACTTCGAGCTTTGCGAGCCGCGCTGCCACCGCGGGCTCGAGCGCCGCACGCAAAGCCTCCACGTCGAGCAGATCGAGACCGTGCGCGAGCCGGTAGCCGGCGCCGGGCGCGGCTTCGACGGCGAGCCCGAGGTCGGCGAGCTTCGCAACCTGCTTCCAGATCGCGGCGCGCGTGACGCCGAACTTAAGCGCGAGTTCCTCGCCGGAATGCGTCCGGCCGTCGGCCAAGGCATGCAGCAAACGCTCCACGGTCACGCGCGTCTACTCGCCGCGGCGCAGCCAGCGCGCCGCGGGGCTAGAGAACCTCGACTCGGTGCCGTCGAGCATTCGGCGGATGTTGCCGCGGTGGGCGTAGATGACGAGCGCCGCAGTGGCGCAGCCGAACAGGAACAAACCGCTCTCCTCCGGCAAGGCCGTGAAGCCGATGACGATCACCGCGACGAGCGCCGCGCTGATCGTCGCGAGGCCGACGAACCCGGTCGCGAACGCGACCACGACCCACGAGCCGAGCATCGCAAGCCCGGCTGCCGGAGCGAGATAGCACACGAGGCCCGCGGCCGTCGCGGCGCCTTTGCCGCCGCGGAACCCGAACCACACGGGAAACACGTGACCGACGATCGCGGCCCAAGCGACGGCGTAGAGCACGAGCGAGCGGTCGACTGACGCGTCGATTCCGACGCCGGGGATGACGAGCGGCGGGATGACAATCGCCGCGAGAATTCCCTTGCCGATGTCGATGACCATGACCCAGAGCGCGAAGACTTTGCCCTGCGTGCGAAGCGCGTTCGTGCCGCCCGCGTTGCCGCTGCCGGTCTTACGGATGTCGACGCCGCCGTAAAAAAAGCCGACGAGCAGACTGCCCAGCACGGAGCCGACGAGATATGCCAACGTCACTTTGAGCCCGAGCTCGATCATGCGCCGCCTACGCGCGGAATCACTCG
>Ga0207675_100006085_pt1 | contig 11481 bp, 14 predicted proteins | sample KBSSwiS42_FD_184305 | JGI IMG/M metagenome (GOLD analysis project Ga0207675, IMG submission 184305) | Switchgrass rhizosphere microbial communities from Kellogg Biological Station, Michigan, USA - KBS Switchgrass S4-2 (SPAdes) (version 2) | ecosystem: Host-associated > Plants > Roots >...
CAGCAGGGGATGCCGCTGATGTGGCGCGACCGCTGGTGGCGGATGTTCGACCGTGACCCGATCCAGAACTGGGTGCACGGCCGGATCGCGCTGCTCGGCGACGCGGCGCACCCGCCGCTCCAGTACATGGCGCAGGGCGCCATCATGGCGATCGAGGACGGCTGGGTGCTCGGCGAGCACGTCGGTGCTCAAACCCCGACCCGCACCAGCACCGGGTCCGGTGTCGACTGGGACGCCGCGTTGGCGGCGTACAACGCCGTGCGGCCCCCGCACTGTGCCCGGGTGGTCACGACCGCCCGGTCGTGGGGGGAGCTGTGGCACCTCGAGGGCACCCCACGTCGGCAGCGCAACGAGCTGCTCCGAGAGCGTGACCCCTACGACTACACCTACACGGACTGGATCTACGGACCCACCAGCCTGACCCCCAACGAGGAACCGTACCTCTACCCGACGAGGTCGCTCGCCGACCCGGCAACGGGAGCCTCGATCACATCGAACGGAGCAGTGGCCGGTGCCGCAACAGCAGGGGTCGGCTGACGCACGGGGCTCGACCGGTGCCGTGCAGGCGCCTCGGGCCCCGAACCGGCTGTTCACGCTCCTCGAGGCGCCGCGAGCCTCCATGGAGCTCGGGAGCCTGGTGGCCGCGGCTCCGATCCTGCTGACTGCCCCCCGAGGCGACGGGGATCCCGTGCTCGTGCTGGCTGGACTCAGCGGCGGCAGCGGCTGGACTGCGGTGCTCCGCTGCTACCTCCGATCCCTCGGGCACGCCGTCTACGCCCCGCGGTTCGCCGCCACGAAGGGCTCCTCCGGGCGCGTACGTCGGCTGCTGGCCGAGCGGGTGGACGAGCTGGCTGAACGGCACGGGGGTGCGGTCAGCGTGATCGGCTGGAGCGTCGGTGGCTGCACTGCGCGTCAGGTGGCCGCGGCCAGACCCGACAACATCCGGCAGATCGTGACCCTCGGCACGCCGTTGGACGGGCGGTGGTACCCCGAGGGACATCGGCAGGCGGCCGGTCCGCTCGACGTGCCGGTCACCGCCATCGTCTCGCGCACCGATGGGACCTTCCAGTGGCGTCGCTGCCTCCAGCCCGGGAGCTCTCGCGCCGAGAACGTCCAGGTCGTATCCAGCCATCTCGGGATGGCCACCAACCCGCTCGTGTACCACGTGATCGCCGACCGGCTGGGCCAACCAGAGGGAAGCTGGCGGCCGTACGCCGCCGGGCGCCCGTGACCACCAAGGACGATCCCGGCGCAGGCGCACCGGGCTCGCCGGGCGCCGGAGCGGTCGACGTGCTGCGCCGGGCGGCCGTGCGATTCGTCCGCAGCTACCACAGGCTCGTCGTCGAGGTTGACGAACCCCCGCCGGACTCGGCGGCGTTGGTGGTCGGAAACCATGGCTTCGGCACTGTCACGGACCTCAACGTGCTCGCCCTACTCGCGACCCTCGACGGCCTGGCAGAGGAACGTCCGGTGTCGTTCCTGGTGCACGAGCTGGCCTGGCGGCTGAGGGTCGGTCAGCTCCTCGAGCGTTCGGGCGCCCGGCGGGCGAGTCCCGAGGCTGCCCTCACGGCTCTCTCGGAGGGGAAGCGCGTCGTGGTCTTCCCGGGAGGCGACAAGGACTCGGGCAAGGACTGGTGGCACCGCAACCAGGTCAGCTTCCACGGCCGTTCCGGCTTCGCCCGGCTCGCGATGGAGTCCGGGGTGCCGGTCGTCCCGGTGGTCACGGCGGGTGCGGGTGAGTCGCTGGTTGTTCTCTCGGACGGCAGCACCTTGGCACGCGCTCTCCGCCTCGACAAGCGACTCAGGTACGGCGTCCTGCCCGTGTCCGTGTCGGTGCCATGGGGCGTCAGCGTGGGTCTGGTCGGGCTGCTGCCCTACTGGCCGCTGCCCACCAAGCTGCGCACCGCCGTACTTCCCGCGATGACGCCGCTGGCCGGCGAGACAGTCGAGGAGTTCGCGCTGCGGGTCGAGGACGCGATGCAGCGGCGGCTCACCGTGCTCACCCGGGGGAGGCGGCTTCTCATCGGCTGACGCCGCTGGGCACACCCTTGGCGAGCTGACGGCCGATGAGGTCACGCATGACCTCGTTGGCCCCGCCGTAGATCGTCTGGATGCGGGCGTCCACGAAGGCGCGCGCGATGGGGTACTCGCGGATGTAGCCGTAGCCGCCGAACAGCTGCAGGCATCGGTCGGTCACCCGCGTCTGCAGGTCGGTGGCCCACCACTTGACCTTGGCGGCATCGGTCGCCGTGAGCCGACCGGCGTTGAGCGCCAGCACCGCGTCGTTGACGAAGCTCCGCGTCACGTCGACCTCGGTGGCCATGTCGGCGAGCTGGAGCCGCACGTGCTGGAGGTCCGAGAGACGGCCGTCGTAGATCTCCCGGGACCGGACGTGCTCGAGGGTCCAGGCGAGCGCGGCCTCGGAGGCGGCCAGCCCGTAGTAGCCGATGGAGAGGCGCTCCCGGGGCAACCGCTCCTTCAGGTACCTCAAACCGCCCCCTACGTCACCGAGCAGGTTCTCGGCGGTCAGCCCGAGGTCGTCGAAGAAGAGCTCGGAGACGTTCTCGGCTCGCTGGCCGAGCTTGTCCAGGCCCTTGCCCGTGCTGAAGCCCGCGGACCCGGACTCGACGACGAAGAGACTGAAGTCGTTGAAGCCACCATCGGGAGAGGTACGGGCGACGACGACGAGCACGTCGGCGAGCCCCCCGTTGGTGATGAAGGTCTTGGCACCGTTGAGGCGCCAGCCGTCACCGTCTCGCACCGCGGAGGTACTGATCCGGCGGAGGTCGCTGCCGGCGCCGGGCTCGGTGATGGCCAACGCGCCGGTGGTGGTGCCGGCGCTCAGACCGGGCAACCAGCGGGACTTCTGTTCCTCGGTCGCCAGCTCCACGAGGTAGGGGCCGACCAGGTCGTCCACCAGTCGGGTGGCCGAGTCGACCGAGGCTGCGCCGACCTGCGCGAGCTCCTCCATGACGACGCACCGGTAGCGGAAGTCGGTGACACCACCGCCGTACGCCTCGGGGAAGCCGAGGCCCAGGAGCCCCTGCTTGCCGGCGGACAACCACAGGGCAGGGTCGATGTGCCCGAGGTCCTCCCAGGTGTCCTGGTGCGGGACGACCTCACGCTGGACCCACTCGTGCACGGTCGCGCGGAAGGCGTCGTGGTCCTCGTCGTAGAAGTGGCGGTCCATGCCGACCCTCAGGCGTAGTAGCGGTAGACGGCCTGCGCGACGCAGGCGGGCTTCGGGGAGCCCTCGACCTCGACCGTGAAGTCGACATGCACCTGTACGCCGTCGCCGGGTGCGTCGTCCACGGAGCTCACCGACCCGTGCAGCCGGATCCGGCTGCCGACGGGGACGGGAGAGGGGAAGCGCACTTTGTCCAGGCCATAGTTGACGCCCATCCCGACGCCCTGTATGTCCAGCAGCTCCACGAACAGCGGGATGATCAGGGAAACCGTGAGGTAGCCGTGCGCGATCGTCGCGCCGAACGGACCGGTCTTGGCCCGCTCGACGTCGACGTGGATCCACTGGTGGTCACCGGTGGCGTCGGCGAAGGTGTTCACCCGCTCCTGGGTGATGTCCAGCCAGGAGCTGGCGCCCAGGTCCTGCCCGGCGAGCGAACGAACGCCGTCGAGGCCGTGCACGGTCGTGGTCATGAGATCTCCTTGTGGAGTCGAGGCTGTGGGTGGTCAGCCGGCGAGGCCGAGCAGGCGTACAGCGTTGTCCTTGAGGATCTTCGGGCGCACCGAGTCCTTGATGTCGAGCTTGGCGAAGTCGGCCAGCCATCGGTCCGGCTTGATCACCGGGAAGTCGGATCCGAACAGGACCTTGTCCTGGAGCAGCGAGTTGGCGTACTGGACCAGCTGCGGCGGGAAGTACTTCGGCGACCAGCCCGACAGGTCGATGTAGACGTAGGGCTTGTGGTTCGCCACCGCGAGTGCCTCGTCCTGCCACGGGAACGACGGGTGGGCGAGGATGATGCGGAGCTCGGGGAAGTCGACGGCCAGGTCGTCCACGTGCATCGGGTTCGAGTACTTCAGCCGGATGCCCCCGCCGCCCGGTACGCCGGCGCCGATGCCGGTCTGGCCGGAGTGGAAGAGCGCGGGGACGCCCGCTTCCTCGATCGCCTCGTAGACGGGGTAGCCGATCGGGTCGTTCGGGGCGATCCCCTGGATGCTGGGGTGGAACTTGAACCCGCGGACGCCGTGATCCTCGACCAGCCGCTTGACCTCGCGGGCACCGGCCCTCCCCTTCCAGGGGTCGACGCTGCCGAACGGGATCAGGGTCTCGGGATACTGTCCGGCGACCTCGGCGACCTCCTCGTTGGAGATGCGGGGATGGCCGGTCGCGTACTCCGCGTCAACGCTGAAGATGACCGCGGCCATCTTGCGCTCCCGGTAGTACGCCGCCATCTCGGGCATCGTGGGCTGACGGTTGCCTTCGGTCTTGAAGTACTCCGCCGACGCCCCGAAGAGCTCCGGGCTCAGCGAGCCGTGGCCGTGGCTGTCCACCTCGGCGTGGGTGTGCATGTCGATGGCGACGAGCGAGTCGACATCGATCTGGAGCGATGGCATGTCAGGCCCCCTTCGAGGTTGCGGGGGCTTCGGGCAGCGGGATCCCGTAGGTCTCGGGCTCGGCGCCGACGCCGCTTTCCCAGGACTCGGCGATGGCGTCTGCGGACCAGCCGCCGTCCGCGTAGGCGGTGGCCTTCTCCCGCGGGTGAGCCCAAAGCGCCAGCTTGTCGCCGCCGATGCCGATCGCCTGGCCGGTCACCTCCGCGGAGGCGTCGGAGGCGAGGAAGACGATCAGAGAGGCGACATCCTCGGGTGTGCCCAAGCCCTCGTCCCTGCGGACCCAGTCGGGCAGCGGGTTGCCGGTGCGTTCGGACTCCTCGATGACGGGAGCGAAGGCCGGGATGGTCTTGGTCATCTCGGTCGAGGCGACCGGGACGACCGCGTTGACGGTGACACCGGCCCGGCCCAGCTCCAGGGCCCAGGTGCGGGCCATGGCGACGGCGCCGGCCTTGGCGGCGGCGTAGTTGCCCTGGCCGAAGTTGCCCCGCTGGCCCGCCGGCGAGGAGATCAGCACCAGCCGACCACCGGTTCCCTGCGCACGCATCTGCACGGCGGCGGCACGGGCACAGGTGAAGGTGCCTCGCAGGTGCACCTGGGTGACGGCATCGAAGTCGTCGTCGCTCATCTTCCAGAGCACCGTGTCGCGCAGGATGCCGGCGTTGGTGACCATCACGTCCAGCCGGCCGAACGTCCCGACCGCCGCGGCGACGAGGGCGTCAGCGGTCTCCGTGGGGCCGACGGGAGCGACGACGGCTACGGCTCGCCCGCCGGCGGCCTCGATCTCACCGACCGCCTCCTTCGCCGCGCCGGCGTCCACGTCGTTGATGACGACAGCGGCACCGGCGGCGGCCAGCGCCCTGGCGTAGGCGAGTCCGAGCCCACGCCCGCTTCCGGTGACAACAGCCACCTTGCCGTTCAGATCCATGACGGTCCCTTCGTTGTTCCAGTGACGCCAAACCTACGGCATGGTTCTGCACAGCGGTGATAAGTCCTGCTATCATTCCTCTATGAGGAATGCCACCGGCCTCGAATCCGTGGACAACGCACTCCGGCTGCTGCTGTTGCTGGCTGAGCGCGAGAGCGTGCGGGTCTCCGATGTCGCGTCCGAGCTGGGGATCGCCGCCTCCACCGCCCACCGGCTGCTGAGCACCCTGCGCCAACGTGACTTCGTGAAGCAGGAGGCGGACCGCAGGTACGTGAAGGGCGTCGCGTTCGCGCGCCTGGGACACCCGGTCCTGTCGCCCCCGCGCCCGATCGAGGAGCTCGCCGTGCCCCACCTCGAGCGCCTGCGGGACGACGTCGGCGAGACCGCGCACCTGTCGGTGCTCGAGGGTACGGAGGTCCACTTCCTGGCCAGCGTCGAGGCGAGCCAGGTGCTCCGGGTCGGCTCGCGGGTCGGAGCCCGCCTTCCGGCCCATCACACGTCGGGTGGCAAGGCCCTCCTGGCTGCGCTTTCGCACCAGGAGCTGGCGAAGAGGTTCCCGCCGGAGGGCGCCGCCTCCCTCGACCTCACCGCAGCCGACGTCGAGGCGCTCGCGCGCGACCTGCAGGTCGTTCGCCGGCGAGGCTACGGCGTCAACCGTGGCGAGGGGGAGCGAGGCGTTGCCGCCGTCGGGGTCTGCCTGATCGGTGCCGACCGGACTCCGGTGGGCGCCCTGAGCATCTCTCTGCCCACGGTGCGTCTCAACGCGGCCCGGCTGCGGGAGATGGGCGCCCGGCTGGTCGAGGAGAAGGCCGCCTTCGAGGCGGAGCTGGCTGAGTGACGAGCGCCACGCCCATTTTGCTTGGTAAATCAAGCAGATGCGTGCTTTAGTTATCACATCATCCAGATTCCCCCGGCAACTCGTCGGGCCCACCACAGGAGAAGCCATGTCCGTCGCCATCGACACCGCCACCAAGCTGCACGAGAAGCAGATCCACGCCGTCACCCGCTCGCAGGACCTCGTGGTCTCCGCGGTTGAGAAGGTCGCCACCGCCGTCAAGGGCCTGCGCGCCAAGTCCCCGACCGTGCCCGACGCCGTCACCGGCCCCGTCGAGAAGGTCACCGCGCCGCTGACCAAGGTCCTCGGCGACAAGTCCGACGTCACCTCGTACGTCACCAGCAGCGTGCGCGACTGGGCCGAGGTCCAGCAGAACTTCCGGGCGGCGGTCCTCGGGGTGCTGGTCTCCGACGGCTCCTCCGCACCTGCGGCCAAGGCGAAGGCGAAGGCCTGATCCGTTGGTTCCGCACGAGATCGGGAGCTGGTCGCCACACGCGACCGGCCCCCGAATCGCTCGGTCCCCCTGACTCGCGGGACTAACCTGCAGCCACCGACCCGACGCCATCGCGAAGGACCAGTGATGCCCAGCATGCCCGGCACGGCGCTCGGGGAGTTCATCCGCGAGCAGCGTCAGCTCGCGCGACTCTCGCTGAGGGAGATGGCGCGGCTGACCAGCATCTCCAACGCCTACCTGAGCCAGGTCGAGCGAGGCCTCCACGCACCCTCGGTGCGCGTCCTGCACGCGGTGTCCGACGCTCTCGGCATCCCCCTCGAGGACCTGATCGTGCGCACCAGCCCATCCCGCGCAGATGCGCCCGCGACGGGCACGGACGCCGGGCCTTCGGAAGTGGAGCGGGCGATTCGTCAGGAGCGCCGGCTCACGACAGCACAGAAGGAGGCGCTGATCTCCGTGCTCCAGGGATTCCTGGAACAGAGCTATGAGACCGACCATCCCGCATGAGCCCAGTGCGAGTTGGCGCTCCGTCAATATATCCGTTAGCATTCGGTCAACAGTGCCCGACGGACGAAGTCATCGATCCTGTCGCAGTTTGGCATCGGCGCCAGGTGCACCCACCTGGCTCGAGCCCGACCGGCCCACATCACACACACAGGCAGGACTTGCTCATGGGGTCGGACGACGACTACGAGGGAGCCCACCTCCGCGGTCTGGCGGATGCGGAGCTGATCCTGCTCGCGGTGCAGTGGCTCGATGCGGTCCAGAATGTGCCGGACGCCGAGCTCACCCCCGAGATGCGCGGGTACCGCGACGGCCTGCGCGAGGGGCTGGGCGCCTGAGTGCTCACGCATCAGGCGCGGCCTGACTCGTTTGCGATGCTCGCGGACGAGGCCAGCGATGCCGGAGGTTCGCGGGACAGCCTCAGCTCAGCTCTGCCAGCACCGGGGGGACCTGGTCGATGAGCTCGCGCGCCAGGAACCCGAGCCCTCCCACGGCGGACGCAAGTCGCTCTCCAGCCATCGAGTGCAGGTAGGTGGCCCAGCAGGTGGCCTGTGCGGGTTCGACATGGCGAGCGAGCAGGCCGGCGACCAGACCGGCCAGCACGTCACCGCTTCCGGCTGTGGCGAGCCCGGGGTGGCCGGACGGGACGCGCCAGGTCCGTCCGTCGGGGTCTGCGATGGTGGCCCGGGCCGTCACGCAGCTGCGGTATCGGTCGGCCGCCTCCGCGACGTCCGACGGAGCTGGTTCGGCGTCACGTTCCAGGAGCCGGCCGAGCTCCGCCGCGTTCGGGGTGAGCACGGCGGGCACCGCACGCTGGGTGAGGGCGTCGCGGAACCGCGGCAAGACACCGAGGGCGTAGGCGTCGAGCACCAGTGGAGTCGTGTCGTCGAGGTGGGGCAGCAGGCCGGTAAGCAGGTCGCCGGCCTCGTCGGCGTCGTCGAGACCGGGACCGACGAGGACCGCGTCGGCGGAGGCAACCGCCTCGGCACAGGTATCGGCCGCTCTGGTCCCTCGGATCGTTCCGGTGGCAGTCTCGTCGAGCCCGATCACCCCGGCCTCGGGGAAGGTGGCCGCCAGCGCGGGCGCGACGGACGACGCCACGGCGACTTGGACCTGGCCGGCTCCGACCCGGAGGCCGGCGAGTCCTGCGAGTGCGACACCGCCTGGGGTTCGGGCGGCCCCGCCGATGACGACAACTCGTCCTCGAGCCTGCTTCGAGCTGTCCGGGCCGGGCAATGGCCAATCGCGCAGCAGCTCGGGGGTGACCAGGTCAGGCTCTGGCACGTCGTTCCCCCCGGTGCTCGGTGACCATGAGACCCGCGTCGCGGAGGTGCGTGACATCGTCGTACGACGTCGTCGCCCAGGTGTGGTCGTCGGCCCGGGACAGTCGGCTCACCGCCGCGTTGCGAAGCGGTGTACGACGTGCCAGGTCGAGCACCTGCCCTTCGTCGAGCCCCTCACATGCGTAGCGCAGCAACGCGATCACCACGTCGTGGCTCACGACCAGCACTCGCGCACCCGGGAGCTCTCGGTCGAGGTCTGAGAGCCAGGTCCGCAGTCGCAGCACGACGTCGGCCCAGGACTCACCCCCAGCGGGACGGTGGTAGAACTTGCCTTGCCATCGTCGGCGTTCGGCCTCCTCCGGGAATCGGGCCTGGACTCCCGCGAAGGTCAGCCGGTCGAGGACGCCCAGCTCGCGGTCCCGCAACCGTTCGTCGACGCGCGTGGGCAGATCGAGCCCAGCCGCCTCGCAGGCCAGTCGGGCGGTCTCGCGTGCCCGCACGTAGGGCGAGCACGCGACTGCGTGGGGTCGATCGCCGGCGGACAGGGCTGCGAGAACGGTGCCCACAGCCGCGGCTTGCTCACGCCCCAGATCGGAAAGCTCGACGTCCGGATCGCGAGCCGGTACGTCGATCTCGTGGGCGCCCGTCTGATGTGCCTGGGCGGCGGCGACGTTGCCCAGGCTCTCGCCGTGCCGGACCAGCAACAGCTCGCTGACGGTCATTGCCCGACACTCGTCTGATGCAGGTCCCAGCCGCTTGTCACGATGCCGTCTTGAAGACCACCTTGACGGTGCCCTCCTGCTTCTTCTGGAAGCTCTCGTAGGCCGCCGGGGCGTCGTCGAGCGAGACGTGATGGGTCGCGAAGGTCTCCGTGCCGAGCGGGTCGGCGTCGTCGAGCAGCAGCGGCATGATGTCGTCGACCCAGCGCTTGATGTTCGCCTGCCCCATGCGGAGCTGGATCTGCTTGTCGAACAAGGTCAGCATCGGCATCGGGTCGCTCTGCCCGCCGTACACGCCGATCAGGGAGACCGTGCCACCACGGCGGACCGCGTCGATGGCGGTGTAAATGGCCGCCATCCGGTCCAGGCCGACCTTGTTCATCAGCGGCGCCGTGATCCGCTTGGGCAGCACGTTGAAGATCCGCTGCCCCATCTCGGCCACGGGGGAGCCGTGGGCCTCCATGCCGACCGCATCGACGACGGCGTCGGCGCCCCGGCCACCGGTGCGGGAGCGCACCTCCTCGCCCACGTCATCCACCGCGCTCAGGTCGATCACCTCGGCGCCGCGCGCCTTCACGCGGGCCAGCCGCTCGGGCACCAGGTCGACGCCGATCACGCGCTTTCCCTGGAGCAGGGCGATCCGTGACGCCATGTCACCGATCGGGCCCAGACCGAGGACCAGGAGGGTGCCGCCCTCGGGCACGTCTGCGTAGGCCACCGACTGCCAGGCCGTGGGAAGCACGTCGGACAGGAACAGGAACCGCTCGTCGGGTGGGCCCTCGGGAACCTTGATCGGCATGTACTGCGCCTCCGGCACGCGCAAGAACTCCGCCTGGGCGCCGGGCACCTCGCCGTACAGCTTGCTGAAGCCGAAGAGTGCGGCGCCCATACCTTGGTCACGCACCTGCGTGGTCTCGCACTGCGTGTGGAGTCCTTGGCTGCACATCCAGCAGTGACCGCAGCAGATCTGGAAGGGCATCACCACCCGGTCGCCGACCTTCAGGTCACCGGTGTCCGCGCCGACCTCCTCGACGACGCCCATCGGCTCGTGGCCGAGGACGTCGCCCTCGCCCATGAACGGTCCCAGGGTCTCGTAGAGGTGCAGGTCCGACCCGCACAGTCCGCTCGACGTGATCCGCACGATCGCGTCGTTCGGCTCCTTCAGGATCGGGTCGGGCACCTCCTCGACGCGCACGTCGCGGCGTCCGTGCCATGTCACTGCCTTCATCGTCGGCTCCTCGCGTAGAACTCTGGGACCCTCCGATCGCATCGCGATCGCGTCCCTGGCCGATACCTCCCCACGGGGGGTGTCGCGTCAGGGTCGACACGTCCTGCAAAGGCAGGGCGCGTGTGACTCGTCCGAAGTCCGGGTAAGGCGTGGACATGGCCGCCCGCATCGCCCAGCTCACCCTGGATGCTCACGATCCGGCTCGGCAGGCGGCATTCTGGGCGCGTGCCCTCGGTTTGGCCGTCGTGGCCGGTGACGACGGCGCCGCGAAGCTCTACCCGACACCGGGATCTGCTCCGGGGGCACCGACGATCTGGTTGCAGCCCACAGCAGCGCCCAAGCGCGAGAAGCTTCGACTCCACATCGACCTGCGGCCCCCGGTCGGCGCCACCGTGGATGCCGAGGTGGACAGGCTGATCGAGCTGGGAGCCCGGCGGGCAGACGTCGGCCAGACCGGCAGCGAAGACTTCACCGTGTTGAGCGATCCGGAGGGCAACGAGTTCTGTGTCCTGCACCGCGACCCCGGAAGTCAGACGCAGTGAGACGCCCCTCTGGTGGCTTGACGTAGACGCGACGATCCCCGAGAGTCGCGGCCGCGCCCCCGGGGATCTGTGGAGTCAGTCCTGGCCGTGGGCTAGCTCCGTCACCAAACCTCGCAGGCGCCGTGCCACGAGCGCTCCATCTGTGCAGGTGTAGACACTCGGGTGTACGACGCGCGATCGGGACGGCCAGGGGCCCTCGGGTCGTACGACCAACGCCCAATGACGGCGTGTACCCACGTGGAAATACCTTGAAGCTGTCCAGCCAACGCAGTCGGTGTTCGCCTCCCCCCGACGCCATCGGAGGCGCTGGCTGGACCCGGAGCAGCACCGCCCGGGGAAGATCACGGCTGCGGAAGTCTCCAAGAAGAACTCGGGCTTGATGACGGGCCCCCACCCGCGGGCGGGTGCACATTGGG
>Ga0207675_100006087_pt1 | contig 11477 bp, 8 predicted proteins | sample KBSSwiS42_FD_184305 | JGI IMG/M metagenome (GOLD analysis project Ga0207675, IMG submission 184305) | Switchgrass rhizosphere microbial communities from Kellogg Biological Station, Michigan, USA - KBS Switchgrass S4-2 (SPAdes) (version 2) | ecosystem: Host-associated > Plants > Roots >...
CCTCCGGATGTAGAGGAAGAACCAGAGCAGGAAGACTGCACCGATCGCTGCGAAGGCGGCCGCGAGGACGTTATTCGTTCCGATCTGCAGGATCGCGAAGACGAGGCAGAACAGGCCAATGCCCGAGAGAACCGCGCCGACCGTGTCGAAGGGGCGCTCCGGGTCGGCCGGAAGCGGATCGACGACGCCGCGGCGGCTGAGCAGGACGATTGCGGCAACGACCAGAGCCTGGAAGATGAATGCAGCCCGCCAGCTGATTCCCGTGGTGATCAGACCGCCGATCAGTGGCCCGGCGGCGGCGCCGATGCCCCCCGCCCCCATGATCGCGCCGAAGGCCTTGGCGCGCGACGTGAGGTCGCTGAAGGCGAGCGTCGTGAGGATGTACACGGGAGGAATCAGCAAAGCCGTCCCGACGCCTTCGAAGACGGAGTTGCCGAGGATCAGCACGCCGAGACTCGGCGAAACCGCGCTCACGACGGCGCCGATTCCGTACAGGACGAGCCCCATCGTGAAGCACCGCTTCCGCCCCCACTTGTCGCTCAGCTTGCTGCCGGGGATCATCAGGATCGCCATGATCAAAAGGAAGAGCGTGATCGCTGTCTGGACGCCCTTGACGGTCGTGTTCAGGTCCTCGCTGATGTCGTTGATCATCACGTTCATGTTCGAGCCCGCGAAGCTGCAGATGAACTGAGCCAGAGCCAGCGGCAGCAGGAACTTCCGCCGGGCGGCGATGCCACCCACCGAACCCACGGCTCGCGCGTCGAGCTCTGCGAGGTGCTCGCTCACGCGGCCGCCGGCTTCTTCGCGTCTCCGGGTTGGATCGACGGGATGCGCTGAGCGTAGAAGAGCGCGACGAGCACGAGCACCGCGAGAATCGCGAGCGACGAGCGGAGCCCGTTGATCCGGGCGTCCTGGTAGTCGGAAAGCGCGGCCTCGCTCTGCTCGGTATTCGCGTTCGCCTTGTCCAGCGCCGCCTTCACGTCCGCATCCGAGACGAACGGCACGCCGCCTTCGAGCTTGACGTGGGCCTGGGATTTCACGGAATCGGGAAACGCGGGGTTGTGCTGGATGTTCGACGAGAACCCCGACGCGGTGGCGGCGATCAGAATCGAGCCGGCGACCGCGGTTCCGATCGACGCGCCAAGATTCGTCATCGTGTTCTGGACGCCCCCCACCTCGGCGCTCTGGTCGTCCGGGACGGCCGAGACGGTGACGGCGCCAAGCTGTGAAGCAAGGCAGCCGATCCCGAGCCCGATCAGGAGCATCGGCACGAACACGATCTCTGGTCCTGCGTCCTTGTCGAGGGCGCCGAGCAGAACCACGACTCCGGCAAGCAGCGCCAGCAGGCCGCTGCGGACGACGAGCCGCGGCGAGACGTGCGGCAACACGCGCGGAATGCCGATCGCCGCGATCAGCAGCGTGATCGACAGCGGTAGCAGCCGGGCTCCCGTCGCGAGGGCCGAGAGGCCGAGGCAAACCGAGAGGTAAAGCGGGACGACGAAGAACAGCCCGGCCTGCGCCAAGTACTGGAAGAAGAACATGATCAGGCCACCGGCAAGCTGGCGGTTCCGGAGCATCTCCGGCCGGACGAGCGGCTCTTCGCCTTTCGACTCCAGGCGGGCCTCCCAGCGGAAGAAGACCCAGATCACGAACAGGCCGATCAGCGCCAGCCAGACGGTCGGCGAAACACCTCCCCAAGACGGGCCGCCCGGCTTGGGCTGGATCCAGCCCCATTCGCTCGAACGGAGGATGCCGAAGACGAGCGAGCCCAGACCGAGCGCGGAGAGGACGGCACCGACGACATCGAGGTGCGGGCGGTTCTCTGGCGGCGCGTCGGCGATCCGACGGGCGAGTACGAGAATCGCGAGGACGATCACCACTTCCCCGGCGAAGACCCACCGCCAGGAGAAATAGGTCGTGCAGAAGCCGCCCACGAGCGGCCCGACGGCAACCGCGACCGCTCCGGCGGCCGCAACGAGACCGTAGGCAGCAGGCCTGCGCTCGGTCGCGAAGTTTCCCGCGACGAGCGCGACGATCGAGGGCAGGATCAAGGCGGCTCCGACCCCTTCCAGGAAAGACCAGCCGAACAGAAGCACAGGCAGGTTCGGCGCGAGCGAGGTCGTCAGCGACCCGCAGCCGTAGATGACGCAGCCGATCGCGAACGCGCGCTTACGGCCGATCATCGCGCCGATCTTCGCTCCGGTGATCATCAACGCCGCCATCACGAGGGTGTAGGCCGTGATCGCTCCCTGGATTCCGGTCACGGTCGTGCCGACGTCCTTGGCGACGGTCGCGATCGACACGTTCATCACGGAGCTGTCGAGCGTCATCAGGAACTGGCCGGCTGCGAGCGTCAAGAGGACGATCGTTGCTCCTTTCGCGCGCGCCGAGGTCGCGGCGTCCGCAGTCGTGACGGCAGATTCCGTCACGATCCAGCCGGCTGAAGCGTCCGCCGCTCCTCGCCCCCTGCCGACTGCGGCGACTCACTCGGCGACGCCCCGTTCAGCCGGCGGCGCCAGTCCAAGAGAACATCGTGGACGGCTGCGGCGCCGACGAGCGGCTCGGTGGGGGTCGGAAGGTGATCCGGATAGAGAAGAAACGGCCGCGTCTGCGTGCCGCCGATACCGCCGTGGAACGAGATCAGCTCTTCGAAGGCGCAGCCCTCGTCGAGCTCAGGGTCGTAGAAGCTGCCGACCATGATGTCGGCGACATGCTCGAACCCGTCGGTGCGCAGTAGGTGCTGCGGCGCGTTAGGGGAGAAGTTCGCGAGCGGATCCTCGCCCTCGACTCGGCCGTCCGCGAGGTAGCGGGCCCCCTGCCCACCGAGTGCCACCGGCCCGTCGCGCTCGGAGCGGACGAGCAACCAGCCGACGTGAGGGTGGTTGCGAAGCGCAGACAGCAGCTGAGGATGGCGGGCCTCGATCTCCTCGAGCGTCAGGCGCCGGCGCTCCTCCATCAGGTAGATCAGGCCGAGATTCCCGGAGCCGAGAACGACCACCTCACGGTCGGAGACGTCGTTCTTCGGGCGCTTCTGTTTTTGCCCAGTCGCTTCGGCGGCGGCGTTTCCGACCGTGGCGCTCTGCTCGTCCCCTCCTGCGATTCCCGTGACCCTTCCCCCCGAGAGCGAGCGCTCGACCAGCTCGTCGAGCCCGTAGCCGTTGCGCTGCTTGAAGGTCGCGCCCTGGGTCTGCCCGTGGTCCGAGAGCACGACGAGCTCGTAGGGCCGCGCGGCGTAGGTGCGCGCGCGTTCGATCCGGCCGAACTGCTGGTCGAGCTTGCGCAGGGCCTCGAGCGTGTCCGCCCGTTCCAGCCCTGAGTGGTGGGCGACCTCGTCGTAGCTGGAGAACGTCGCATAGATCGCGGGGCGGCCCTTCATCATGTCCGTCAGCACGCCGTAGACGATCAGGTCGCGGACGACGACGCACAGCGCCGCGCGCAGGAACGGGTAGATCCCACCGCGGTGGCCCCGAGGCCGGACGTCCCGCCGCTTTGCCCGCCCCGCGGCCGACCATTCGAGGATCACCTCCCAGCCGAACAGCACGAGAACGCGTACGACGTTGAAGCCGTTGGCGAAGAACGCCCGGTAGCCCGGGTTCGCACGCTTCTCGGCATCGATTCGGCTGCAGGTCAGGATCACGTAGTCGGCCCCGCCCGAGAGCAGGTTGCCGCGGCTCGCGCCGCCGTCCGCAAGCAAGCCGGCGTCGGAGGCATGGCGGCGCTCGATCTCGGCGCAATCTGCCGGGCCGGAGCAGGCGACCAGCTTCGCCGACTCTTTCTCGACCCAGCGGAAAGCTGGAATGTCCTCGTTCGAGCCGATCAGAATCCCGGCCTGGCTGGCACCGGTCTGCGACGAAAGGTCGGTCTCCCATTCCGCGAATCGATGACTTCCCTCGGCAAGCCAGCGAGCCATGTTCGGGGCGTTGCCGTCTCGCATCGCGCGCTGCAAGACAGGCAGTGCGAGCCCGTCGATCTCGAGGAAGACGATTCCGGGGGCATCGGTGATCGTCCGACCTCCTGTGCGCCGGGCGATCCGCTGGACGACCCTGAACGTGTAGGTGTCGTCGTCGTTCGTGCCGAGGACGACGTCGAGCACGACACCGGCCGCGGCGGCGACGAACGCAACGCCGAGCGCCGACCAGAACGAATCCACCTTTAGATCGCCGCCGGTGATCCGGTCGGCAGCGAGCAGGATCAGGGCGTCGAGCACGAGGACGAGGATGAGCCCGACAAGCACCATGAACGGGAGCCGGAGAGCGGCGACGAGGGGCGGCAGAACCGCATTCAGGACCGCAATGGCGGCGCTCGCTGCCAACGCCCCCCAGAAGTCGTTGACCGTCGCCCCGGGAACGATCCAGGCGGCCACGAAGAGCGCTAGTGCAGACGCCACCCAGGCGACAAGGAGGCGCAGAGGCCGGAGCTTCGGGCGAGCGGGGCTCCAGGTCGCAGATCGACCGAAGGCCGGTTGGGTGGTCGTCGTCATCGCACGCCCCGCTCCGCAGCGATTCTCCACGACTGGCTCGTAGCGACCTCACCCGAAGAGGATGATGATCGGGGCCCTTCCGGGCTGTTCGATCTGTCCGACAACCGTTGAACGGGCTCACCTGGCTGGGACACAGCACGGTCGTGATCGACCTCGAGGGGACGCGGGTCATCACCGACCCGGTCCTCCGAGGGCGCATCTGGCATCTGCGCCGAGACGCGGTGGTCGCCCCAGCGGCCGTTGGGCACCTCGACGCGATCCTCGTTTCGCACACTCACTACGACCACCTCGACCTTGGATCGCTCGATCGCCTGGACCGGAACCTACCGGTCGTCGTGCCGCGGGGCGTCGGCGGTCTCGTGCGACGGCGCGGTTTCGCGCGGGCCGTTGAGCTCGACGTCGGGGAGGAATTCGCGGTCGGTGCCATCCGGATTCGCGCCACGCACGCGGAACACGAGTCGAGCCGGGGACCGTTTTCTCCGAGCGTTCCCTCCCTCGGCTACGTCGTCGAGGGCGGGTCACGCATCTACTTCGCGGGCGATACCGATCTCTTCCCGGAAATGCGCCACATCGGGCCCCTTGACGTCGCGCTGCTGCCTGTTGCCGGCTGGGGCCCACGGCTCGGCGCGGGTCATCTGGACCCAACCGGCGCCGCCGAGGCGCTTCGTCTTCTCCATCCGAAGGCGGCTCTGCCGATCCACTGGGGAACGTTCAGACGGGTTTTTACGGAGCGGCCTGACGACCGCCCGGCGCTGGAATTCGTCCGGATCGCCCATCAGGTGGCTCCGGAGGTCGACGTCCGTGTGCTCTCGATCGGTGAGACGCTTACGCTCGCGGACGACGAGCGCCGTTCCGGTAGCCCCTCCTAAGTAGGGTGGGGCCGGCGCAGCGGTCGGCGCTTCGATCCCGCTACGGAGACAGGCGAGAGCGGACGCCCGAAGACGTCGATGAAAAGCGAGCAAGGACCCGCTTCCTCCGGCAACGTCCCCTCGAGCAGATCAATCCGATACGTCAGGTCGTCACCATCGAGGGTGGCCTCGTGAAGCACGACGAGAGCGTCCGAGTTACTCTCCTCCTCGTCCAGGAACGAGATCACCGCATTCGGCGGATCGTCCGCAAAACTATGGGCACCGGCAGCCCACAGTTCGACGAACCGGTGGGACGGAATGTGTCCGATCTCGCGCCGCGGCCGGTCGGCGAAATAGACGGTCGAGTCCACCAAGCCGTGCAGGGTCACGGTTCCCTGCGTGCTCGTAAATCGGGCAGCCCCTTGGACGAACAGTGCGTCGATTCGCTCCAACTGCGGTTCCAAGCTTTTGGTCACCGCCTGCGAGTTTCTTTCTTCGGTCGTCCGCTGTCGTCGTACCGAGCGGGTGAAAGAAGTCTTTCGATCCAGGCCCGGCGGACACATCACCCACTCCGGATGATGCTCGCCTTCCGACCCCCGAGAACGATCAACTGAGCGCGGGCCCCGGATGGATTTCTTAGCACACCTGTTCAGGCGAGACGGAGCCGGAAAACCGGCACCCGAGCCGCCGGTCGAGCTCAGCCCCCTGGAAGCGGGTCAGCTCTCGACGGTCTTCGCGCCGCCGCGATGGTTGCGTGACCTCGGTCGGGCGTCGTGGCTTCTTGTCGGGCTGTTCCTCCTATTGGCTGGGATCGTCTGGCTGCTCGGGACGACACAGACGATCGTCGGGCCGGTCGTTGCTGCAACGATCGTGGCGACGGTCGCGGCGCCGGTGGTTCGGTCGTTGACGAGCCACGGATTGCCGCGCACGGCCGGAGCCGCGATCGTCCTTCTCGGCGCCGTCGCTCTTGCCGTCCTCGTGGTCCTGATCGTGATCGGAGGGATCACGTCGCAGACCTCGGAGATCGGCAAGCACGCGACCGAGGCGGCCAACAAAGCCGAAGGCTGGCTAAAAGACGTCGGTGTGAACGAGTCCGGTGCGTCGAGCGCGAAATCCGGCGTCGAGAGCGACGTTCCGAAGATCATCTCGGCTTTGACAACCGGCGTCATCCACGGAATCCAGGGCCTGACATCGATCGCCTTCGGGCTCTCTCTCGCCGCCCTTAGCCTCTTCTTCCTGCTCAAGGACGGGCCTTCCATGCGCGCCTGGATCGACCGGCATCTCGGCGTGCCCCAGCCAGTTGCGCGGACGATCACCGGCGGGTTGATCAGGTCCCTGCAGGGTTACTTCCGCGGGGTCACGCTGGTCGCAGGTTTCAACGGGATTGTGGTCGGGCTCGCGGCGCTGATTCTCGGGGTTCCGCTGGCGGGGACGATCGCGGTCGTCACCTTCGTAACGGCCTATGTGCCGTTTATCGGAGCGTTCGTCGCCGGCGCGTTCGCCGTTGTCATTGCGCTCGGCGCCGAGGGGACGACCACCGCGCTGATCATGCTGCTCGTTGTCATTCTCGCGAACGGTCTGCTGCAGAATCTGGTCCAGCCGTTCGCGATGGGGTCGGCCCTCGATCTCCATCCGCTGGCCGTGCTGGTGCTCACGATCGGGGCGGGTTGCGTGTTCGGGATGCTTGGGCTCGTTCTCGCCGCCCCGATCGCCTCGGCGGCTGTTCACATCACGCGCGATCTTGCTCGAGCGCGGGCTTCAGCGTCGATCGACGCCGTCGACGATGGGGCCGCTGCGGAGACGCCGCCGGAAGCACCGCCGGTCCGCGCTTGAAGAGCCGCCGCGCGCGCCCCATCCAACGCGTCGGTTCATCCCGGGCGGATGAAGACAGCTCTTCGTCTGCCGCGGACGATGCCATGGCAGGGCGGTTCGGCATGAAACCGCTCTGCAGACCGAAAGGAGAGTCGTGGACGAGCTGGGGGCAGGATTCTGGCTAAAGATGATTGGTGTGATTTTCGCGATCGGCATCGCCGGATTAGTCGTGTTCTTCATCATCGGCGCGGCGTGGTACGCGTGGGGATTCCTAGGCGCGTTTCTCTTCCTGGTCGCGGTTCTTGCAGTCGTCGCCTGGGGTTACGACCGCTCGCACGCGAAGCGGTACGACGATCTGAGCGACGCCTAAGCCACCGAGTTGCTTGCGTCGAGAGGCCGGAGACCCGCAAGAAGTTGCTCCTCCGGCCCGACCAGGCCCAGCTCGCCCGCGCGAGTGATCGCCTCGCTGCGGCTTGACACGCCGAGCTTCCGGTACACGGAGATCGCCTGGGTCTTGATCGTGTTGCGCGAGACGAAAAGGCGCTCGCCGATCTCGCGAAACGACAGATGCGTCGAGAGCAGCGGCAACAATCGCAGTTCGGCTGCCGTCAGCGCCGAGTTTCCGCTTGACCCGTCTGCCGGCATGTCGTCGACCTCGGCCGCGAGCGCGTCAACTCCCCCCGAAAGCACGCCCAGCTTCGGTTTCGCGTCGAGGATTGTGCGCGCTTCCTCGAGCATCCGCTGTGCGCCTTTGCGGTCCCTCATGGTTATGCAGGCGTAACCGACCTCCAGTCGGACCTGGATCGCCAACCACGGGAGGGCGTAGGTGAGACCTGGCAACAGATTTTGGGCGAGTGTGAGCTGGTGGCGGGCCTTTTCCCACTTGCCATGCCGAAGCATTGCTCGGGCAGACGCGGCAAGTGCCAGTGCGCTCGTCGGGTAGCTCTTGAGCTCTGTGTCTTCCACCAACTCGCATGCCTCGACTACGAGCCCCTCGGCCTTCTGGAAGTCCCCTCGCCCGCTGGCGAGAACCGAGCGTTCGCCGAGTGCCATGACCCGCGTCTCGTTGGAGCCGTGCCGCTCGGCCTCGAGGGTGGCTTCCTCGAGAATCGAATCTGCCTTCGCGTCGTCGCCGAGAAGGATCGCTGCGGCGCCTTCGACGAGAAGCGCCGACGGTCGCCATGTGGCACCGCGGCGTAGCTTCGAACGTGCAGCAACGGCGTCGGTCCGCATCTGCGCGGGGCCGCTCGCGCACATCGCCGATCGCATCACCGCTATGCACGGTCGGACCGATGCCACACCCTTCCTCCGCGAGGCGACACCCCGCTCGGCCGCCTCGAGCCATCGTTCTGCTTCTTCCGGGCGGCCGCGGACCGCGTGGGTCCGGCAACCGTTGATCGCCACGGCGGGGTATTGCTCGAGTTGCTCGTCGTCGTCGAACTGACGGAGCCAGCTCTCGAGCGTTGCGGCCCGGCCGCTCTGATGAACCTTGAGCGCGATCGAGCTGAGGATTCGGGCGGCACCGTCGGTGTCGCCGGCCGCTCGCGCGTAACCGAGCGCCGATTCCGGGCCATCGTGCGCCTCGAACCATTCGGCTGCGCGAGCGTTCAAGACCGGAACAAGCTCCGGCTCCTCGTCGACGAGCTTGCGACGCAGGAGGTCGCGGAAGAAGCGGTGACAGCGGTACCACTCGCGATGCCGATCAAGCGGGACGACGAACAGGTTCAATCGCTCGAGCGCCGCGAGCGCGACGGCGGAATCCGTGCGCTCCAGGACCGCGTCACAGAGCGGGCCGCACAATTTCTCGAGTACCGACGTCCGCCTGAGAAACTCATACAGCTCCGGCGACAGCTCTGACAGGCACTCGGCCTCGATGTAGTCGGCGAGGTAGCGATCGTCCCCACCAATGTGCACCTCGCCGTCCGGAAGCGCGAGCAACTCTGGGCAATCGCGGGCGGCCAACGCGGTCAGGTAGATCCCGGCGGCCCAGCCTTCCGTCCGCTGTAGGAGCTCGACCATCGCATCCTCCTCGAGCTCGACCGCGCAAGCTCTCAGCAACATCTCCGCCTCACGGCGGCTCAGCGCGAGCTCGTAGGCGCCGAACTCGAGCAGCGGCCCACCGGCACGATACGAAGCGACCGGAAGCTTCGGCTGCCTGCGGCCCGCGAGCGCGGCCATGGATCGGGGAGGGAGGTTCTGGATCAACGTCGCGATGATCGAGATGGCGTCCTCCGACTCGAGCAGATCGACGTCGTCGAGCACCAGCACAAAGGGTGATTCACCGGATGCCAAATGCGCTGCGAGTCTGGGCATGACCGCACCCCAAACCGAGGGCTGCTCGGAGCCGAGCGCCTCGACAAGACGCGACTCGATCGGATCGATCGAATCGAGAGCCGCGGCAAGATGCCGCAGCAGAACAACTGGATCGTTGTCGCGCTCGTCGATCGAAAGCCATGCGAACGGTCGCGCATCCTTGGCAGCCCACTGCGCGAGAACCGTGGTCTTTCCATAGCCCGCCGGAGCGACGACGACAACTGTGGGAAAGGCGCCGGCGGCACGCAGTCTGTTGACGAGAGCTGTCCGCGAGACGCTGCCTCGGCCGACATCCGGAATCGTCAGCTTCGACCCGATCACGTCGAACGCGAGGCGCCTCTCCGGTTCGACGAGCACGGCCTTCGCGCCGGCATCTCGAAGCGTGGCAATCGGTCGCGCTCCATAGCCCCTGAGGGATCCTGTTGGCTCTAGGACGACCATGCGAGACCTTCCGACGCGTCAACCTGTGGAGGCGACGTGACGAACTGACTGGAGCAAGGGGTGGGCGGCATCCGGACTCCCTTCGAATCCGGCGAGGCCTTTCTCGCCGGATGCGAGTATCGCCAACGGACACGGCTGTGACTACTGTGGAAAACACCACAGTTTTGCGGGGTGCGGGCACCACAGGGCGATGTCAGTTTACTACAGGCTGCAGATCGGTTTCCTTCGGTTGCCGGGGGCGAACCGCTGTCGTGAGGCGGCTTCCGGCGGGATCTATTCGGCGATCGCGCGACCGCCGGCCTCGAGACTCACCAGCCGTTCGCCGACCGCCCAAAGCGCAAGCTGCGTACGCGACGTGAGCCCAAGCTTGTGGAGAACGTTCGAGACATGCGTTCGCGCCGTTCGCTCGCCAATCCCGAGCTGCCGCGCAATCTCTTTGTTTGCCCTCCCTTCGCCGACGAGCGCGACGACATCGAGCTCCCGAGGAGTGAGCGCAGCCACAGAACGGGTTCCGATTTGAAGCGTGGACATGAGTCCTCGAGCGACCGCGGCGTCCAGCAGAAGCTCCCCACGGTACGCAGCACGTATCGCCGACGCGACTTCGTCTGCGTCTGCGTCCTTGAGCAGGTAGCCCGAAGCGCCGGCTTCGAGGGCTCGCTGCACGCGCTCGGGCTCGCCGAACGAGGTCAAGGCCACGACCTCTACGTCGTCGTACCGGGCTCGAACCATCCGCGTCGACTCGATCCCGTCCACCGGTCTCATCTGCAGGTCCATGAGTACGACGTCGGGGCGCATCCCTTCGGCGTCGAGTCGCGCCAGCATGTCGAGCGCCTCGGTTCCTCCCTCCGCGTCGCCGACCACTTCAAGGTCACGTTCCCCTTCGAGAAAGGCGAGCAGTCCGCGACGCACGACGGCGTGATCGTCGACGACGAGGACGCGGATCTTTTCGTCGTCAGCCGCCATTCGACGCCGTCATCGATTCCACAGGGACCTCGACCCGGACCACGGTTCCCACTCCGAGATTGCTCCCCACGGTCAGATCGCCGCCGATGTCGGCCGCGCGGCTTCGCATCGACTCGAGGCCGTAGTGGCCAGGGGAAGCCGCGGTGTCGTCGAACCCGCGGCCGTCGTCGGAGACCTCGAGGGAGATGCGCTCCGGGTGAGCCTCGACTCTGACCGTCGCCGAGCTCGCGGCGGCGTGCTTGACGACATTGGAGAGCGCCTCGCGGCCAATCGCGAATAGCTCCTCCTCTGTGCGAAGGTCGACTGCAAGCGGCGCGTCGGGACCTTCGACGTTGATCGTCAAGCCGCTGGGCCCGCCAAGCGTTGAGGCCTGTTCGGCAAGGGCGGCAACAAGACCCCGTTCGAGAGCGTCACGCCGTAACTCGAAAATGAAAGCGCGCATCTCTGACTGAGCGGCTCTCGTCAACTGGGTGATCGCGCCGAGCGACTCCCGGACCTGGCCGGAGGACCCGCCGCCATCGTTCCCAAGCGCCTTTTCGGCCGTGCGGGTGTGCAAGGCGGTTGAAAACAGCGCCTGCGAGACGGAATCGTGAAGGTCGCGCGCGATTCGGTGCCTCTCC
>Ga0207675_100006089_pt1 | contig 11475 bp, 11 predicted proteins | sample KBSSwiS42_FD_184305 | JGI IMG/M metagenome (GOLD analysis project Ga0207675, IMG submission 184305) | Switchgrass rhizosphere microbial communities from Kellogg Biological Station, Michigan, USA - KBS Switchgrass S4-2 (SPAdes) (version 2) | ecosystem: Host-associated > Plants > Roots >...
CCTTGTCCCCTTGACCCCTTGACCCCTTGACCCCTTGACCCCTTGACCCCTTGACCCCTTGACCCCTTGACCCCTTGACCCCTTCCTCAAAGCTTACTCGCGGCCAAATTCGCGAGCGCGCTGCGTTCACCCTTGGTCAGCACGATATGGCCGACCAGTGCCTCCGCGTGCAGGCGATTGGCCGCGTAGGTGAGGCCGTTGGTGGCGGCGTCCACATACGGATTGTCGATCTGGTAGGGGTCGCCGGTGAGCACGATCTTGGTGCCTTCGCCGCAGCGCGTGACGATCGTCTTGACCTCGTGGGGCGTGAGGTTCTGGGCCTCGTCCACGATCACGTACTGCTGCGGCAAGCTGCGACCGCGAATGTAGGTGAGTGGCTCGACCTCGATGATGCCGCTCGTCATCATCTCGTCCAGCTCGGGCAGCCCGCGGCGCTTGCCGCCGCTGATCAGCAAGAACTCGAGGTTGTCGAAGATCGGCTTCATCCACGGCGCGAGCTTCTCGTCGACGTCGCCCGGCAGAAAGCCCAGGTCGCGACCCAGCGGAATGATGGGCCGTGACACCAGCAGCCGCGTGTAAGCGCCGTGCTGCACGCAGCGCTTGAGCCCGGCAGCCAGCGCGAGCAGCGTCTTGCCGGTACCGGCGACCCCCACCAGAGTGACCAATTTCACCGCGTCATCCAGCAACAGGTCGAGCGCGAAGGTCTGCTCGCGATTGCGTGGCCGCAGCCCCATGATGCCTTCTGCCGGCACGGAGACACGCCGGATCTTGCCGTCTGCTCCGCAGCGGCCGAGCCCGGTGCGTTTCTCGTCGTCCGCGCTGCGCAGCATGACGCACACGTTGGGGTAGAGCCGGCCGTCGTCGACGCTGATTTCCCCCGTCTGAAAGAAGGCGTCGAGCTCCGGATGGATGATCTCGATCATGCCTGGCTTCAGATTGTCGAGCTGAACGGACTGGTTCTGATAGTTCGCCGTCTTCAGGCCCAGCGCGTCGGCACGGATGCGCAGGTTGATGTCCATCGTGACAAACACGGTGGCGCGCTCGGGATTGGCGTTCTTCAGCTCCGCGGCGACCTGCAGGATGGCGTTGTCGCCCGAGCTGGGATTGAGCGCGGAAGCGAGCTGTGCGCGGCGTTCGGGCACATATACCCGTAGCGAGCCGCCGGCGCCGACGGCCACGCCTTCCGCCAGCGATTCGCCGTTGCGTTCCCGCAGCGAATCGATCAGGCGCGCCACCTCGCGCGCATTGCGCCCGCGCTCGCTGCTGTCGCGCTTGAAGCGATCGATCTCTTCGATCACGTAGATCGGGACGATGAGCTCGTTGTCCTCGAATTTGAAGATGGCCTGCGGATCATGCAGGAGGACGTTGGTATCCAGGATGAAGAGTTTGCGCATCTACCTCGGGGTGCGGGATGTCCCCGCAGAAGCTGCCAAGCCTACTCGGATTGGTGGGCACCCTCAACTCGGGTAAGGTGGTGTCCGTCCATGTCGCCCCTCCGGTCCGCGCCTATCCCTTCAGGGACAGGCCCCAGCGCGGTCGCGCTTTCCTTTAGCGCTCTCGCGGTGGCGCCGCTTGTAACGGGGGCAGAGCCTCCGTGGGCGGGGCACCTGTGGCGGGGGCAACCGGCAAGGTAGCCGGTGAAGAGGGCGTGGGCTGGCCTGCCTTCTTGCGCGCCGCGCTGGGCGCGGGCTGCTGCGGTAGCGGCAGCGGCGCGGGCTGCTGCGGCGTGGTCGCGGGGGCGAGCGGCGGCGCAGCGATCCGTCGTGCCCGTGCGCGGGTGCGAGGCGGCGCGCTCACCGGAGCAACGGCGGAGCTCGGTGGCACGCTCGGAGCGGGGGTCGTGCGGCGCGGCGGTGTCGCGATACAGCGCTCGAGGCCCACTTGCCAGGCGGCGCACACCGGGGGCACCGGCCGCTCGAGCTCCGCGGCAGAGTCCGGCGCCGTGGCACGCCGCACGCCCGGCACCACGGCGTCCCAACGCACCACCAGTCCGGCACCAAAGGAGGCGGATCCCGAGTGACCGGCACCGATGGCCAGGTGCACCCCCAGGTCCACGCGCTCGCCGAGATGCCCGCTGAGCGAGACGCCGGCGCGCTTGCCGAGCGTGGTCTCTTCCGTGATCTTGAGGCCCTCGCTCACCAGGTCTTCGACTTCACTGCGCGTCAACGTGCCGTCCATCGCAGATTGCACGGCGGAGGCCGTCGACACCGCCTGGATCCGGGTGTCGAAGTTCAAGCCCGGCGATAGCTCCGCCCAGGGCTCGATCGAGAGCCAGGGCGCCGGGGACACCGGCATGCCGACGCCCAGGACGAGCGGCACCGAGATGAAGTTGAGTTGCCCGCTGATCAGCGCGGTCGGCACCCCGCCGACGTAGAAGTCGAAGCTGGTCCGCGGCACCCCGTTGCCAAAGCGCTCGGCCAAGGGAAAGTTGAACAAGGCCACGCCCCCCGCGGACACGCCGCGGGCCAGCACGCTATCCTCGTGGTCTTTATACGTCAGATAGTGGACGCCAAACTGCGCGCTCAGCACGCCGCTGGTCGAGCTGAAGTTGGCGTTGTAGCTCAGGCGCGTGAAATCTCCCGCGCCGCCGAGACTACGCCCGATGCCGAGCACCACGCTGGAGGCTCGGGCGTCCCACGTGGAGATGGCCGGGGCATGCGTGTTGGGTCGCGCGAGCAGTGCGGGCGAGCCGAGCACGCTGGCTGCGAGCCCAAGCACGCCCAGCCAGCTCGTCGGGCTCACTAACCGCGGCAGGTCAGCTCGTCGCACGCAGTTGGTCTGACTCGAAAAGCACTAAAAGCCAACCCGCTCGCGCACGGGCAGCGAATCCCGATACCCGCGCTTCTGCCCCTGATAAGTCAGGAACTCGCCGAGCAGCCCCAGGGAGGCGAACTGCACGCCGATGAGGGTCATGAGAACGCCCAGCATCAAGAGTGGCCGGCTGCCGATGCCTCTGCCTTCCCACCAGAGCACGCTCAGATACGCATTGATAAGCAGTCCGCCGAAGCCGAGCACCAGTCCCACGAGCCCGAACAGATGCATCGGGCGATGCGAGTACCGGATCAAGAAGAGCACGCTCACCAGGTCGAAGAAGCCGCGCAGCAAGCGCTCGAGCCCATAGCGCGAGCGGCCGTACTGGCGACTGTGATGCGTGATCGGGATCTCGCTGATGCGGAAGCCCTGGGCAAAAGCTAGCGCAGGAATGAAGCGAAACAAGTCGCCGTAGATGGGCACTGTCTCGATCACTTCGCGGCGGAACGCCTTGAAGCCGCAGTTCATGTCGTGCAGGTCGACGTTCGTGAGCCAGCTGACCGTCCCGTTAAATAGCTTGGAGAGCAAACGGCGATTCAAGGGATCTTGCCGCTTCACCTTCCAGCCGACGACCACGTCGAAGCCCTCGCGGATCTTGTCCAGAAAGCGCGGCAGGTCACCCGGATCGTCCTGAAGATCCGCGTCCATCATGATCAGCACCGGGGCGGTCGAGGCACGAAAGCCGGCGGTCAGCGCCATCGCCTTGCCGAAGTTCCGCCGCAGCGATACCCCGCGCACATTGGGGTACTGCTCATGCAGTGCGACGATGCGCTGCCAGCTGTCGTCGGTGCTACCGTCGTCGACGAAGATCAGCTCGTAGGGGCCGATCGGATCGAGCGCCAGGTGCACGCGGCGCGCGAGCTCCGAGAGCGACTCGCCCTCGTTCAGGCCCGGTATCACCACCGAGACCTCTGCCAGGCTGTCGGCGGAGGCCAGCGGCCCCGAGAAGATGGAATCGGCTGCAGACACGGGCTGCACGGTGAGGGGCGACTAGCATGTCCCACCCCAGTCGGGCTAGAGCCCTGGCTCCTTGGTTCGGCGCGCCGCGCCGGCTCCCCGCTGCACGTGCAGCAGAAAGCGCCCAGCAGAGGTCCGCCGGCCGAGCCTGGGGAGGCTCGGGGTGCGGGGTGTCCCCGCCGAACTCGGGGTGCGGGGTGTCCCCGCCGAACTCGGGGTGCGGGGTGTCCCCGCCAAAGAAGTGTCAGTCGTGCTTGGGCTCGCTGCTTTCGCCTGGTTTGCGCGGGCTCCCGAGAAACAGCACCATCGGGACCAGACCGATCGCCAGGATCAAAAACCCGACGACGGCCACCAAGTTGACGAAACCGTTCTCCACTCGATAGAGCGTACACACACCGCTGAGACCGGCAAGCGCGAGTTTCACGGTTGCCGCTCGATTCGCTGTGCGACCGGGGCGGGGTGACGCGGGCCCCGCGGTGGTATACGCTTCACGAGCGGTGCCGTACTGCCGAGGCAGCGGGCCGAGGAAAAATGCTGAACGAAGTCATTACGGAGCTAGATCAGGCGATCGAAAAGGCCCAGGCCTCGCTGAAGCGCGACCTGGCCAAGCTGCGCACGGGGCGGGCACACGCTGGCATGCTCGACGGGATTCGGGTCGAGTACTATGGGCAGGTTACGCCCTTGCCGCAGATGGCCACCGTTGCCGTGCCGGAGCCGCGGCTGCTCACCGTCAAACCGTGGGACAAAGAGCAGCTCAAAAATGTGGAGCGGGCGCTGCGCGAGAGCGATCTGGGACTCAACCCTCAGGTCGACGGCCAGCTGATCCGCGTGCCGATTCCACCGTTGACGGAGGAGCGCCGCAAAGATCTGGTGAAGATCGCGAAGAAAAATGCCGAAGACTGCCGGGTCAGCATCCGCAAGGCTCGGCACGATGCCATCGACATGATCGCCGAGTTCAAGCAGGACGGCGCGATGAGTGAGGACGAGGCGGATCGCGCCAAAAAAAAGGTAGAAGAAGTGGTGAGCGGGGCGGGGCAGGCGGTCGACGCGATCGTGCAAGGAAAAGAGAAGGAAATTCTCGCGCTTTAGCCGCCGCTCAGCACTGCCGTCGAAGGCAGCCTCGAGGTCAGCCGCAAGAGAGTTGGCCCCTAGGTCGGCCTGGGTTGACAAGCTGAGGTAAGGGTGGTTTGGTTTGGGTTAGAGTGGGGCGCTAGAATGGGGCGGAGCGTCGTTCAGGCGTCCAACGATTTGTGGTTCTGAGCAGAGTGTCGCAGCAATCGTCAGCAGCAGCGCCGCTTCGCGCGCGCGGGGTGGGGATCACCGACGTGGGCCTGCAGCGGGAGCACAACGAGGACGCGTTTGCCGTTCTGTCGGATCACGATCTGTTCATCGTGGCAGACGGCATGGGTGGCCACCGAGCAGGCGACGTTGCGAGCCGCCTCGCATCGGAGTCGATCTCGGATTTCTTCCAGCGCACGGCCGGTGAGGAAGTCACCTGGCCCTTTCACTTCGACTCCGCGCTCTCGGAGAGTGAAAATCGGCTGCTCACCGCCATCCGTCTCGCCAATCGTCAGATCTACGAGCACAGCCTCAAGTCGCACGATCTGCGCGGTATGGGCACGACGATCGTGGGCGCGCTGTTCAATCCGGACACGCGCAAGATGTACGTGGGGCACGTCGGCGACAGCCGCGCCTACGTGATCCGTGATGGTCGCATCTCGCAGCTCACGCGCGACCATTCGCTCGTGAACGACTACCTGAAGGTCATGCCGGACATGCCGGAAGACCAGCGCAACGAGCTGCCGAAAAATGTCATCACGCGTGCGCTCGGCATGCAGGACAGTGTGGAGGTCGATCTGCTCGCGCACGAGGTGCGCGTCGGCGACACGTTCGTGCTCTGTTCGGACGGGCTCAGCGGTATGATCTCGGATGCCGAGATCCTGCAGGTGGCAGGGCAGAACGGGGATCTGGCCGACGCCTGCCGGCGCCTGACCGCGCTCGCCAACGAGCATGGTGGCGAGGACAACATCACGGCGGTGCTGGTGCGCATCGTGCCGAACGACGGCGCGGATGACGCGGATAGCGAGGCGCGCGGCAAATCTGGCGCGGGCTCGGAGCGACCGGCAGTGGCGCCGGCGTCGGCCGCGGGCGCGACCGACACGCTCAGCTGACGCCGCCTGCTGTCAGAGCGGGAGCTCTAGTAGAGCCGGAGCGCTAGACGGAGCGCGGTTGGACAGAGCGGCGGTTGGACAGAGCGCTGTTGGACGGAGCGCTGTCCGACAGCGCTCAGTGCGAGCAGTTCTCGAAGATCACGCCACCCAGGCCATCACAGGCGATGCCCGGCGAGCTCGGGTCGCGCAGGTTGTCGCAGTGCAGGTTGCGGATCCAGATGGCCCCGGGCACGAGTGTCTTGATATCGACGGTGCAGCCGTCTTGATCCAGTGCGAACTGGGCGGTGTTGAACGCGAGGTCCAATTTGCCGGTACTGGTCGTGTCGCGTGAGGGCGGGGCGGGAACCACTCCGGTGGCCACGAAGTTGCCGACGTCGCCGCCCGAAAACCGCACGCTCACATTGTAGTTGGTGGTGCTGCCGGAGGCGAGCCGCACGTCGCACTCGACCAGGTTGTCGGAGCCATCCTTGAGGCGCCCACCGACGCCGTCGCCACCCGTGATGGTGGAGCGGGCGCCTTCGGGGAACTGGTAGTTCTTGAGCGTCGAGCAGCTGGCACCGCTCGACGATGTGCCGAGCCCGAACCACACCACGGCTTGTTGCGCTGCGACCTTGTCATCCCCGCACGCTGCCGCGGAAGTAACGGCAGCTGCCGCCAAAGCCCCAACCACCAGAAGACGATGTAGCACTCTGCTGCTCCGCGTCGCGAAGGCCTGCGTCACAAGCCGTAAGTTGAAGTCGATCTCGAGGAAAGGGCCAACTTTGAGTTCAGGCTCCGGGCGCCTGCGCGCGGCAGGGCCCGCGGACAGAGCGCCCCCCCAGCGGTGCCTTTGGGGTGAGTGACGGGGCTTGAACCCGCGACACCTGGATCCACAATCCAGTGCTCTACCACTGAGCTACACCCACCGTGATTCCTGTTCGGCTTATGAGCCGAGCGCGTTCATCGGCACACTGCTACCACAACCTGCGCGCGACTCGATCGAAAATCCATTGGGTAGGCTCCACAATCTGATGGGGGGCCCCCAGTGCCGCTCGCCTGAGCCGAAGCCTCCAACGGGAGCCCCCATCCGGGCCGAATAGGAGCGAGCCAGCTGCAGCCGGGGAGGAATCGCGCACGCGCTTCACCCCTTCGCTCGCTCGCTCACACGGCCGTAACGCCGGAGTAGGCGGGTCTCCATGGGAGCGCCGCCGTGACCGCCCGACGAAACGAAGGGGTTCGATGTGGTTATGCGCTGGAAGATCATCATCGTCAATTCGACCATCCTAATCATCGTCGCTCTGCTCTCGTTTGCTCTCGTCAAGCCGGGCTTGGACGACGTGCTTTCGAACCGAACCGAGCGGCGCTCGGCGGCGGAGCGTGCGATCCGGTCTGCCAATTTGCAGTTCGAGCTCGACAGCCTGCGCCTCGAGCGCTGGCTCGCCGATCGAGCCGCCGAAGAATCCGTGGTCGGGGTGTTCGCGGGCGGCACCTCTCAGGCGCGCAGCGAGAACGCGAGCGTTCAGGCCAAGCGCCTGCGCGACGCCGCGACCAAGAACACGCTGCTGGCCGCCATCCCGATCCCGATCGTCTTGTTCGTCGATGCGCGGGGGATCGTCATCGGTCGCAACGATTCGAGCCAGATGCGCGGCGAGGACCTCGGTCGCGCTTACCCCTCGATCGCACGCACCTTGCAGACAGGACAGACCAGCAGCCACGTGTGGCTGAATCGTCAACGTTCCGAGCAGCTGGTGGCCAGCTACGCTCCGGTGCACGGAGAGGGCGGGCAGGTGCTCGGTATCATCGTGGCGGGCACGCCGCTGAACGACGAGCGGCTCAGCCTGATCAGCCGCGGTACGAGCGGTCAGGCGCTGGCCGTGGCGGCGCTGAATGGCCCCGACAGCGTGGAGGTGATCGCCGAGGGTACGCTCGAAGGGCAGCGGTCTGCGTTCGCGGCCATCCGACAGCAACCGGTGCTGAATCGCGCCGCCTCCTCCCTCAAGTCCGGCCGAGCCATCTTCGATGACGGCTCCAACGTGTTTGCCGCCGAACCGCTTCAGGGCTACGAGGGCGATCAGGTCATCCTCCTGGCGGGGCTGCCCGAGTCGCTCGTGTCGAGCGTGCCGGCGTTGCTCTGGCCGCTTTTTGCTGCGAGCCTGCTGGGAATCGCTCTGGTGGTCGGCGGCGGCGTCTTCCTCGGCAACTACATCTCTGCCCCCATCACCGAGCTCGAGGAGGGCCTGCTGACGGTGCTCAACGGGCGCACCAACCATCGCTTCGAACTGGAACACCCCGAGTTTGGCGGTCTCGTCTTCCGGATCAATTCGCTCTTGAACGCGCTCATGGGCGTGACGGAGACGGACGCCCAGGGCCGCACCTCGCAGCCGCCCGGCGCGCCCTATCGCGATCGCGAGGCAGAAGGCCCCTGAGCGTCAGGCATCTCCGCGCGAGCATCAGCGTCGGCCAATAGTCCTGTGGCGCTCGCCTGTGCTCGAGCGTGCGGGCGCGCTTTTTCCTGGCGGCGCGGCTGAAACAGCGGAACAGCGCCCGGTCGGGGGGTGTTACAAAGGGTCATAGCCATGGGCCTGTTCGATTTATTCAGCAAGAAGAACACCGGCGAGACCAAGCCCAAAGAGGTCAGTCCGCGCGAGCTGGCGCGGCTCACCCGCCTGGTCAGCAACAAGATGTCGCAGAACTACGAGCGACAGGAAGCGATCGAGTTGCTCAGTCACATGGCAAACGCTGCAGGAGCTGCGGCTCTGCTACGGCGCTTCGATTTCAGCATGGAGCCCTCGATCGTCGATCAGGACGAGAAGGAGGCTGCCGTCCAGGGCATCGTCGCTGCGGGCGATACGGCGCTGGAGGCGATCCATGCCTACTGCGCTCGCGCCGAGAGCTTGACCTGGCCGCTCAAAGTGTTGCGCCAGATCGTACCGAGCGAACAGATGGTCACGGAGCTGCTGACGCTGCTCGATCTCTTCGACACCGAGTACATGCGCAACCCCGAGCCCAAGATCCAGCTCATCACCATGCTCGGCGAGTACCGGACCTCAGAGGTCCGAGAGGCGGTCGAGCCCTTCCTGGCGGACGTCAACGAGTCGGTGCGCTTCCACGCCGCGGGCACCATCTTCGCCATGGCGGACCCGGAAGCGCTCGAGCCGTTGCTCGACGCGCTCGCGCAAGAGGAGTCCTTGCGCGTCAAGAACCGCGTCGCCCGCGGCCTCGAGCAAGCGGGCTGGGCGATTCCCGACGCGACCACCCCCCGTTGCGAAGCTGCCCTGCCACCGGGTTACGGCGTCAAGAACAACAAAGTCGTCGTCTCCGTCGTCTGACGACGAGCGGGAGGCGGCCGAGGGAAGCCGCCCCTACTCGGATACCTGGAAGTCGAAGGGAATGTAGAAGTTCCACGACACGGAGAGCATCTGATTCAGCTTCAGATCGCGGTCCTTCGAGTTCACCTTCTGATCGGGGAAGTCCGCGTCGGGGCCGCCACCGTGGTTGTCGAAGCCACCGGTATTGCGGGCGAAGGGCGTCGCACGCCACTCGAAACCGATGGCGTTCCAACGGTTGACGTAGAAAGTAAAGCCGAGACCAAACGTGGGCGCTATGGCGACGCGCTTGGCCGTGGGGAACTCATAGTTGTTGGGGATGGGGATGGGATCGTTGTTGGCATCCACAGCTCCGGACGCCCTGAGCTCGGAGCTACAGCCTCCATCCGGTATGGAGTTCGTCCCTGAGCAATCCGCGCGCTCGGTCAGCCCTGCGATCGCCGGGCCCGCGAAAAAGTACAGATCGGAGTCGATGTAGATGCTCTGGAACAGCGCGATCTTACCGCGGAACGGCACGAACGTGACCTGCGGCGCCACGATCCAGTCCACGCTGCCGAGCTGGTCGGCGAAGGACGGACCCAGGTTGAGCGAGGTGAGACGGTTCTGCAGATTCGGCTGCCGCGGTGGTGACTGATTGCGTCTCGCGAGATTATCTGCCTTGCGCGCGGTGCTCACCGTCTGGATCTTGTCTACCAGCCCGGCTTCCAGGTGCAGCGGCTCGGGGCTGAAACCACCCCAGGCGCCGATCGCCAGAAAATCCGTGATGTTGTAGTTCAGCCGGGCGCCCACGAAGATCTGGCGCATGTACTCGTCCAGCAACGTGAAGGTTGCCGTCGGTGCGAACTCGACGCGACCCTTGCGATACAGACGCAGGTCGTGCACCGATTTGGCGCCCTTGAGCGGACCGGTGAGCAGAATCTCCTGAGCGGGAGCCTCTCGCGACGCCAGCAGCGACGCGACGGCCAGCGTAGACCCCAAGAGCAGCGCGCGCTTCATCACTGATCGAATCACACTGCCTCGTTACTTGGGAAGCCGATACTCAAAAGAGAACGGGAGGAAGATCGCGATACCCAGCTGGGCCTGCACGTTATTGGTGAGCTTGGTCTCTCCGCGCCAGGTACTCGTGTCCTGCGGATTGGCCGCAATCGTAGTGCTCTCGAGCTTGTCGTTGAACACGTAGTCACGAACCTCGAGCGTCGCGGCGAGCCAGCGGTTGAAGAAGATGTGCAACCCGAGCCCGGCGTTGAACGTGATGTTCGTCTTCCACTTGAAGCCCCGGTTGTCAGGGTCGATGACGGGGATGGGTCGGACGCTGGTCGCGCCCACGCCGCCCACCACGTAGGCGTCATACTGAAAGATGAAGTCACCGAAGCCGGAAAACTTTCCGATGACTGGCGTGTAGGTAAAGTTGACGTTGGCGTTCCACTGATACTCCGTCAGTGGCACGCTCACGCGCGCGGAACGGCGCGTCTGAAAGTTGAACGTGCTGTCGGAGTTGAACGGCTCGTAGTAGTTGCCGCTGACACCCGCGGCGAGCACGTTGGTGATCCAGAAGTTGAGGGCCAGGCCCGGGCCAGAGTGCCCGACGAACTGATCGTTCAGCGGCACCTGCCAGTACGGCTGGATCTCGAAGCGCCAGCGCCGCAGCACGAACAGCTGCTGCACCGCGAACACCTGCTCGCGAATGTCTCGCGCTGCCTCCTTGTCGAAGTCGAGCTTCGGACAGGCGTCAGGGTCGATCTCGCAGATGCCGCCGAGCCCGGCGTCATCTCCTTCACCCTTTTCGCCTTTGGCCGGAGTCTCGTCTCCCGCGGGAGCCTCCGGTTCGTCTGCGGCGGGTTCGTCGTCTTGCCCGAAAGCCAACAGCGGCATGCTGAACACGGCTGCGGCTGCCAGGAACGCGACGCCAATCTTCTTCATCGATGCCTCTTCGCCGCCTCGGGTTGCAATCCAGCCTCGCGTTGCAGTCCAGGGCGTAGCAACGGCGGGGTACACTCTCTGCCTGGGAACGGTCTGTCCGGGATCAGTCTGCCGGGTATCAGTCCGCCGGATAACGGATAAAACCGCGAGGGCTTCGCGCGGGACGCGCCGCTCGCTCGGCGGCGCACTACAGCCAACGGGTCCAGCTCTCGTGCGCGGAGCGTGCGGTGCTCCCGCAAGTTCAGGCCAATACGCATCGTCAGTCTGGGCAAATTCCCGTGCAATTTGCGAGTGTTGGTTCTGGTAGGCCC
>Ga0207675_100006091_pt1 | contig 11474 bp, 11 predicted proteins | sample KBSSwiS42_FD_184305 | JGI IMG/M metagenome (GOLD analysis project Ga0207675, IMG submission 184305) | Switchgrass rhizosphere microbial communities from Kellogg Biological Station, Michigan, USA - KBS Switchgrass S4-2 (SPAdes) (version 2) | ecosystem: Host-associated > Plants > Roots >...
TTCCCTGGCCATTTCGCTTGCCTGTCTTACGAGTCGCAGGTCGGCGGACTCGCGGTCGAGATCAACGAGAGTCTGAAGGTACGCGACGTAGTCTGCTGGACTTCGTTCAAAAACCACGAGGTCATCGCGAGCGTATGTTCGAAGTCGATCCACCTGATATTCGAGTTGCCTAAAGAATTCTTCAGCCGACAGCTCGTTCGAAAACGACTCCCCATGAAGTTCTGACAAAACCTCGTACGCCTCGGGTTCATGAACATACTCAGGATGCTCGAGCAGAAACGCCTCTATCAGGGTGCTCTTGCCAGAACAATGTGTACCCGACACTGCGACACGCATCCTGGCTCCTCAGGACGTTTCATTCACTCGTTTGAAATCGATTACCTCTGTACCCTGGTGTAGCTCAAAACCGGTGGTTCGATCGCCCTCAACTTTAAAGTACACGGTGACGTGATCAGCATAAACTGGGCGAAATGTTACCTGATCGATTGCGATTAACTTTAGCTCACCTTCGTCCGACAGATCGGCAGTGAGTTGCCCATCGCTCAACACCATTTGTACAGACATCCCGTCGTCGCTTTGATAGGAACCAGCATAAGATTCCAAAGTCCGCTCCTCTATGCTGGGCGGCAGAACTGCCCCTTTGGTGATTAGCATCTCTGCGATTTCTTCGTTCTTGAATTCACCAAATGACGCTGCCATCAGGGCATCAGTGAGTGACTTTGCATCCAGACCGCCTTTTTCTAACGACTCTCTTGCTGCATCATTGTTTCCGGCTTGAATTGCATTCATCAGCACACCAAAGGCACTGTCCTGTGCAAACGTAATCCAAAACCCGTTGAGGTCCTTGATGATAAATTCGCGCATTCCATAAAACGTGTCATGAAGACCCTCGATGACTTCAACGCGCTCCTTGAGACTGCTGTAGAGATCGTCGACGCCAGTCGTGTAAGTGTAGAGGTCAACCTCTCGACGTCGCTGATTACTCACATGGCCACCCTGGTTGAAGTAGACCATCGACGAGCCAAATGAGAGAACGGCAAAGCTGATCCCGCCGCGTTCGTTACCGTAAGTCGCACTAACTGTGAAGCCAATATTCTTGTACCACTCGACGGTGGCACTCACATCAGGTACGTGAATCATCGGCGTGACTCTTCCAGTCATCTGATTGCTCATTTCCTCGCTCCCTTCGTCCAAAGAGAAGACTAACGTTTCTTCTTTGTAGGCTTGGCTTTCAGCGTCTTTGCATACTCATAGCTCAGGCCAAAATATTTCGACAGCTCCTTCGTCTTTTTTAAGAGACTATCAGGCACTGCCACGTATTCCTTCATCACCGTACCGTATGCTTCAAACAGGGTTGTCTTGTACTTTTTCAAAAATGCTTCGCGCTCATTCGCGGGTAACCTGAGTGCCAGCCTGCCTTCCGGGCTATGCAAGAGAGAGAACATGTTGCCGTTGAGTGAGGTGTATGGATTGTCGGCGCCTTTGCGTTCGACTGCCGGAAAGTTGCTAACGAGCTTCTCGTACAGCTCAACCTTCTCAGCAGGAATGGGGCTAGTTTTCTTAGTCGGACTCATTGCTTCACTCCTGATCGCCGATGTGGAACCTTTCACTCAGGCAGGTGTCTAAGTTGCCATGGTTACTGAGTGCTTCGGATGGCGAATCTGGGACATGACGGACAGCGGCGTAGTCTTCGTTGCCACGATGTACGACATGATGAGAGTCGTCTTACCGTCGGCGCTTTGCCTGTTCGTATGGCGAGTGTTCGTTACTAACAAAACTCAACCAGTAATGTTCCTTGGATTGGAACAAGCCACGTCAATCCCATATCAACAACCACCGCCTTCGCATTTCTTAAAAGTGCTATATGCTGCTACTGGCGTTACTGCGTTTTGTATCGGGGTGTTAGCCTTCAGATTTCAACTTCATATCCAGCAGCTTCTCGCAGATTACCTAAGAACTTGAAGCTTTGTTAATGCTTACCTGATAGAAGGGGCGCTTTATCAAAACTGGAGCACCAACAAAGCGACTGCTTGGCGCGGCAGCTTCAGGTTGATGTTTGCTCCTGAGTTCGTCACGTTGACTCTTCGGTGTCCTGCCAGCTCCGCAAGTCGACCTGCTCTTTCAAGTTCCGCGTATTGCGCCGCAGAAGGTTCCTTTGGCGATCCCATATTCTTCCAGGCAGTGAACGCATTGCTGTGCTCGCCATCAATTCGATACTCGCGCACTTTCAAGTTGCCCGACCTGATCGGCAGATTCTTAAGTGTGAGCTCAACACTGGCATCGGGTCCAGCAACGTCATCGTCGTGATAATGCCAGGCAAGAATAGCGAGTGTTCGTTTGTCGATACTGGCAACTGCTGAAACGTCAGGCCGCGTACGAACACCCTCATTGACAATCGTCTCGAGCGGAATCTCGGCGCTGCTTTGTACCGCTATTCGTTTGCCGGTGAGTTGGCTAAACATCCGAAAGACGTTCAGTACTGGCAGGTCGATCCCGTTCGTTGCCAGAACGCGAAAGCCCGCAAAATATGATTGCTGTTCAAACTCAAAGGCCCAGGTTAATGCACCTTCCAGATTGACGTTGTACTTGTCTGCAAGTTGGTACTCACGAGCAAGACTGGCGGCTGTATAGCTCGAGTACATCGTCGAGTTCCGATAGCCAAGCTGTGCTCCCTGACACGCAGCACACCCGTCTGGATCAGACTCGCCGATTACGATCGGCTTGTCTTTTAGCGCCGGGTACGAAGCGACAATTGCAAAGCCCTTATCGATTGCCTGAAGCTGGTTCGCAATTCCCATTTGCACGTGCCCATCCACAAATTTCGGTGCGCCCTTGGCGTGGAAAGAAATGAAATCCAGGGGTGTTCCAGTTTGGCCAGTAGCAAAATTCTTTCCGCTCAAAGAATGTTCTAGAAAGTCGCGTGTAAATTGACCGCCACTTCCCGCCGTGTCGGCGCCACCCACTCTCGCACCCGGTAAGGCACGACGCACTGCATCGATCGCATAGTCATGGAGTTTTCGAAACTCCTCCGGCGTGCCTCGCCAGTAACCAATGTTTGCTTCGTTCCACACTTCCCAGTACCAGGTTAAGACTTCCCTTTTTCCGTATCTGTCCACGCAGTGTTTCGTCCACTGGAAAACGAGCTCGGCCCAACGAGAATAATCCTTCGGTGGATAAGCCCAGCCCGTGTAAATCTCCTCGTACTTGGCCGTTGGTGTCCAATGATGCTGATAAGGCTCAGGCTTCGTTGAGAGAGCCTTTGGCATGAATCCAATTTGGACATATGGCTTCACACCGCGCTGCAGGTAGGTGTCGAAGATCCGATCGACGATTTTCCAGTCGTAAACCGGATTGCCATTCACGTCCTCGGTGTAAATGTTTGTGCTTCCCCACTTCAGCGACGGCGTTCCATCTCCCGTAGTGAGTAAGTTGTGAGTGCGGAAATAAACATTCCCTCGACCCAACGCGCCAAGTTCTTTGATCAGTTTCTGCCCATCTTTCATGTAGGCAAAATTTGGTTCGTCGGCGCCGAAGAAACGCCAGATCGGTTTTTGTTCGCCTTTGGTTTGCGAGGCATCAATGTTGATGCTGACAGGAAATGTTTGAGCGGCGATTAGCGGCGCTGCGGTGAGTGCGAAAACAAGCGCTTTCAATCCTGAGACAGCGAGCTTGTGAAACCCGAGACCTGATCTCATCGAGACTTTCCTTTGGGAGCGTTAGAGACTTATTGATAGAGCTTCTTGCCCGACATATTACACCTCCTTCGAATGCCGTGCCTTGTCACGCTTTGGTAGAACTGCACTCGATTCGCTGCATGTGTTTTCGGCCCCAGCTCCGAACTTCCTCGACTAGAGGCAGAACTTCTCTTCCGTAGTCGGTGAGTGAATACTCGACAGGCGCTGGAATTGAACCCTGCGGTTCTCGATTAACTATTCCGTCACTGATTAGCTCATGCAGTTGTTCAGTCAGAACCTTTTGCGAAATTCCCGACATCGCTTTGCGAAGTGCGGCAAAGTGCTTAGGCGATTCAGAAAGAAGATAGACTATGATCAGCTTCCATTTGCCACCGATTGCGGCAAGCGCGGCGGTCAGCGGACAACCGTCGACAGGGTTTTGCCGTTTTGAATAGTTACCTGAAGGTGCCTTCTTGATGGACGACATCGCGCTAATTATAGTGCCACGCATGATATTAGGAATCAGTTCTGATTGAGAAATGGGAGACTCGAAAATGATCGTAGAAGTTCGCAGCTACAGAATCAAACCAGGTCGGCGCGCAGAATTCATAAAGCTGTTTGAGACTCGGGCGATACCGGCTTTGCATTCACATGGAATGAAAGTGCTGGGGCCGTTACTCGATCTTGAGAACCCAAACAAGTTCGTCTTTTTACGAAGCTTCCCTTCTCTGGATGAGCGGGAACGAATGAAAGAAGCGTTCTACGGCGGTGAGTTATGGAAGAACGAACTCGAAGGGATTGCGATGCCGATGATTGATAGTTATGACGTGATTCTTTGTGAGACGTCCGAAGGCTACGTGAATGATGGAGCGACGCTGATGAGTCAGTCATCAGAAAAGCATCGGTCCGAACATAAGCAGAGGTAAAAACAGCAGGCACATGACAAAAACATAGAGCCACTTGTTTCCAACATTGGGCCGATAGTTATCAGCGAACCAGGTAGGATCGTTTGGGTTGTAATAGTAGAAGCCGCCAACCAGATTGTCGCGATCTGGTTTTACGTGCGCATCGGATCCGACGGCAACGCCTTTCGATTTCCACTCCAACCTGAGTAGCCGATAGCCAAAGTAAATTGCAACGGCGACACCAAGTATCGACGACAACCAGGAGGTTACTCGAGTCAGCGTTGTCAGATAATGGAAACGCGCTACGCTATAAAAGATAACTTCAAGCGACGACGCGCCAAGCTTGATCGCGATGAATACTCTGAACCAGTCAAACAAGGATCCGGTCAACTTTAGAGTTTGATCCCGATTTGGCGAGGGGTCTGTTCGATCGGGTTGTCCGACACTTTGCTGCCACGCTCCAAGCTTTGCTAAAAGACAAAGTGCCTGAAGATCAAGTGCCATCAATGGTATTCGAAATGCGGTAAAGAAACTCTTGCTGCCCCAAACTTCTACGTCGCCTCGAAGATTCAAGTACTCTGGTACTCTTTCGGGAATCTCGCTGTAGAAATAGACGAGTAAAATAATTGGTACGAGAGTAAAGATGACTACGACAATCTCGAAGGCAAGATTTGTGAAGAGGCGAAAGCTATGCACTGGCGGAGGCGGTGACATTTAATACTTTCGTGCCCTTACGCGGGCCGAGAGTGCACCCACTTCGTTCCAACGCCCACCGAAGCACGCAAGCGATCCGCGAGTTGTCCGGTGTGGTGCTGGATGTGACGAAGGCTTATGAATTGATGCTCTAATTTCGACACTTTGTACCAACTGAAGCCACTCGCCGCATCATTCAGGTTCATTGCATCGATGGCGCCGTCAATGATCCCATTACAGAACTGCCAGTACTCAAGTACCTGTTCCTTCGTATAAGGTTCGGGAATTAACGGCAAGGTGCTGTTTGGGTCAGCGGGGCCTGCTATTCCGTCCTCATGCTGTACTGCGCTCTGATGGTCCTTCCACGGCCGGAATTCGAATTCGCTTCGCTGCAGATAGAGATGAGTGAAGAACAAGGTGTGATAAGCAACCTGCCAGAATGAATTGCGATGTCCATCGTTTGCCCAAAGACTTTCAGGACATTGGTCAAGTGCCTCGCGGAGCATCGCCAGCGCGGCGCGATACTGATTCTTCAACAGTGAGCGCAGAGTTGCTGCCTCAATGGTGTTAGCGGACTCTATTTGACTCACAAACGATTCCTACACGTCGTGGATCACTATCGACTGTCGCCGATCATAGCGAAGCTGGCCCAATAGTATGGATGTTGGTAATCGGGATTCCGCCTGAGCGACAGTACACTTTGTCGTAACGCTGCAGCCTTCGAGACGGGACTTCGCGTACCTGGCTTAATCCTTGAATAGAAGTCGGTCATCAATTGGTTGCTCGCAACCGGATCTGCCTGCCATCGATTGAACATCGTCGATGAACTTCCTGCGGCGAACCAGGCCCAGGTCATTCCAAGTATGCCTGCTCCGCTAAACCCACTCTTCTGCTGAGCGCCGGAAAGAACAACTAAATCGACAGTGGCCTGGAGATTCATAATTTCGCGAGCTTGCAGGAAGCCTTCGTTTTGTTTGCCTGGCGCGGCTGCCAGTCCGACAAACGAAGACATCGCACTCGTATCATCGAGTAAGGACGGTGAAGAAATATGCAGAATGTTTGCGCCAGCAGCGTCCGCCTTAAGTCGTTCCTCACTTGCTTCAGTTGCCGTCAACAGACGAGTTCGCGAAGAACCAAATACGGCTCCCAGACGTTTGACTTCATCCTCCTGCGCAGCTGACGACTCCAAGATCGTGTCTGGATAACCGAGTTGCACCCGCGCTTTGAATTCGTTTGAGAGTAGTGGATTGCCAATCCCCACAAACGATGCTTTCAAACGATTGACCGGCACTCGTCGCGAGCGCAGGTCGCGCAAGATAGAAAGAGACTGCGCATACGAGACCTGCATCTGATCCACTACATAATGGTCATCGGCCGGTTGCAGTGCTTCAAATGGCAAACGCCAAAGCACTCCATCAGGAACTATGACCAGCTTTGTCTTTAACACCAATTGATCCTCTGCTGGTCTAAGCAGCATGTCGTACAGATCCCGCGCAGACTGTTGAGAGTCGTCGCTCTTTGTCGACAGTAACCGCTCAAACTCCCTTAGCTTCGTTGACAACTCATTACCATTCACGTCCAGTGGATAGACTTTCAGGTTGAGAGACAGTGGCAGTCTTCTGCGCGAAGTCTTTGTTCCCTCGGGCCGATCAGCGGTCAAAACAAACAGGTAGGTGTTTCGTTCAGTAATTGTGTACTCGAGCAACGCAGTTTGAGAATCACCTACCAGCGCGCCCATCTCGTTCACCGTTAAGGCAGCGTTCTCTCCTCTATCTATCTTCAGACCAGGATGGTCGCTCGACAGTTTCTTTCTAAACTCTCGATAAGCTATCTGACTTTGTTTGAGGCGTTCGCGCAGTTCTGCACGTCTTGTTTCGTTGGCGCTACGAAGTTCGGAGATGCGGTCTAGTTGGAGTTCACTCGAAGCGACTTCACCTGCCAGGCGTCGTTCTTCAGCCTGTTCCGTGACCGTCAATCCTTTCGTGGAAGCCGCGTTGCTGGTTCTCAATAGTTCAATTAGGTACTGAGTCTTAGCTCGCTCTGCATAATCAAACGCTTCACCGGGACGATGCTGACTCATTAGCAGATCTACTCCCGACAGGTAGGGCAAGTAGCTGTTGTGATCACCAATAGCAAGACTCGGCGGGCGGTCGCGCAGAGACTCGACCGTCCCAATCGATTCCGTAACGGACTGTAAAGCGACTGAGGCGTGGTCTAAACCGCGATGCGCTTTCGCGGCTAACAACTGCGCGTACCAAAGCACATTCCCATCGTCGATCTGTTTAGCTATTGCGATCGAACTTTCCGCTGAGCTCAGTGCCTTGGTGAATTCATTTTGAGCGATGAAGGTTTCGGCAACGCGTGACAGAACATCCGCCATCCGGTCTTTGGCTGCGGCCGTGTCGAATAGCACTAATGCTTTTTGGTAGCTGTCCAACGCGTCTGCGTAGTTCTTTTGACGAAGATAGGCCGAACCCATACCGGAGAGAATGTCGCCCTGTCCAACTTTGTCGTCCATCGCTTCACGTAAGACGAGAGCGCGGCGGTAAGAGGTAAGTGCCGCCTCATAATTGCTCTGTGCGTAATGGACGTTCCCGATCAAACTAAGCGAGCGCGCCATATCGATCTTGTTGCCAGTTGCTTCAAACTCTGTCAGAGCCTTTTGGTAAGACACCAGCGCCGCTTCATAGTTCCCTTGCAGCGCACGTACGAGTCCGATGCTTCCGAGAATGGAGCCGGTAGGAGCTTTTATTTGTTCTGAAATTGCGAGGCTCTTGAAGTAGACCTCAAGAGCCGAGGGGTACTCACCGCGAGAACGATGAATATTTCCTACGCCTTTGAGTGAAGTTGCTACACCTAGCCGGTCGCGCTGCGCCTCCTGGATCGGAATATTCCTTTCGTAATACTGAAGCGCCTCTTCGTAATTCCCCTGGTAATAGGCTGAATTCGCCGCTCCATTCAACGCAGCGATCACTCCAGCCACTTCCCTGCTCTCATCTAGTTTCTCGAGCGACTCCTTGTAGTACCTCAACGACAGCGCGAAATCGCCTTGCATATACAAGGCATCAGCGAGGCGTACGAGATTGTCGACGTTACTGTTAGCTTCACTGCTCTTCAAGAACGCGTCAGCCGCTGCAGCATAGTCTCGCAGGCCGTAATAGATCGTCCCGATGCTGTTAAGGGTGTTGCCGATCTCCTCTTTATCGCCAAGCGACTTGAATTCCTTTAAGGCCTGTTGAAGCGCGGAGAGCGCCTCTGCATCGCGCCGCTGTTCTTTGTAGATGAGCGCAAGTCCAGATAGGGCTTTTGCTGATTCGTAATTGTTGGTTACTTCGATGAAGAGTTCGCGCGCCTCCTTGTAGTGCTCCAACGCAGCTGGATAATTCGCTTGAAAGTAATAGACGGTGCCGATGTCCAGTGCAGCTGAGGCCACTCCCTCCTTGTCACCGATCCGTTGTGCGATGTGCTTTGCGAGATCGTAAATTTCGAAAGCGGTAGAATATCGTCCCGCCATTAAGTGAGTATTGCCTTGACGAATTAGAGCCTTACGCAAATCTGGAGTCAGCAAGTCTTTCTTTTGGGAAAGTAGATTCTGACGTTCCTGATCTGAAGGAGTTGCGAGGAGTGTGTTCGCGAACTCGTCAAAGTCAGTCGTTGATTGGGCCTGCGCCTCAATATTGAAGCAGAAAACTCCAATGAGAACGCTGACGAGTAAGGGTTGTTTTAAGACTCGCATAAATCAATCAACCTCTGCGTAACTCGGCGTGCTCTGCGTTGGATATTTGGTACCAGTCAGAACTTAACCGCCGAGACGCAGAGCGCGCAGAGTTACGCAAAGACACTTGAGAATTGAATTGTCACTCTAAATCTCGATTTTCGAAAACCGCCAGGCCCCTAAAGTCAAAAGCAATATTGCCACTCCAAGCAGCACCACCAGGTCCTCAACCGAGCCGAAATGGCTGACACCAATCAAAACAGTTCGCACGCCATCAACTCCATACGTCAATGGATCAATCCGAGTGAGCAAGGCGAGGACCTTCGGCAGGTTCTTCAACGGATACAGTGCGCCCGAGAGAAAAAAGATCGGCATCACCAGGAAGTTCATCACTAACTGAAAGCCCTGCATATCCTTCAAACTGGACCCAATCACAGTCCCAAGTGCCGCGAATACGATAGCGATGAGCGCCATAAAAAGAAACGCCATCGGAATTGCGACAATACTATTCGGACGAAACCCGGCAATCAAACAGACCACGAAAATCAGCGAGCCCTGAATGATCGAAACGGTTGCACCACCCAACGTCCGTCCCAACATTATGAAGAATCGCGGCACTGGAGCTACCAGTGTCTCTTTTAGAAAACCAAACTGCCGATCCCATAACAACGCAATACCCGAAAACATCGACGTGAAGAGAATTGTCATGCCGATTACGCCAGGCGCCATGAACTGCAGATAGCTTCCCTCGCCGGCTCGCGCGAATACTGGACCGAGTCCGAACCCAAGCACCCCGAGATACATGATAGGTGAACCCAGCGACGCAATGATTTGTGTTCTTGAACGCAGGTATTTCTTAACTTCTCTCAACCATAAAATGTAAATGACGCTCATCCGTTATCGCCTCCACATGCGCGCAATTTGGCGCATGCTGTCAGCCGCAGTTGCACTCTCGTCGCGAATGCTTGTGCCGGTCAATGCCAGAAACGCGTCTTCGAGAGATTCAGTTTTTGTTTGTTCTTTCAACTCCCGGGACGAGCCAATTGCAACCACATGCCCATGGTCAATGACGGCAATGCGGTGGGCGACTCGGTCTGCTTCATCCATGTAATGAGTTGTTAAAAATACGGTCACCTGGTCTGATTCGTTTAAGCTCTTTACATGCGTCCACATCTGATTTCGACTTTGCGGGTCGAGTCCCAGGGTGGGCTCGTCAAGAAATAACACCTTTGGCGTGTGCAAGAGTCCACGGGCAATTTCCAGACGCCGGCGCATGCCTCCGGAGAATGTTTTCACCAGGGCATCGCGCCGGTCCCAAAGCTCGAAAAGCTGTAGCAACGTGGTGGCGCGTTCGTGCCTTTCCTTTCGCGCGACTCCATATAAGACACCATGGATTTCCATGTTCTCCCAGGCTGTTAGGTCTTGATCGAGGCTGGGATCTTGAAAGACAACTCCAAAGCGTTTCCGAACCTCGTCGCGATTAACCGTCGGATCGAGCCCATCGAGTTCGAGTGTTCCACTGGTAGGACGGAGTAGGGTGGTAAGCATCTTGATGGTCGTGGTCTTGCCGGCTCCGTTTGGGCCAAGGAACGCGAAGATCTCGCCGCGCTGGACGTTGAATGAGATGTCGTCAACCGCTTTTAACTCACCAAACTGTTTACTAAGGTTTTTGACTTGTATCATTAAGAACCTCTCTAAAAAGTCATTACCCCACGCGGTAGCGTGTGGCTTGAACAGCTTAACTTGGGTCTCAACCGTCAAGAGCCACACGCTACCGCGCAGTGGTACTGACTTCAATATTAGTTAGTTTCCTATGAGTTCAAAAAGTCCAAAACGCTTGCTGTTCGCTTTGAAACTTCAGTAAGGAGCGATTGCCAAAATGGAACTCGGCTTGTCCTTTTGGTTTTCTACGCACTCGGAACTCTATTTGTTTTATACCGCGAGCGGAGGGCGACTCGGGAATGAGGTGCAAAGTTAGATCTGGACCGTGCAATTCAACTGTGTCACCGCGAACGTGCGAACGGTATCCAAGCCGTTCACAGATTCTAGTTAGGTTTGTGATCATTTCCCTGTCTGCGGCGATAGTCAGCCCAACTATGTCGTCCAATAACGGGTTACTCGGTACCTTGTTGAGGACGCTCTTGTAACGACTAAGAGTACTGTTGCGCAGGATGCCTTGATTGCCATCGTTCGAAGGATTCCAATCGACGAGGAATTGTGGGTGATACTCCATTACCCACGAGGTAATCACAGAGTTTCCGGATTCCCCTACGAGATTCAACATGTAGAACCAAGGTACTTGAACGTCCTTGTATTGGCGGGTCACAAGTTGAGGCGCAAGTGCTCCCAGCCGCGTTTGCAGAGTCTTCGTCGCGTCCGGCACCTCAACCCCGAAAGCGATTCCACTGTCGCCCAATTTGAATCCACCTGAGTTAGCGACGTCAAAAAACTCGAAGTATGTATGAGTGCCGTAAAAATAGATGCCAG
>Ga0207675_100006093_pt1 | contig 11474 bp, 11 predicted proteins | sample KBSSwiS42_FD_184305 | JGI IMG/M metagenome (GOLD analysis project Ga0207675, IMG submission 184305) | Switchgrass rhizosphere microbial communities from Kellogg Biological Station, Michigan, USA - KBS Switchgrass S4-2 (SPAdes) (version 2) | ecosystem: Host-associated > Plants > Roots >...
GGCGATCAAGTCAGTACCACAACGCGGTAGCGTGTGGCTTGGCTTAACTTCTTAGATAACAATCAGAGCCACGCGCTACCGCGCTGTGGTACTGACTCTTCCCGGCTCAAGCAAAAGAAAACCAGCCGCGACTTACGTGAATCGCGGCTGGCTCGTTTGAAAGTTTGTGCTTAAGTTTAGCTCATCGGCACATCTTTTTCGCACATCGCCGGCCCGCTCTCCCAATACGAGGAGCGGAAAGTAAAGGCGAAGTAAAAAAATGTGCGAAAGCTACGCATGACGAAGGCTAATATAGGCCCGAGTGAAAAAGGGTGTCAAGAAATTTGTCGTCCTCGGTGTGATCTTCCTCGCGGTTTCCGGGATTTCCCCCGTGAACGCGCAATCCGGGCTTTTCATCCGCGTAAATGAGATCGGCTTTAGGCCTGACGACGTGAAGACCGCAGTGGCCTTCGGACGTGAACCCTTACCAGCCACGTTTAGCGTGCTCAACGCCAGGACCGGCGCCCTTGTGTTCGCGGGAAACGTGGTTCCGATAAACGGAAGCTGGGGTGAATTCGCTGACCACGTCGAGTTGAACTTTAGCAAGCTGCGCAACGAAGGCAGGTACGTCATCCAGCTCGGTTCTACGAGGTCTGTCGAGTTCGCTATCGAGAGAAACATAAACAGGGATATTGCGGATCAACTTCTGGAGTTCATGCGGCAGCAACGCTGCGGGTACAACCCGTTCGTCGACGCTGTTTGTCACAGCTTCGACGGCCGCACCGCGTATGGACCATTGCCTGAAGGCTCTTACCTGAACGCAACGGGCGGCTGGCACGACGCCGGCGATCAATTGAAGTATCTCCTGACGTCGAGCACAGCCACCGCGCACATGCTGCTCGCGTACCAACTCGCCAACGAATCGCGACGCAAGCAACCTCATGAACAAATAGCTTTCGCCGATCGCTTCAACGCGTTGGGCCAACCCGGGGCGAACGGCATACCAGACCTACTGGACGAAGCGCGCTGGGGACTCGACTGGATGTTGCGTCTGCATCCCGCAAAGGACCACCTTTATCATCAGGTTGCAGACGATCGCGATCACAAAGGTTTTCGTCTGCCGCAAAACGAGACTGTCGATTACGGCTGGGGCGCAGGCGGCTATCGCGTGGTCTATTTCGCTGACGGACGCCCGCAGGGTTTGAAGCAATACCAGAGCGAATCGAACGGCGTTGCCAATCTCGCCGGACGCTACGCGGCTGCGATGGCGCTTGGTTATCAGATCTGGAAAAACGATCCACAACTGCGTTCGTTCGCTTTACGACTACTGCAAGCAGGCCGAGAAGTTTACGAGTTGGGCCAGGCGCATGAAGGCGTGCAACAAGGTAACTCTTACGGTGCGCCGTATCGTTACGCTGAAACGACATGGGCCGACGACATGGAATGGGGCGCTGCCGAACTGTTTCGCGCGACGAGAGACGCACAGTACCTGCGCGACGCAGAGCGTTACGCTGCTCTCGCAGGCTCTGAATCATGGATGGGAAAGCAGGAGGCCGGACACTATCAATACTATCCATTCATGAATCTCGGACACTTTCGCCTTTACGACCTTGTCGACCCACGGACAAAGAAACAGTTAGCTGCATTCTATAGAGAAGGAATTGAACTGGGGTTGAAGCAGGGAACTACCAACCCTTACCAGATCGGCGTGCCGTTCATTTGGTGTTCGAACAATCTGACGGTGGCTCTCGCGACACAAGCTGGGCTTTACGAACGCATGACCGGGGATCGCCGTTATCGTGAATTCACTGCGAAACAGTTCGACTGGTTGTTAGGTCGCAATCCGTGGGGCGTCTCGATGTTCACCGGTATTCCGGCAAACGGCACTTACCCGCACGACGTTCACCTTTTTGCAAATGCATTGATGAAGCGGATGGTGCGCGGCGGATTAATCGACGGGCCGGTGTATCGCAAGGTGTTTCAAAGTCTGCGTGGCGTGTTTATACGCGAACCCGATCCGTTCGCTGCATTCCAGGACGAACGCGCTGTCTATCACGACGACATCAACGACTATTCAACAAACGAGCCAACGATGGACGGCACCGCCTCGGCGATACTGTTGTTTGCGGTGCTGTAGAACGTCGCTCACGGTATCAGCAACAGTTTTCCCATCGTCTTTCTTCCTTCGAGATCGCGATGCGCCTGTGCGGCCTCACTAAGCGGATACCTTTTGTGTATTCGTAGTTTTAGATCGCCCTTCACGATAGCCTGTAACACATCGTTAGCACGCCACTCCAACTCTTCACGCGTCGAGGTGTAATGGGCCAACGTGGGTCGCGTGATGAAAAGCGATCCTTTTTGCGAAAGCTTGATCAGGTCGAACGGCGGAACTGCTCCACTCGCTCCACCGAACAACACCAGGCAACCACGCGGCATGAGCACGTTGAGATCTTTGTCGAATGTTGCTTTGCCGACGCCGTCGTAAACAACGTTGACTCCCTTACCGTCTGTTAACCTGCGAGTCTCAGTTTCAAAATCCGCTTCGGTGTAGACAATACAATCATCAGCGCCCGCGTCGAGTGCGAGTTGCGCCTTATCTTTCGTACCCGCGGTGCCGATCACGCGCGCGCCGATTGTCTTTGCCATCTGTACGAGTAACAATCCGACACCGCCGGCCGCCGCATGGACCAGCGCCGTCTCGCCGGACTGCAATTTGTAACTGCTGTACAAGAGGTAATGCGCCGTCATGCCCTGAAGCATTGCTCCGGCTGCTTGTTCAAAGTCCAACTCGTCAGGAACCTTCACGAGCCTCATCGCAGGCACCGCGGCATATTCGGCGTAGCTTCCTGTCACGCTCGAGTAAGCAACGCGATCGCCCGACTTCACCGCTGTCACTTCGCTGCCGATTTCAGTAACGACTCCGGCGGCTTCCTGACCATTGACGAACGGAAGTGGTGCCGGATAACGGCCCTCGCGCAAGTAAACATCGATGAAGTTCACGCCCGCGGCTTTGATCTGCACGAGCGCTTCGTTTGCTTTCGGTTTGGGAATCGGCAGGTCGACAGGAACGAGCACTTCAGGCCCGCCCGTTTGCGAAACTTGAATGGCTTTCATAGTGAGGAAATTTTGCCACAGATCGTGTAATCTGTGCCGCCATGAGAAGAAGAAACTTATCAGTTTTCGCCGCTCTTCTGATCGCGTGCTGTGTCGCGCAAACAGCCTTCGCGCAGCAGCTCAAAATCCCGTATGAGACCTACAAACTTCCAAACGGTCTCACAGTGATCATGTCTGTCGATCGCACGACACCCACGGTGGCGGTCAACATCTGGTATCACGTCGGCTCAAAAAACGAAACGCCCGGCCGCACCGGTTTCGCGCACTTGTTCGAGCACGTGATGTTCACCGGTTCCGGTCACGTGCCTTACGGTCTGCATGACAAACTCACAGAAGGCGTCGGCGGCGGTAACAACGGTTCGACGACAAACGATCGCACCAACTACTACGAAACGATTCCCTCGAATTATTTGGAGTCGGCATTGTGGCTCGAAGCGGATCGCATGGGCTTCCTGCTCGACACGCTCAACATCGAGAAGCTCAACGCGCAGCGCGATGTTGTGAAAAATGAGCGTCGCCAGAGTTACGACAATCAGCCCTACGGCCGCGTGAGTGAGATCTTTGCGGCGGCGATGTATCCGAAGGGCCATCCGTATTCGTGGCCGGTGATTGGCTCGATGACGGATCTCAGCGCCGCGTCGGAAGAGGACGTCAAAGCGTTCTTCCGCCTTTATTACGCGCCGAACAACGCGACCATGGCAATCGTTGGCGACTTCGATCCAGCGCAGGCAAAAGCGTGGGTCCAGAAATACTTCGGCGACCTGCCGAAAGGTCAACCGGTCCAACGCCCGACCGTGCCGGCGGCAAAACTCGAAGCGGGGAAGCGATTGGTTTACGAAGATCGCGTGCAAGTTCCGCGGCTTTATCTACAGTGGCCCACGGTGGGCGTGAAGAACGCCGACGACGCGCCGCTATCAGTTATGGGATTGATTCTTTCAGGTGCACGGACGGCGCGGCTCACGAAAGCGTTGGTCTACGATTCACAAATCGCGTCTCAGGTGGCTGCTTTTCAAAACTCTGCCGAGGACGTCGGAGTCTTTCAGGTTATTGTCGTGCCACGGCCCGAACACACGTTGACTGAACTCGAAGCAGCGGTCGATCAAGTAATCCAGAAGTTCATCACGGAAGGTCCGACTGCTGAAGAGTTGCAAAAGGCGAAGAGCGGTTTGGAACTCAACTTCCTTCGTGGTTTGGAATCCAACCTGGGCAAGGCTAATCAACTACTCGACGGCGCCGTGTTTTATAACAACCCCGGACAGTTTAGTGTTGATTATCAGAAAACGCTGGCAGTGAGCGCAGCGGATGTGAAGCGCGTTGCGTCAACTTATTTAGGGCGACCGCGCATTGTGTTGAGCGTAGTTCCGAAAGGCAAGAAGAACCAGGCTTCCAAAGCGGCCGAAAGCGAGACAGTTACGATGCTGATGAAACAAGGTCGTGGAGGTAGATCATGAGACAAAGAAAACTGCTTGCGTTCTGCGCTGCATTGACAATCGTTTTGGCTAACGTTGCTTCCCTGGCGCAACAGACGTTGGACCGAACGAAAGTTCCGTCTCCCGGACCAACGCCCGTGCTACATGTTCCCGCCTGGACCAAAACGCAACTGGCAAACGGCGCAACACTCATTGTTTCGGAAAGACATGTGCTGCCGCTGGTTTCTTTCAACATTACTTTCGTAGGTGGCGCGAATCAGTTTGAACCTGTCGGCCGTCGCGGCGTTGCAGCGATGACTGCTTCGATGTTGACTGAAGGCACAAAAACGCGCACCGGCGATCAAATTTCGGATGCATTGCAACTTCTGGGAACTACCGTTGGCGCGGGTGTGGGCGCCGAAGATGGATCGATCGCCTTTTTGTCCACGGCGAAGAACTTCGATGCGACCTTGGCGATCCTTTCGGACATGATGCTGAACTCGACGTTTCCAGCCGAAGCGCTCGAACGTTTGCGCGCGCGCACGCTGGTTAACCTGACGCAGGCGAAGGATCAACCCGTTGTTGTCGGCGCGCAGGTGTTCGCGAAGGTTCTCTATGGCGCCGCGCATCCTTACGGCCAGCGCGCAACCGAGAACTCGATAAAAGCGGTTACTCGAGACGACGTGGTTGCGTTTCAACAAGCTTACTTTCAACCAGGTCGAGCGATCATCACTGTAGTTGGCGATACGACTCCTCAGAAGGCAAAGGCTTCAGTTGAGAAAGCGCTCGCTTCATGGTCCAAAGGCGGCGACAAGCCGTCGTTTGATTATCCGAAGTTGCCCGAATTGCGACCGGCAAAGATTTATCTCGTTGACAAACCAGGCGCAGCGCAATCAGTTGTCAACATCGGATTGCCCGGACCGCCGCGCAACACGCCCGACTACTTCGCATTGCAAGTGCTTAACACAATTCTTGGCGGGCAGTTTCAGTCGCGGCTCAACGCGAACATTCGCGAGCAGAAGGGCTACAGCTACGGCGTGAACTCCGGTTTTAACTACGGCAAAGGTCCCGGAGCGTTTCGCGCGGGTGGGTCGATCTTTACGGCGAAGACCGATGCCGCGCTGATCGAGTTCATGAAAGAGCTAAAGGGAATTGTCGGCGAGAAGCCAATCACCGACGAAGAAATAAAGACGGCAAAAGAGTCGCTGATCCAAGGACTGCCGCAGCGTTTTTCTTCCGTCTCGGCTATCAGCAACGCGATCACGTCGCTCGTAGTGCAGGGTTTACCGGATGATTATTACCAGACCTATGCGCAGAAGGTGTCCGCGGTGACAAAGGAAGACTTGCTGCGGGTCGCGAAGCGTTATATCGATCTGGAGCATCTCGCGATTGTGATCGTTGGCGATCGCGCACTGGTAGAAGCCGCGTTAAAGGCCACGGAGATCGCGCCGATTACGATGTTAGACATCGAGGGTAATCCGGTTACAGCTTCACAGTAGTCGCGTCGTAGTCGAAGACGGTTTGCACTAATCGTTGCAGGACCGATTCGGGAGCGAGCGGGAGAAGAATTCTCTTAATTCCGCGAAGTAAGAGATTTTCGGACTGACTGATTGTTCCGTAGTACCGCGAGTACCGCGTGATGGCTGCCGTGCGCTTGTAACGGCAGCCTTCATATTTTCTGAGCGCCTTTTCGCTTGCGCCGTATTTCTCAAAACATCTCGCTAACACCATCGCGTCTTCAATTGCGAGACATCCGCCCTGGCCCAGATTTGGCGTCGTGGGATGAACCGCGTCGCCTAACATGGTTAAGCGTTTACTGCCCCAGGTTAGGTGTGGTTCGCGATCCAGGGCTGACGTCGTGAGGATCATTTGCGGAAGCGTCTCTTCTATCAAGTGGACCACCGGTGCGTACCAGCCTTTGAATAGACGCAGCAGTTCGGTTTGTGCTTCCTCGGGGTGATTCTGCGATGCTGAATTAACTGAAGCCCACCAGCCGACTCGACCGTTTCCAACTGGTCCAATACCGAAACGCTTACCAGGCCCGTGAATCTCGACCGCGGTTGCTGCCGGCAATGACTCAGGAACCGCGGCCGAGATTCCACGCCACACCGTGTACCCGCGATACGTCGGGTCCGCATCCCGGAGCAGTTGCTGACGCACGTGCGAATGAATGCCGTCCGCGGCGAGCAAAAAATCCGCTTCAATCTCCTCGCCGTTAGAAAAGCTTGCGACAACCTTGTCTCGGCGGTCGTCGTAGGCGAGGAAAGTACAACCTAACTTTATAGAAGACGGCGGCAGAGCATGCACGAGTGTCGACTGGAGATCAGCGCGATGCAGTGCAACGGACCTGGGAATTGAAAGTTGATTGAGCAGATTACCGCGGTGGTCCAGCCACCGGATCTCATCCATCTCGCCGGCGTGTGAGAGGATCCTGTCTGCCAGTCCAAGACGATCGAGGACGCGGAGGGCATTGGGCCAGATGGCAATCGCCGCGCCCACGTCGAGTAGTGCCGGAGCCTGTTCGTAGACCTCAGCCTCGAATCCGAATTCTTTGAGAGCAAGCGCGGTAGTTAAACCACCAATACCGCCGCCAACAATGGCGATACGCAGCATCGGCTCATATTAACCTGCAAATAGTTCTAGGAGCACCAGCGCAGGTCGCCAATGCAGAACGGCGCAGGATGAGGCAGGCCATTCCTGATCTGTTCCGGCGTAAACCGTCGCGTCGGTACGAGATCGTAGGGAACTGGAACCACTGGCGAAGAAGATTCGACGACTCCTTCTGCGAGGATTCGAACCTGCGCCACGGAAACGAGTGGCGTCCTCATCGTGCACTCAAACACGCGCGCCATGATCTCGTGACACCAAACAGGCAAGGGAAACATTACGGGGTCTTTGCCAACCACTTCAGCTACACGCCGCACGGCTTCACTCAAGTAGATCTCTTCCGGACCCAACAGCGCGATCGTTTGTCGTTTCAAACGGCGATTGACTAAAGCCGCGCGCATGACATGCACAAGATCTTCAACCGCCAACGGACGCACGGTGCGATCTTCAAGACCGACGAGGGCAAACACCGGAAACGTATGCAATGCATGACTCAGATGATCGAGCATGTGATCGCCCCGACCATAGACAACCCCGGCTTTGATAATCGTGTAATCCAAACCAGAGTCGCGCACGATCTCCTCTGCCGCCCACTTCGACTCGTGATAAGCAGAGCCACAGTCAGGCCGCGCGCGCAGGAAACTCATCAACAGAATCCTTTCGACTCCCGCTCGTCGCACTGCTTCGACCACGTTGCTGGTGGCTTCGACATGGACGCGTGCGTAAGTTTGGTCGCCAATTTCACGGTTGATGCCCGCACAATGCGCGACTGCCTGACAACCGGCAAATGCGACCGTCAACTGGTTCACATCATCAAGCCGCACTCTCACAACGTCTTCGTTGCCGGCGCTACTACGGCGCCCGAGGCGCACGACTTCATGTCCTTCGCTACTCAGCCGAGTTGCCAAATGACTTCCGACAAAACCAGTTGCGCCAGTGATTGCGACTCTCATGATCTTGCTCCTAATCGATCAGGTAGTAACGAATCTCTTCGTTAAGGAACGATAATGCGACGTCTGTTTGCCGCCATCGCGAAAGCAGAAACATGGCCCAGAGCGCGAGGTAACCGTAAAGAATGTAGCGCGCCACCTCCGCGCTCTCCGGCAACGTGATCAGCGCAATGACCAGCGGTACCAGCGCGATTGCGGCGACCGCGGTAACGAACCGAAAGTCACTTCTCAGAAACACGACCAGGAGACTTGCTGTGAAATGGCCGCACATGAGCGTGGTCCAGACCAGCTCCTGTTGAAGGATCCGCGATGCGTTAAGACCAATCACCGTTACGACCGATTCCATAAAGAGCAGACCAACTGTTATTCGGAGGACGACCCCGGTCAAACCGGCAAGTACCCGACTCACGGGCTTGACCTCCTCACCGCGACGAACCAACTCCTGCCCAAGCCGCAGACGAGAGTGCGTCAGCAAACCGATCATGATCGCGGGAAGCACGAGCCAGCCGACCAGCCAAAGTTGCTGGACGGCGCGCGGGCGCTCGCCGTAAATGAGTAGTGCGAAGTAAGCCCAGCCTGGCAAGAGAATTATCGCGGCAATTGCGCAACGAAGAATCCTGTGCAAGGGCTCAGCTTGAGATCTCGTGCAGGCCCAGATGATCACACCGGGCAGAACTCCGACGCCCAAACCGAGAACCAGAAAAAATGTGAACGCCGCCAAGGGGATTAGCATGCTGGCCCACTGAGTGATGTCCCGTTCAGTTACACTTGCCGCAAACGGAACGACAAACAGAATGAAATACGCGAACATCGAACCCACCGCCGCCTGCGCGACAAACGTCATGAAACGAGGTCGATGTTCACGGTCGTGAGACCAGGGTCGTCCTTGAATCATTTCATTAATGGAGCGAGTGTCATTCATTTTTCCTCGCTTTCATCCGGTAGCGCCTCTCTGATTTCTTCAACCAACCGGAGTGTCTGTTTGCGCAACGGTCGCAGGAAAGGGTTGCTGGCGAGGTGAATCAGTTTGTCGAGCAGATCGACAGTGTGATCGATCAACCGATATGTGCGGCGATGTTTGGGTGATGGATCGTGAATCCAGAACAGCACGATCCCCACGTGATAAACCCAGAGCAGGTAAGGGAGCTCCGCTCGCAGGTCCTTTGGAATGCGCGCTTTTGTCTCCTCAATCACTTTCGCAAACAGTTCGATGCTTGCCTCTCTCACGGGATCTGATTCGTCTGAGAACGGATTCAACGGACTCTCAGGATGAGCTGCTGTCTTGAAGAGCACGCCCGCAAACTGGTGATACGGCTCCATGGTGTCAAACTTCAACCGCATCACAGTGAGCAGGCGTGCTTTCAGTGAGTCCTTATTTTCCAGCGCCGGCAGCGAAACGGCGACATGTTCATCGTGCAGGCGTTGGTAGAACGCTTGGATCAAATACTCTTTCGAGCGAAAGTAGTAGTAGGCGTTGCCGAGCGACACACCTGCCTTTTCGGCAATGGCGCGCATCGTCGTTTCTTCGTAGCCTCGCTCGCGAAATATCTCGAGCGCAGTTTCGAGGATCAACGCCTTGGTCTGATCGCCCTTCTGCGTTTTTGTCGCCTTTTTTTTGCGCATCGCCGCCATCTTTACCTGGCCGCTGTTACCTGGTTAACCCAGCAACTCTGCTGATCTGGTATCTGTTCTGTGAGATTGCCGAGACCACACGCTTCGTCGTCGGCAACAGTTCGGGACTCGCGAGTCGATACGACCAGTCGCGATATCGAGTGAGTGCCCACAACACCATCAGCCACGCCTTTGGTCCGAAGTAAACGTCTCCGTTGTCGCCCACGACGGTCAAATCTTTCTTCGTCAGATCGTGGTTGAGCTGCGGAAAACGCTTGCGCGCTTCTTCCGACGCGCACGGCACGAACGTCAGCTCGAGCAACTTTTGCTGCTCGGCCAGCCACTCGTGTGCGCGGCGACACAACCCGCACTCGGGATCGTAAAGAACGTTTAGGGAGTACATGGCTTTAGGCCGCCTCCTGCTGGACAGCGGTGAATGCGTCCGGGCCGACCGGCGGCTGATGGTTACGGGAGCTGCTGCGCCGGCGCATGCGGCTGAAGACGAAGAGATTGAAGAAGTGCATGCCGCCGAGGACGATCAGCACCATTCCAATCTTGACGGACAGCGCCTCGATGCCTTCCTGCATATTGTTGATGAGGTAGCCGAGTTTCAACGCCAGACTGACGTAGCCGAGGTTAATCAGGTAGAACCCGACCACGAGCAGGTGATTGACGGAATCCGCGAGCGCCTCATTGCCGTGGAAGACGTCGACCAGGAAGATACGGCCGTTTTTGTGGAGCGTGTGGGCCACCCAGATAGTCAGGGCGATGCTGATGGCCAGGTAAACGAGGTAGGTGCTTACTACGATTGTCATGGTCAGCCTCCTTAAGCTGAATTTGAACACGTTCAACTAACCGCAGCCTACGCCTGTTCAGGGAGGCTGTCAAGCAGTTTTTTGAACGAGTTCAAAACATTGTCAATTGTCGATTGCCGATTGTCGATTTTAGGGGCGCGACCGCACCGGAAGCTGCTTTTCAATCGGCAATCGGCAATTGGCAATCGGCATCACCCCGGCTTTGTGTTATTGTGCGAGGCGCGCGGACATCTCAGTTCGTTACTTTCCACTTAGCAAGGAGAACCTGATTGGCAGCAGAAGATCTGATCCCGGCGGAGGGCACGATTATCGACAAACAGCCCAACGCCTTCTTCAAAGTGCGTCTCGATAACAGCGAACACGTCGTGCTCGCAGCGATTTCCGGCAAGATGCGTAAGAATCGCATTCGCATCCTCGTCGGCGATCGTGTCGCCGTCGAGATGTCGCCCTACGACCTGTCCCGCGGCCGCATTACTTATCGCTACAAATAAGAGCTCTTAGTCGCCCCTAAGAGAGGCTCGTTTTGACGCGTATTCCCGTGACGCCTCCGATATGGGCGTGGTAGTATGCCCTTGTTATGCATGCCGACGTCGTTCTCATACGGCTTCTTTTCGCGGCAATTCTGATAGCAGCGGGATACATCCTCAAACCAGTAGCTGGAGATGGATGGATCTCTGCAGGCGTCGGCGCGTTGATCGCGATCTGCATAATCCTTTTTGAGCTCAGAATTCGCCGCGCGAGTCTTAAAACTCTCATCGGCGCCGCGTGTGGTTCGATCCTGGGAATCCTCGGCGCTTACCTGATTGGTTCACTGATCAGCCGTCAGGAATCGATTGAGGCCGAGAGCAAAACCTTTCTCACGTTAGCACTCACATTCTTCATGGCCTACGTCGGCCTGATGGTAGGCGCCGCCAAAGGCGACTATCTCGATCTCTCCGCGCTCGGCGGAATCTTCAGTGACAAGGTTATGCGGCGCGATTTAAAGATTC
>Ga0207675_100006106_pt1 | contig 11460 bp, 13 predicted proteins | sample KBSSwiS42_FD_184305 | JGI IMG/M metagenome (GOLD analysis project Ga0207675, IMG submission 184305) | Switchgrass rhizosphere microbial communities from Kellogg Biological Station, Michigan, USA - KBS Switchgrass S4-2 (SPAdes) (version 2) | ecosystem: Host-associated > Plants > Roots >...
TACACAATCCGCTTTCTTGGATTTGTCGGTTTTCCGGGCCGGGCCGTTCGATTGGCCAAGTCCGCACGCTGGACAACAGGACCGCGCCCATGGTCTGAGCGAGGAAACGGCGGCGCGAGCCCGCCCGGAAATTCCACAAGCCCCGGAGGAACGACACCCATGGACGCCCCCCACGCCCGCATCACCTACGATCATCCCGGGGTGATCACCGTCACCACCGACCGCGAGGCCAAGCGCAACGCCATCAGCCCGCAGGTGACGGAGACCTATTGGAAGGCCGCCCGCGAGCTGGCCGACCGCGACGACCTGCGGGTCATGGTGGTCACTGCGGTGGGGAGCTACTTCACCGCCGGGATCGACATCGGCGCGGACGCCAGCAACAAACGCGGCAACCCTGAGACCAAGCACCTGCATCCGGGCTGGGCCTACCGCCGGAACTACCGCGACCACCACCTGCTCTACGACGAGTTCGAATCCATCGAGAAGCCGATCATCCTGGCGGCGCAGGGCACGGTGCTGGGCGCGGGCGTGGAGATGTCGACCTCCTGCGACTTCCGGTTCTGCACGCCCCGCACCGAGTGGGGGGTGCCGGAGATCAACCTGGGGGTCATCGCGGGCTCCGGCGGCTCCAGCCGCCTGAACCGGCTGATCGGGCCGCACTGGACCAAGTGGATGGCCATGGCCGGCATGCGGGTGGGCGCCGAACAGGCCAAGGCCATCGGCCTGGTGCACGAGGTCTACCCGGAAGCCACCTTCATGCAGGATGTCTACGCCTTCTGCGCCCACCTCATCGAGCTGCCGGTGGAGGCCGTGGGCCTGGCCAAGCAGGCGGTGGACCTGGCCGCCGACATCCCCGACCGCAATGCGATGCGCTACATCGACCGGCTGGCCAACACCACGCTGGTCGGCTCGCCCGAGCACGAGAAGCGCACGTCGCGGTTCAAGAAGTAGCTGCGAGATTGATTTCTGCGGCTTTGCGCCCCCTCCGTCACGCCCCTGCGGGGCGCGCCACCTCCCCCGCAGTCTTCGCTGCGAGGGAGGAGCTTGGCGCCTTCGCTCCTCCCCCGACCCGCAGAGGACGGGGGAGGTGGATTCCGCCGCAGGCGGAAGACGGAGGGGGCGCACGACGCCATCTGAAACCCATATTCCGGAGGCACCCATGACGACCGTCACCGAAGACACCCCGTTCGCCCTGGAGGACGACACCTACCACCGGCTCTCCGACGACATCAACGAGACCGAGACCAACTGGTGGTCGCTGAACGTGCCGGAACGGAAGATGGGCTCGTGGATCCACGCGGCCTACTTCCCGAACCGCAAGTCGGTGCGCACGCGGGTGTTCGTGTGGGGCGACGACAAGGGGGCCGACCCGCACCGCCTGCCCTACTATTTCAACTCCGGCGAGGTCCCGCTGGCCGATGGCCTGGACATGCGCGAGATCACCTACCCGGCCGGCGGCTATCACCTGAAGATGCTGAAGCCCGGGATGGACTATTACGTCCGCCACCACGACCCGGAGCAGAACTTCACCCTGGAGTTCGAGCACCGGTCCGTGCACCCGGCGCACCGCTTCACGCCGGGCGAGGCGCCGGCGATGCACAACCCGCACTTCGACCAGCTCGGCCGCATCACCGGCGAGATGAAGCTGAACGGCGAGACCATCGCCATCGACTGCTACTCCGTGCGCGACCGCACCTGGGGACCCAGGATCAACCACCACTCGGCCTCGCCGGCGCCGACCGAGGCGCGGACCTACCGGGTGGCCGACCCCGGTGGGCCCAAGTGGCGCGAGGTGGAGCGCGAGAGGGGCCGCGGGCGCATCCAGTACATCTTCGGCCATACCGGGGCGGAGACCGGGTTCCTGAGCTTCGTGCGGCCGCAGGACGGCGACGCCAAGGGCTGGTCGCCGCTCAACATGGGCTGGCTCCTGAAGGACGGGCGGTTCACCCGCCTCGACAAGACCCGGTCGAAGATGAAGAACTACCGCGACATCAACACCGGCTGGAGCCAGCACATGGAGGTGGTGCTGGTGGACCGGGAGGGCCGCAGCATGGAGGCCGAGGGCTTCACGGTCAGCCACATGTGCGAGCAAGGGACCGGCTCGAACGCCCTGATGCGCTGGGAGTACGACGGCAAGATCGGCTGGGGCGAGGACCAGGACGGCTGGCGCTCGGCGCACTTTATGAAGATGCTGCGGGCGCTGAGGGAGACCGGGAAGTAGGGTCAGGCGATCCCAAAACCGCCCACCCCGGCGCCACCGTCGAAACGTGGTTAATCCGGTCTTAACGGGCAGTGCGCGATGCTCGCGTCATGCGCTGGCTGCTGGTCATACTCTGCGTGCTCGCCGCGCCGGCCGCGGCCGAGGGCCTGCGGGGGCGCCAGGCTCCCGTGGAGCGCGCGCCCGCGCCGGCTCAAATGAGTCCGATCCCGCCCGCGCCGCCCGCGACGCCGGCGGCTGTGGCCGTGGCGGGCGACCCCGCCCAGTGCCGGCTGAGGTGCGCGCAAGGGTACTACCTGTGCCTGGCGGCGGACGATGTGGAGGCCTGCTCGCCCTCCTGGAACCAGTGCCGGGCGTCCTGCGAAGGTCCGAGCTTCTCCGTGGGGCGGGTCGGGCGGCGGTAGGGGACAGGTACTGAAGTACATGTCCCCGGTTCGCCTGCTAGGATCGGCGAAAATCAGGAGGAGGCGCGCATGAAGGAGCTGAAGGGCCGCACGGCCGTGATCACCGGCGGGGGCAGCGGCCTCGGGCGCGGGACCGCGCTGGAGCTGGCCAAGGAGGGCGTCAACCTGGTGCTGGCCGACATCAACCAGGAGGGCGCCGAAGAGACGGCGCGGATGGCGGCGGAGGCCGGGGCGCAGGCGCTGGGCGTGGCCTGCGACGTCTCCCAGGACGACGCGTTCGAAAAGCTGAAGGCCCAGGTGGAGGCGCGCTTCGGGCCGCCGGACATCGTGATGAACAACGTCGGCGTGCTGACCGGCGGGCGGCCGGAGGACATCCCGCTGGAGGAATGGCAGCGGATCATCAACACCAACCTGATGAGCGTGGTGCGCTCGAACGGCGCGTTCCTGCGCGGGCTGATCGAGCGGGGGCGCGGCCACATCGTCAACGTGGCCTCGACGGCGGGGCTCTATCCCTACGCCTACGACCGGGGGCCCTATGCGGCCAGCAAGGCGGCGATCATCAGCCTGACCGAGGGGCTGGCGCTCTACCTGAAGCCCAAGGGGATCGGGGTCAGCGTGATGTGCCCGGGGCCGATGCCCACCAACGTCGGCAAATCCATGCGCCGGTTCGGCGCGCCGCTGGGGGTGCGCGGACCGGGCGCGGACTTCGTCCCCATGCCGCCGCAGGAGGCCGGGGCGCTGATCGTCGCGGCGATCAAGGCGGACCGCTTCTTCATCACCACCCACCCCGAGCAGGTGATGTCGCGCCTGAAGCGACGGCTGCAGGACTGGGACGGGTTCATCGCCGCCTCGGCGACGGAGATCGATCAGGCGCTCTCGTACAGCGACGCGCCGCAGGTCAGTAGCTGAAGGCCAGCGAGCTGTTGGCGTAGACGATGTTGTGGGCGCCGAGGTCGCGGAGCTCTCGCGTGACCAGGACGCCGCTGACGTAGCCCGACCAGGTGACATGGGGCGAGATGCGCCACTGCGCGCCGACGCTCGCGGCCTCGGCCACGTGCGCGCCGCCGGTCCGCGTGCCCGGCAGGGCGGTGGCGTTGCCCACATAGACGTAGTCGCCGGCGTCCGCGCGCCAGGTCGTCCCCGCCTTGAAACTAATGGTCAGGTCGGGACGCGGCAGGATGCGCAGGGTGGCGGCGGCCTCCACGGCGTTGGAGAAGGAGGCCAGGCCGTTCTGGCCGAACCAGGCGCCGGGGAACGGCGGGGTGAAGGTCTGCTGGCGGCCGTCCGTCGGATGGGAATCGCCGGAGCCGTAGGTCAGGCGCGCGCCCATCCGGGGCGTGAGCCAGACGCCTGGGAAGGTGCGTCCGGCGTCGATCGCGCCGCCCAAGGCTGAAACCCGGCGCACGCCGTAGCGGCCGGTCTGGCGCAGCAGCTCCACGTCGAAGTCGTAGTCGCCGGCGCGCCCGAGGACGTGGCCGCCGAAGCTGCGGCGATGGTCGTGGCCGACGTCGTCGCCGATGCGGAAGTCGTCGCGGCTGAGCTCGTAATAGAGGAGCCGGGCGGTGACCGCGCCTAACTGCCGCTGCAGGCGCACGCCCGCGAACTCCTGACGCGGATCGGGACGGTCGTCGAACTCGCCGGGGCGGTCATTGGTGGGACGTCCGGCGAAGAGATCGGCGCGCCAGTCCGCGCCCTCCAGGATCAGCAGCGCCTGGTCGTAGCGCGGGCGAAGGTTGGTGGGATCGCGCAGGGTGATGAAGCGCGGGCTTCCCAGCTCCATCTCCTGGCGGCCGACGCGCAGGGTGGCGCGGGTGGCGCCGAGATCGGCGGCGAGGTCGACGAAGCCCTGGTTGAGGTCGAGCCTGTCGTCGTCGGCGACGGTGAGAACCTGTCGACCGAAGGCCCAGTGCGATCCGAGCTGGGCGAAGACGCGGGCATGGGTCCCGACATGCAGGTCGGCGTGGGCCAGCAGCCGCTGGGTCAGCCAGGAATCGGCCTGGGCGTCGGCGAAGCCGAGGCGCGGGGCGTCGATGCCCTCGACCTTCCAGCGGGCGTCGGCGCCGAGCGACAGGCGCAGGCCCGAACCGAGGTCCATGTCCTTCAACGGCGTCGAGGCGCCGCGCCAGTCCTCGGCCCAACGCTGCTGGCGCAGGCGCATCGCGTCCTGGGCCTGGGCAGGCGGGCCCAGCGCGGCCCAGGCCGCCAGCAGGGCGGCGGCCGCCAGACTCGCGCGCGCTTTCGGCTTGACCCCCATCCCCCCTCGGCGCGTCGCGGTCCCCTACCCTCGCGGTAGTCGTTCCAGGCGCGGGAGGCAAATGTTCCTGGCGCCGCCGGCGAGGCGGGGCCGCGTCACGCCACGCGGCGCAGCGGCTCGCGGGGCCTGGCGCGGACGTCGCGGGGCCTGCGCCCGGTGGCTCTGCGGAAGGCGAAGGCGAAGCTCGCGCCGCTGGAAAAGCCGAGATCGGCGGCGATCTGCTTGATGGGCGTCTCGGTCTCGGTGAGCAGGCGCCAGGCGCGCTCGAGGCCGGAAGCGGTGACGTATTCGCCCAGCGTGCGGCCGGTCTCCTGCTGGAAGGCTCGGGAGAGATGGCGCTCGCTGACGCCGCAGGCGGCGGCGAGCTCGGCCACGGTGGGCAGCGGCAGCGGGCAGCGGATGCGCTCCTCCAGGGTGCGCATCTGCACCGGCGACAGGCCGCCCTTCTTTTCGCAAGGGGTCTCGCGGCCGCGCAGGTGGCGGGCGACGTCGACCGCCAGCAGCGTGGCGGTGGCCTCGATGGCCAGCGGCGAGGCGAGGCTGGGCCGGGTGATCTCGCGCAGGATGCGGATCAGGCCGCGGCGGACGGCGCGGTTGTGGACATGCAGGCTCTCGGTGAGGGCCTCGTCGTCGAGTCGCGCGCCGTCCAGCTCGAACAGGCCGGCGTCGAGGAAGCAGGACAGCGACTGGTGGCGGCCCGGGGCGCAGGACCCCCGCATCGCCATGCCGGCCGGGATGAACAGCACCTCGCCGATCTCCTCGGTGCGGGAGGGACGCCACAGGCCCTCGTAGCGCCCGCGGGCGGCGCCGGCGCGGGGCGTCAGGCTGAAATCGAAGAAGCAGCGGTCGTCCGATTGGTGGACGTTTTCGAAGGGCTCCTGGAAATCGTAGGAGCGCAATTCGACCTCGGCCTTCGAGACGCCGACCGAGCGCTCGACGGATACGTGCAACATTCCTCCGGCCCTGTCCTTTTTTCTGCGGATCGACGGGACGGCGGCCATTCTAGCGGAAGAACCCCCCGACGCGCCAGCCGCCCGCTTTGGCGTCCGCAATTCTCGCCTTGTCCGGAATTCGATGACGAATGGGCTGGAGCCCGCACGGGCCGGAGTTAGGGTGTCGGGGGCCGTTCGAGCGATCTTACGACGGCGACGACGCTTGGCCTGCAGCAGGAGGTCTCCATGAGCGAAACGATCGAGCGGGTTCCAATCAAGGTGCGGCGTGACGATAGCTGGCCGGAAGTGCCGGCGCACGTGCCGCCGGAACTGATCCACGAACTGGATTACCTGGACCCCAACACGCGGATCGATCCGTTCAGCACCACGGAGCACATCTACGAGGAGCTGCCGCCGGTCTTCTACTCGCCGATGTACAACCCCGCGCTCTTCAAGGGCACCTGGGTGGTGACCCGCTACGAGGATTGCCGCGAGGTCTATCAGAACGAGAAGCTCTATTCGGTCGAGGGCGCGGCGGGCTTCCAGAAGCTGCTGGGCGAGACGTTCCGGATGATCCCGCTGGCGGTGGACCCGCCGGAGCACGGGCACTACCGGGTCCTGCTCAATCCCTGGTTCTCGCCCAAGGCCATCAACGCGATGGAGCCGAAGATCCGGGCGACCATCAACGAGCTGATCGACGGCTTCATCGACAAGGGCGAATGCGACGTCGCCTACGACTACGGGCGCATCTATCCGGTCAAGGTGTTCATGGACCTGATGGGATTCCCGTTCGAGAAGTTCGAGGAGTTCCTGGAGTGGGAGTACGCGCTCCTGCATTCCCGCGGCAACGTCGAGCGGATGACCTGGGGCGTGAAGGGCGCGCTCAACTACCTGCGCGGCTTCATCGAGGAGGTGCGCAAGGCGCCCAACGAGAAGCTCGGCAGCGGCATCGTGCACGGCAAGGTCAACGGCGTGCCGATCAGCGAGGACGACACCATCGGGGCGATGTTCTTCCTGTGGGTGGGCGGCCTCGACACCGTGGCGGCGACCACGGCGCTGATGTTCCGCCGGCTGGCGCTGCAGCCCGAGCTGCAGCAGCAACTTCGCGACAGGCCCGAACTGATCCCCGAGGCGATCGAGGAGTTCATGCGCGTCCAGCCGCTGGTGAACTCCAACCGGCTGGTCAAGGAAGACCACGAAATCCGCGGGGTGAAGATCAAGAAGGGCGACTTCGTGATGGCCTACAACGCGGCCGGGAACTTCGATCCCGAGGAGTTCGACAACCCCCGCGAGATCAAGCTCGACCGCTCGCCCAACCGTCACTTCACCCTGGCCGGCGGACCGCACCGCTGCCTGGGATCGCACCTGGCGCGCCGGGAGCTGCGGCTGGCGCTGGGCGAATTCCTGCGCCGCGTGCCGCCGTTCCGGCTGAAGGAGGGCGCGACCCTGGAGGCCTCGCCCGGCCTGATCGCCGCCCCGCGCCTGCCGATCGTGTGGACGCCGCCCGCAAAGGGCTGACGCCGCCTGGATTATCGCGGTAAAATCGGGCGACGACGGCCGCCGCGGCGGCGGCTATATGGTGTCCGCCGGCCCCTTTGGCGGCCGATGGATCGGTACGAGGAGACCAGAGTTGAAGATCAAAGCCAGAAAAGAAGCCTGCGCCGGGCACGCCCGCTGCGCGGCCGTGGCGCCTCAAGTGTTCGAACTGGATGACGTGGGCTACATCGCCTTCACCGAAAAGGACGTGCCGCCGGAGCTCGAAGCCCAGGCGCGGCGCGGCGTGCGCGCCTGCCCCGAACGGATCCTGTCGATCGAAGGCGAATAGGCCGACTTCGCGACACCGGCGGGAGCGGCGGTCGCGCGGATCGCCGCGTTGTTCAAGCCCGCCATCCTACCGCAAGCCTCCCCGGCGCTGTCGCCGCACGCCATCGCCGCTTCATGACCGCCGGAGAGTTTCATGGCTGAGCTGCAATCCCTGCAGGGCCGGGTCTATGCGATCACCGGCGGGTCGAAAGGCATGGGACTGCGATATGCCCGCGCGCTGAACGCCGAGGGAGCGCACGTGGCGATCCTGGCGCGGCCGTCGGCGGCGCTGGACGCCGTCGCCGCCGAGATCCCCGAGGCCCTGGCGCTGCCCTGCGACGTGGCGAACCTGGACGACGTGAAGCGCGCCTTCGCGGCGATCAAGGACCGGCACGGCAAGCTGGACGGGCTGATCAACAACGCCGGCTCGTGCCTGCCGCACACCATCGCCGACGCCACCGACCAGGAGATCCACTCGCAGGTGGGGACGAACCTGCTGGGGCCGATCTACACCGTGCGCGCGGCGGTTCCGCTGATGATCGCGGCGGGCGGCGGCGACATCATCAACGTGTCGTCGGAATCGGTGCGCATCCCTTTTCCGCTGCTGGCGCTCTATGCGGCCACCAAGGCGGGGCTGGAGTCGCTGACCCAGGGTTTGCGCCAGGAATTGCGGCCGCACGGCATCCGCGTGATGGCGCTGCGGGTAGGCCAGGTGAGCGAGAGCAGCCTGGGCACGCACTGGCAGCCGGATCGGGCCGTGGAATTCAGCCAGGCGATCGTCGACGCCGGGGTCAAGGACAACGTCCCCATGAGTCCGGAGACCACCGCGTCCATGGTGATGCACGTGCTGCGCATGCCCCGGGAGGCGAACGTCGACCTGATGGAGCTGCGGGCCTACTGACCGCGGCGCTGCAGGGCCCCCAATTCAGCCTTGGCCCTACCGGGTCCACCTTGCCGAACGTTAGGCCTGGACCGATAATCCGCGCCGCCTAAAACCCCGCCGCCGGACAGGATTGATAGCCTGCGCGCGCCAAACGACCAGGAGACAGCGATGGCCTTTCGCATCGGAGACACGGCGCCTGACTTCGAGGCCCAGACCACGGAAGGCCCGATCCGTTTCCACGACTGGATCGGCGACAAGTGGGCGGTGCTGTTCTCGCACCCGAAGGACTTCACGCCGGTGTGCACCACCGAGCTGGGCTACATGGCGAAGATCAAGCCGGAGTTCGACAAGCGCAACGTGAAGATCATCGGCCTGTCCGTCGACCCGGTGGAGAACCATTCCAAGTGGGCGGCCGACATCGCCGAGACGCAGGGGACCGCGCCCAACTATCCGATGATCGGCGACACCGACCTGAAGGTGGCCAAGCTCTACGATATGCTGCCGGCCGACACCGCCGGCACGTCGGACGGGCGCACGGCGATGAACAACCAGACGGTGCGCACCGTGTTCGTCATCGGGCCGGACAAGAAGATCAAGCTGATGCTGATGTACCCGATGACCACCGGGCGAAACTTCGACGAGGTGCTGCGGGTCATCGACTCGCTTCAGCTCACCGCCGGCCACCGGGTGGCGACGCCGGTCAATTGGAAGCAGGGCGAGGACGTGATCATCGCCGGCTCCGTCACCGACGACGAGGCCAAGACGATCTACCCCGCCGGCTGGAAGGCGCCCAAGCCCTACCTGCGGATCGTGCCGCAGCCGAAGTAGGGGAACGATAAAGAACGCGGCGCGCGACTCGTCACGGCGCTGAACCGCCAATAGCGAGGCGAAGCGCTTCGATCGGCAGCAGCACCGCGTGCTCGCCCAAGGGCGGCGCCACCTGGAAGCCGTGACGCTGATAGAATCGGACAGCCTCTTCGTCGATCGCGTGGGCGATGACCCCGCGGACCCCGGCGATGGAGGCCGCCGCCGCGCAGCGCCGCAACGCGTCCGCCAACAGCGCCGCGCCGAGTCCTCGGCCCTGAAAGGCTGCGTCGACGGCGAGCCGGCCGATCAGCAGCAGCGGGATGTCTTCCGGCATCCCCTTGCGCAGTTTCGCGCTCGGCATCGCCACGCGGCGCGCCACCGCCGTAGAGATCGCATAATAGCCGACGACCCGGTCGGCGGGATCCGCGGTGCAACTCACATAGGTCCGGGCCGAAAGCCCTTCGCTGGCGCGGGCGCGCTGATGCAGCCAGTCATCCAGCGACGCATGACGACCGTTGCTGAAACGCTCAATGTCGTGCCGCGGCGCAAGCAGCGCGGGCGCGAGAAGCCTCGGCGTCGGCAAGGTTTCAGGATTCCCAGGGCGCCTTGCGGCGCATCAGTTCGGTCAGCCGCAGATCCGCTTGAGCCGGCGCATCGAGAAGCGCCATGAAGACGTCGTAGGCCTGGGCATCGAGGAAGAAGGCGCGCTGATCCAACAGCGCGTCCTCCGCCTGCCGCCGCGCGCTGTCGAGCATGAACTCCGAGAGCTTCTGGCCACGGAGCGCCGCGGCGCGGGTCAGGATCGCCTTGGTTTCGGCAGATGCTCGAATCTGAATGACATCGTCCTTGCGCGCCCGACGCGGCGCAACGGAGTGGCGAGAAGCAGGGGTGGACATGGCGAACCTCCTCCGCCCAAATTGGAACTTGCCACGACATTGTCAATACAATTCCTGCGCCCGCCGGAAGCGGAATGAAGACTCTGAGGCCCCACCGCTATCCCTCCTCCGCGCCTTTCGGCGTGGGGAAGCCAGGGTCGAGGTCGCGGTCGATGACGCCCTGGGTGAAGAGCTGGAAGACCACCTGGCCGAAGCGGTCGGCCAGGCGTCGTCGCTGGGCCACCGTCTCGCCCTGGGAGATCATCATCAGCCCAGCCAGGTCCATGGCCGCGGCGATGAAGGCGACGGCGTCGGGATCGGCGCCTGGGCGCAGGCGCCGGCGTCCTTCGAGGCTGCGGAATCGCTGCAGCAGGGTCACCGTGCGCGGATCGGCCAGCGGTCCCTGCTCGAGGATCCGGTAGAGCCGCGAGCGCAGGAAGGACTCGTCCTCCGCCGCCAGCTTGGGGATCAGGCCGTAGGGGTTGTTGAACAGCCGCGAGCCGTCGGAGAGCCGCAGGAGCTGCTTTTCCAAGCTGGCGAGCATCTCGCCCACCAGGGCGTCGCGGCTTTCGAAGTGGTGGTAGGCGGTGCCGCGGGTGACGCCCGCCCGCTCCGCCGCGCCGGCAAGGGTCACGCCCGCCTCCCCGCCCTCCGCCATCAGCTCGATGGCCGCGGCCAGCAGGCGCTCGCGGGTGAGCCGGCCATTGGCGCGACTGGCCTTCGGCGGGGTGTCCTGCGGCGTCGACATGCCGGAGTCTCGCAACTTCGTTAGTTGTACGCAAGCGTTCAAATAACTTGCGCAGGCGTCGAACGCCTTCCTATCATCCGCGTCGATGGAGGTGAGGCAGATGGACAAGGCGCTGATCGACGGCGGCGGGACCGCGAAGCTCGCCCGCTTCGCCGCGGACCTGCGCTACGAAGACCTGCCGGCGGCGGCCGCGACCGACGCCAAGCGGGTGATCCTCGACACCGTCGCCTCCGCGATCGGCGGCTACACCCTGGAGGCGGGGCGCATCTTCGCGCAGACCGCCGCCGAGATGGGCGTTGGGGGGGCGACCATCCTGGGCTCGGGAGCCAGGGCCTCGGCGGCGGCGGCGGCGTTTGGAAACACCTACCTCGCCAATGTGCTGGACGCCGACGACACCTTTATGAACGCCGGCCACCCGGCGGCCTGCGCGGTGCTGCCGGCCCTGGCGCTGGCCGAGGCCGAGGGCTTGAGCGGCAAGGCGCTGATCACGGCGGTGGCGGCGGGGTTCGAAGTAAGCGCGCGGGTCGGCATGTCCC
>Ga0207675_100006108_pt1 | contig 11456 bp, 12 predicted proteins | sample KBSSwiS42_FD_184305 | JGI IMG/M metagenome (GOLD analysis project Ga0207675, IMG submission 184305) | Switchgrass rhizosphere microbial communities from Kellogg Biological Station, Michigan, USA - KBS Switchgrass S4-2 (SPAdes) (version 2) | ecosystem: Host-associated > Plants > Roots >...
CGTCAGCCGGTTGTCGAGCTGGTCGCGAGCGCCTGGGTGTCGCCGGTCAGCTGGCGCACGACCCGCGCGACCTGCTGGCTGGGGATGGCGAAGCCGACCCCGATGCTGCCGGCGTCCTGGCCGAGGCTGGCGTTGGCGGTGAGAATGCCGACAACCTCGCCGGCGGTGTTGACGATCGGCCCGCCGGAGTTGCCGGGGTTGATGGGCGCGTCGGTCTGGATGGCGTCGGTGATCGCGGCCCCCGACTGGCCGTCGCCGAGGTCGACGCGGCGGTGCAATGCGCTGACGATGCCGGCGGTCACCGACCCTTCCAGGCCGAGGGGGCTGCCGACGGCCAGCACGGTGTCGCCGACCTCGAGGGCGTCGCTGTCGCCGAGGGTGGCCGCGGTCAGCCCGGAGACGCCGTCGGCCCGGAGCACGGCCAGGTCGCTGCCGGGGCTGGTCCCGACGACGGCCGCGCTCGCCGTCGAGCCGTCGCTGAGCTGGATCTGGATGCGGCCGTTCTGGCCGGCACCGGCGACGACGTGGTTGTTGGTCAGGATCAGCCCGTCCGAGGACAGGACCACCCCCGAGCCCTCGACCTCCCCGCCGGTGCCCTGCACGGTGATCGACACCACGCTGGGCTCGACCGCCGCGGCGACGTCGGCCAGCGAGGTGCTGGCGTTGACGGCGCCCGTGGTGGCCACGGTCGCGGCCGCCGGGGTGGTGACCACACGGTCGTCGTCCAGCCTGGGCACTGTGTACGCGCCGGCCATCCCGCCGGTCAGGGCGATGGCCAGCGCCACCACGGCCGTGCTCAGCCGGCGCGGCCAGCTCCAGCGTCGGCCGCCGGTACCGTCGGCGGCGGGCCGTTCCGGGGGCGGGGGCGACCCCGCGCCCTGGTCGCGATGCTCGGCGGCGGTTGGCGGCCACGCCGGCGCGGTCTCCTCGGTCGCGGCGGTGGGTCGTTCCGAGAGTTGCGCGGGCACGCTGACCTCCATTCGGGAAGGTTGCTTCTGGTGCCCACGGTGGACCGCGAACCTTGGCCCTCTCTGCGACCCGGCTGGAGAGTTCCTTAGGGGTGGCGCCCGCGTCCCGGTCAGGGACGGGGCTTGACCGAGAACAGGTGCTGGACCTCGGGGGGGCCGTCGGCGAGGGCGATGGCCCGCTCCTCCAGCGCCTGGTCGGACCCGGTGAGGCGCTCGCCGTGCTGGCGCAGGTGCTCGGCCCAGGACGGGACCACGAACGTCTCGACGAACTGGCGGCCGTCGGCCCCGTCCCGGTACAGGTCCCACCGGGAGGCGCCGGTGCGCTGGCGGGAACGGCGGACCAGCTCCATCGCCTCCAGGAACTGCGGTTCCTGGTCCTCGGCGACCCGGTAGGTGGCGGTGACCAGCACCGGGCCGTCGTCGGGCTCGGGCTGGAAGTCAAGATGGGGCTCTGGCCAGTACATCGCCGGGCTCCGGTCCAGTCCCTCGGTGTCGTGCAGCGGCCACCAGCGGAGCGACGCCGCCCCGGCCAGCATCAGCCCGGCCGCCGCCAGGAAGACGGCCACGAGCCCGAACCGCTCGGCCAGCAGCCCCCAGACGAGCGCGGCCACGCCCTGCCCGCCCACGAAGACGATCTGGTAGGTCGACAGGCCCCTGGCCCGCACCCAGCCGGGCAGGAACAGCTGCATGGTGGCGTTGAGGCTGGCCAGGACGGCCAGCCAGGCGGCCCCGGCGGCGAACAGGGCCGCGGTGACGACGGCGGGGTGGGTGACCAGCGCGACCACCAGCAGGGCGGCGGCGTAGACCAGGCTGGAGAGCAGGGCGATGCCGTTGGTCGAGGTCTGCACCCGCAGCCGGGGCAGGGTGAAGGCGCCGCAGACGGCACCGACGCCGAGGGCCCCCAGCAGCAGCCCGTAGCCGCCGGGGCCGAGCCCCAGGCGGCGGCTGGCGACCAGGGCCAGCAGCGCCCAGACCACGGTGCCGGGCACGACGAACAGCAGCGAGCGCAGCAGGATGCGGCGGACCACCCGCGAGTGCCGGATGTAGCGGCCGCCGGCCACGAGCGCCGAGCCGAACCGCTCGGGGTGGTCGTCGGGCTCGACGGGCCGCCGGCGCCAGAAGGCCAGGGCCAGGACCAGGAAGCCGAACGAGAGCGCGTTGAGGGCGAACACGGCGGCCACGTCGACGCTGGCGATCAGCACGCCGGCCACCGCCGGGCCGACCGCGCGGGCCAGGTTCATGCTGATCCCGCCGAGCGCCGAGGCGGCCGGCAGCTGGGAACGGGGCACCAGCTCGGGGATCAGCGCCTGCCAGGCCGGCATGGTCAGGGTCTGGGCGCAGCCGAGCAGGAACGTGAACGTCAGCAGCAGCGCCGGGGTGGTCTTCCCGGCCGCGGTCAGGGTGGCCAGGGCACCGGCGACGAGCAACGCGGCCGACTGCACGACCATGAGCAGCCGGCGCCGGTCGAACACGTCGGCGAACACGCCGGCCGGCAGGGCCAGGAAGAACACCGGTGACATGTTGGCCGTCTGGACCAGGGCGACCAGGGTCTCGGCGGCCGGCTGGTCGACCAGCAGCCACTGCGCGCCCACCGTCTGCATCCAGGTCCCGATCAGGCTGCCCAGCTGGGCCAGCCACAGCACCCGGAAGATCCTGATCCGCAGCGGCGCCCACGCCGATTCGATGGCTCCTCCTCCCGACAGCAACGATCAGGCGGCACCTAAGGATAGGCGCCGCCTGATGGATGCCCGTGGGGCGGGTGGGCGACCGCCCGGGCGGTCAGCTCCTGGTCGACTTCTTGGCCGCGCCGGCGGCCTTCTCGGTCTCCTCCTGGACCCGCTCGCCGACGGCGGTGGTGGCGCCGAGGACGCTGTGGGCCAGCTCACGCTGGGCGTTGAGGAGCTGGGCGGCGAAGTCGAACACCGAATCGACGACCTCGGCGGCCGAGGGCAGCTGGCCGCCGCCGGGTACGGCCCCCTGGGCGCTGCCGGGCACGAGCTGCTGGACGGTCTCGGTCCAGGCACGCATGCCGTCGATCACGGCCTCCTGGCTCTTGCGGATGCCGTCCAGGACCTGCGCCTGGATGTCCTGGGTGGTGTCCTTGGGGTCGGCCATGGATGTCTCCTCCTCATCGAGCAACCCGGGGTCGCTCGTCGCTTGTGCTAAGTATAGTTAGCACAGAGCAACTATGCAAAGCGTCGGGGTGCGTCGCCGTCGGCCGCCAGGCTGCTCCTCCGATACTGTTGCACCGGCAGCCGACCGGACGTGGATGGAGGCGAGGCCGATGGCGCTCGTGAGCCGCTCTCCCCAGCGACCCGACGACCTCGTGGTCGAGGTCGAGGAGGCAGGCGCCGAGGCGGTCGCGGGGGCGGCCGAGCAGGGCCGGGCGGCCGCCCGGCACTGGGCGGCGACCCCGGCGCTGGAGCGCTCGGCGGCGCTCGGGGCGGCGGCCGACGCCCTGGCCGGGGCGGCCGCCGAGATCACCGAGCTGATGGTCCGGGAGGTGGGCAAGCCGGTCAGCGAGGCCGGCGCCGAGGTCGCCCGCGGGGTCGGGATCCTGCGCTACTACGCCCAGCAGGCCCTCGACCCGGACGGCGAGACCTATCCCGGGCCGGGCCCGGCCGCCCTGCTGCTGGCCCGGCGGCGGCCCCGGGGGGTGGCCGGGCTGATCACCCCGTGGAACTTCCCGGTCGCCATCCCGCTGTGGAAGGCGGCGCCGGCGCTCGCCTTCGGCAACGCGGTGCTGCTCAAGCCGTCGCCGGACGCGACCGGGCTCGCCCTGCGCCTGGCCGAGCTGCTGGCCCCGGCCCTGCCCGACGGCCTGTTCCAGGTGCTGCCCGGCGGGGCCGGGACCGGCAAGGCGCTGCTTGACCAGGTCGACTGCCTGTCGTTCACCGGCTCGGTGGCCGTGGGCCGGCAGGTCGCGGTCGCCGCGACCGAGCGGGGCATCCCCAGCCAGGCGGAGATGGGTGGGCTCAACGCCTCGATCGTGCTGCCGGACGCCGACCCGGAGCGGGCGGCCACGGTCGTCGCCGGGGCGGCGATGGGCTACGCCGGCCAGAAGTGCACCGCCACCAGCCGGGCCATCGTGGTCGGCGACCCCGGCCCGTTCACCGAGGCGCTGGTCGCGGCCGTGCGGGACCTGGCCGTCGGCGACCCGGCCGAGAGGTCGACGGTGGTCGGGCCGGTCATCACCGAGCAGGCCATGCGCCGGGTGACCGAGGCGGCCGAGGAGGCCGCGGCCGCCGGCGGACGCGTGCTGACCGGCGGCAAGACCCTGGACGGCAAGGGCTGGTTCGTGGCCCCGACCCTGGTCGACAGCCTGGGCCCGGACGCCCGGCTGGCCCAGGAGGAGGTGTTCGGGCCGATCGCGGTGGTGCTGGCGGTGGCCGACGAGGACGAGGCGGTGGCGGTGGCCAACGGGGTCCCCTACGGGCTGGTCGGCTCGGTGTTCACCCGCGACCTGGACCGGGCCCTCGGCCTGGCCGCCCGGCTGGACACCGGCATGATCCGAGTCAACGCCCCGACCTCGGGGGTGGACTTCCACGCCCCCTTCGGCGGCGAGAAGGACTCCAGCTTCGGCCCTCGCGAGCAGGGCAAGGCGGCCAGGGAGCTCTACACGTCGACCCGGACCGTCACCGTCCTGCCCCACGGGGGCTGAGCGGGTGGCCATCTGGCGGCTGCTGGTCGAGGGGCGGCCCCGCCTGGCCCGGGGCCCGGCCGCCGACGGCCCGGCCGAGCTGCTCGACGCCGGGGCGACCATCGACGGCGTGCTCGGCGGCGACCCGGGTGCCCTGGCGGCGCTGCTCGACGCCCCGGCCGGGGACCCGGTCCCCGACGGCGCCCAGCTGCTGGCCCCGGTCGGCACCCAGCCGGTATGGGCGGCCGGGGTGACCTTCCTGCGCAGCCGCGACGCCCGCCTGGAGGAGTCCCGGGGCCTGGACGCCTACGACAAGGTGTATCTGGCCGAGCGGCCCGAGCTGTTCCTCAAGGCCCTGCCGGGCACGGCCAGGGGCCCCGGCCGGCCGATCGGCGTGCGGGCCGACTCCAACTGGGACGTGCCCGAGCCGGAGCTGGCCCTGGTCGCCGACCGGCGCGGCCAGGTCGTCGCCTACACCATCGGCAACGACGTGTCGTCGCGCTCCATCGAGGGCGAGAACCCCCTGTACCTGCCCCAGGCCAAGCTGTACGCGGGCAGCTGCGCGCTCGGGCCCTGCCTGGTCCCGGTGGGCGAGGCCCCCGAGCCCGCCGCCATGGAGATCGCCCTGTCCATCGAACGCGACGGGGCCGGCCTGTTCCGCGACCGCTGTTCGGTCGCGGACATGAAGCGGAGCCTCCCCGAGCTGGTCGACTGGCTCTGGCGCGGCCAGGACCTGCCGCTGGGGGCCGTGCTCCTCACCGGCACCTCGATCGTCCCCCCACCCGACCTGACCCTGCGCCCCGGCGACCAGGTGACGATCGCCATCACCGGCCTTGGCCAGCTCACCAACCCGGTCGAGCTGGTCGACACCAGCGGGCCGAGCGACCGCTGACCCCGTCGGCTACCAGGAGGCGAAGATGCGGGCCTGGCCGCCCGAGCCGTCCTGGTAGGGGATGAGCCCGACCATGATCGTGGCCCCGCGCGCGGGGATGCGGTCGAGGTTGGCCAGGTTCTCCAGCCCGTAGCGGTCGGCGCCGGTGAGGATCACGTGGGTGTCGAACGTCTCGGAGATCCCCGTGTCGATGCTGAGGGTGTCGACTCCGAGGCTGCGGATGCCCCGGCGGTGCAGCAGCCACTCGGTGGCGTCGGCGCCGAAGCCGGGGAAGTGCAGGACGCCGTCCCCGGTGTCGCCGCGGTAGGCGTCGGCGTCGCCGACCTTGGCCGCCCAGCCGGAGTACATGAGGACGGCCGAGTCGCTCGGGATACGGCCGTGGCGGCGCTCGAAGGCGCGGAGGTCGTCGACGGTCACGACCGTGTCCGGGTCCCGGGCCGCCCGGTCGGCGATGTCGACGACCACCGCCGTGGTGATCAGCTCCGACGGCTTCAGGTCGGGGGCCAGCCGGCCCCCCGGGGTGAAATGCCCGGGCGCGTCGACGTGGGTCCCGATGTGCTCGATGATGGTCCATTTCTGCATGTAGTAGCCGTCGTCCTCGATCGTGGCGACGGTCTCGCGCACCGGCTCCTCACCGGGGGCGAAGGGCGGGGTCGACGTCTTGAGCTCGTGGGTGAGGTCGCGCAGCCCGTGCCGCCGGCCCGAGAAGGCCGGCTCCGGCTCCCCCGCCTGGGCCGTTCCCGCCAGCGCGGCCGAGACGGCGACCGCCGCGCCACCGACCAGCGCCCCCCGGCGGGTGAGCTTCTCTGTGCACATGGCCTGCTCCCTTCGACTCCGAACACCTCGGCCGCCACCCCGGCGTCCCATGGGCGTAGTAGTCTGCCATGGTTCACCGCGGTCACGACCAAGGAGGGGCCATGGCTTCGCGACTCAACCCGTACATCGGCTTCGAAGGCAACGCGCGGCAGGCGATGGAGTTCTACAAGGGGGTCTTCGGCGGCGACCTCACCGTGAGCACCTTCGGTGAGTTCGGGGCCGAGAACTCGCCGGACGCCGACAAGATCATGCACAGCCAGCTGGAGACCGACCGCGGGTTCACCCTGATGGCGTCCGACACCCCGTCGGGGATGGCGCGCACCGCTGGCGACAACATCACCATCAGCCTGAGCGGCGAGGACGGCGGCGAGCTGCGCGGCTACTGGGACAAGCTGTCGGACGGCGGCAACGTGACGATGCCCCTGGAGAAGCAGATGTGGGGCGACGAGTTCGGCATGGTGACCGACCGGTTCGGGATCCCGTGGATGGTCAACATCACCCAGCCCCGCGCCTGACCCCCTCGGGATCAGCCGGCGTAGGAGGAGTCGGCGCCCCGCGGCTGGGCGTCCGGACTGGGCTTGCGTCCCGGTTTGAAGGGCCGGTCCTCGAACACCACGTCGACCGGCTGCTCGTAGCGCCTGCCGTTGACCGGGTCGTGACGCATCCAGGTCGGCGGGTCGATCCGCACCCGCACCGTGTAGGGGCCGTCCCCCGGGACCCTGGCGTTGGTCCCGTAGTGGTAGAGGTAGGGATGCCACAGGAAGGGCATGGTGGTGGTGAACAGCTCCCGGTCGCCCTCGAGGAGGGTGAGGGTGATGTCGAGGGCGGGCACGAAGCGGCCGTCGGCGGCGTCGGCCACGGCGATCTCCAGGTGGGCGTTGGCCTCCTCGGGCGCCTCCCGCCAGACCAGCCGGCCATCCTCGAGCTCGTACATGCCCTCGGCGTTCTCCTGGACGAAGGCGACCAGGTAGTCCCCAGCCCGCTGGGTGACCGCGCCCGACTCCTCGTCCATCGCCTCCAGGGCCCGCGCGTAGGTATCGCCCTCGGCCCGGGCGACCTCCAGCTGGTCCGGTTCGGCCTCGTTGCTGGCGGACATCGGCGGGGTGTGCGGCGGGGTGGTCATCTGCGCTCCTCCATGGTCGGTCGCCGTGAGCCTTCCACGGCGTCGTTCGCTTGAATCCAGCAAGCTCCTCGTCCGGCGGCGCAGCGCCGGCTTGTCAGGGCCTGGCCGGGGTCTTCGCGGCCAGGATCATCTGGGTGACGGTCGACCTGCTCAGGCCGAGCTTCCCGGCGATCTCCTCAGGCGACATCCCCCGTGCGTTGTAGATGACGGCAAGGTCCTGCTGCGACCTGCTCCAGGTCGGCCGGGGCCTGGGCGGGGGCGGGGTGCCGGCACGGCGAACGGGCTTGGTGGCGGCCCGGGCGGCCGGGACCCGCCTGGGTCCGGACCGCTGGCCGGTCACCGACGCGGATTTGCGCTGATCCTGGTACTTGCCGGCGGCCAGGTCGTCCTTGGTCTGGTCGTTCAGGATCAGGTACTGGTCGGCCGCCTTGTTCACCCCGACGGTGACGACCCGCAGGGGCTTGGCGTTCTGCTCGCGGCACTCGCGCTTGGTGCAGTAGTCGTACTTCTCGGCTCGCTCGGGATGGAGCTCGTTCCCGCACGTGACACAGTGGGCCATTTTCTCCCTTCGGCAACAGTAACGGCACTTTTCAACGCCTCGCGATCCGTTGGAATTCCGCAGGATCGTGGAGGCGTTGGCGTCGGAACCTGACACGGATGTGGTTGGCTGCGTCGTCCTGTGATAAAGCTGCCCCGAGCGGATTGGGCTCCTGTTGGGCTGGGGGGATCGCAGTGACCGAGCCACACGACTGGCCGCTGGAGCAGCCGGCTGAAGGGACCGTGCGTCCCTGGTACCTGACGGCCACCGGCTATCTCGTGGTGCTGTTCCGGGACCCTGAGGAGGCTCAGCGCGCGCAGCGCGGCCTCGTCGGGCGCGAGGTGCCGCAGGAGGAGGTCCGGCTGTACGAGTCCGAGGAGATCCTGGCGAACGTGGCCCGGCTGCGGGAGGAACGCTCCATCGTGGCCAAGGCTGTCGCCGCCCTGGTCGCCGACCCCGGCGCCAAGCAACGCTTCCTGGACAACGCCCGGGCTGGCGGCGCCGCACTCTGGCTGGTCGCGCCGACCAGGGACCGCGCCGACCAGCTGGTCGTGCTGTTGGCCGACTACAGCTATTCGTCCCTGCGCTTCTATGGCCATGACGGCGTGGCCGACCTCCAGCGCGACGCCGACTGACAGCTCCAGCCGCTACCGGCTGGTCCTGGCCAACGACCGCCGTTCTCGCGGTCCTACACCTCCGCGCTCATGGTGTCCGTCGTGTGCGGATGGTGGACATAGTTCGGCCGGAGGTCGGCGTTCTCGTAGTAGCGGTGGAACACCGGGGTGGCGGCGCCCGAGATGGGCGGCACGATCCACGACCAGTCGGCGGGGGTGATCCGACCGGCACGTTCCTCCCTGGCCAGGTGGGTCAGGAACCGGTGGGACTCGGTGTGGTGGTCGGCCATGGTGACCCCGGCGGCGTCGAAGGAGTGCAGCACGGCGATGTTGAGCTCGACCAGCACCTGGTCGCGCCACAACGACCGCTCAGATGCGGTGTCGAGGCCCAGCCGGCGGGCGACCACCGGGACCACGTCGTAGCGGTGGACGTCGGCCAGGTTGCGGGCGCCGATCTCGGTGCCCATGTACCAGCCGTTGAAGGGCGCGGCCGGGTAGCAGACGCCGCCGATCTCCAGGCACATGTTGGAGATGGCGGGCACGGCGTGCCAGCGCAGCCCCAGCTCGGAGAACCACGGATAGCGGGGGTGGCTGAGCGGCACCTCGAGCACGACGTCCCTGGGCAGGTCGAACAGCGCCGGGCCCTCCCCGGGGACCTGCACGACCAGCGGCAGCACATCGAACGGCGTGCCCGGTCCGCCTGGCCAGCCGAGGTCGCGGACGGCGCTGGTGAAGTCGGCGTAGCGCGGGTCCCCGATGACCGTCCCGTCCGGCTGGCGGTAGCCGGCATAACGGATCAGCTGCTCGTTCCAGATCCTCGGGCCGGGCCGCTCGGGCGTGTTCGGGGCGAACACGGTGAGGGTCGGTCGCACCCGTCCGCTGTTGGTGGCCACCCGCAGGTGCGCGAACGCTTCGCCTGCCAACTGCGCGGCGGTGGTGACATGGCGGCGGTCGCGCACCTGCAGGCTGCGCCAGTAGAGCCGGCCGATGCAGCGAGTGCTGTTGCGCCAGGCAACCCGGGCGCCGAAGGTCAGCTCGGCGGTGGTATGGGCGTAGGTGCCGTACCGCTCGATCTGGGCGCGCACCTCCTCAACCCGCGGGCCAATCGGCGCGGCAGCCGGGTTCTCGGCCTGGAACAGGGCCAGGAACTCCTCAGCTGCGGCCGGGTCGACCTGCCCCGGCGTCCCCTGGCGGGACCCTCCCTGAACTGCATGCGTGCTCATGGCGCTCCACCCCCGGCCGAAGGTAACGATGCCCTCAGACGGCGTAAGCTGCCATAGCAGACCATTTGGGACTAGTCTTGACTTTTCAAGCTGTGGTCGGCAAAGGACCGACCACCCCACTGCCCGGGAACGGCCCAGGCAGTGGGGTGGTCGGGCCCGCGTGCTCGCCGCGGTTGCGGTCTGGTCCTACTCGGCGCTCTCGTGCCGACGCAGGCGGGTGCCGGAGGGGGCGGCCTCCTCCACCTTGTCGGTGGCGGGCGCGACGAACTCGCTGTCAGCGCCGGACACGCTGCCCGCGTTGTAGTCGAGCCCGTAATGCTGGTACAGGCGCACTTCCTCGTCGGCGCTCAGCTGCCCGTCGGGGTCGATGTTCGGCGCATCGTGGATGCGGTCATGGGCGTAGGGGACCTGCACGCGCATGCCGTGCAACGTCGCCTGGGACAGCGGCACGAACGTCACCCGGTGACTGAACAGCCCGGATTTCACCGTGGCCCACTCCGGACGGCCGGTCGCGTCGTCCACGTAGAGGCCGGTGATGACGCCGACCGGGTGGCCGTTCTCGTCGACCACGTCGCGCCCGCGCCAGTTGGAGACGTCGTCCAAGTCGATTCCTGACATGGGAACCCCCTCCTCGGTTCGTGCCAGACCCGGACTGACACCAGTCCGATTCAGCTGATCGTGGACGGAGTGGCGAGACACCACATCACCCATTCGGGGTGATAGTGCGGCGGCCGGGTCGCGCCGTCAACAGCAGCGCGCCCAGCCCCAGCAGCACCAGCAGTGCCTCCAGGAAGCCTCCCGCCACCGGGATCGACGCCACCAGCACCACCACCAGCACGCCCAGCGCCAGCGCGCCGAGCCAGCTGCCGAAGGAGCGGCCGTCGGTGCGCACCAGCAGCCGCCCGAGCGCCAGTCCCACGGTCGCCGGCGCGGCGAAGACCACGGCGAGGACGAACAGGAAGACGATGATGGCCGCGACCAGGACCCCGCCGAACACCGTCACCCCGGCCAGGGACCCGAGCCCCAGCAGCCCCAGCACGATCGCCAGCAGCACGATGAACAGGATCACCCCTATCAGCAGCACGATGACGGCGATGAACCCCAGGATCCCGACCCCGAAGCTGACCAGGAGCCGCCCTCGCGCCGCGTCGGCGGCACCACGCAACACCCCAGGCAGCAGCCACAGCAGCAGCACGCCGATAACGAGGATGCTCACGTACCGCCGCAGGGCGTCAACCGCGCGATCCGCCAGCGTGGGCTCCCGCGCCTCCTCGGGCTGCCGGATGTTGACGTGCTCGGTGCCGCCGACCGAGCCTCCGTTGCTGTAGTTGCCGGTGGAGCCGAGGACGCTGCCGGCGACCGTCCCGTCCATCTGCATCCGCCCCGCGCCGAAGATGAGGTCGCCGCCGATGTGGGCTCGCGAGGTGATGGTCGCCTGCCCGGCCCCGAGCAGCACGTCCTCACCGACACGCCCTTCGATGCGCACCTGGCCGGTGCCGGCCCGCAGGTCACCGCCGACCTCTCCTGAGATCGTCGTGCTCCCGGCGGCCACCAGCACGTCGCCGGTGACCGTGCCGGCCACGAAGACCTGGCCCCCCGCTGGCGACCAGGTCGCCGACGACCCGGCCGTCGATCCGCACCG